>Ga0268386_10000390_pt1 | contig 27232 bp, 28 predicted proteins | sample RVTome_15_FD_200260 | JGI IMG/M metagenome (GOLD analysis project Ga0268386, IMG submission 200260) | Soil microbial communities from uranium-contaminated site in the Upper Colorado River Basin, Wyoming, United States - RVT150D86... ... | reverse complement strand
ATGCATGAAGCCGCCGTGCATCAACATCGAGGTCAGCACGGTCAGCGACGGCGGCACGACCCCGAGCTCGGGAGGCAGGGTCTCGCGCCCGAGCAGCACGGCCGGAATGACGCCGAGCGCGTAAACCGCGGCCTGGCCGCCCTGCGGACCCAGCGTCATCTGCCAGAGAAAGACCAGCACGCACAGCCCGACCAGAGCGCGCGTAACGATGGCTGTCCGGCCGGGAACGTTGTCGTCGCGTAGCGGGATCATCGGTCCGGTGGCGGCGATGCGCCGGACAGGAGGAAGCGGCGATTCTATCAGCGGCCGTCGTCAGGCCCGTGCGGAAACGGTTTCTGCGGGCGAGACGCCCGGCGCGCGGGTCAGCGACTCGTAGACCGCGACCAGGCGGCGAGCGGCAGCAGCCGTATCCCACTCCGCCGCGAAGACCGGTCCTTCCTGCGCCATCCGCAACCGGGCGCCCGGATCGCGCAGCAGCGCCTCGACGATCATCGCGAATCCGGCCGGATCATCCGGCGCGGCGCAGGCGCCGCGACCGGGCAGGACGATCTCGCGCGTGCCGAGGGTTGCAGCGCGACGACGGGCACGCCGAGCGAGCGCCTCGAGGAGCACGAGGCCCTGTGTCTCGGTGCGTGAGGCGAACACGAACAGGTCACCCGCCGTATAGCAGTCCTGCAGCTCACCGTCGCGGCGCAGGTAGCCCACGAACAGCACCGTATCCGCGAGACCGAGCTTCCGCACGCGGCGGCGCAGATGCGGCGCGGCCGGTCCCTCGCCCGCCAGCGCGAGCAGCACCCCGGGCAGCCGCGGTCGAAGCGCGGCGAGCATGTCGAGCAGGAAATCGAGGTTCTTCTCGTGCGCGACGCGCCCGACGTATACCAGCATCGGCCGCTCGGCCGAAACGCCGTGCCGCCTCCGCAACGCGGCCCCGTCGCCGCGGGTGAACTCGCGCCGATCGATGCCCGTCGGCACGACGGTGATCGGTCGCTCGATGCCGTGCGTCCGCAGCACGTCCTTCATCGCCGGCGATGGGACGATGATGCGGTTGAGCGCGTTGCATGCCGGCGGCTCACGCTGCGCGCGGCGGCCTTGAGCAGCCGGCGCGGCAGGAATGGCACGTAGTGGTGGAAGTATTCTTCGAAGTGTGTGTGCCAGGTCTCGACCACCGGCAGCCCGTGCTCGCGCGCCCAGCGCACGCCGGCCGAGTGTGCGATGAACGGCGTCTGAATGTGCACGACATCTACACAGGTCGCGTCGATGCGGCCCAGCACGCGCCCGGCCATCTACGTTCGATGGCGTGCAAGCCTGCCCGAGCCAGATGACCCGGCGTGTACTGTCGTTTCAGCGACCAGCGTCGGGAATCGACGCGCGCAATCGGCCGACGTGCCAGCGCACGCCATGATCGTCGGCGGCCAGCGGCCCCGGCCGATAGTCGCCGGTACCGATACCCGATTGTAGCCGCTCGGCCGCGCGGCGATCGGCCGCTTCGAACCGGCGGCGCAGGCGCCGATTCAGATAGCGCGCAAGCCGGGGCTCGCGCGATCCGTCCGGCAGCGCATAGGCCGTTTCGCGGATCAGGGTTTCCGCGGGATTGAGCGGCAGGAGTTGTTGCGACACGACCTGGTCCGGGTAGACGTCGATCACCAGGTTGGGCCAGAGGAAGTAGCGGCACCACAGCCGGCGCCGCGCTGCGGGTAGCTGCAGATGATCGGGCATCCACCGCTCATAGGCGCGCGCCGACCAAGACGTCGCTTCGTGACCGGCGATCTGGCCCGCGATCCGAAGCAGCTCGCCGTGCCGGACGTACTCGTGGCTCCCGGGCTCCGCCGCGCGCGGCGCAGGTTGCGCCACGGATGCGCGGTGCGAATCGAGCGCCTGTTCGCAAACCAGCTTCCAGTTGGCCCGCCGTCGCAGCTGCGCTGGCTCGGTCAGGCGGCGCATTGCCGGCAGCCGGTAAGGCTCGAGCTCCGCCGCGCATTCCTCGAGCCGGCTGGCGAGCGTCGCCGCCGGGCGCTCGAATGCGGCGAACACGAAACCGAGGGCGATTGCCACGGTGACCGGCTGCAGGCCGAGCCCGGCCCGGTCGAGGCCGCCGTACTCGGTCTCCCGCGGGACCTTTACCAGCGTGCCTGCGTCGTCGTATTCCCAGCCGTGGCTCGGGCAGCGCACTCGCCCGTCGACACAGAACGCAAGCCCGGTGGCACCGTCGCCGTCGATCAGTCGCGAGCCGCGATGCCGGCAGACGTTGCTGAAACCGCGCACCGTGCCGTCGGCACCGCGGATCAGCAGCGCGGAGCGGCCCAGGAAATCGAAGCGGATCGCCGTGCCGGGCGCGGGCAGGTCGGCGACGTGACAGACGAGCTGCCAGCTCGGCAGGAGGATGCGTTCGCGCTCCAGCGCGAAAAATTCCGGACTCGTGTAGCAGGCGCCGGCGAGAGCCTGCATCGGTGGCGCGGTACTCGTACCCGGCGTGGAGTTGATAGTGGGGTTGATCAGCGGCCGCCCTGTTCGCCTGAAATCGCGACCGGTTCGGGCGGCGCATCGGCGACCGGTTCGTCCTGCCCGTCCCAGTTCGCACCCGCCGGCAGCACGTTCTCCACCAGCCGGGACGCCGTCACATAGCCAACATAGCTGAGGCCTGCGCGCGTCACCGGGACCGCGACGCCGCGCTGCTCGTTGACCACCTGCTCGGTGAGCGCCCGATCGATCTGCCCGCCATGCGGTTTCGCGCGTTGGAACATGCGGCTCAGGGTGGATTCCTTGAAAGCGGGCTTCTCTTCCCCTGCAGGATCCTCCTCTTTCTCGAGATGCGGCGGGTAGGACTGTACGTACAGGCCGTCGCCCTGCCAGCGATAGAGCAGCGGCTGATTGACCACGGTGACCTTCGTGCCGATCGCGAAGCCGTCGAACAGCGCCGCGATGTCCTCGGGGTACATTCGTATGCAGCCGTGACTGGCCCGCAGCCCGACTCCGGCCGGCTTGTTGGTGCCATGTATCAGGTAGCTCGGCCATCCGAGGTTCATCGCGTAGGCACCGAGCGGATTGTCGGGGCCAGGCGGCACGCGGGCCGGCAGGATGTCGCCTTCGGCCGCGTGTTCCTTGCGCACCGATTCCGGAGGCGTCCAGTACGGATCCTTGCGCTTCGAGACGATTTTGGTCGTGCCGGTCGGTGTCGCCCAGCCGACCTTGCCGATGCCGATCGGGAAAGTAACGACGGTGCGCTGCTCGCCCTTGGCCGCCTTCGGATAGTAAAAGGCGCGGAGCGCCGCGACGTTGATCACCAGGCCGTCCGTCGGCGCGTCTGGCAGCACGAACTGCGTCGGCAGGACGATTCTCGTGCCGTCGCCGGGCAGCCAGGGATCGACGCCGGGGTTTGCGCGCGCGATCTCGTCGAAGCCGAGATTGAACCGCCGCCCAATGTCCGCGAGCGTGTCTTCGTGACGGGCGTGCGTGACCTGCAGGACGCCGACCACGCCCACCGTCTTGGGATCGAATGCAAAGGTGTGCGTCGCGATCGGCGGGAGCCCGACGGGTCTCGGTGGGGACGGCGGCGTCCTGGCCGTCTTCTGCTGGGGCACGAATACGCTGCACCCCGCCAGCGTCAGAATCACGGCGATGCATGCTGCACGCCACACCGGGCGGGGGCGTGCTGCTCCTTCGATCGCAAGCCTCGTCATCTCGGACTCCTCGGCGCCTATAGCAACGCCGGCCGGTTTGGCAGCTCGTCGCGATCGTAGCCGCCCGGCGGCTGCGGGTAGTGTGCCGCCATGAGCTTGCCTACGGCCTTTACGCCCGCAACCGCACCCTCCTGGAACCGTCCAGCACGGAAGTACTGCTCCATATCATCGCAGATTGCGCTCCACCGGTCGGCGTCGACCTTCGCATTGAACCCCCTGTCCGAGATGATTTCCACGTCGTGGTCCGCAAGCAGGACGTAGATCAGGACGCCGTTGTTTGCATCGGTGTCCCAGACGCCTAGCGCCGCGAAGACCTCGAGCGCCCGCTCCCGGGGAGTCGCGCCGTGCCATACCCGGGCCGGCTCCAGCGCCGATTCGATGGCGAAGCGGACCTCGCCGGTATGCGTGCGCTCGGACTCGTCGATCGCGAACTCGATGGCGTCGAGCGCCGCGGGCGGGAACGCACGGTGCATTCTGTGCTCGAAAGCGAACAGATGCCGGAACCAGCGCTTCCAGTCCATGGCCCTTACCAGCTCCCCGAGGCGCCACCGCCTCCGAATCCGCCGCCGCCACCGCTCCAGCCGCCGCCGAAGCCGCCGCCACCGAAGCCTCCCGGATAACCCCAGCCACCACCGTGGCGCCGGCTGTACCAGCCGTTTCCTCCCCCACCGCCGAAGCCGCCGAGCAACGCGAAGATGAACGCGAGCACACCGGCGCCGAATGCGAGGCCCAGGATCCCGACCAGGAGCCAGGTCAGGCCGCCGACCACGCCGCCGGTCGCGAGCGCACCGCCGATCCGGCCGAACATGCGGCGAAAGATCGAGCCACCGACGATGGCGAGGATGAACAGGAACGGCAGCAGCCCCGATAGGCCGGGTATGTCCTGCGCGGGTGCGCGGCTGACCGGCGCCGGCAACGGCTCCCCGTCGACGACGCGCATCATCCGGTCGACGGCGGTGGCGATCCCGCCGTGGAAATCGCCGCGCCGGAACTGCGGCACGACGTCTTCGTCGATGATGCGGTTGGCGATGGCGTCGGGCAGGGCGCCTTCGAGCCCGTAGCCGACTTCGATCCGCACGCGGCGGTCCTGCAGCGCGACGAGGAGCAGCGCGCCGTCATCGACGCCTTTTCGGCCGAGCTTCCAGGCCTCGGCGACGCGGAGCGCGTACTGTTCGATCGCCTCCGGTTCCGTCGTGGCGACGATCAGCACCGCGATCTGGCTGCCCTTCGCCTGCTCGAATGCGCGAAGCTTGGCGTCGAGAGCCGCCACCTGGTCCGGCGTCAGCGTGCCGGTGAGATCGTTGACGGGTGATTGCAGCGGCGGAACTGGCACCAGTTGCTGTGCCAGTCCCGGCGTGACCACGAACGACAACCCCGCGGCGGCGAGAAACGCCACCGTCGCGGGACGCCGCTCCTGCAACCAGGCGATCACTTGGATAGCACCGCCCTGCCGGGGCGGCGCTCGCCTCAGGTCGAAGGTGCGGGCGCGGGTTCGGTGGTTGGGGCCGGTTCCGGACCCGTCGGCGCCGGCGCCGGGGTCGTCCCGAAGTCCACCGTCGGCGGCCTCGAGATCTGAGCTTCGTTCGCGACCGTGAAGTTCGGCTTGACCTTGTAGCCGAAGATCATCGCCGTCAGGTTGGTGGGGAACTTCCGCACGGTGACGTTGAAATCCTGCACCGCCTGGATGAAGCGGTTGCGGGCCACGGTGATGCGGTTCTCCGTACCCTCGAGCTGTGCCTGCAGGTCGCGGAAGTTCTGGTCGGACTTGAGATCGGGGTAGTTCTCGACCGTTACCAGCAGCCGCGACAGCGCGGACGACAATTCGCCCTGCGCCTGCTGGAACTGCGCGAGCGAAGCCGGATCGTCAGCGTTGACCGTGATCTGCGAGGCCTTGGCGCGTGCCTCCGTGACGCCGAGCAGCACTGCCTGCTCCTGCGCCGCATAACCCTTGACCGTGTTTACCAGGTTCGGGATGAGGTCGGCCCGTCGCTGGAACTGGTTCACGACTTCCGCCCAGGCGGACTTGGTCGCCTCGTCTTGCACCTGCAGCGTGTTGTAGCCGCAGGCCGACAGCAGCAGGCTGCCGATCGCGAGCAGGGAGATTTTCAGCGTACGCATGTGTGGCTCTCCGTGGCCGTGGTTGGTCGGGCTGGCCGCAATTTACCAGATACGTACCTGCTCCTCGGGCGGCAGGTACAGTCCGTCGCCGGGCTTGACGTCGAACGCGGCGGCGAACTGCGGCATGTTGCGCACCACGCCGTTACAACGGTACTCGCTCGGGCTGTGTGGATCGGTCAGCAGTCGTTTGCGCAGTTCGTCGTCGCGGTATTTCCGCGCCCAGATCTGAGCGAAGCCCATGAAGAAGCGCTGGTCGCCCGTGAAACCGTCGAGCACCGGCGGCGCGGCGCCACCCTGCGCCAGCCGGTATGCCTTGTACGCAACGGCGACACCCGACAGGTCGCCGATGTTCTCGCCCAGGGTCAGCTCGCCGTTGACGTTCAGACCCGCGATCGGGCTGAACGCGGCGTACTGATTGACCAGCGCGCCCGCGCGCGTCTGGAAGCGTCCGTTGTCCTGCTCGGTCCACCAGTCGCGCAGCATTCCGTGCCCGTCGAACTTCCGGCCCTGGTCGTCGAAACCGTGGCTGATTTCGTGACCGATCACGGCGCCGATGCCGCCGTAATTGACGGCGTCGTCGGCATTCATGTCGAAGAACGGCGGCTGCAGGATCGCAGCCGGGAAGACGATCTCGTTGGCAAGCGGGTTGTAGTAGGCATTGACGGTCTGCGGCGTCATGAGCCACTCGGTTCGGTCGATCGGCTGGCCGAGCTTGCGGACTTCGCGGCGATGATTGATCTCGCGTGCGCGCAGGACGTTACCGACGAGATCGTCGCGTCGAATCACGAGCCCCGGATAGTCCTTCCACTTTTCCGGATAGCCGATCTTGACCGTGAAGTTGTCGAGCTTCGCGTGCGCCTCGCGCCGCGTCTCGGGCCCCATCCACTCGAGCTCATCGATCGAGGTGGCGAACGCCGCGCGCAGATTGGCGACGAGCTGGTCCATCCGCGCCTTGGCCGCGGGCGGATAGTGCCGTGCGACGTAGGCCTTGCCCAGCATGTCGCCGATCGACGCTTCGGCCTCCGCCATGGCGCGCTTCCAGCGCGGCCGGAGCTGCGGTGTGCCCGTGATCGTGCGACCGTTGAAGTCGAACGCCCGCTCGACCACCTCGGCGTTGAGATACGGCGCGAGGTCGTCGGCGACCCGCACGCGAAGGTAATCGCGCCACACCGCGAGCGGCACGTCGCCCAGCGCGCGAGACAGCTCCTTGAAGTAGCTCGGCTCGCCGATGATCACGGAGTCGTGGCCGGCGATGCCCATCATCTCGAGGTAGCGGGGCCAGTCGATCGCCGGAGTGAGCTTCCCGGCGCCCGCCAGATCGAATGGGTTGTAGACCTTGTCGACGTTGCGCAGGTCGACGTTCGGCCACTGCGCCTCGGCGAGCCGGGTCTCGAGCGCCATCACGGCAGATGCCGCGCGGGTTGCGTCCTTGTGCCCGGCGAACTCGAGCAGGTCTGCGACGTACGCCCGGTACTTGTCGCGCATCGCTACGAACTTGGCGTCCTCGCTCAGGTAATAGTCCCGGTCCGGCATGCCGAGACCGGCCTGGTCTGCGTAGATCGTGTAGATGTCCGGTCGCTTGGCATCAGGCTGGATGGCCAGACCCAACGGATTGTTCATGCCGAGAATCTGCAGGTGCGAGAGAAAGTCGATCAGCGCTGCGCGACTCTTGATCTCATCGATCCGGCCCAGCCCGCCGTTGAGCGGCGTGAGCCCGAGCTGCTCGACTCGTGCCTCGTCCATGAAGCTCGTGTAGAAGTCGCCGATCATCCGCTGCTCGGTGCCGGCGGCCGCGTTCGATGCCGCGGCCTCCTCGGCGATCGCCCGCAGGTTCGTCTCGACGTCGTCCGCGAGCTTGCTGAAGGACCCGTAGTTGGATCGGTCAGCGGGAATCTCGGTCCGCGCGAGCCAGCCGCCGTTGACGAAACGGAACAGATCGTCCTGCGGTCGGACACTGCGGTCGAAGTTCGCGAGCACCAGGCCGGACGGCGGCAGAACCGGCGCCGGCGCGGCCGCCTGCGGCGGCGCTTCGGTCACGGCGGGCGGCGGCTTGCCTGCAGGTCCGGCACAACCGGCGATCAGGACAAGGCTTGCTGCAAGGCTCGACCAGCGCGTCATCGGCGTACTCCTGGATTCGACATGACTCGGCCGCGGCAAAGACGGTCGTGGCGAGCCGTCCGACATTTGTTCATCTCGGCCCACCGGTGGGTCGCGGATTATAGTGGAATCACACCCGACCAAGGCGCAGATGCAGCGGCCAGTCGAGCCGGCGGAGCCGGCCAGCCCAGTGCGGCTCCAGCGCGCGGCGCAACGCCGGCAGGGGATCACCGCCTGTCGAATCGCGGCAGCGCTGTACCGCGGACCAGCTGCCGAAATACCCGAGCGCCTGCTCGAGGTCCCACTCGGTGACGAGCGTAAAGTCAGGCGCGGGCTCTTCGTCGAGCGGAAACGGCAGGTTCCGATAGCCAGCCTCGACGTAGCGCCGCTCGGGTGGCCAGAAGCGCCCAACCACATCGACATAGAAATGATCGACCACGGCGTCGAGCGCACGGTCGACGTGAAACTTCCCGTAGGTCCAGGCGGCGACGAGCCCGCCTGGACGGAGCACGCGGCGGCACTCGGCATAGAACCGCTCTAAGTCGAACCAGTGCGCCGCCTGCGCCGCCGCCACGAGCTCGGCGCAACCGGAGCGCAGCGGCAGCTGCTCGGCGAGCCCGGCGACGTACTGCACGCCGGCGGCAGGCAGCGCGCGGATGAGCTGCGGCACGCTGCCGTCGACCGCGATCACGCGCTCGAAATGGCCGGCCAGCGCCACCGCAGCCTGGCCGCTGCCCGTCGCGCAGTCGATCGCGACGAGCCGGGACGGCGCGAGCGAAGCGACATAGGCGACCAACTCCGGCGGGTATGCCGGGCGATAGCGGCTGTACGCCGTCGCCTGGCGCGAGAAGTGGTCCTTGAATGACGGCATTGTGCGTCCCGGCCGGCGATGGTGCGCGGGCCGCGTGCGGTGCGCAACCCGGCGTCGTATGCGGCGACCGCTCTGGAAATCGGACGCAGCATCTGGGACATTCCCGCGCGTGACTGGAATCGAAGTCATCGACGTCGCCCACGCGATTCAGCTCGCCGTCGCGCCGGTGTTCCTGCTGTCCGGCGTCGGCGTGGCCCTGGGCGTGCTGACCGCGCAGCTGCGCGTGCTCGCGCGGCGCGCGCGGCTGATCAACGTCGCCATCACGCTGATCACCATCACTGCGCTCCTGGTCGCGCTGGTCGTCGCGCTCCTGTTCGCTAGCACGTTCGCGCCAATGAACCTCGCGACGCCGGTGGCGGTGCTGTTCGTGCTGTCGATGGTCTCGCTGGTGGTGGCGCTGATCGCGTTCCTGCTCGAGGTGCGGATCGCGATCGCGGTGCTGCGCATCGGCAGCTGGTGACGCAGGGGAAAAAAAGGCCCCGGGTTTGTGGCCCGGGGCGAGGAGCGGACTCTGGTCGAAGGGAAGGGAAGAGTCCGCTAGGGGACCGTTGCTGTCAGTGCAGGCGCGCCCATTGCAGCACCTTCACGTCGCGGGTCTGCCGGCCGAAGTTCCGGGCGATGATCATCACCGCCTCCTTCAGCTCGCGGTCGCGCCGGGGGGTGCCGTCGAGCTCGACGATGCCGCGGTACTCCTGCAGTCCACGCGGACCTGGCTCGTCGACCAGAAAGTGCGCGTAGTACTTGATGCTCATGTGGCCAGAAACTACCGATGGCCGAGACCGGGTTCCGTGACCCGTTCCACACTCCGCGGGGTACGCCCGCACGCCTCCTGAGAACATGACGCGCTACCGCAGGCCGGAGGCTCCCGGCTCGAAATACATAACGCCGGAAGGCGCCCGCCGGCTCCGGGCGGAGCTCGACGATCTGTGGCGCGTGCAGCGGCCGCAAATCACCCGGGCCGTCGCGGAGGCGGCCGCGCAGGGCGACCGGTCGGAGAACGCCGAGTACATCTACGGCAAGAAGCAGCTTCGGGAGATCGACCGCCGAGTGCGGTTCCTTCGCAAGCGGCTCGAGGGCATCGTCGTGGTCGACCGTCCACCGGACAATCCAGACCGCATCTTCTTCGGCGCCTGGATCCAGCTCGTCGACGACGAGGGCGGCGAGCGTGAGCTGCGCATCGTCGGGCCGGACGAGATCGACCCGGCGCGCGGCTACGTCAGCATGGATTCGCCGCTTGCACGCGCGCTGATGGGCCGCCGTCGCGACGACGAGGTGCGGATCGAGGCACCGACGGGCGCACGAATCTGGACGGTGATCGGGATCCGCTACGCCGTGACGAGGGGATGACCGGCGCCGCGGTTCAGGCGTGCCCGGTGGGCTCGACCTTCGGCAGCTCGTGGCTCGAGAAATCGCCCCACGGCGCGCGGCTGCTCCAGTAGGCATGCGCCTGCGGCACGAGCCCGTCGGCAGAATCGAGATGCGCGAGGGTCACGTGGATTTCGCCCGGCCAGCGGCCCGACTCGAAGAACAGCATCGCGCCGCAACGCCCGCAGAAGCTGCGCGTCGCCTGAAGCGAGGATTGGTACCGACGCAATTGATTCTCGCCTGACAACAGGCGGAAGCGGCCGGTTTCCGATCCCACCCAGGTGACGAACGCGGCGCCATGAGCACGGCGGCACATCGAGCAATGGCAATGCGCGCACCACTTCGCCGGCAAATCGATGCGGAACCGAACGGCACCGCAGAGACACCCGCCCTCCGCCGCCTCGCGCGTCACGGTCGTCTCAGAAGACGCGGACGTTCTTGAACTGCCAGGGATCGGTTTCGTCGAGGTCTTCCGGGAACAGCCGTCCGCGCGCGACGAGCGGATGCCATTCGCCATACTCTCCGACCACCGGTCCGAGATACGGCATGCAGATCTCGAGCACCCGCTTGAAGTCCATCTCGTCGGGCTCGACCACGCCGTCGTTCGGGTTCTCGATCGCCCAGACGAGCCCCGCGAGCGCGGCGACGGTGACCTGCAGCGAAGTGGCGCTGTTGTGCGGTGCGAGCCGGCGCGCCTCGTCGACCGAAAGCTGCGAGCCGTACCAGTAGGCGTTGCGCTTGTGACCGGCGAGCAGCACGCCGAGCTCGTCCACACCCTTGACGATCTCCTCCATCATGACGCGCTTGCGCTCCTGCAGCTCCCAGTTGCGCCCGGCCAGCTCGTGCACGGACAGGACGGCGGCGTCGCAGGGGTGATAGGCGTAATGCACGGTCGGGCGGTATTCGGCCTTGTCACCCTTCTTGATCGTCAGGTAGTCGGAGATCGAGATCGATTCGCCATGCGTAATCAGGTATCCGTGAAACGGGCCCGCAAGCGGCGTCCAGGTGCGCACGCGGGTGGCCGCGCCGGGCTGCATCAGGTAGATCGCGCTGCCGCGGCCGAAGTCGTGCTTCTTGCCGTCGCGCGGCCAGTTCTTCTCGTGCGAGCCCCAGCCGAGCTCGGCCGGCTGCGAGCCCTCGCTCACGAAGCCGTCCACCGACCAGGTGTTGACGAATTCGCCGGGCTCCTTCGGCCGGCTGCCGACCTGGGTGTCGCGCTCGGCGATGTGGATCACCTTGACGCCGAGCTTCTGCGCGAGTCGCGCCCACTCTTCGCGGGTCGCAGGCTCGGCGGCCTCTACCCCGAGATCGCCTGCCAGGTTGAGCATCGCCTGCTTGACGAAATGCGACACCAGGCCCGGGTTGGCGCCGTGCGTAAGCACGGCCGTCGGGGCGCGGGTCTTCCCCTCGCGCAGCGCCAGCGCCTCCTCGCGCAACGCGTAGTTGGTGCGCTTTGCCGGCGAGATCGTCGGATCGGTGTAGCCGCCTGGCCAGGGCTCGATACAGGTATCGAGATAGAGCGCTGCCTTGTCCCAGCAGAACTTGATCAGCGCGATGCTAGAGACGTCGACCGACAGATTCAGCAGGAAGTCGCCCCGGCCGACCAGCGGGTCCAGCACCCGCTTGAAGTTCTCGCGCGTGAGCGGCTGCTTGATGAACTTGATGCCGTACTCGGCTGCCTCGGCCGAGCCGCGATCATCGGCCGTCAGGATCGTGATGCGGTCGACCGTGATACCGACGTGACGCAGGATGAGCGGCAGCACGCCCTGACCGATGCTGCCGAAGCCGACCATGATCAGGCGGCCCGGGAAATTCACGTGTACCGGGTAGTTGCTCATTGCGTCAACCAGCAAGTGCGGGAAACGAAAATGTAGTGTAACCGGAAACCTGCGCGGTCGACCGCGCCCGGCCGCTTGCAATCAACCGCGTGGCGCGCCCTCGCGCCAGTGCGGTGGATACGTGCGATCGTAGCCCGGCAACGCCTCGACCCTGCCGATCCATCGCGCAAGCGCGGGATACGTGGTTTCCATCGGCAGGAATCGCGAGCGCAGCTCTCCCGCCTCGCGCTTCTCCAGCGCGCGCCGCAGCAGCATGATCGCAGGGAACACCACGAGATCGGCGGCCGAGGGCTCCGCTCCCACCAGCCAGTCGGAGTTGCTGAGCCGGCCTTCGATCGTTCGCGCCTCGCCGCCTACTACGTGCATCGCGCGCGTGATCTCCTCCGCACGTTCCTCGATGTTGCCGAGAAACGCCGCCTGGATGATCTGGTTGAGCGACGGCTCGGCGTAAGCCTCGAACTCGCAGATCACGCGCATGATGGTGCCGGTGTCCTCGGCGGTCCTCCCGAAGAGCGGCGGATCCGGGTACCTGCGGTCCAGGTACGCGAGACAGGCCAGCGATTCGAACACGACATAGTCACCGTCGCGGAGCACCGGTACGCGCCCGCGCGGGTTCATGCGCAGCATCTGCGGCGATTTGTGTTCCTGCTTTGCGAACTGCAGCAGGCGCGACTCGTACGGCACGCGCTTGTACTCGAGCGCGAGCAGCACCCGCCACGAAAACGGGCTGCCGCTGCCCCAGAAGACTTCAAGTGCCACTCAGACTCCGTCTGGCGCGCCGCGCGGAGGGCGCGGCGCGGGGATTGTACTGGCGAGCCGCTGTCGGCGGTACCATTCGGGGCAGGACACCAGGCCAGCCGCGATGAACACGACGTCTAGCCCGTTGATCTCAGCGGAAGCGCTGGCCGAGCGGCTGGCCGAGCCCACGCTGCGCCTGTTCGACTGCCGGTTCGACCTCGCGGATCCTGGCGCCGGCGCGCGCGACTACGCGCTTGCGCATCTGCGGGGCGCCGTCCACGTCGACCTGAATCGCGACCTTTCTGCCGCGGTCACGCCCCACACGGGGCGTCACCCGCTGCCCTCCGCCGCCGACTTCGAGGCACGCCTTCGCGCCTGGGGCCTGTGCGCGGGCGGAATCGCGGTCGCCTACGATGCCGGTAACGGCATGTACGCGGCACGGCTGTGGTGGATGCTCCGCTGGCTCGGTCACGAGCGCGCGCTCGTGCTGGATGGCGGATTCGCGCGCTGGCGGTCGCTCGGTCTCGCAGTGGACGCGGAGACGCCGTCGTATCCGGCAGGCGATTTCGTCGCGCATCCGCGGTCCGATCTCGCGGTCGATGCGGCGACGGTGCTCGCAGTCGCCGCCGACGCGGGTTGCCGCGTTCTCGACGCGCGCGCGCCTGAGCGCTTCCGCGGCGAGTTCGAGCCGCTCGACACCGTGGCCGGGCACGTGCCCGGCGCCGTCAACCACCCGCTGACCGAATCGCTGGCCGCGGACGGCCGGCTGCGCGAGCCGGACCAGCTTCGCCGCAGTTTCGAGCCGACGCTTGGCGGCGTACCACCGTCGCACGTCGTCGTCATGTGCGGCTCGGGCGTGACCGCCTGCCATCTGCTGCTCGCGATGGAGCAGGCCGGGCTCGCCGGCGCGCGTCTCTATCCGGGGTCGTGGAGCGAGTGGATACGCGATCCGCAGCGGCCGATCGCGCGCGGATAAAGGGGGCACGCCTCACTCCAGGCTCGCGACGACTGAGCCGATCGCGGGGACGGAAATGAGGCAGGTCGCCTTTCTTTCCTGCTATCTTTCGCGCCAGTTTTCACCCCCCGGGCAGGTCGAGCACGAAGTGGACAGCACCGCTCGCAGGATCAATCCCGCCACCGGCTGGAAGATCGAGGACTCGCTCGATCTGTACGGCGTCGAGGCCTGGGGTAACGGTTACTTCGGCATAAACGACGCGGGCCACGTGGTGGTGCGCCCGGATCAGTCGACGGATCAGGAAATCGACCTCTACGAGGTCGTGCGCGGACTGGAAGCGCGGGATCTCACGGCACCGGTGGTGCTGCGGTTTTCCGACATCCTGCGCCATCGACTCAAGCGCCTGAACGACGCCTTCGCGTCCGCCATCGCCGAGAACGACTATCGCAACCGGTACACCGCGGTGTTCCCTATCAAGGTGAACCAGCAGCGCCTGGTCGTCGAGGAAGTCTACGGCTACGGTCGCGAATTCGGTTTCGGGCTCGAGGTGGGCTCGAAGCCCGAGCTGCTCGCGGTGATGGCGATGACCGAGGGCGAGTCGGAGCGGATGATCATCTGCAACGGCTTCAAGGACGACAGCTACATCGAGGCGGTGATCCTCGCGACCAAGCTCGGCCGCACCATCATCCCGGTGGTCGAGAATTTCGGCGAGCTGCAGCTCATCCTGAAACACGCGCGGAGCTACGACGTCCGGCCGCGTATCGGCGTGCGCGTCAAGCTCGCAACCGAAGGCGTTGGTCGCTGGCGCGAGTCCTCGGGCGAGAAGTCGAAGTTCGGGCTTTTCATCACCGAGATCCTCGATCTATTCCGCACGCTCAAGGAGCACGGCATGGAGGACTGCCTGCAGCTCGTGCACTGCCATCCCGGCAGCCAGCTGCAGGACATCCGCCGCGTCAAGGACGCCGTGAACGAGCTGGCGCACGTCTACGCCGAGCTCAAGCTGATGGGCGCCGGGTTGCGCTACATCGATATCGGCGGCGGGCTGGGCGTCGACTACGACGGCAGCCGCACGAACTACCCGTCGTCGATGAACTACACGCTCGCCGAGTACGCGAGCGACGTCGTCTATCGCATCGCCAACGTCTGCAACGCGCGCGGCATCGAGCACCCGGTGATCGTGAGCGAATCGGGCCGCGCGATCGCCGCGCATCACAGCCTGCTGGTCTTCAACACGCTCGGCTGCTCGCGGCTGGACCGGTTCCGCGTCGACGAGAAGGTCGAGCAGGATTTCGCCGGCGGCGACCGCGTGCCGCAGCCGGTGCGCGACATCTTTGACGCTTACCGGTCGATCTCCGAGCGGCGCCTCGTGGAGTGCTACCACGACGCGCTGCAGGCGCGGGAGCAGGCCCTGCAGATGTTCAACCTCGGCTATCTCGGGCTCGAGGCGCGCGGTCACGTCGAGCGGCTCTACTGGGCGACCTGCGCGAAGATCCGTGACTGCTGCCGGCGCCTGGAATCGGTGCCGGAGGAGCTCGAGGGGCTCGAGACGGTCCTGAGCGACATCTATTTCTGCAACGTCTCGGTATTCCAGTCGCTGCCCGACAGCTGGGCCATCGACCAGCTCTTTCCCATCATGCCTGTCCACCGGCTCGAGGAGCGCCCGACACGCAACGCGGTGCTCGCCGACATCACCTGCGACTCCGATGGAAAGATCGACCGCTTCGTGAGCCTGCGCGAGGCAAAGCGCACGCTCGAGCTGCACGAGCTCGTCGACGGCGAACCGTACTTCCTCGTGGTGTTCCTCGTGGGCGCCTACCAGGAGACGCTCGGCGACCTGCACAACCTGTTCGGTGACACGCACGTCGTGCACATCAAGCTGCACGACGAGGGCGGCTGGTGGATCGAGGAGACGGTCAAGGGAGACACGGCCTCGGAAGTGCTCAAGTACATGAGCTACGACGTCGACCGGCTGTACCCGCAGTTCGCGCGCGACTGCGAGCGCGCGGTGCGCGAAGGCAGGCTGTCGCTCGAGGAGAGCCAGGCGCTGCGCCGGTTCTACGAGCTCGAGCTCGCCGGCTACACCTATCTCGAGCCGGATTGACGACGCCCCGGCTTGCTCGGCGGGCGCCTGGCTCGTGTTCGCCGCCGCCTCGCTCGCGCTGGTCGCCGCCTGCGCGCTGGGCGTCCTCGCCGGGAGCGTGCTCGCGCAGCACGTCAACACGCGGCACCTGTCGATCGTCGCCGCGGGCTGGATTCATCGTGATCGGACTCTGGACACTCTGGGTGGCCTGCGCGGCTGAGAAGCCCCGTCCGGCGTTTTTTTGCGGCGCATCAACTATTTAGTTGCACGCGCAAAGGGCCCTCAGTAGTCTTGTCGCAAACGAACGAGACATATTCATGAACCGCCGCACAGGCGGGACCCTCACCGGAACACGCCCAATCCCCGTCCCAGCAAGCAACGCCAAGGTGGGCTCCCCCTAACATTCGTCCGGTGTGGCTCGTGGTCAGCGATCGATTTCATCCGCGCGGATTCGTCCGTCGATGCGCAGCATCGCCGGCGCGGATCCGTTTTGTTCAGTTCCAGTCCGAATGAGTGACCCCGTCGATGACGACTCTCTACGTTGGCAACCTGCCCTTCAGTGCAACCGAAGCTGAGATTCGCAGCCTGTTCGAGCAGCACGGCAAAGTGGACTCGGTAAAGATCATCAACGATCGCGAAACCGGCAAGCCGCGCGGTTTCGCTTTCGTCGACATGACTTCGACCGAGGCCCAGTCCGCCATCCAGAAGCTCAATGGCTTCCAGATGAACGGCCGCCCGCTGCGGGTCAACGAGGCGCGCGAGCGTGCGCCCCGCGGTCCCGGCGGCGGCGGGGGTGGTGGGCGCTGGTAGACCGGGCGGACCCTACCCCCAAGGTCCGATCCGGTCGCGTGGAGCCCCGCAGCCTGTGGGCGGGCGAGGCTGGCGTGTCAGTCTTTGGCGGCAGGGCGGAAGCCCTGGCCTGCCCATAAAACCCTTGACAAGCAGGGACTTGTGATAGACTGCGCGCCGATCGTTGCCCGTCCGTGTCTTGAAAGGCGCCCGTCCGGTGCCTGTCTTGTTAAGCCGAATTGTCTGCGATCAGGTGACAGGAGTCATCGCACGAGCGTTGGCCTCGGTGAGGCGAACGCCCTCTTAGACGACCTCGGCTACGAATCCTCCTGTTGTGTGATGGTGCCTCGCGTGCATTCCTGGAATGGAATCGCCCGTGGCGTGAGTAACTTTCTGAGGATGTTTGAATGACTAAGATCTATGTGGGCAACCTGCCTTTTTCTGCTGACGAAGCCGCGGTACGCGAGCTCTTCGCCCAGCACGGCACGGTTGAGTCCGTTGCCCTCCCGACCGATCGCGAGACCGGCCGTCCGCGTGGCTTCGGCTTCGTCGAGATGCCGCAGGCCGACGCGCAGCGCGCAATGCAGGCGCTGAACGGCTTCTCGATGGGCGGTCGCCCGCTGCGTGTGAACGAGGCGCAGGATCGCCCGCGCACCGGCGGCGGTGGCGGTCGGCCGGGCGGCGGTGGCCGTCCGGGTGGCGGCTACGGCGGTGGCGGCGGCGGCCAGCGTCGCTGGTAAGCCAACGGCTGAAACGTTAGAGGCCCGGGAGGCGACTCCCGGGCCTTTTTCATTTCGCTTACCACATCCCCTTGAGTCGCATTCCGACGTCGATCCGCGGTCCGCGTGTCGCCGCACCTCCAGGTTGGTGCTCGCCGCTGGCCGGCCAGCTCCGCCGTTCGAATCGCGAGAGCATCGTCTCGCTCATGAAACGGCTCCGCGCCGAGGTGACGTACCGGTCGCCGACGGGCGACTGCTGCGTGATGTAGAACCGCACCGGCGCCACGAGATGCAGCTCGCGCCTTGCGCGGGTCATCGCCACGTACAGCAGCCGGCGTTCCTCGTCGATCGACTCGGCTCGCCCGGTCGCGAACTCGGATGGAAAGCTCCCGTCGGTGACGTTCAGGACGTACACCGATTCCCACTCCTGCCCCTTCGCCGAGTGCACCGTCGACAGGACGAGGTAGTCCTCGTCGAGCAAGGGCTCCCCGGACAGATCACCGGTGGCCTGCGGCGGATCGAGCGTCAGCTCCGTGACGAACGCTTCGCGCGTCGCGTACTGCACTGCGATCCGCTCGAGCTGCTCGAGATCAGCGCGACGGACGGCCGCCTGTTCGTAGAGCCGATCGAGCTGGGGTTCGTACCAGTTCCGCACCTGCGTGATCTGCCCGGCCCAGGGCGCCGCGGTCCCGCCGATCGCGATCAGCAGCGCGCTCAGGGCCGACCATGCCTCGTGGACGGCGGCCGGTACCGGCAGCTGCGACAGCGCGTCGAAACGGAACCCGGCGGATTCGAAGGCATCGCAGACGCGCGCCGAGTTCGCCGGCCCCATGCCTGGCAGGAGCTGCAGCACGCGAAACGCCGCGATCCGGTTGCGCGGATTGTCGGCCAGGCGCAGTACCGCAAGCAGGTCCTTGACGTGCGACGCCTCGAGAAACTTGAGGCCGCCGTACTTCACGTAGGGGATGTTGCGGCGCATGAGCTCGAGCTCGAGCACGTCGCTGTGATCCGCCGCGCGAAAGAGCACGGCCTGCCGCCGCAGGTCCACGCCGCGCTCGCGCGCGATGAGCACCTGCTCGATCACGTAGCCCGCCTGGGCCTGGTCGTCCTGCACCACCACGTAGGCCGGTCGCGGACCGGTGCCGCATGAGCTCCGCAGGTTCTTGCGGAACTGCGGTCCGGCTTCGGCCATCAGCGCGTTGGCCGCATCCAGCACAGGCTGCGTCGAACGGTAGTTCTGCTCGAGCGTCACGACGCTTGCCTGCGGATCGAACCCTTGGGGAAATTCGCGGATGTTCTCGACCGTCGCGGCGCGGAAGGAGTAGATCGCCTGCGCGTCGTCGCCCACGACCGTGACGCCCGTGCCGTCGGGCCTGAGCGCCGCCAGGATCCCGGCCTGCAGGCGGTTCGTGTCCTGGTATTCGTCGACGAGCACGTGATCGAAGCGCGCGCCGATTCCGGCCGCGACGTCGGGCTCGGCCATCATCAGCTGCCAGTAGAGCAGCAGGTCGTCGTAATCGAGGAGCTGCTGCGCGAGCTTGGCGTCCACGTACTCACGGCAGAGCGTCGTGAGCGCGTCTTCCCACTCGAGGCACCAGGGAAAGAGCAGCTCCAGCGTGCGACGCAGCGGCAACTGCGCGTTGACGCGATGCGAGTAGATCGCGAGGCAGGTGTCCTTTCGCGGAAAGCGCTTCTCGGTCTTCGACAGGCCGAGCCGTTGCCGGACGACGTCCATCAGGTCCGCGGCATCGGCGCGGTCGAGAACGTTGAAGCCCGGATCGAGTCCGAGTCGCTCGGTGTGCAGGCGGATCAGGCGATTGCCGATCGCGTGAAAGGTCCCGGACCAGGGCAGGCGCAGCGCCGCCGGCAGGGTCGGTAACGTCCGGCCGCGCGCCCCCGTCGACGCGACGGCCTGCTGCGCCCGGCGCGTCATCTCGAGCGCGGCGCGGCGGGTAAAGGTCAGGAGCAGCACGCGCTCGGCAGGAACGCCCGCGAGGAGCAGGTGCGCCACGCGGTGCGCGAGGGTGCTCGTCTTGCCGGTGCCGGCGCCCGCGATGACCAGCAGCGGACCCGCCGTCACGCCGCCCCCGGTTTTCCTCTCGCCGTGCCGGACGGCCTCGCGCTGGGCCGGGTTGAGCGCGTCGAGATCGTGGCAGGCGAGCATTGGGCGGCACTATAGGTCGCGCCTGTATGGATATCCAGTACGCCGGGGTGCTCGCCGACCAGCGGTAAGATCGGCGCCGGCGGTCAGCACGAGGCGGTGCCAGCAATGGACGAATTCAGATTGACGGGCCTGCTCTGGCGCCTCGCCTTTGCGCTGGCGCTCGTCTTCGCCACGTTCAATCCGACCGGACACTCCTACTATCACTGGATCGCGGACGGTTTCCCGGGGGTGCAGCCGCTCGAAGCTGTTGCCGGCGTCCTGCTACTGATCCTGTGGATCTTCTTCATCCGATCGACCCTGATGGCGCTCGGGGCGCTCGGCGTGGTGCTGCTGCTCGCGCTGTTCGCCGCGATCGTCTGGTGGGTCGTGAGCCAGGGCTGGCTCAATCCGGCGAATCAGCGTGCGATGTCGTGGGTCGTGCTCGCGCTGCTCGGCGTGACCCTGGGGGTGGGCATGTCCTGGGGCGCACATCCGGCGCCGCGTGTCGGGCCAGGCCTCGGTCGACCGCGTGGACACCTAGCGGCGCCCGAGGGTCAGTCGGTCACGATGCCGGCGCCCCGCAGCGTCTCGAGATCGGGCACCCAGATGTCCTTGGGCGGCACGGCGTTGCTCGCGAGCAGAAACTGCGGGTCGATACCGCGATACAGCATGTAGGCGTTGAACTCGCGGTTGCCGTCGCCGATGCCGGTCGCCGCCGACCCGGCGTGGAAGCCGAGTGCGCCGCCGGCCACGAGAGTGCGGCGCACACCGCCGGCGAAGGCGAGCGTGCAGGCGCTCGAGCACTGCGAGCTCACGCGAGTCGCGAGCTCCCGTCGCTCGATCTGCTCGGCGATACGGACCGCTTCCCCGACCCAACCGCCCGGGCTCTGCAGCTCGACGGTTTCGGCATCCGGCGCCGCATCGAGCACGCGGCTGAAATCGCGCGCGATCCCCGCCTGGAACTCGCCGTCGATACGGATGGTGCGCGTCGGTGCGTCGTAGGCGATCTCCCAGGTCGAGCGCGGCAGTGAGCGCACCGCTCCCTTCGCGTATGCGCCGGTCTGCGGCGCATCGATGAGCACGGTCCACAACCAAAGCGGTCCGAGCAACAGGAAGACGGTCGCCCGGATGTCCCGCATCAGCCAGAGCCGGCAGCCGCGCGGCGCAGGCACGGCACGCAGCGCCCGCAGCAGGGCGATGCCCGCGGCGGTGAGTGCGACCGTCACGAGCGGGATGGTCGCGGCTGCCAGCGTGTCGATGATCAGCGGCGCGTCGGGATCCCCGTCGACACGCACGCGCAGTGCGATCGCCGCTGCGGTCAGACCGGCCACCGGCAGAAACACGCGAAATCCGGTGTCCCGGGCACCGAATTCGCCGCGCTGGATGCGCTCGAGAACGAGTCGCAGGCGACCCGGTGAACGCGCGCGTTCGACCACCCAGCGGATCCGGATCGCGCAGGCCTCGAGCAGCAGCAGCGGCGGCATGACCGCCTCGAACAGATGGATCGCGTTCGCGAGTGGCCGCTCGGCCCAGCGCGCGGGCACGAACACCGTCTCGAGACCCGCGAGCATGAAGTACGGCAGCACGACGATGCACGCCGCGAACACGGCACGCGGACCGAATGTGCGCCGCAGCGGAACCGCCAGCAGTATCGCGGTGACGAGACCGACCAGCGTGTCCTGCACCGGGAACGAAAGCAGCGCAAGAGCGCTGTCCGAATCCAGCAATTCCCAGGCACTCGCGGCGCTGGCCAGACCGTTGACCGAGCGGAAGAAGAGCCATGCAAAGACCGGCAATGCCAGGAGGCGCGTGAAGGTCGGCTTTCGGAGGCCGGCGGCGGGAGGCGGCGCTGGCCAGTGCATGATCCAGACCAGGAGGAGCACCAGCCACCACGCACCGGATACCAGGCGCGCGGGAACCGCCACGTCCACCAGGACGAAGCCCAGGAAAGCGGCGGTCGTTAGACCTGAGGTCCGTGTCAGCGTGCCCGAATCCACGGCAACAAGCTTCCACGGCCGCGCCGGTCGCGACCGTGCAGGGGGTCACACAACTAGGAAGAGGTATCGACCGTCTACCCGGTCCGCCGACTCGATGCGGACTTGCGGCTCGCCGGCGGTCAGCGGACCAGCTTGAGCAGGCGCGCCTTAGTCTCGTTGTACGGCGGGTAGCGGATCGGCGCGTCAAACCGGAAGCTGCGCGTCATCACCGGCTTCATGTGGCTGAACGTTTCGAACCCGTACCAGCCGCTGTATCGTCCCATGCCGCTCGCGCCAACGCCGCCGAACGGCAGCTCCGGCGACACCATGAAAATCACCGCGTCGTTGATACAGACGCTACCCGCGGATATCGAATCGCGCGCTGCATCGGCCAGCGCCTCGTCGCGCGTGAAGACATAGAGCGCGAGCGGTTTCGGGCGCGCAGCCACCATGCGCATCGCCGCGTTCATGTCGTCGACCGCGATCACCGGCAGCACCGGGCCGAAGATCTCCTCCTGCATCAGCGCGCTATCCGGCGGCGGGTCGAGCACGATCGTCGGCTCGACATAACGATTTGCGACGTCCATTCGCCCGCCGTAGTGGATCCGCTGGCCGGCCAGCAGCTGCTCGAACCGCGCGGCGTGGCGCTCGGTCGCGATCCGTCCGTAATCGGGGCTCGCTGCCGCGTCATCGCCGTAGAACTCGCGGATCCGCCGCACCAGCGCCTCGAGCAGCGGCGCGGCCGCGTCCCGCTGCACGAGCAAGTGATCGGGAGCGACGCAGGTCTGACCGGCGTTCAGGAACTTGCCCCACACGATGCGCGCGGCCGCAACCTCGAGATCGGCATCGCCGGCAACCAGGCAGGGACACTTGCCACCCAGCTCGAGCGTGACGGGCGTCAGGTGCCGGGCGGCGGCGGCCATGACGATCCGCGCCACGCGCTCATTGCCCGTATAGAGGATGTGATCGAAGCGCTGCTCGAGCAGCTCGGTGGTCTCGGCGACCCCGCCCTCCACGACCGCGACGGCCTCCGGGTCGAGATACCGCGGGAGAATCCGCGCCAGCGCGGCCGAGGTGTGGCGCGATATCTCGGACGGCTTGACGACCGCGGCGTTGCCCGCAGCGAACGCACCGACCAGCGGTGCAAGCACCATCGACAGCGGGTAGTTCCAGGGCGCGATGATCAGCACCACGCCTTTCGGCTCCGGAACGATCCGGCTCCGACCGGGCTGTGCCATCATCGGTGTGCGGACACGGCTGCCGCGCATCCAACGCGAGAGATGGCGGCGCGCGAATCTCGCTTCCGCGATGACGAAGCTCGTCTCGGACAGGAACGACTCGTAGTGGCTCTTGTTGAGATCGAGCCGCAAGGCTTCGGCGAAATCCGCTTCGTGCTCTTTCAGCATCCGCTCGATGGCAGCAAGCTGGGCGCGGCGCCACGCGAGCGGTCGGGTGCGCCCGGCTTCGTAGGACGCTCTGAGGCGGCGCAGCGTGGCATCGATCACTAACAGGCTCCGGCGCGGCGGCGGGCGGTTCGCGCCGCGCGATGACTCAGACGCGTCGGCACGTTAGCACAGCCGGCGAGCGATTGCTGCGCTGCAGCAAGGCAGCGCACGCGGGGAGAAAAGAAGATGTCAGCAGACGTTCGCGAGATCTTTCGGGGCCGTGTGATCTACCTCACCGTCGAGCAGGTGCAGCTGCCGAACGGCGCGGTCGCCTCGCTCGAAATAGCACATCACCCCGGAGGCGCCGCGATCGTCGCCATTGACGACCAGGACCGTGTCTGCCTGCTCCGGCAGTACCGGCATGCAGCGGGAGGCTGGGTGGATGAGTTGCCGGCGGGCAAGCTCGACGGCGGGGAGCCGCCGCTCGTGTGCGCGAGACGTGAGCTCGAGGAGGAAGCCGGCATGCGGGCCACGCATTGGACGCCGCTCGGCTCCTTCCTCACCTCCCCCGGCGTACTCACCGAGGTGATACACCTGTTCCTCGCGCGCGGCCTCGTGGCCGTGGCGACCCGGCCGGAGGCCCACGAGGTGCTGGAGCCGCGGTGGCTGCCGTTCGGCGAAGCGCTCGCCCTGGCGTCATCGGGGCGCCTTGCGGACGGCAAGAGCATCGTCGGGCTGGTCTGGGCGAAACAGGTTCGCCTCGCCGCCGCTGTCCCGGGCCCCGACGGCGGAATTGCGTGACGCAACACACACTTCCGTCACGGCGGGAGCCGTTAACATCCGCTTCAGAGTAGGAGCCAGCGGAGCGCTGGAGCATGGCAGAGAAACGCCGCATTCAGGGCGCGGGAAGTGCCGTCGATTCGCGGTCCAGCCGCGACCCGGGACAGTCACGGCCGACCGACGCGGATCCGGCGACGGATACGGGCACCGACCAACCCGACGCGATTCCCGGTCAGCTGGCGCGCGACGACCGCGGCAACATCAGGTGGGAGTGGTCCGACAACCCGGACCTGCTGGCGGACGACATCCTGGGCGGCACCGCACGGCTGCGCGCGCTCACGCCGAAAGGCCTGTCGATCGAGGACGAAGAGCCGGGCCTCGCCGCGGTGAACAAGGACCCCATCCCCTCCCGCAAGACGCCGAAGTCGGGCTACAACCCGTACGACAGCGGCCAGCCGACCAAGCAGACCTGGAAGAAAAAGCGCGACCTGCGCGAGCTCGACAAGTGGATCGCGCTCAAGAAGCGGATGCGGGATAAGCCCGGCGGGGGCTAGCCTGCTTCACGACCACTGCGCCGCGTGGCGCAGCTTCGACTGGCTCCCCAGGCGGTAGAAACGCCGCAGCTCGGCGAGCAGCGCCTCGGGCCGGGCGCGCCGGCGGCGTAGAAAGCGCTCTTCCAGTCGGCGACAGAAACGCGCAGCGCAGCGATGCGCCTCCTCGTAACGCGCCCGTTCCGCCCCCGCGAGCTGCGGCAGGAAGCGCACGCCCTCGAACAGGCGATGAAAGAGCTCGGCCGGAAAACGGCCTTCGCGCTGCTCGAGCATCAACCGCAGCGCACTCGCGTACTTGTCGACCTCAGCCTGCAGCTCGAGCTCGAGCAGCGAGATCTCGCGGGTGCGGTCGGTGTTCCACACCACGTAATGGAAATGGCTCACGCCCTCGAGCGCCGTGCAATAGTCAGCGAGGTTGCGTTCGTCGAGCGCCTGCATGGGGCAGCGCGCGGCGAGGCGGCGCAGCACCTCCGAATCCACATACAGGCTGAGCTCGAGACCCTCGGCGCCTTCCGCCATCAGCAGCTGCTCGTCCGTGGACGGCGGCTGTGCGCACCCGGCGAGTTGCGCGGCACGAGCGGCGTCGGTCACGAGGAAGTCATCCACGTCGTGCGCCGCGGGCGCGTCGTACATCCTGGCGAGCAGTCCCTGCAGGCCTCGCAGCAACGCGGGCGGGCTGGTGGTCAATTCGGAGCTCGCTCGATCGCCACGGGCGCGGCGATCACCCCGAGGCGCAGCAGGATCTCCCGGGCACGCGGGCTGCCGGTCTTGAGCCAGATCTCGTACTGGCGCAGGACGTCGCGATCGCTGTGCCGGTGCGACATCTCACTCACCTCGTTCAGCGCATCGACGAGACGCTGGAACTTCACCGCCAGCTCGGCGAACACGCCGCCGAGCGCACGCGCGCGGGTGCCGTGCCCGCAGCTCTCGGCCAGCGTCCCGTACGCTCGGCCGCCCATTGCGATGTGATAGTCGATGTCGACCAGCTTCCGCGCGAAGCTCTGCGCGAAGAATCCGGCAACGAACAGCGAGACGTCGCCGAGCCGCTGCAGCGCCCGGCTCCGATGAACGGGTGAGGTTGTGGCGGCCGCTTCTGCCAGCATCACCGCGAGCGGTCGCAGCCGCACGCCCTCGGGGGTCTGCTCGAACAGCGCCTCGGAGCGGGAGAACATGGTGAGCAGGTTGACCACGTAATGCTCGGTATGCGTATCGACGCCCACCTGCTGCCGGGCGAGCGCGTCGTGGACCGAATCGCGGAAGAACTCGCGCAGGCCGCGCACGTCGAGGGAGGCCGTATCGTCGTGTGCGGCCACCGCTTGCTCGAACGGTCGCTCTGCATCCAGCGACTTCATGACTCGAACATAACCAAGCAACGCAGCAGGGACAAGCGGACGATTGCGACGTACTGCACGAAACACGTTGGAAAAAGCCTGCAAACGCTGTCGGAGACCACGAGCCCCGAGGCGCAGGTGCGCGGCTCCGCCGCGTCCATTCACAATAGACCGGCGAGCACCGCGTGGAGTTCACCGAGCGAGCGGATATGGAGATCCGGCGCCGCGGTCGCCGCCGGCCACGGCGCGCCGCCGCGGTTGAGCCACACCGGCCGCAGGCCGGCACTGCGCGCCCCTTCGATGTCGGCGTCCGGATCGTCGCCGACGTGCAAGACCCGCTCGGCGTCGAGCCCCTCCTCATCCATCAGCCGGCGGAAGATCCGCGGGTCGGGTTTGAGGCATCCGGCATCGCGCGCCGAGAGGCTGCGCTCGAAGAACTGCGCGAGGCCGATCGCGGCCAGATCCGCATTGCCGTTGCTGATCGCGAACAGCCGCCAGCGCGGCCGCAGCGCAGTGAGCGCAGGCAGGACGTCTTCGTACAGGACGACCTCGTTGCGCGCGCGGTAGAACACCTCGAAGGCCTGCTGCGCCATGCTCTCCGGATAATCGGCCTCGCGCGCCAGGCGACGCAGCATCTCGAGCCGCAGCCACGTGAAGTCGTGCTGCATGGCGGGCTCCTCGAGCATCAGCCGCGAGCGCAGCTCGCGCATCGACACGAGCGTGTGCCGCTCGAGCACCCGCGGATAGGTTTCAGCCAGGAAGTCCGCGAGCATTTGCTCCGCTCGCACGATCACCGGCCCTACGTCCCAAAGCGTGTTGTCGAGGTCGAAGATCAGCGCGTCGATCGGCATGGGCGCTCCGGCTGCGCGGATCGTGGCATAGTCGTGTCGCCGTCGCACGTTGCGCGGGGAGTAAGGGGGGAGCGCCGCAGCATGTTCCGTCCATCCGACTTTGGCGCCCGTTATGCGCGTCGCACCGCCGCGGCCGAGCTGATGCTCGATCTCGCCGACGCAATGGCGGCGCCGGCTCCGGTGTATATGCTGGGCGGCGGCAATCCGGCGCGCATTCCCGAAGTCGAGGCGGTCTACATGCGGCGGCTCAGCGAGATCGCCGCCGATCCCGTACAGTTCGGCCGCTTTGCGGGGCAGTACTCGGATCCCGCAGGCGACCCGGTGTTCCGAGACGCCGTCGCGGCCGCACTCCATGACGAGTTTGGCTGGCGAATCGAGCGGCGCAATGTCGCGCTGACCGCGGGCAGCCAGCTCGGGTTTTTCTTCATCTTCAACTGGCTCGGGGGACCGCAGCCCGACGGCTCGCGCCGGCGGTTGCTGCTGCCACTCGCGCCGGAATACATCGGCTATGCCGATCTCGGCGTGGCCGACGGCATGCTGTGCTCGCGACCGGCGCTCATCGAGCGCGACTCCGATGGGTTCTTCAAATACCGGCTCGATACCGCGAACCTTACGGTGCCCGAGGACGTGGCCGCGATCTGCGTGTCGCGTCCAACCAACCCGTCGGGCAACGTGCTCACTACGCCCGAGCTCGAGCGCCTCGACGCGGCCGCGCGGCAGCGCAGCGTGCCCCTGGTGATCGATGCCGCGTACGGACTGCCGTTCCCCGGCCTGCAGTTCGATGACGGCGCGGCGTTCTGGAACGACAACGTAATCCTGTGCCTGAGCCTTTCAAAGCTCGGGCTGCCGGGCGCGCGCACCGGGATCGTGGTCGCGCACGAATCGGTGATCGAGGCGATCACGGCGTTCAACGCGACCGCCGCGCTCGCGCCGGCCGGGACCGCGGCGACCATTGTCGAGCCGCTCCT
>Ga0268386_10000389_pt1 | contig 27241 bp, 29 predicted proteins | sample RVTome_15_FD_200260 | JGI IMG/M metagenome (GOLD analysis project Ga0268386, IMG submission 200260) | Soil microbial communities from uranium-contaminated site in the Upper Colorado River Basin, Wyoming, United States - RVT150D86... ... | reverse complement strand
CGCGCCCGCATCTGCGGCCGGAAGGTCATTGACTGGAACACCAGCAGGCGGCGCGTCAGCCGGCGCAGCGGATCCAGGGCCAGCAGCGGGTGGCGCAGGTGGTAAGCCACGCCCATGAACCAGACGAGATCGTAGCGCGTGGGCTCGCGGGCCAGCTCGTAGACATGCAGGCGCCTGAAAGCGACGTTGTGGCACAGGCCGAGCTGGGCAGCCGCCCAGCGGGCCTGGCGGAGGTAGCGTGCATCGAAGTCGACGGCGGTGACCTGGGCGCCCCGCCGCGCCAGCTCGAAGCTGTAGTAGCCCGCGTTGCAGCCGACGTCGAGGGCGCGCCAGCCGCTCAGGTCGTCCGGCACGGCCGCGCGGATCTCGCGCCACGCCCAGGCCGGAAAATCCCCCAGCGGATGATCGGGAGCCGTCTGCCTGCCGTCGGCAGGTGCAGGTTGTGGAACCAGGGACCGAGAGTCTGGATATCGTCGCCTGCCACCGCGGCGGCGCTCACGTCGGGCTTCCCGCCACCGGCGCCCCGCTCCGGGAGCGACGCAGCAAGCGGCCGCCGGCCGCGTCCGCAAAATACTGCTCCAGCTCCAGCGCGCGATGGGCGCCGGTATGCTGCGCAAGCACGCGTTGCCGCGCACGCTGCCCCGTCGTGAGTCGTTCGCTCTCCGGCAGTTCGAGCAGATAGCGCAGGGTGTCGGCGCCATCCAGCGCCACGAAAATCTCCTCGCCGATCCGGAAGTAGTCCTCGAGTCCGGTCCAGTAGTCGCTGATGATCGGCACGCCGCAGGCCGCCGCCTCGAATAGCCGCACGCTTGGCGAATGCCCCGCGCGCACCATGTCGGCGCGGGTGAGATTCAGCGTGTAGCGCTGGCTGCAGTAGAAGCGCGCGTGCTCCTGAGGCGACAGGTGTTCCTCGCGGTGGACGTTGTCCGGCCATTCGGTCTGTGGCGGGTAACCGGGGCCGAAGACGGCGAAGCGCAGCTCCGGGTAAGCGTCGGCCGCGGCAAGCATCAGGCTGTCCAGCGCCGGCTGCCGGTCCCGCGCATAGGTCCCGAGATAGCCGAGGTCGTATTCGACCCCGCAGGGCAAGGGCCGGTGCGCTTCCGGGTCGACACTGCAGTACAAGGGCAGCGCGTCCACGCCGAGCTCGTCGTGCAGCCGGCGCAGCATTCCCCCACCCGCAAAACTCAGGTAGAGGTCGAACCGGACCGCCAGGGCCAGGTCGAGGTAGGTGCAGCGGCCCTCGGCGAGGGCGGCCGCCGTCACTGGCGTGTCGATGTCGTAGAAGGCGGTAACGCCGCGCGCAACCTGGTTCACCCATTCGCCCAACGCGATGCCATCGGGGACGTACGAACCGACGATGACGAGGTCCGCCTCGCGCACGGACGCGGCGTACCGGTCGCGTAGCTCGTCGAGTTCACGATAGATGCCGAGCTCGCACCAGGGCGGCTCCGGAAGATCGCAGTTGTTCCCGTACCACGGCACGTCGCGCTCCAGGAACAGCACGCGATGCCCCCGTTCCCGCAGGCCGCGCACGAGCGACCGATAGGTCGTGGCGTGACCATTCCCCCAGGCGGAGGTAATCGAGAGGCCGAGCACGACCACGTCGAGCGAGCTCACGACGATACGGCCCGGCGCTGTCCGTGCAGGCCGGCTCCCAATAGGTCCTCGAGCTGTTCCGCCCGGTGCCGGTAGGTGTGCTCCGCGAGTGCCCGGCGCAGGGCGGCGCGGCCGACCTCCGATGCGCGGCGACGCGACAGGCCGGCCAGAAGCTCCGCGACGCCGGCGCCGTCGTGCGCCACCAGGACCTCGGTATCCGGCTCCAGGAAATCCTCGATGCCTGACCAGGCGTCGGTTATCAGACAGGCTCCCGCTCCGGCTGCCTCGAAAACGCGCGTGGCCGGCGACCAGCCGATCATCGCCATATCGTCGCGCGTGATGTTGATGACCGCGCGCGGCGAGCAATAGAAAGCGTTGTGGTCGGCGCTGGCGACGTGACCGAGCACACGCACGTTCGGCAGGTGTGGATCGGCATCCCAGCCGCTGCCGCCGAGCACGAAGGTCTCCTGCGGAAGGCGCCCGGCCGGACGGAAGAAGAACTCGCGGCAGCGCGCCTCGCGGTCCGGAAGCCGGTTGCCGAGGAACGAGAGGGTTGCCGCGAAGCGCGGCTCCGACTCGACGGGATGATGCGTACGGGGGTCCACCGCGTTGTACACCGGCGTGCAGCCGCGCGCGCCGATGCGCAGGTATTCCTGCACGACCGGCTTGCCGCCGCCATAGGTGAGCACCAGGTCGAAGTTCGGGATCAGGCCCGACAGCGGATCGTCCCGCTGCGACCGCAGCCGCGCGAGCGTGGCCGGGGCATCGACGTCCCAGTAGGCGACGGCCGTGCCCGGCCCCTGCAGCGCGATCACCCCCGCGTCCAGCACGTCGTCGAAGACGCCGACGCCGCTGGCCTTGATGACCAGCTCCGAATGCCGCGCATCGTCGAGCGCGCGCAGCACGCCCGCCGCGGTGGCCGGATAGATGACGGAGCGAGCCCACTCGACTCGACCCAGGTCGCGGTGCTGCTGCCGGTCCAGCGCGTCCGGCTCGTAGAAACTGACCTGGTGGCCCCGCTCCGAGAGGGCTCGCACGATTCCCCGGTAGTATGTGGCGGCTCCATTCCAGTAGGTCGAAACCAGGCTCGAGCCGAAGATGGCGATGCGCAGCCCCCTCACAAGGCGCTCCTGAGGCCCTCGCGCGGCTCGTCCGCGTCGCTCTGCCCGTCCAGCGTCGCCACGATCCCCAGCAGCTCGTCGACCCTGTGCGCGCAGGTGTGCCGTTCCAGGATCCTGCGCCGGCCGCGCGCCGCGAGCTCGTCGGCGAGGCTGGGCGTGTGCAGCAGCTCCAGCAGCAGCAGCTTCATCTCGCGGCCGTTTCTTGCCATCAGGTAATCGCCCGCCTCGAACAAACACTCGGCGTCGTCCCACGGCGCGCAGACGAGGGGCAGTCCGGAGGCGAGCGCCTCGAATACGCGGATGGTGGGGATGCCGGGCAATATCCTGCGGTAGGGCGCGCGCGGGATGTGCACGGTCGCACGGAAGCCGGCGAAAATCCGGGGCACGACGTAGTTCGGAATCCAGCCGCCGAAGGCGATGCCGGCTCCCTCCAGCGCCATGCGCGCCTGCTGCGGATAGCGCACGCCGTAGACTTGCGCATCGAGCGCAAGGCTGGCCACCGGATCGACAAGGAACTCTGAAATCTCGGCCGCGCGCTCGTCGTCGCCCCAGTTGCCGACCCACACCAGGTCGCCCCGCGGCCCGTCCGGGTCGGCCTGCTGCGGGGCAAACCGGCGCACATCGGCCGCCTCGTGCCACGTCCAGGCGCGCTCCGACCAGCCGCGCTCCTGATAGACCGACTTCAGCACGGCGCCGAAAGCGAGCGTGCCGTCGTAGCCGGACAGATCGAAGGCCGCCATGGCGGACGGATCGCTCACGGCGCGGTGGTGCGTGTCGTGAAAGAACAGCCGATAGCGACGGGAGCGCTGCCGGTGGCGACCGATGCGCCGCACGAGGTTGCGTTCGTTCCATTCGTGGACGATGACCACGTCGGCGCCGTCGAGCTCGCGATCCAGGTCGATCGTGCGCGGATCGTAGAAGATCGAGTGCAGGTCCGGATAGGCCGCCGCGAAATGCTCCAGAGCCGCGGCGCCCTCGCTGGCGAGGAGATTGGCCAGGCTCCAGTTGTCGCGCGGCTCGAACACCCGCACCTGGTGGCCACGCCCCAGCAGCTCCGTCGCTACGCCGCGGAGGAAGTGCGCGTTGCCGTGGTTCCAGTCGGAGCGCAGCGAGTGGTAGAAGAGCACGAACTTCACGACCGGGGTGCTCCTGCGGCGCGGCCCCCGGCGCGCGGCGCCGCGGCTGTTGCAGTCAGCGTTCGATAAAGGGAGAGGTAGTTCGTCCCCATCCGGTGGCTGGAGTAGGTCAGCGCCCGGCGCCGCGCGCGGGTGCCGAGCTCGCGGCGCCTGCCCGGATTCGCGGCGAGCCCGCAGAGCGCGTCCGTGAGGCCGCTGACGTCATCGGGTGCGACGAACACCGCGGCGTCGCGCCACAGGGTCCTCAGGCTCGGGATGTCTCCCAGCACGAGCGCGCAGCCGGCGAGGCCGGCCTCCAGCACGCCGAGCCCGAAGGGCTCGTAGCGCGCCGGATGCGCGTAGATCGACGCGCAGCCGAGGCACTCGGCCATCGCGCTGCGGCCCAGGGTGCCGATATATTGCAATCCGGCCGGCACCTCCGCGCCGGGCGCCGCGCCCGCGGGCGCATCCACCGGGCCTGCGACGAACACCGGCCAGGGAATCTGCCCGGCCGCCTCGCCGAGCGTACGCAGGTTCTTCGCTTCGTCCCACAGGCGCCCCGAGGCGAACACGAGCGGCTCCTTGCGCCGCGGCGGGTAGTCCTCGGGGCAGCGGCCGTTGTGTATGACCCGCATGAGGCAACGGCCCGCGTCGGGGCGATACAGGTTCTGCAGCGACTTGAGCATCGGCTCGGACGGCGCGACGATCGCGCCGGCGTGCCGCAGCCCCCGCGCGACCGCGGCGCGATAGCGCAGCCAGTCCGGCGGTGCGGGGCCGCGGCGCACGGCCGACCACCAGGACAATACGCACGAATGGCCGGCCACGATGACCGGTGCGCGCCAGGGCAGATGCCCGTGCGCGTACTGGTTGAGGTGAACCAGGTCGGGTTGCTCCGTCGCCTGGAGGTCCAGCAGCCATTCGGCGGCGGCGTCAAGGTCGTCCCAGGGGTCGGGCATCCATTCCAGGCGGTAGTCGCTCTCGTGAAGCGTGACCGACGGCAGGCATTCAATTGCGGCCCGCTGATCGTCACGCGGCGGGCCGCCCATCGCCGCCAGCACGACTTCCACGTCGTGGCGGGCGAGTGCTCGCGCCAGCTCCGCGGTGTACTCCCATACGCCGCCGACCGTATCGGTGGTCATGAGGATCTTCATCGCCCGTAGGCCTTGTCCACGACCGCTGCCACCGCGGCGGCGGACTCGACGGCCGGATCGAATCCGGCGCCGCGCGCCAGGCAGCGCGCCCAGTTCACGATCGCGGCTCCGGCCCACTCGCCGTCGGAGGCGCCGAGCTCGCGACCGGACGTCCCCGTCAGGTGCCGCACCACGAAACGGTAGAACGAGCCATCCAGATTGGTGAGCTGCACGCTGCCGCGGGTGCCGTAGAACGTTGCGCCGATGACGGCATCGCAGCCGGCCGAAATGCCCCACGAGCAGGCGATGTTCACGGCGGCGCCGCCCTCCATCTCCAGGCTGAGCTGCGCGTAATCCTCCAGGCTGGTCGCCACCGGGACCGACAGCCGCGAGCCCTTCGCGAACAGCGCCGCACCGGCTTGCGCGACGCGGGGTCCGTCCAGCAGCCACAGCGCCAGATCCACCAGATGCACGCCGAGGTCCATGAGGCAGCCGCCGCCGGACAGCGCGGGATCGTAGAACCAGGCCTTGTCCGGGCCGTAGGCGTTGTGGAACACGAGGTCCCCCGCATACACGCGGCCGAGCGCGCCGCTGCGGATGAGGGAGCGGGCCTCTCGCAGGCCGGGAATCCAGCGATAGGAGAAGTCCACCGCGAGCAGCCGGTCCTCGGCGCGCGCGAGGGAGACGAGGTGCGACACCTCCGCTTCGCACAGGGCGAGCGGCTTCTGGCAGAAAACCGCGAGCCCCGCCGACAACGCCTGAGTGGCGTGCGCATGATGCAGGCCGCTCGGGCTCGCAATGACCACGGCGTCCAGTCCCGCGCTCAGCAGATCGTCCGCGGCGGACAGGATGCTTGCGTCGGGCGCGGCCTCCGCAGCGCGGTGCGCGGCGGTCGGGTCGGGGTCGGAAACGGCCACGATGTCCGCAATGTCCTCGGCCAGGAGGGCCTTCATCCGCCACAGGCCTACCCAGCCGACGCCGACGAAGCCGAGGCGCGGCCGGCATGCCGGAAGAACGTTTGCGGCGCCGTGTGCCATCAGGACCCCATCAGTTCACGACGTATGCCTTGAGGAAGCCGTCGGGCCGCTCGTGAAGCAGCGCGAAGGCGTCATTCAGGCTCGCCAGTCCCACCCGGTGGGTGAGCAGCGGCAGCGGATCGAGCCGGCCGTCGAGCATGGCCGCCACGGCCGCCTCGATGCCGGACACGTAGCGCGCGGAATCCCGCTCGTGCGCGCTGATGACATCGATGCCCTTCCAGTTCCAGGACTGCATGTCGACGCTGCGGTGGCCATCCTGGTGATAGCCGGCCACGACGATGCGACCACGCTCGCCCACCAGCAGCGTTGCGAGGTCGAGCGCCGGCTGCATGCCGGTCGCCTCGACGACGCAGTCGAACCGCCCTTCGCCGGCGGCCTGCGCGACTGCGGCGATCCCGGGCGGACCGGCCGGCCAGGGCAGCACTTCGGCGGCACCGCAGCGCCGGGCCAGGTGCAGGGCAAACGCGCGCCGCGAGGTCGCCACTACGCTCGCGCCGGCGGCGCTGGCCAGTCCGACGATGAGGCACCCGAGGAAGCCGGCGCCGATCACCGCCACCGACTCGCCGGGCCGGATCCGGCTGCGTTCGACGATGTTCATTGCGCAGCCCAGCGGCTCGCCGGGCACGGGCACGCCATCGAGCTCCGGCGGCAACCGTACGAGATGGTCCGCCGCCGCGAGGTCATAGTTCGCGAACGCCCGGTAGGAGAGTCCCGTGACGCGCTCGCCGCGGGCGAATTCCGTAACGCCGCTGCCCACCGCATCGACGCGACCCCACGGCTCGTGGCCGGGGGCGCCGAATTCCAGCGGATAGGAGAACCAGGGCCGTCCCTCCCACACCGGCAGGCTCGACGCGCACACGCCGCAGCCCTCGAGGCGCAACCGGACCTGGCGCGGACCCGGCTGAGGGATGGCGATGCGCCGCGTGTCGATGCGCCGCGGCGCAAGGAGCCGGGCCGCCTGTGCGGCGGCAGTCGTCGCGGACGCCGCGCCAGTGCTTGCCGCGGTGGTCTCAGCGGCCACCCTTCGCTGCCTCGGCGTCACGCACCTCCGGTGCGGCTTCGCGCAGCCATTCGACGAGCTCCGCCAGCCCCTCCTCGAGGCGCACCTGCGGCTCGTAACCCAGCACGGCGCGTGCGCGGCTGATGTCGGCGATGCAGTGGCGGATGTCGCCAGCCCGGTATTCGTTGGCGATACGCGGCTTCAGCGGGCTGCCGAGCAGGCGCCCGATCAGGTGCGCCACGTCGAGGATCCGATGGCGCTGGCCGGTGCCGACGTTGAAGACCCTGCCGTCGGCGTCGGTGCACTCGAGTGCGAGCCGGCAGGCCCGCTTCACATCGTGGACGCTGACGAAATCGCGGAGCTGGAGACCGTCCTCGAAGATGACGGGCGGCTGGCTGTTCAGATAGCGCGACGAGAAAATCGCGAGCACGCCGGTGTATGGATTCGTGAGAGCCTGGCGCGGCCCATAGATATTGAAGAACCGCAGCGCGACCGCCGGCACGCCGTAAGTGCGTCCAAACAGGAGGCACATCCGCTCCTGGTCGTACTTTGTCAGCGCATAGATCGACGCGGGGTCGGGTGGCTTGGCCTCGGCCGTCTCGACCGGCTGCAGGGGCCGTTGCTCCTCGTCCTGCAGCTCCCACTCGCAGCGCCGCAGCTGCTCGACTGTGCGCAGTGCGGGGCTGCAGGTGCTGAGGTCACGCCGGCGGCACAGTCCTTCGCCGTAGACGCTCATGCTCGATGCCACGACCAGCCGATCCACCGGGTGCTTCGCGAGTGCCTCCAGCAAGACGGCGGTGCCGCGGACGTTCACGTCGGCGTAGTGTTCGATGGCCTCCATGCTTTGCCGGACGCCGACGGCGGCAGCAAGGTGGTACACCGCGTTCGCGCCCTCGAGCGCCGCCGCCACCGCCTCGGGATCGCGCACGTCGCCCCGGATCCGCTCGACCTCGGGCGGCAGGTAGGACGGGAATTCCTCACCGGCGCCGTGCACCTGCTCGGTGAGGTTGTCGAGCACGCGCACGCGGTAGCCATGCTCGAGCAGTTCGTCGGCCAGATGCGAACCGACGAAGCCGGCGCCTCCCGTGATGAGGACGGTTGCCGGGGAGGGCATCAATGCTTCCTTCCGCTGCCGGACTTGTCGCTCGGTGCGGTCACGGGCGCCCGTTCATTGGCCGCGCTCCGTTGCTCCCGGCCCGGAATCGGTGCGCGCGCGGGACAGCGCTGCCACTTCGAGGCCCCGGCGGGCCCGCCGTCGGCCTCGATCCGCGACAGTGCGACGATCCCTGCGGCGGCGTCTGCGTGACGCCGGATACCGTTGCGCAGTGAAACGCGCCTTCCCGTCATGTCGTTCCCCCGGCCCCCGACTTGCTGTGCGGGAGGCGCTGCAGGTTCCATGCCACGGTCGGTCGGCGTTGAATGTTCGGAAGTTTCGCCGAATTGCGGCCGGCAAATCCGGCCCGGCACTGGAACTTCTCCAGAATGGCTGCAGTTTCTGCTGCCGCTGCAGGGTACGGCAGGGCCCGGGTTAGGCCTGTGGCGTTGCGGCGGGTACCCTGCGAGGCCGTGAAGCTGGTTGCACTGCCGGCGCGGCATCCCGCCGGGTTACCGCTGCGCTTCCGCCGAGGCCATGCGGTTGCGGGCGTGGCGGCCGGCGAACGCGCCGGCCCGCGATCAGAGCTCCAGCTCGTCGAAAACCGACAGCTCTTCGGCCTGGCCGGCAGCCGGAGGCGGCAGGATCAGCAGCGTCACGACGTCGCCGCCAGACAGGCTCAGCGGGATTGGGCCGATCGTAACCGTCTCGGGCACGCTGGACGGGTCCTGCCCCGATGCATAAAAACGCTCCGTCAGGGTGAGCTGGTAATCGCCCGGGTTGGCAGAAACGTAGTTGCTGGCGGTCTCGAAGCGAATGTCGCGAAAGATCCGGTCCTCGGCGTCCTGCGAAGCGCCGGACCCGCTGGACAGGTAGGCACTGAAGAACTCCGAGTCAGGTGCCGCGTTCACGACCCGGATGCGCGCTTCGCTGCGAATGCTGCGTCGGGGTGCGCTCGAAACGAGCGCACGGATGTCCGCCAGCTCATCCAGCACGAACAGGGAGTAATCCTCGCCGGCGTCGACCTCGAGCTGCTCCTCGAGGACGAACTCGTCGCTCGATCCGGCGAGGGGGAAATTGAGATTGACGCTGCCCGGCTGCAGCGCCGCGAGCGGCGAGCGCTGGCGGTAGGCGATGTTGCTGCCCAGCGGCGCGTCGAAGGCGTCGCCGACCACGACGTCGAACGCCGGGGCGTCGGGCGATGCGTGGAATACCCGCAGGCTGGCGGGCGCCGCGGCGTCCCGCGTGAGCGTCGCCTGCGCTCCATTGCTGGCGAGGAGCTCCATGGGGGAGGCGCCGACGCCGGGGCTGGCGATGGCGGCGAACAGCCATTCCGCGCCGTCGGCGTCGCTGGCGGTGTCGTCGTCGAAGCGCAGCGTGCCCGAGTCGAACACGACGTCCAGCGTGCCAGCGGCGGTGAACCGGATGCGGCGGTCCTCGAACGGCACTTCGACGGACTCCGTCCGGCCGCGAGGCTCCAGACGCGCGAAGGGGGCCGTGGCGGTGAGGTCTTCGCCTGGGGCGGTCACGTACACGTCGATCGCCGCAACGGCCGGTGCTGCGTGCACGAACTGGAAGTAGAGCGCGTTGATGGGGCGCGTGCGGCGCGGCGCCTGCGCAGTCACGATCTCGGGCTCATCGTAGCTGCCGGTGATCACGGCGGTCGTCACCACGTTCTCGGCCATCGGAACGTCCGCCGTCAGCAAGGTCTCGCCGGCCTGCCCGTCCGGCAGCACGGGCTGGATCCGCAACCGGCGCGTGGCAGTTGCACCGTCGATCGACTCCACCAACGAGCCGGTGGAGGTCTGGTAGCCCAGACTGAGCGTCACCGGAATCTCGTCGGCGGCCACGCTCAGCGTCGGCGCGTCGGGCACCGCATGGATTGCCTGGATGTAGGCGACGTGCGGGCGGTCACTGATGTTGCATCCTGCCAGCGCGACCAGCATGGCGGCGGCGGTGATGCGGATCGGAGGTAACGACATGGTGATTCCCGTGCGACGGCCGCTCATGGGGCGAGATCGTCGAGGAGCAGCATGTCCTCGGTTGCACCCGTCTGCCCCGGCAGGATCAGCAGCGTCGACACCTGCCCGCCCAGGGCCTCGAACGGCAGCGGCCCGATCGTGATGGATTCCGTTGCCTCGGGCGCCTCTGTGTCAGTCTCGTAAAACCGCTCCGTCAGTGTCAGGTAGCTCGTGCCCGTCGCCAGCCCGAGGTAGTCGCTCATCTGGCCGTAGCGCAGGTCGCGGCCCACGATGTCGGTGGCCGGCGGCAACTCGCCAGCGTCCGGAAGCTCATCCGACACATACAAGGTGAAAAACTCGGAATCCGGTGCCGTGTTCACGAGACGCAGGCGGCTCTCCGTCGCGACGCTGCGGCCATCGGCTTCGCTCACGCGGCCGTCGACGGCAGCGAACGGTCCCATCAGGAACAAGGTGTGCTGGAGCCCGGCGGCCGTGGCGAGCGTGTGCTCGAACAGGAACTGCGAGGGGTCTCCGGGCGGCGTGAAGTTCAGGCTCACGCGGCCCGCGCGCACGGCGGCCAGCGCCGACTGCCCGCCGTAGGCGAGCGCCGACGCCAGCGGCAGGGCGAAGCCGTCTCCCACGACTACGTCCATGGGCGGCGCATTCGGAGAGGCGAGCACGACCCGCACGGCGGACGGCGCCTCGCGGTCGAAGCGGAGCTCGTTGACTTTGCCGTCGGTCATCAGCAGCTTCAGGGGCGACGAGCCGGCCGCAGGATTGTCCGCAATGGCCACGAGCCACTCCCGGCCGTCCGACGTGCTGTCCGGGTTGTCCACGAAATTCAGAGTGCCCGAGTCGAATACGACATCCAGCGTGTTGGAGGTCGTGAGTCGCACCCGCACGGCCTGGAAGGGAACCTGCTCGGAGTCGCTGTACTCGCCCGGCGCAAGCCGGGCGAAGGGCGCGGTCGCCGTCAGGTCGACCGCCGGGTCCGTAAGATGTACGTCGAGGGCACCTGCGGCGTTGGCCGCATGGGCGAACTGGAAATACAGCCCGTCAACCGGCTTGCTTCGGCGCGGGGCGGGGACCGCGATTACCTCCGCCGCGGGAAATGCGCCGGTGACGATCAGGCCCACCTCCGTATCGCCGTTCACCGTGACGGCGGCGTCCGCGAGCGGCAGGCCGATGCCGCCGGGAGCGACCGCGCGCGCCTGAACGTTGAGCACCGCGGTGGTGCCGGATCCCAGGGAGCGTCTCTGCAACGCCGTCGCGGCGCCGTATTCCACGTCGTCGAGGGCGGTGCCGTCGACGGACAGGCGCAGGTCCGGACCATTCGACACGGCGTTCAGGCCGCGGAGGTAGACGACGTCAGCGTCGCCGGCATCGCCGCCCGGGTCCGAATCGGAGCTGGATCCACAGCCGGCAAGCAGGCAGAGCGTGACCGTGAGCAAAGCAATACTGCGCATTCGGATTCCTGACCGCGTGGCTGAGTTGCGCGGCCGGCGGCGCGCTTCCCTGTCGGTCCGGCCGGCGCCGGCAACGCCGGTGGCCGGGACCGCGCGGAATTATCCGGATTTCGACGCCGGCTGGCCAGCCGGCGCGGCCTCGTGCCACGGCGCACCGCGGGCTGCTCGTCGCGAGTCAGCCGCCGGGAATGAGCGCCTTGAGCGACCACAGGACGGCGGCCATCGCGGCCAGCCCGGCGCAATAGAGGAGCATGAACCAGCCGACGCGGCGCCAGCGCCGGCCGCGCTCAGTGGTAGCCGGCATCCGCCCGGACCTTGCCGCGGAACACCCAGTAGACGTAAGCGGTGTAGCCGAGGATCAGTGGCAGCATCACCACGGCGCCCACCAGCAGTAGCGCCTGCGAGTTGGGCGCAGCGGCGGATTCGTGGATCGCCAGGGAATACGGCACGAGGTAGGGGAAGATACCGATGAGAAGCCCGGCGTAGCCGAGCGCGAACAGCCCCACGCTCCACAGGTACGGGGCGTAGGTCGCCCCGCCCCGCAGGCCCGCGACGAGCCGCCAGAAGGCGAGGCCGACGAGGATCGGCACGGGCATGAACGGCAGCAGTCGCGACCAGTCGACGTGCGGATAGTCGAGCCCCCAGCGTTCGGCCGCCGCCGCATCCAGCGCGGGCACCCAGAAGCTCACCACCACGATCATGGCGAGAACGATGGCGGCGGCCACCAGCCCCGCGCGGCGCGACCACTCGTTGAGGCGGCCTTCGGTCTTGATGACGAGCCAGCCCGCGCCGAGCAGCACATAGCCCCACACGAGCGCGCAGCCCGTAACGAAGCTGAACGGCGTGAGCCAGTCGAACATGCCGCCAGCGAAGCGGCCGTTCTCCAGCGTCACGCCCTGCACGACCGCCCCCAGCAGCAGGCCCTGCGCGAAGGTGGCCACTACGGAGCCCCAGTGGAACGCCTGGTCCCACAATCGCCTGCCCGTGCCGGTCGCCTTGAATCGAAACTCGAACGCCACGCCGCGAAAGATCAGCGCGGTGAGCATGAAGCCGATGGGCATGTAGATCGCCGGCATGAGGGCGGCGTACGCCTTCGGAAAGGCGGCGAACAGGCCGCCGCCGCCGAGCACGAGCCAGGTCTCGTTGCCGTCCCACACCGGTGCAACCGAATTCATCATGATGTCGCGATCCTCGTCCCGCTCCGCGAATGGGAAGAGGATGCCAACACCCAGGTCGAAGCCGTCGAGCAGCACATACATGAACACCGCCACGGCGAGCAGGGCGGCCCAGATCATCGGCAGGTCGAGGAACTCCATCGCGTGACCCTCAGCCGTCGGCGCCAGACGGTGCGCCGGACGGCACCCCGGGGCGGCCGGATTCGCTGCTCATCCAGGTGGCCAGGGGCGGGCGCTCCGGCTCCGTCCCCGGCGGCGGAGTGGGTACGGGTCCCTTTCCGGCGACCCGGAACATGAACAGCGCTCCGGCGCCGAACACGATCGTATAAACGAATACGAACACGATGAGCGATGTCCCTACGGCTCCCGGCGTTACCGGTGACACGGAGTCGACGGTTCTGAGCAGCCCCTGCACCGTCCATGGCTGCCGTCCGACCTCGGCGGTAATCCAGCCGGAAATGACGGCGACGAAGCCGACCGGGCCGCTCACCAGGCACAGGCGCAGGAACCAGGGGGGATAGCGTCCCTTGCCGGGCCAAGTGCGCCACGCGCCGAACCAGCCGATGAACAGCATCAGCAGGCCGACGCCCACCATGATCCGGAAGCCCCAGAAGACCCACGCGACCGGCGGGCGGTCCTCGGGCGCCCATTCCTTCAGCCCGCGGATGCTGCCCTCGCTGGAGCCCGTGACGATCCAGCTGCCGATGTCCGGCACCGCGAGCTCGTAGTCGTTGCGCTCCGCGGCCTCGTTGGGCCAGCCGAACAGCACGAGCGGCGCCTTGCGGTCCCAGGTTTCCCAGTGGCCCTCCATGGCGGCAAGCTTCACCGGCTGGTAGTGGTAGACGTTCTCGCCATGCGAGTGGCCCGCCAGGATCTGTAGCGGCACGACGATGGCGATGAAGCCCATCGCCATGCGCATCATGACGCGCGCGGCTTCGGGATGCGTGCCGCGCAACAGGTGCAGGGCTGCCACCGCGGCGACGACCATCGAGGTCGTCAGGTAGGCGGCCAGCACCATGTGCACGAAGCGGTAAGGGAAGGACGGGTTGAAGATCGCCTCGATCCAGCTCGTGACGAAGAACGTGTCGCCACGAAGCTCGTAGCCGGCCGGTGTGTGCATCCAGCTGTTGGCGGCCAGGATCCAGAAGGCCGATATGAGCGTGCCCACTGCCACGATGCAGGTCGCCGCGAAGTGCAGTCGCGGCCCGACCTTGTTCCAGCCGAACAGCATGATGCCGAGGAACGAGGCTTCCAGGAAGAACGCGGTGAGCACCTCGTAGCCCAGCAGCGGGCCGAGCACGTTGCCCGTCAGCTCGGAGAACACGCTCCAGTTCGTGCCGAACTGGTAACTCATGACGATCCCCGACACGACGCCCATGCCGAAGGAGATGGCGAAGAGCTTCACCCAGAACCGGTAGAGGTCGTGAAAGACCTTGCGGCCCGTTTTCAGCCAGAGGGCCTCCAGCATGGCGAGATAGCTGGCGAGCCCGATCGTGAAGGCGGGAAAGATGATGTGGAAGGCGATCGTGAAGCCGAACTGGATCCGTGCCAGCAATACCGTCGCTTCGACATCGCTCATGCTCCCCTCCCTGCGTCGGTTCTCCCCTACTTTAGCCGCCGGGAGAGGCGATCGCCCGGCGTCAGCCCGACGGGACGGGAAACCCGCCGTCGACGAGGAAGGTGGCCAGAGGGAATGCGAACGGCTCGCGCGCCTCCTTCGCCCAGAACCGCACCATCGTGTCGCGCGTCTCGCACAGCCATTCTTCCCGCCATTCCGGCGCCCGCGACGCCAATGCGCGCGGCTCGAACAGCGCTACGTTGATGCCGCCGCGGGGATCCCGCGCGGACGGATACTCGAACGCGTCCACGCCCGCTGCGCGGAGGTTCGCGCCCAGCGCCTGGGTGGCGGAGTAGTCCACCGGCGAGGCTATCAGCGCCCTGTGGGCGTCAAACGGCGGATCCTGCAGTCTGAGGCCGGTGTCGGTCCGCCAGCCGGCGCTGAAGACCGTGTGCTGCGTCGCCAGTACGCCAGAAGGCAGCGGCGTCTCCATTCCCGTCCAGAAGTAGTAGCGGTAGTAGGCCGCTTCGGCCAGGGCACCGGGCACGTCGCGCGCGCCGTAGAAGACGCCGGCCTCCCAGCGCGAGCCGAAGCGGGAGCCATGGGAAAGTGGCGGGTAGCGAAACGGCGTGGCGAGCAGGTAATGCAGCCGCTCCGTGCCGGGCCGGCGGGGCGGCTTGGAGGCGTCGATGATCTGCTCCAGCAGCGCCTGCTCGGCCAGGGTATGCACGAGCGCGAGCGTGGCGACCTGCTCCTGGCTTTCCACGATGCGCACGAGCTCGCCGCCGAGCGGACCCGGTCGCGCCTGGCCCGCGCAGGCGGCCCAGATATCCGTCAAACCTTGCCCCGGATCGCGTCCAGGTAGCTTGCGACCGTCACGAGGCCTGCCACGGACTGCACCTGCTCGCGCGGCACGCCTCCGGTGTGGCGATTGGCCGTGCGCATCCAGTGCACCATGTCCGGCCGCTTCCCGCCGGTGAGGACATACAGGCTGCGGTAGCACCGCACCAGGAGGAGCGCCAGCTCGCCCGCCTTCGCCGCCGGGTCGAGCCCGCGGCGCAGCGACGTGCGGTCGCGGCCCACGGCCGCGCCGACTTCCGCCTGGGTCAGGCCGAGCGCCTTGCCGGCGTTGAGCACCGCCCTGGAGAGCACATCGGCGGCGACGGGCGCCAGCTCCGTCTGGGGTATGCCCATGGTGCAGCTCCTGACATGAACCTTTTTCGCACTTTGCGCCTGATTTGATGAAAATGCAACAAATGGTCCCGCGGACCGGCGGGCAGCGCGGCTCAGGAGGAGGCGAGGGAAGGAAACGGAAACCGCAGCCCGGACGGGGAGTCGGCCTGCGCCACCAGCGGCCGCTGGACCGGCCGCGGCGCCTGGAAACGGCGCTCCACCCAGGCGAGCAGGGGTTCCCACTGGCAGAGGTCGCGCTCGACGCGCTGGGGCTTCAGTTCGTGCAGCCCGAGACCCCATTCCGCGGCGTGGACGTAGTTCTGGCTGTCGCGCAGGACCGTGACGAACGGGATGCACAGCGTCTCGAGAAACTTCATCAGCCGGCCGTAGGCGACGGTGCGCTCGCGGACGCGATTGGCGACCACGGCCAAGCGGCCCTGATTGCGATCTTCCTTGGCGACCACGAGCAGATCCGTAATGAACCCGGCGGCAGCGTGGATGTCGATGTCGGTCGCGCCGACCGGCACGATGATGCCGTCCGCACCGCGCGTGAATTCGACGAGCTTCTGCGCGGGAACGGCGGCGGCCGTGTCCACGACCAGCACCCGGGTCTCCGGCGGCGTTCGCAGCTGCCAGCTCCGGGTCATCTGCTGGTTGAGCCGGTACGCGGCGATGCCGTGGATCGACGGGCGGTCGGCGGGCCGGTTGTCCAGCCAGCGGGTTGAGCAGCCCTGCGGGTCGAAATCTATGAGCGCCGTGGCAAGGCCGCGGGAGGCAAAGCACGCCGCCAGGTTGGTGGAGAGGGTCGTCTTGCCCGAGCCGCCCTTCGGATTGAGGACGACGAGCTTGCGGCGAGTCAGTGGCGGGGCGCCCGGGCCCATGTCAGCGTTCCGGCCTGCGCAGGGCAGCAGAACATAGCGGCAATCGCCTGACATTCCAATAGCCTCCGGGCGCGTTCATCCGCCGGCCACCGCCGGGATGATGGCGAGGGTTTCTCCCCCGGACAACGGCGTGTCCAGCCCCTGCAGCAACCGGCAGTTGCGCTCGTTCACGAATACGTTCACGTAGGGCCGGAGTGCGCCCTCGGGCGTGAGCACGCGCTGCGCGAGGCCCGGGCGCCCCGCGGAAATTCCGGCCAGCGCGTCCCGTACGGTGCCCGCCTCGACGGCGAGCTCGGCGGCGCCGCCGGCGAACGGCTGCAGCGGTCCCGGCACGCGAACGGTCACTCGACCCACGTCGCCACCGCGTCCTCGACGAAGCGGCCGTCGATCAGCCGCCACGCGCGCAGCTCGCGAGCGCGTTCCGCATCGGTCGAGACGATGAGGTAGCACCAGTCCGGCCACGCTTCGTCGCGATCCCGCGCCGAGGGCGCCGCGGGTGCGTCCGGGTGCGAGTGCCAGGCCCCCACCAGCATGAGCCCCGCCTCCCGCGCGGCCCGGTCGGCGGCCAGCACGTCCTCCGGGTCGATCTCGTAGCGGTCCGGCGCCTCCGCCGCGCGGCGGTTCACCGCCGGCAGCACCGCGCTGACCTCCACCCGCGCATCGTGGCGCATGCCGACGAGCAGTCCGCAGGCCTCCGCGGGCCAGGCGGCCACCGCCAGTTCGCCGAGCAGCCGGTGGCCGCCGCGGGGCAGGCACAGCTCGAGCCGCGCCGGGACCGGGCCCGACGGCTGCCGCGCCGACGGCGGCTTCATCGCCGTACCACCGCGACCACCGGGTCCTCGCGCCGTTGCATGCGGGCCAGTATCACGCGCTCGAAGCGCGACGTTAAGCCCAGGGCCGCCTCGGCGGTTTCGCGCGCGAGCCGCTCGCGCTCCGGATCGTCCACCATGTTGATGACGGGCACCACGTGCGCAGTGCCGGCACCCTTGAGAAGGCCATCGGTCCCGGCCAGCAGACGGGCCGCCGCGAGCGGATCGAGCGGCGCGCCGGGAGCGATGCCGATCCGCTCCGCGACGCGCCGCGGATGGTGGGCGGTTCGCTCGGCCAGCGGCTCGCCCAGAGCGCGCGCCGAGAGGACGGGAATCAGGGTGTGCGTTCCGGGCGGAACCACCGGTTCATCCGCGGCCGGCGCCTTCACCCAGCGCATGCGCGCCCCGTCGGCCTTGACCAGCGTCAGTGCGAATCTGGCCTCCTCGTGCAGGCGCGCGAGCAGCTCCGGCGGCACGCCCGCCCAGCGGCCAGGCTTGTCGCCCGGGCAGGCGTAAGCGACGCGTCGTGCGTCGCGTAGCGCCCCCAGCGCCTCCGGCAACGCGTCCGGCGGCTCGAGTACGCGGACCGGAAACAGGTCGTCCGGAGGAGGCAGCGTATGCACGGTGGTGGTGAAGGCGACGCGGCCGGCGTGCGCCGCGGCGAGCGCGTAGAGCGTGCTCTTCTTGCCGCCGGCGCCGACGGCACACACGATGCCTGAGCGCGACTCGAGCAGCTCGATGAGATCAGTCATTGGTGTACAGCACCTTCACGGAGAGAATGCGCGGCAGGTAACGCGCCGCTGGGCGCCAGCTCTGGCCGGCGTCGCGGCTGGCGAAAAGATGGCCGCCCGAGGTGCCGAAGTACACGCCGCAGGGGTCGCGCCCGTCCGCATCCATGGCCTCGCGCAGCACCGTGACCCAGGCATGCGATTGCGGCAGGCCGCGGCACAGCGGCTCCCATTCGCGGCCCGCGCTCGAGCTGCGGTACACCCGCAGCCGGCCATCCACCACGGTGCGCAGGTGTGATCCGGACTCGGGGATCTGGAACACGGTGTCCGGATCGGCACGGTGCACGGCGAGCGCATAGCCGAAGTCTCCGGGCAGGTTGGCCGTGATCTCCGCCCAGCTCGCCGCGCCATCGTCGCTGCGGTACACGCCGTTGTAGCACTGCCGGTAGAGCCGCGCCGCGCGCGCCGGGTGCATGACCAGCCGGTGCACGTTGTGGCCGGACTCCGGATGGCGGTTCGGCAGATTCTCAGCGCGCACGCCGGCGTTGGCCGGCGCCCAGCTCGCGCCGCCGTCGCGGCTGCGGTACACGCCCCCGGCCGAGACGGCCGCCCACAGGTGGTGCGGATCGGTCGGGTCGACATGGATCGAATGGAGGGAAAAGCCGCCCTTCGCCGGCTCCCAGGTAACACGCGTGGGATGCTCGTTCAGGGCGGTGACCGGGGACCAGCTCGCCGCTTCGTCGTCGCTGTAGAACAGTCCCGCCGGATCGATGCCGGCGTAGAGCCGGCCGCCGGGGGCGGCCGCCACATACCAGATCGCGTTCAGGGCGCTGCCGTGCAGGCCCCCCGCATGGCGGGGCGCCTCGGCCAGCGCCTCCCAGCTCGCGCCGTGGTCGCGGCTGCGGTAGAGGTGGGCGCCCCAGACGGCGTGGCGTGCCGCGGCGTACACGGTGCCTGCCGGCTCCGCTGCGCAGGTATGCAGTACCTCGTAGCCGGCGAGTTGCGGGCCGTCGATCCGCCAGCCCCTGCGCCGCTCGGTGACCCGGAACAGGCCCTTCTGCGTGCCGACGAGGAGCGTGGCCGTCACGTCTCGGTGAGCCGCGGCATCAGCTCGACGAGGTTGCAGGGGCGTGTCCGGAAGTCGAGCTGCGGCGCGATGAGCTCGTCCCATGCGGTCACGCAGGCGCCGGTGGAGCCGGGCAGGGAGAAGACATAGGTGCCGTTGGCCACGCCGGCCAGCGCCCTGGACTGGATGGTGGATGCACCGATCTGCCGCCAGGAGATCGCGCGAAAGGTTTCGCCGAATCCGTGGATGACCTTGTCCAGCAGCGGTTGCACCGCCTCCGGCGTTCCGTCCCGCCCGGTCACGCCCGTGCCGCCGGTGGTGATGACGACCTGCACGGCCGGGTCCGCGATCCAGTGCGAAACGGCGGCACGGATCCGGTAAACGTCGTCGGGCACGATGAGCTTGCCGGCGCAGCGATGCCCCGCCTTTTCGAGCCGCTCGACGAGCGTCCGTCCGGAGCGGTCGTCGGCCTCCGTGCGGCTGTCGGACACGGTGAGCACCGCCACGCTCAGCGGCACGAACTGTCGATCGGACATGGGGAACGGTCCTTTCAGCAGAGGGCGGAAAACGGCTGCACGAGCACCTCGTCCCCGGGCTCGACGCGCCCGGACTCTTCCGGCAGGACGATGAAGCAGTTGGCCTCGGTCATGGAACGCAGGATCCCCGAGCCTTGTTGCCCGGTGCTCGTCACCTCGTAGCGGCCTTCGCCGATCGGGGTCATGATGCCGCGCTGGAATTCGCGCCGCCCGGGGCTCTTCTTCAGGCGGGAGCGGCATACGGCCCGGACGAGCAGGGGCGGGTCCGGCTCGGCGATACCCATGAGCTGCAACAGCGCGGGCTGCACGACCTGGTAGAACGTCGCCATCGCGGATACCGGATTGCCGGGCAGGCCGAAGAGCCAGGCCTTGCCGATGCGCCCGAAGGCGATCGGCCGACCCGGCTTCATGGCCACCGTCCAGAACCCGACCTCGCCCATGCGCCTCAGCGTCAGCGTCACGAAGTCTGCCTCGCCGACGGACACGCCGCCGGAGGTGATGATGACGTCGGCGCGCGCGGCGGCGGTGGACAGCGCGTGCTGCAGCTCCTCCTCGACGTCCCGCACCGTGCCCAGGTCGAGCACCTCGACGCCGAGGCGCTTCAGCATGCCCCACAGCGTGTAGCGGTTGCTGTCGTGGATCTGCCCTTCGCCCAGGGGCCTGCCGATGGGCTCCAATTCGTCGCCGGTGGAAAAGAAGGCCACGCGCGGGCGGCGGCGCACGCGCAACTCGGCGATGCCAAGGGACGCGAGCAGGCCGAGATGCGCCGGGCGCAGCAGGCTGCCGGCTGTCAGCGCGGTGGCGCCGGCGCGCAGGTCCTCGCCGGCGAGGCGGACGTGCTGGCCGGGACGATGCCCGGCGCCGATGACGGCGCTGTCGCCCTCGCGTCGCACGTCCTCCTGCATGACCACCGTGTCGGCGCCCGGCGGCAGCGGCGCGCCGGTCATGATGCGCACGCAGGCATCGTCGGCCATGGCCCCGCAGTACGGCCGGCCGGCCCAGGCCGTGCCGGCCACCGGGAAGGCCCGCTCGCCGGCGGCGGGCAGGGCGGCACCGGCCAGCGCGTAGCCGTCCATCGCGGAGTTGGCATGCGCTGGCACGTCGAGCGGAGCGGCGATGTCGTCGTACGACACCCGCCCTAGTGCCTCCCGCACGGCCACCGTCTCGTGACCCTCGACCGGCCCCAGCCGCTCGCGGATTCGGGCCAGAGCCTCGGACAGCCGTTGCGCGGGCGCGCCGTGCCCGCCGCAGCCGGCCGGCGCGGCGGCGGATTTGCGCTGTGCGGTGTCGTGTTCGGGCATCGCGCCTACTCTACGGGACCGGCGTGCGAGGGGCCATGCGCGCCTCGAGCGCCTCGCGCCCGGCCGGGTCGTTGACGTTCAGGAACGACTCCTTGCGGTCCGAGAAGTCCACCTCCACGAGCGAGTGCGCGGCGTACCAGCGGTCGATCTTGCGACCGCCGCCCGCCAGGTAGGCGGTCAGGCTCGGCGCCACCTCGCGGCGGTAGAGCGCGAACACCGGCTGGAGACGCTCGCCGTCGTGTGCGACCGCGATTTCGGCGCCGCTCTGCACGCTGGCGGCGTGCAGCCGCGCGGCGAGGTCCGGCGCGACGAGCGGCGAGTCACAGGGCGCGGTGAGCACGAAGGGGGTATCGGCAACGTCCAGCGCGGCCGCCAGGCCGGCCAGCGGGCCGAGAAACCCCCCTTCGGCGTCGGGCACCACCTCGCAGCCGAAAGCAGCGTAGGCGGCCAGGTTCCGGTTCGCGTTGATCAGCAGCCTGCCTGCCTGCGGCGCAAGGGCAGCGATCACCCAGGCAACCATCGGCTTGCCGGCCAGCGGGACCAGCCCCTTGTCCTGGCCGCCCATTCGGGTGGCGCGCCCTCCGGCGAGGACCACCGCGGTAATGGCGGGCGCGCAGTCGTTCGGCATGGTCAGGCCTCCGGTCAGGTGAGCAGGGAGCCGGACAGGAAGCGGGCGGCCAGCGGATCCCGCGGCCGCCGGAAGAACTCCGCCGCCGCGGAATGCTCCAGCAGGCGGCCGCGGTTCAGGAACAGCACCTCGTCCGCCAGGCGCCGCGCCTGGCCGAGGTCGTGCGTCGTCATGATGATCTTCGTCCCCGCCGCCTCGATGGCGCGGATCAGTTCCTCGACGGCGCGAGTGGCATCCGGGTCCAGGCTCGAGGTCGGCTCGTCCAGGAGCAGGACGTCCGGCGCGGTCACCCGGGCGCGGGCAATGGCAAGCCGCTGCTGCTCGCCGCCGGACAGGGTGCGCGCGGGCTGGCGGGCCAGCGACGCAAGCCCAGCTCCCGCCAGCGCTTCCGTGACCATCGGCAGGCGGTGGGCACGGGCGACGCCCTTCACCTTCAGCACGTGCTCTATGTTCGCCGCGACGGAGCGCCTGAGCAGCACCGGGCGCTGGAACACCATGGACTGGCGGCTGCGCGCGGTCGCCGGATCCAGGCCGCCCCAGCGAATGTGACCCGCCGTTGGCTCGAGCAGCCCGTGGCAGAGGCGCAGCAGCACGCTCTTGCCGGCGCCGTTGGGGCCGAGGATCACCGTGCGGGCGCCGGTTTCCAGTCGCAGGCTCACGCCATCGAGGATGGCCTTGCCCCCGGCCACGTAGGTGAGGTCGCGGACGACCAGCGGCATCAGCGGCGGCGGCACGGGCGTGACCGTTCCGCCGGCGGCCGGACGTTCAGCCGTAGCGGCGATGGGCGGCATCCCCCAGGATCGCGGCGGCGGCGTTGACGCCGGCCGCGATGCAGATGAGAACGAGGCCGAGACCCAGCGCAAGCGCCAGGTTGCCCTTGCTCGTCTCGAGCGCGATGGCGGTGGTCATGACCCGCGTGTGGTGCAGGATGTTGCCGCCGACGATGAGCACGGCCCCGACCTCGGCCACGGCCCGCCCGAACCCGGCCAGCACCGCCGTCGAGAGGCGGAAGCGGCCGTCCCACAGCAGCGTGGCGATGCGCTGCAGCGGGCCGGCATCCAGCGACTTCAGGTGCTCCGCATATTCCTCGTGCAGGTCCGCCACCGCCTGGCGGGTCAGCGCGGCGATGATCGGCACGATCAGGAGGCACTGGGCGATGATCATGGCGGCGGGCGTGAACAGCAGCCCGAGCTCGCCGAACGGGCCGGAGCGGGACAGCATGAGGTAGACCACGAGCCCGACCACCACGGGCGGCAGCCCCATGAGCGCGTTGAGCAGCACGATGACGGCGCGCCGGCCGGGGAAGCGCGCCAGGGCCACCGCCGCGCCGAACGGCAGCGCGATGGCGGAGGCCAGCGCGACCGCCGTCAGGCTCACGTAAAGGGACAGCCCGACGATCTCGGCCAGCCCCGCGTCCAGCGTCAGCACCAACCGCAGCGCCGCCGTAAATGCATCCGGGAACTCTGCCATGATTGCGCAACCTCGGTGCCCGCCGCAGCCCCGCGCCGCTGCAAGTCAGGTGCCATGGGCCCTGCCGGGCCCCGGAGGAGGATCGGCGGGCCGCCGCTTGCCAACCGGTGGGGGCGGGATGGGGCCTGTTTGGGACATTTTGCCGGGCGACGCAAATTCTGTTGCGTCAATCTGACCCACGGCGTACGCTTTTTCCCGAATCGGCTTCCGCCAGGGTCTCGCAGGCCCGGCCTCGCAGGCGGCGGACGCGAAATCATCCACTGTCGGACTCCGGCTCACCACCGCCGGGCCGATTGTCTGTCCGGGGGGACGCTTTGGGGCGCAGCGGGGAAACCTCACACGGATCCTGGAAGGGGTCCTCCGTGCTCATTGTCGGCGGTGATTCCGAAACCCGGCGGCGCCTGCGCGCGGGGCTCGCGCGACATGTCGCCCTGGTCGATTCCGCCGATTGCGCCGCCCGCGCCGAGCAGCTCATCGCGCGTTGCCGATTCCAATTCCTAGTCGTTGATGCCGCGCTGGCGGACGTCCCCGCGCTGGACTGGGTGAGACAGCTGCGTCAGGGCGGCGCCAGCCACTGCGTCATCCTGACCGCGAGCCGCGCCGATTCCGAGGCGGCCATCGCCGCGTTGCGCTGCGGCGTGGCGGATTTCCTCTTCGAGCCGGTCGGCGTGGACGACCTGGTGGCGGCGGTCCGGCGTCACGCCGACGGCGAGCCGATCGTGCCGAGCGGCTTTGCCCTGCCGGTCCGCCCCGCGAGGGGAGCGATCATCGCGGAGAGCTTGGAAATGCGGCGGGTCAACGACCTGGTGAGACGCATTGCGCCGCTGCCGGGTACGGTGCTCGTGGAGGGCGAAACCGGCACCGGCAAGGAGCTGATCGCCCGTCGCCTGCATGCCTTGAGCGGGCGGCGGGGCCGTTTCGTGCCGGTCAACTGCGGGGCCATCGCACCCGACCTGCTCGAGAGCGAGCTGTTCGGCCACACGCGCGGTGCGTTCACGAGCGCTCACCAGGAGCGGGAGGGGTTGTTCGTCGCGGCGCGCGGCGGCACGCTGTACCTCGACGAGATCAGCGAGCTGCCGCTGAGCCTCGAGGTCAAGCTGCTGCGTGCTCTCGAGGAAAGCGCGATCCGCCCGGTGGGCGCCGACCGCGAGGTGGCGGTCGATGCGCGCATCGTCGCCTCGACCCAGCACGATCTTGCCCAGCTCGTGGCCGAGCGGCGCTTCCGCGAGGATCTCTACTTCCGGCTCAACGTCGTGCACATCGTGTTGCCGCCGCTGCGCGACCGGCCTGAAGACGTTGCGGCCCTGGCCGCCCATTTCATGCAGTCGCTGTCTGCCGAGCTGGGGATGCAGCCGATGCCGCTGGAGGAAAGCACGCTGCGGCGCCTGCAGGAACATCACTGGCCTGGCAACGTCCGCGAGCTGAAGAACGTCATCGAGCGCACGCTGATGCTCGGCCAGCTTCCCGAGGAGTCGCTGAACGGCAGGCCGCATGCGCCGCAGGCCATAGCCGAATATCCTCTCGACTGGTCGCTGGACGAGGTGAAGGATCACCACATGACGCGTGTGCTGGAAGCCGCCGGGGGCAACAAGTCGGCGGCCGCGCGCCGCCTGGGGGTCTCGCGCAAGACGCTGGAGCGTCGCCTGCAGGTCGCCGCCGTGCGGGCCGCGCGGCGCCAGTAGACACACGAACGATCACGCCACCGGAGACCGACATGGCCGACATCGACGAGGAAAGACTGAACCTGTCCGTGCGCAAGTTCCTGAAGGTCGTGGGCGTGACGTCCCAGCGGGAAATCGAGACCGCGGCGCGCGCGGCGGCGGAGGCCGGGCGGCTGAGATCGGGAGGGGTGAAGGCGCGCGTGACGCTCGACGTGCCGGAGCTCGGCATCCATCACGTCATCGAGGACGACCTGAACCTCTCGTAGTTCGGGCGCGTTGCGCTACACCGGCCAGACGAGGTTGCCGGTTTCAGTCAGGTCGTAGCCGCCGAACATCTGCGCGAGCCGCTGCGACTCGCCGCCCCGCAGGTGCTCCAGCAGCTTCTGGAACAGCGTGCGGAAGAAGATCCCGCGGTGCATGGCAAAGTCGAAGGCTTCCCAGCCGATCGGCACGAAATCCAGCCCGAATTCCGTTGCCGCGGCGCGCACGCCGGTGGCGACGTCCGCGTAGCCCATCGCGATGGCCGAGGCGGCGTCGCGCTCGGAGAAGGCCCTGATGCTGATGCGCCGGGCGGCCGGGTCCAGCCCCTGGCGGCTCACGATCTCCTGCAGGAAACGCTGCGACCCCGCGCCTTCCTGGCGGCTGGCCCAGCGCATCTCCGGCGAAAACAGTCGCTCGAGGTCGAAGCCTGCGCCGCCCAGCCCCGGCGCCACCATCAGCCCCTGCTCACGCCGGAAGATCCGGACCAGCACCCAGTCGTGGTACGCCGGGTACTGCTTGAGCAGCGCGGGGTGCCGCTGCTGGCTTTCATCCGCCGGGCCCCAGTGCAGGCAGCAGATGTCGGCGCGCCGCCGCGCGAGCAACGCGAGCCCGAGTTGCGTGCCGGTTGCCGTGTAGCTGATGAGGGCCCGTGCCTGGATCTCGGCGGCGACGTGCATGATGGCGCGGTACACGAGCGGGTCGTCGCTGCCCGCGATGAGCATCCGGTCCGTCAGCAGCCCGCCATGCGTGGACTCGAGCATCCACTGGTCGACGAGGTCGCGGGGGAACAGCCACTTGCCCGTTACCTTGCTCGCAGGGATCTTGCCCTCATTCACGAGTGCGTAGACCTTCTTCTCGTTAACCTGCAGGTAGCGCGCAACCTGCTTCACGCTCATGAAGCGCGGTGAGGCGGCGGGCTCCGGCGGCGGCGCTTCCGAGTCGGCGGCGAGCAGCTCCCTGGGCGCGCGCCGTGCGCGCCGCGAGAGGCCGCGCGGCGCGAGCGAGCCATCGCCGTCGCCAGGTGTCACGTTCTGCGTTCCTCCCTCAGCACGCCAAGGCTCGCGGCTTGCCGGTCCTGCGGTACCTTTGCAAGAAGCATTCCCTGGCCGGCCGGAGCCGGGCGACGAGAAATTCCAGCGTCGTCCCGCCTGCAGGGGCGGTGGATCGGAACGAAGTGGGACGTTTTGTCGCAATCGCGCGGCGCGCCTGGGCCATTCCGCGCCACCGCCTGGCGGAGCGCCTGCGCCGCGCCGACCAATACGGGCCCTTCGGCGCTGGTATGCAAATTGCTTCGGAGTCGCCGGTCACGAAGTTCGAGCGCGAGTTGTCAGCCACCCCGACCGAAAGCTTCCCCGTGGGCATCGTGATGGAGCGCAAGGACGTGCGACGCGGCGCCTGGTCGGTGCCGAGCTGGCGGGCGCTGGCGGTTCTGACCGGCGAGCGTCTTGCCGATCAGCCGCGGCAGAAGACGCTGCTGCAATCGGCGGACGGCGTGAACCAGTATCTGTGCTCGGGGTTTCGCATCGATCTTTACCGGGACGCGGCTGAACATTACTGGTTCAATCTCACCGGCGGCCGTCCGGCCCTGTTCGTACTGTGCCGCGCCGACGAAAACGGCGAGCTCGAGCCATGGCGGGTAACTGCGGATCACACCGAATCACAGTCGCTGGTAGAGTCGGGCGGGGTCGCGTTTCCGGCGCCGATACCACCCGAAGTCCTCGAGGTGCTGGAGCGCTTCATCACGGAGCATTTCCGCCCGGAGCCCGCGCGCAAGCGACGGCGCGAGCGGTGGACGGACAGCGAGAAGACATGACCGGACACAGAGGCAGCGACAGTCGCAGCGACCCCGGCAGCCTGCCGCAGGCGGACGGCGCTGCGGACGAGGGCTTCCTGCAGCGGTGGTCGCGCCTGAAGCGCGAAAACCAGGAAGAAGAAGGAACCGTAGCCGCGCCGGCGTCCGGGCCGGAGGCGGCCGCGAGCCAGCCCGCGGCCGATGCGGCCGGGCCGGCTGATGAGGCCGGCCCTGTTCCCGAATTGCCGCCGCTCGAGTCGCTCGGCGAGGACTCCGACTACAGCGCGTTTCTCGCAGCGGGCGTGTGCCCGGACCTGCGCAAGGCGGCGTTGCGGCGGCTGTTTCACAGCCCGAAGTTCAACGTCCGCTGTCCGCTCGACGACAACTCGCGCGACTTTCGCGAATTCATTCCGCTCGGGGATATCGTCACGTCCGACATGAAGCACCAGGCGTTGCGGCGCCTGGAGCAGCTTGCCGAGATCGTCGAGAGGCCGGAGGCCGCGTCCCCGGACGCCGCACCCGAGGCACCCGGTCCGGCCGACGCCGGCGTTGCCGACGGCGAAGACGTCTGATTGAAAAGAGGAATTGATGAGCGCCAACCTGCCTGAGCTAGGCCGCGACGGCCGCGCGCGTGCCGTGTCACTTGCCGCGCGGCAGCGCCCCGAGGCAGAGCCGACTTCATT
>Ga0268386_10000388_pt1 | contig 27256 bp, 15 predicted proteins | sample RVTome_15_FD_200260 | JGI IMG/M metagenome (GOLD analysis project Ga0268386, IMG submission 200260) | Soil microbial communities from uranium-contaminated site in the Upper Colorado River Basin, Wyoming, United States - RVT150D86... ... | reverse complement strand
CGCCAGGACCTCCCCCGACGCCTCGTCGGCAATCGTCACCTCGACCGAGCCCATGCTCGAGCCAATGAACTTGGCGTCGCGGGACAGTACCCGCACGGTGATCTCCGTGGGCTCGGCGAACGCCCCGGCCGCCCCCGCAGCCAGCAGGAGCGCGCCCGCAAGCCGCCTGATCGCGGTTCGAATCATGGTGCTTCCCACCGCTCGCGTCCCGGGTGAGGGACGGCGCCCATTCTAGTGTCCTGTCCCGCAAGTAGCTTGCCTATATCGCCAGCGGATTTTCGCGACTGGCAAGGCGCGGCGACGAGTAATAGTGAACCTATTGCGAGGAGCCGTAACACGGCCAGGCGCGAAAGGACGCGGCGAGATAGGCGGGACAGGACACTGGCGGCTGGCGCGCGGGGCGGCGGTCGCTTAGGCTTCGCTTCGCATTGAATGGCCGGAGCCCCGTCCGCATGCGCCTGCACCGCGTCACCCTCGGCCTCGTGCTGCTGCTCGCCCTCGCGCCGGTCGATCGGGCGTCGGCGGTCGCGCAATGGCGCTGGCCGCAGCCAGAGCGCATCGTCACGATCGGCGATGTGCACGGCGCCTGGGACGAGCTGGTGCTGATTCTCCGCGAGACGAATCTCGTCGACGAGAACCTCGCCTGGGCCGGCGGCAAGGCGCATCTCGTGAGCCTCGGCGATCTCGTGGACCGTGGCCCGCGCTCGCGCGACGTGCTCGATCTCATGATGAGGCTCCAGACAGAAGCCGCCGTGGCCGGGGGGGCCGTGCACGTGCTGCTCGGCAATCACGAGGCCATGCTCGTCTCGGGCGAGCTCGAATACACCGTGGCGGACGACTTTGCCGCCTTCGCCGACGAGGAAACCAACGGCCAGCGGTCCAAGGCGTACCAGGCATGGCTGAAGGCAAACGGCCGCGAGCCCAGCGGCAAGGCCCGCTCGGAATTCAAGAAAAACTTCCCGCGCGGCTACTTCGCCCACCGCGCCGCGTTTGCGCCGGAAGGGCGCTACGGCCGCTGGATACTCGAACGCCCCGTGATCGCGGTGCTCGGCGACACCGCGTTCACGCACGGCGGCGCCACGGACCAGATGGGAGGCCTGCAGCCTGAGGCGCTGGCCACCTGGCTGCCGGACGATCTCAAGCAATACGCCCGTGCGCGAAACCGCCTCATCGCCGCAGGACTGCTGCCCCCCCGTATCGGCCTCCAGGAGGGCGTGGAGGCGGCAATGCCGCTGCAGCGGGAGGGAGACGACGAACTCCGCGACGCGGCCGGGACGCTGATCGCCGCCGCCCAGTCGCCCGTGTTTTCCGCCGACGGCCCGCTGTGGTATCGCGGCACGGCGTGGTGCCATCCGTACACGGAGGTGTTCCGCGTCCAGACGGTGCTCGACAACCTCGATGCGCGCCGGCTCGTCATTGGCCATACGCCGACCCCGGACGCCCGCATCCACGAGCGCATGCGCGGAAGAGTGGTGATGGTGGACACCGGCATGCTGAAGGCCGCCTACCAGGGGCGGCCCTCGGCGCTGATCATCGAGCGCGGCGAATTGAGTGCCGTGTATCCGAACGAGGCGCCGGCGCCGGTCGAGCCGCTGCCGCGCCGCGTGGGGCCCCGCCCCGGCCTCATGACGGACGGCGAAGTCGAGACATTTCTTTCCGAGGCCACCGTCGTGAGCCAGGAGCGACTCCTGGAGGGAGTGACGCGGCCACAGCGCGTCACGCTCGAGCGCAACGGCGTCACGCTGACCGCCATCTTCAAGACCGAATCCGTCGGTCCGGTAGCCGGCAGGGGACGGGTGCGCGATCGCGCCGCCGACCAGAGCGATCGATGGCAATACGAAGTGGCGGCCTATCGCCTGGACCGCCTGCTGGAGCTCGACCTCGTCCCCGTAACCGTCGAGCGCACCATCAACGGCCGCGAAGGCTCGCTGCAGCTCTGGGTGGGCGAGACGGTCAGCGAGCTGGATCGCCAGGAGAAGGACCTCGTCGCGCAAGGCTGGTGCACGCTGTCGGAGCAGTGGTCGCTGATGTACGCATTCGACGCCCTCGTGCACAACGTCGACCGCAGCCTGCAGAACATCCGCTACGACGCCGAGACCTGGATGCTCTACCTGGTGGATCACTCCCGCACCTTTCGGCTCGGCCAGGATCGGCCGGCCGACCTGCGCGGCGTGGAGATCCGGATCTCGACCGACTTCGCGGAGCGCCTCGCCGCCCTGGACGCCAACGCGCTGTTCGAGCACCTCGGCGAGTACGTGACGCGGAGCCAGATCCGCAGCGTGCTCCAGCGCCGGGATCGAATGCTCCGCGACTGGGGACCTCCCGCGGAGGCCCTCGGGCGGGCGGGCGCTCGGTAGGGCAGCTCTGCACAAGTCCATCCTGGACCGGTGCAGTCGCAAGGGCACAACCAGGCCTCGCCCTTGCTCACGCGCTATCAATCGCTTGCGCGATTGGCGCCGGCGGGGCATCGGTGCCCCACGGGAAGGTCTGCACCTGTTCAGACCTTGCCTTGTCGCATTCCGCCGGCCGGGGTGCGCGAGCAGTCGGTATTTTCCGCAATCCCCGCCCTCGGCCGTGAAGTGGCGGGAAATGCCGGCTAGTATTCCCGGCAGAAAGGGCCCGGCGGCCAGCCGCCTGTCGAGGGAGCGCAAAACGAAATGAAACGTGTGGCCATTGCAGGGATCCTGGCCGCCAGCGTCTGCACGACGGGCGTGGCGAATGCCTCCGAGAAACCCGGTCAGTGGTACGTGGCGCCGATGGCATCGGTCATCTGGGTCGACGACAGCCGCGGCGCCGACGACGACGTCGGCGCCGCGCTCGGCTTCGGCCGCGCCATCAGCGAGGACTGGAACGTCGAGCTGCACAGCTTCGGCTACAGCCTCTCCGGCTTCAACGACACGGACATGTGGGGCGTCGGTCTGGACATGATGCGGGTGTACTACCGCACCCGGCGCATCTCGCCCTACCTCTCGATCGGCGGCGGCTTCAACCAGAAGAATCGGGCCTTCGGGGAAGACGAGAAGAACAGCTACGCAAACGCCGCGTTCGGATTCCTCACGGACTTCGTGGCGGGCGGAGGCGTCTCGCTGCGCACCGAGCTTCGCTATCGCCTCGACTTCGAGAGTCCGACCGAGCAGGACCTGATGGCCAACGTCGGCCTGCAGATTCCCTTCGGCAGCCCTTACGCGCAGCCGGCGCCGGAGCCGCGGGCCGCGCCGGCGGACACCGACGGCGACGGCGTCCCGGATGACCGTGACCAGTGCCCCGGCACGCCCGCCGGCGTGGAGGTGGATGCCGACGGCTGTCCGCTCGACTCCGATGGCGACGGGGTGCCGGATCACCGTGACCAGTGCCCCGATACGCCAAGCGGCACGCCGGTGGATGCCGAGGGCTGCCCGCTCGACTCCGATGGCGACGGCGTGACCGACGACCGCGATCGCTGCCCGGACACGCGACCCGGGGTGCGGGTCGATGTCAATGGCTGCGAGATCACGGCGGTGATTCGGCTTCGCGGTGTGGAATTCGCGCACGACTCGGAGCGACTGACGCCGTCGTCGAAGCAGACGCTGGATGACGCAGCCGCGACGCTGCAGAAGCACGAGGACCTTCGCGTCGAGGTGGCCGGACATACCGACTCCAGCGGCACGGATTCCTACAACCAGCAGCTCTCGGAGCGGCGGGCCCGCGCCGTGCTCGAGTACCTGGCTTCCGCCGGCGTGGATCGGCAGCGCATGACGTCGCGCGGTTACGGCGAAGCCGAGCCGGAAGCGGACAACAGCACGCCCGAGGGACGGGCCGAGAACCGCCGCGTGGAGCTCCGCATCCAGGAATAGCCTGGCTGCAGGGGCCGCTACGGCGGCCCCTGCAGCGCCACGGCGAGCGGCTCGATCCAGCGCGCGTAGTGCCGGTGGCGTCCCACGGACCCGGTCGTCACCGGACGCCGCACCTGCGCGTGGCTGGAAGTGGCAATGATCCGGCGATCCCGCTCCCCCGGGTCATCGCGAAGCTCCGCCGGGTCGAGCCCCAGGTGCGCGACCAGGGTCGCCAGCGCGGTGTCCGGATCGTCGACGAGGGATTCGTAGCGAACGCTCAGCACCGGCGCCGCGCCCGCCTCCAGCCAGTGATCCATCAGGCGACGATAGTCGCGCCAGTAGCGGCCGATGTCCGCCAGGTCCCAGCTGAAGCCGAACTCCGGTCCGGAAAATTCGTGGAGCCAGCACGACAGACCACTGTCGAGCGGCTCGCGCTCGCAATGGATGACCCGCGCGTTCGGGAACAGCCGGCCGACGAGGCCCAGGTGCAGGAAGTTGACCGGCATCTTGTCGACGACGCGCGGCGCGTCCGGCGTCGCGGCGAGGTACTCACGCGCCGCGGCGGCGAGCGTGCCGGAATCCGGGGGCGCCGGATGGTCCGGCAGGCGGGCGGCCAGGCGCAGCACGTCGTTGCGCTCGCCGGCCGGAAGGATCGCAGGATGGCGCGCGAGCAGGTGCTCCACCAGCGTGGTCCCGGAGCGCGGCATTCCGACGACGAACACGGGCGTCGGACTGGCCTCCCCGGATGACTCCCCGGCCCCGGCCGGCCACGCCGCCGCGATTGCGCTCACGCGTGCCGCGTGTGCTCGCGCGTCCCAGGCTTCGCGCCGCAGCTCGTTGGCCTGGGCCGCGGCGCGGAACGCCTCCTCGTAGCGCCCCATCTCGTCGCAGGTTTGGGCGAGCTGAAACAGGATGCGCCCCCGGATCCGGCTGTCCGCCAGCCGCACGGCGGCCAGACGCGCGAGGCGCGGGTAGGCCGTCTCCGCGCCGTACGCGCGGCGCTCGATCCGGGCCGCCACCAGCTCCAGCGCCGGCGTCGCCTTGCCGGACCCCAGGGCCGGCGCCAGGGCCTCGAGCGCCTCGGCGTAGGCGCCCCGCAGCTCCAGCAGGCCGGCCAGTCCGGTGCTGCCGACCCCGTGGCGTGGATCCGCCGCGAGTGCGGCGCGAAAGTGCGCCTCCGCCTGCGCGTGGCGGCCGGCGAGCTTGTTCAGGAACCCGAGCTCGGCGAGGGCATCGGGATGGCCGGGCGCCGCCGCAAGGATCTCCCCGTAGCGCGCCGCCGCATCGGCTGGGCGCCCGGCCCGCTCCAGCAGCCGGCCCAGCACCAGGCGCGGCGGAATCGCGCGCGCGTCCGCCGCCGCGGCTGCCTCGAACGCCGCCAGCGCCGCATCGTGCCGGCCGGTGGACAGCTTCACCCTGCCCAGGTCGTGGCGGGCCTCCCAGCGGCCGGGAGCCGCGGCGACCGCCTCCGCGAACAGGCGCTCGGCCGCAGCAAGGTCGCCGCCCTCGGCCGAAAGCCGGCCCGCGCGTCCCAGCGCATCGGCGCCCTCCGCCAATGAGCCGTCCGCCACCAGCGCGCGCCCGAGCGCGGCCCATGCAGCCGGATCCCGCGGGCGCGACCTCACGTCGGCGTCGAGCCGCCTTCGGTGGGATGCGTTGCGATCTGCCGGTGACACGATGGCCGGGTCATTGCATGGAGCGGGTGCGGATGCCCCAGTATCATGCGCCGGCCATGAACGAGTCACGCAGCCGCCGCGAGCGGGAAAACGAAAGCTGGGCCCACTACTGGGAGCTGGGGCTGCTTTCGTCTCTCGGCAACGCCTATACGGGCACCTACGAGGGAGCGGTGCGCGAGCACTGGCGAGCCTTCTTCGCCGCGCTGGCCGACGGCAGCCGGATCCTCGACGTCGGCACCGGAAACGGCGCCCTGCCGGCCATCGCGATCGAGGTGGCGCGCGAGCGGGGCGTGACGTTCGAGGTGCACGGCATCGACCTGGCTCCGATCCGGCCGCTGGAAACGGTGAAGCACCAGCGCGAGCTGATCCAGCCGGTTCACTTCCATGCGAACACGGCCGCGGAAGCCACGCCCTTCGAGGCCGCCTGGTTTCACGCCATCACGGCACATTACGGGTTCGAGTACACCGACCGGCCGGCCTGCGCGCGCGAGCTCGGGCGGGTCGCGGCAGGCGGCGCGGTACTCGGCCTGGTGATCCACCACCCGGAATCCATCATCCTGCAGACCGCCCGGGAAGAGCTGGCGAACGCCGGCATGCTGCTCGACGAGAGCCAGTTCTTCGACCGGGCCCGCGCCCTGCTCGAGACGGTCGCCCGGGCATCCGACCCGGCGGCCCGGGCGGCGCTCGCCCGTGATGCGCGCGCGGAACGCCAGCGGCATGCCCTGAACGAGGCGGCGGCGGCCGTTGCGGCCGCGGCTGATGCATCGCCCCACCCGGACCTGCTGCGCCTGGCGCTGAACGCCTTCCAGACCAGCTGGCGGCATCTGTCGGCCGGCGACGGCGCGGCGGCACGCGCCGCTCTGGCCGCCGGTGAGCGCGGCATCACCGAGAACAGGCAGCGACTGCGCGACCTCGCGTCTGCGTATCTCGGGCGGGAGCAGGTCGACGCGGCGCGGGAGAACCTCATCGCGGCCGGATTCGAGATGGCCGTACCGGACCGGCTGTATCACGAGTCGGGCGCGCTGCTGGGCTGGGTGCTGAACGGCCGCCGGCAGTCTGTGCCCGCAGCCTTGTCGCAGTAGCGCAACATCTGATCGTTGTCCTTTTGCAACGCGTTGCCCGTAGTTCCCTGGCAACGCATCGGCCTGCCGCGCGCGGCCCTCGCTCTGCCCCGATTTCTCCGCCGGGCGGGCCACACTAAGATATTTTCAGCCTTTACGAGGTGTTGCGAGCCAGATAAACGCCTCGACGCATGCTTCAACGAGCCGTCGTTCGGCGCGATGGACCGCCGCTTCGGCGCGACGAGTCGTTGTGTTTTTGCAACGAACTGCGCGTTTCTGTGACTTCCTGTTGCTAGAATCATACGGCCCTTGCGACCGGGCCCACGTTGCCCGCTCGATGCAGGGCGCGGCGCGTGCCGCCTCGCAAACCCACCCCAGGAGGTTCCAGTCATGACAGAGCGAAACCTGATCAGGGACGCCGTGCGCTACGCGCTGGCGGCGGGCCTGGCGGCCTCGTTCTCGGCGCTGCCGGCCGCGGCGCAGGCCGAGGACGACGTGGCCGTGCAGGAAAAAGTCACCGTCACCGGCTCGCGCATCAAGCGCGTCGATATCGAGGGCCCCTCGCCGATCACGGTCATCAGCCGCGACGACATCGATGCCAGCGGCGACATCTCCGTGGCCGACGTGCTGCGCGGAACGACGTTCAACTCGTTCGGCTCCTTCAAGTCGTCCTCGGGCAGCTCCGCCCAGTCGCAGTCGACCGTCAGCCTGCGCGGCCTCGGGCCGACGAAGACGCTGGTGCTCATCGACGGGCGGCGCGTTGCCGGCGCGCCGACCTTCGGCGCCGGCTCGGCCGCCAACCTGAACACCGTCCCGCTGGCCGCGGTGGAGCGCATCGAAGTGCTGCGCGACGGCGCGTCGGCCATTTATGGCTCGGACGCCATCGGCGGCGTGGTGAACGTCATCCTGCGCAAGGACTACGAGGGCGTGCACCTGAGCGCCACCGAAGGCCGTCCGACCCAGGACGGCGGTGACGAGCACAGCTACTCGGTCGTAGGCGGCGTCAGCTCGGGCAAGGGCAACATTACCTTCGGCTTCAACGCCGAAAAGCGCGAGATGATCTTCAACCGCGACCGCGATTTCTCCGCCGTGGGCCTGACCCAGGCCGGGGCACCCGGCACCTATTTCGCCTACGCGCCGGCGGGTCTTGCCGGCAATGCTGCCACGGTGAGTCTCGGCACGTTCCCGGACGCGCGCTGCCCGGCCAACCTGAACACCGATCCGGACTTCCCCAACTCGGTCAGCACCGGGCCGAACGACGTGTCCGGCAACGTCTGCCTGTACAACTATGCCTCGAGCGCGGCCAACGAGGCCGTCAACGACACGAAGAGCCTGTTCGTCAACACGAACTACGAGATCACCGAAACGACGCAGGCCTTCGCCCGCGGCACCTTCAGCACCGGCGACAGCTTCGGCCGTTATGCGCCGACGCCGATCACCTCGCCGTTGCTCACGATGCAGGCCGACAACCCCAACAACCCGACCATCGGGCGGTCTTTCACCGTCGACGGCCAGACCTTCACCGGCCCGGTGCCGATCAGTTTCCTGTACCGGACGGTGCCGGGCGGTCCCCGCGACACCTTCATCGAGGACACGCTCATCGACTACGTGGCCGGATTGTCCGGCACGGTCGACTGGCTCGGCGGCTCGGACTGGGAGCTGGCTGCGCAGTATTCGAATCAGCGCTCCCAGAGCGTCTCCCCGGGCCTGATGATCGTGCCGTTCCTGCAGGGCTCGCTGGACAGCCACAGCTGGGATCCGTTTGGCATCAATACCCCTCCGAACGACCCCGCCCAGGCGCAGATCGAGCAGGCCGCCAGCGTGGATGGCACGTTCGACGCGGCGACGAAGCTGGTGGCCTTTGACGGTCAGCTCAGCTTCGACGCCTTCCAGATGCCGGCCGGCCCCGCGGCCGTGGCCGTGGGCTTCAACTATGCGGACATTGAGTTCGAGCAGGAGTACGACGCCCAGCAGAACGCCGGTGCGGTGGCGGGCTCCGCGGGCGGCCAGGACGTCACGGGAGCCCGGGCGGTCAAGTCGCTGTTCGCCGAGATCGAGATCCCGATCTTCGCCACGTTCACGGCGAACGTCGCGGGGCGCTACGACGACTACAACGACTTCGGCACGACCTTCACGCCGAAGATCGGCCTGGCGTTCCGGCCACTCGACAGCCTGCTGATCCGCGGCAGCTGGGGCGAGGGCTTCCGCGCGCCCTCGATGACGCAGCTCTACTCGAGCCCGTCGCAGAGCTTCGACAACGCCATCGACACGACCCGCTGCGCCGCGTCCCCGCAGGGCAACCCGGCGACGGGCCGGCTGCAGGGCGGTATCGACCCGGATACGCTGCCGCCGACCCATCCCTGCCTCTCCCAGCAGTACGAGAACCGCCGCGGGGGCAACACCAACCTGGACGCCGAAACCTCCACGACCTGGTCTACCGGCGTGGTGTTCAATCCGCTCGACGACCTGACCCTCTCTCTCGATTACTACAACATCGAGCTGGAGGACCAGATCGGCCTGCCGATACTGCAGGTGGTGCTGGACAACGAGTTCAGGGGCATCGATACGAACCTCGTTACCCGGGGCACCGGCAACATCCCGATCGTGGGCCTGCTGAACAGCAATATTTCCAAGGTGGAAACGGACGGCCTCGATTTCGAGCTCAGCTACGCGTTCGCGGCCGGAGCGGCCGGGGACTTCCGTACGCAGCTCCTGTGGACCCACGTCCTGGACTTCAAGCAGGACAACGCCGACGGCCTGGGGCTGCGCGAGCCACAGGGCACCTTCGATCCCGACGACCGGGCCAACCTGATGGTGGCCTGGAGCAGGGGCGACTTCGGCGCGAGCGTGGTGGGCACGTACATCTCGGAGTCCGACAACCCGGCATGCGGGCCTTGCACCCTGGACAGCTGGACGACGTGGGACCTGTCGCTCAGCTATGCCACGCCCTGGCAGGGCACCATCTCCATCGGGGCGCGGAACCTCTTCGACGAGGATCCGCCCACCAACCAGGAGCTGGGGAATCCCTATTACACGAACTACCTCCACGACATCTGGGGCCGCGTCCCGTTCATTCGCTACGAGCAGGACCTGTAAGCGCCTGCGAAGCGCTCTCCGGCCCCCACCCTGTGGCCCGCTTCGGCGGGCCACTTTTTTTGCGTGCCGGGACGCCTCGAGACGGGCCTGTTGGGTGGCCGCAACACCGCGGGATCGTATGCATGCTGCAACACTTTCGCTTCCCGGCGGCGGCCGGAAGCGGCGCTTGCCGCGCTCGTTCGGAGGGACCTGCCGCTGGGCGCTGGGCGGCAGTTACACAGTTAGCTACTGAAAACAAATGAAAAATTAGTTGACTGTTTTTCCACCGGTGGTTCCTGTCCGGTCTGCGGACAGGCTACTGCGCCAGGCGGAGAGGCGCTTGATTTTTTTGCAACATACACCTTCCGTTCCGACCCTCGTGTTGCTAGTATCCGACGTACTCATCGTCCGGCCGCGGCAGTTGCTCGTCCGGTCGAGGGTCTTCAGGGGCGGCGAAAGGCCGCTTTCTACAAACCTCCCAGGAGGAGTGATCCAACCATGGCAGAGCGAAACCCAGTCCGGGACGCGGTGCGATATGCGCTGACGGCCGGCGTGGCGGCGTCGTTCGTGGGGGTGCCACTTGCGGCCCACGCGGAAGACGACGTTGCCGTGCAGGAGAAGGTCACAGTGACCGGCTCCCGCATCAAGCGCGTCGACATCGAAGGCCCGTCCCCAATTACCGTCATTAGTCGCGAGGACATCGACGCCACCGGCGACATCTCGGTGTCCGACGTATTGCGCGGGACGACATTCAACTCGTTCGGCTCCTTCAAGTCATCCTCGGGCAGCTCGGCCCAGTCGCAGGCGACGGTCAGCCTCCGCGGCCTCGGCGCTGAGAAGACGCTGGTGCTCATCGACGGGCGGCGCGTTGCCGGCTCGCCGACCTTCGGCGCCGGCTCGGCGGCGAACCTCAACACCCTCCCGCTGGCCGCAGTGGAGCGCATCGAAGTGCTGCGCGACGGCGCGTCGGCCATTTACGGCTCGGATGCCATCGGCGGCGTGGTGAACGTCATCCTGCGCAAGGACTACGAGGGCGTACACCTGAGCGCCACGGAAGGCCGTCCGACGCAGGACGGTGGCGACGAGCACAGCTATTCCGTGGTCGGCGGCATCAGCTCCGGCAAGGGCAACGTGACCTTCGGCTTCAACGCCGAAAAGCGCGAGATGATCCTCAACGGCGACCGCGACTTCTCGGCAGTCGGCCTGTCGGCCTTCGGCTCGCCCGGATCGTATTTCGCCTATGCCCCGCCCGGGCAGTTCGGCAATGCCGGAACGGCCACCGTCAGCCTGGGGACCTTCCCGGATGCGCGTTGCCCGGCCTCGCTGGGTTCGGATCCGAACTTCCCGGACTCGACCCTCGATGCTTCCGGCACACTTTGTCAGTTCAACTACGCCGCCACCTCGGCCAACGAGGCGATCAACGACACGAAGAGTGTCTTCGTCAACACGAACTACGAGATCACCGACACCACGCAGTTCTTCGCACGCGGCACGTTCAGCACCGGCGAAAGCTTCGGCCGCTATGCGCCGACGCCGGTGACGCCGCCGCTGTTCGCGATGGAGGCCGACAACCCGTTCAACCCCACCATCGGCCAGCCGATCGTGGACGCGGGCGGCAACACGGTCACCACGGGCATGCCGATCACCTTCCTCTACCGGACGGTCCCGGGCGGCTTCCGCGATACCTTCATCGAAGACTCGCTGGTCGACTACGTGGCCGGCCTGTCGGGCACGGTGGACTGGCTCGGCGGCTCCGACTGGGAGCTGGCGGCGCAGTACTCGAAGCAGTCATCGAACAGCAGGAGCCCGGGCCTCATCATCAAGCCCTTCCTGCAGCAGGCGCTCGACATCGGCACCGGATTGACCGCCGCGGAGGCTACTGCCGCCGGGGCGTGGAATCCCTTCGGCATCGGCATCCCGCCGAACGACCCGACGCAGGCGCAGATCGAAAAGGACGCCACCCTGGACGGCACCTATGACGCCCAGACGAAGCTGGTGTCGTTCGACGGCCAGATCAGTTTCGACGCCTGGCAGATGCCCGCGGGGCCGGCCGCTATCGCCGTCGGCTTCAACTACGTGGACATCGAGTTCGAGCAGGAGTACGACGCCCAGCAGAATGCCGGGGCGGTGGCCGGCTCGGCCGGTGGCCAGGACATCACCGGCGCCCGCGCCGTGAAGTCGCTGTTCGCCGAGCTCGAGGTGCCGATCTTCGACACCTTCACCGCCAACCTGGCGGGCCGCTACGACGACTACAACGACTTCGGCACGACCTTCACGCCGAAGATCGGACTGTCGTTCCGGCCGATCGACTCCCTGCTGCTGCGCGGCAGCTGGGGCGAGGGCTTCAGGGCACCGTCGATGTCGCAGCTCTACTCGAGTCCGTCGCAGAGCTTCGACAACTCCATCGACTCCGTGCGGTGCGCGGCCACGCCGGAAGACGCCGATGGCGACGGCAGGGCGGAGGGGACAGTGACCGCGCCCCATCCCTGCCTGTCGACGCAGTACGAGAACCTCACCGGCGGCAATACCGCCCTGGACGCGGAAACCTCCACGACCTGGTCCGCCGGTATCGTGTTCAGCCCGCTAGACGACCTCACGCTGTCGGTCGATTACTACAACGTCGAGATCGAGGAGGAGATCGACTCGCTGAGTCTCCAGGCTACGTTCGACAACGAACTGCGGGGCACGGATACAACGTCCGTGACGCGCGTGGGCAGGCCGCCGAACTTCCCGCTCATCAACCTCGTGAACAAGAACCTCGCCAAGGTGGAGACGGACGGCGTCGACTTCGAGGTCGCCTACGCGTTCTCGGCCGGGGCGGTGGGCGACTTCCGCACCCAGCTGCTCTGGACGCACGTCCTCGACTTCCAGCGCGACGAAAACGACGGCAACGGACTGCGGGATGCGCAGAACACCTTCGATCCGGATGACCGGGCGAGTCTGGTGATGGCATGGAGCCGGGGCGACTTCGGCGCCAGCGTCGTGGGCACGTACATCGCCGAGTCGGACAACCCGGCGTGCGGGCCCTGTGAGCTGGATAGCTGGACGACGTTCGACGTCTCACTCAGCTATGCAACTCCGTGGCGAGGCACCATCACGCTCGGTGCGCGGAACCTCTTCGATGAGGACCCGCCCACCAATCCGGACCTCGGCAATCCGTACTACAGCAACTATCTGCACGACGTCTGGGGTCGTGTGCCGTTCCTCCGCTACGAGCAGGATCTCTAAGAAGTCCGATCTACGCGGAAAACCTGTCACGGATGACGCCTGGATGGCCCGCTTCGGCGGGCCATCTTTTTTCCCGCGGCCGAAACAACGCACGGCGCAACCGCGGGCCGGCCGGGCGCGCTGCGCTAGAATGTGCGCCCCCTGGAGCGCCATTTCATGCACCCCGAGCACGACGACAACCCGCGCGCGCTGATGCAGGAGGGTCTCGGTCATCACCGGGCCGGAAGGCTCGCCGAGGCGGACCGCGCCTACCGGGCCGTCCTGGAGGCCGTCCCCGGCGATCCCGACGCACTGCATCTGCGCGGCCTGGTCGCCGGTCAGGCGGGCCAGCCGAACCTCGCGGTCGATCTCATTCGCGACGCAATTGCACGCCGCCCCGGAGTGGGCGTCTACCACGCCAATCTGGCGGCGACGCTGGAGCGCGCGGGGCGTTTCGACGAGGCGGAGGCCGAAGCGCGCCGCGCGCTGCAATGCTCGCCCGATCATCCGACGGCGCTGTTCACGCTGGCGAATGCGCTTTGTGCCCGCGACCAGCACGAGGCCAGCATCGAGATCTACCGCCGCACGACACAGCTGAGGCCGGCCGACTTCGCCGTCTGGTCGAACCTCGGCACGGCGCTCGGCGTGCTGGGGCGGCACGAGGAATCGGCCCGGGCGCTCGCCGAGGCCGTGCGGCTCCTGCCCGACCGGGCGGAGGTCGTCGCGAACCTCGCCGGGGCGCTGCGCCTGGGCGGCCGCCGGGAGGCCGCCAGGGAAGCGTACCTGCGGGCGCTGGCGCTGGATCCGGCGCTGGTGACGGCGCGCGTGGACCTCGGCCGGCTGGAGCTGGAGGCCGGCGAGCCCGCCGCGGCGGCCGCCGCCCTCGGCGAGGCGCTCGCGCGTCGCCCCGGCGACATCCGCGCCCTGGCGGCGCTGGAGGCGGCACTGCGGCAGCAGGGGCGGACGACCGAGGCCGACGAGCTGCTCGCCCTGGACCGCTTCGTCGCCTGCCGGCAGGTGGCGGTTCCGGAACCGTACGCGACGCTCGCGGACTTCAATGCCGCGCTCGCCAGCCACGTGCTCACGCACCCCACGCTCGACCCGGAGCCGCCCAGCAAGACGACCCGCGGCGGCAGCCAGACGCGCGAGCTCCTCGACGATTACCCCGGGCCGGTAGCGCAGCTCGAACGCGTGATCCGCGAGGCGGTGCAGACCTACCTCGAGGCCCTGCCTGCCGGGGATCCTCATCCCTGGCTGGCGGCACGCCCGGCGAGCTGGAGCCTGACGCTGTGGGGCACCGTTCTCGAACACGGCGGCCGGCAGGATCCGCACATCCATCCCTCCGGCTGGCTGAGCGGCGTGTATTACGTGCAGGTGCCGGCGTCCGGGGAGAGCGGCGACCCCGAGGCCGGCTGGCTGGAGCTCGGCAGGCCGCCGGCATCGCTCAACGGCGCCGGCGTGGCCCGGACTCGGCGCTTCGAGCCGCAGGAGGGGCAGCTGCTGCTGTTTCCCTCGAGCTGCTATCACAGCACGGTGCCGACGGCGGCGTCGGAGCGGCGCATCAGCATCGCCTTCGACGTCGTGCCCGCCCTGGCCATGGACCGGGCGTCCACCGAGGCCTACGTCGCGGCGTCGGTGGCGGAAGTCGAGCGCCTTCTCGATTCGTTCATGGTCGAGGCGGCGGAGCGGCTGGCACGCCAGCTCCAGTCCCAGGTTCCCGACGACCCGCGCGTCTGGCACGTGCGCGGCCGGACGCTGCACCGCTGCGGCCGCTTCGAGGAGGCCGGCCAGCTCCTGCGGCGCGCCGTCGCGGAGATGGCCGACAACGCGACCGCGCACCTGGGCATCGCCGTGCACCTCGCCGAAACGGGCGACAGCGAAGCGGCCGTGGAGTGCCTCCGGCGCACGACGTCTCTCACCTCGGAGGAACGCGTGCTGTTTGCCGTCGGCCGGACCTACTCGAGCCTCGGCATGAAGGACGAGGCCGCGGATGCCTATCGACGCATCGTCGAGCAACGCCCCACCGCCGGCCATGCGCACTACCAGCTCACGACCCTGGCACCGCCAACCGAAAACGATCCCCGCATGGACCAGATGCGCGCCACGGCCGCCGACCCCGCGGCGCAACTGATCGAGCGCGCCGCGGCCTGCTTCGCCATGGGCGTCGCGATGGAGCAGCTCGGCGATTATCCGGACGCGTTCCGCTGGTTCCGGCAGGGGAACGAGCTGCGCAAACCGGAGCTGCCGTTCGACGTGCAGTCACTCCGCAGCGACTTCGACGCCATACGGCGCGGCTTTACGCGCAGCCTGTTCGAGCGCGACGCGTATCCCGGCGACCCGTCGACGCTGCCCGTGTTCGTGGTCGGCATGCCGCGCTCGGGGACCACGCTCGTCGAGCAGATCCTCGACAGCCACCCGGATGCGGCCGGCGCCGGCGAGCTGTCCGAGGTTCGCAGCATTGCGACACGCCTGCAGGACCGCCTGCCGCGCGGGCGCACGATGCCGCTGGACGCCCACCTGGTACCGGACCAGGCGTGGCGCAGCGCCGGACGGCGGTACCTCGACGCCCTGGCGCTGCGCTCCCGCGGCGCGCTGCGCATCGTCGACAAGCAGCCGTTCAATTACATGTACGTCGGCCCGCTGCGGCTGATGCTGCCGGGAGCGCAGGTCATCCACACCCGGCGCGACCCGCGCGACACCTGTCTTTCGATCTACTGCCTGAGCTTCGGCTCCGTGCCCGGCTTTGCGTACGACCTCGGCGATCTCGCGGAGGCCTACCTGCTGTACGCCGATCTCATGGACCACTGGCGCCAGGTGTTGCCGGGCTGGTTGCTCGACGTCGACTACGAGGCGCTGGTGGCGGACCCGGAGGCCGGCATCCGGCGCCTGCTGGCGTTCACCGGCCTGCCCTGGAATGCCGCCTGCCTGGACTTCCACCGCAACAGCCGCGCGGTCAACACGGCGAGCCGCTACCAGGTGCGCCGTCCGATGTACAGCTCCTCCGTCGGCCGCTGGCGGCATTACGAGAACGAGCTCGCGCCGCTGCTCGAGAAGCTCGCACCGGTCATACGGCGCAGCGAGGCGCGAACGTGAAGCTGGAAAATTACTTCGCCATGCCGTTCATCATGGTCCCGATGCCGGACCACCAGGCGGTGTGTGCCGAGCTCGGCGCGCTGTTTCTTGCCAAGGAAGCGGAAGGCGAGCAGTGGCGCTACAGGACGCGGCGCGTGACGCAGCACGGCCCGCTGTTCGAAAGCCGCTTCGATCTGTTCAACTGGCCGGAGCAGCCCGTGCGCACGCTGGCGGAATTCTGCAACGCGCAGCTGGGCAAGCTGCTCGCCAACGTCACGACGCTGACCCCGGAGCAGTTGCAGAAGGCGAAGCTGAATTACCACGCCTGGTTCCACATCACGCGCAAGGGCGGGTTCCAGGGCCTGCACAATCACCAGAACGCAAGCTGGTCCGGCATATTCTGCGTGGATCCCGGCGACGAGGTCGAAGGGCGTACCGACAGCGGCCTGGTGCGCTTCCACGATCCGCGCTCCTTCTACTACCTCGACGCCGGCAACGAGAACCTCAAGCAGCCGTGGAGCCACGGTGCCTTCGATTACCGTCACCGCGGCGGCGTGCTCGCGCTCTTTCCGTCCTGGGCGATGCACGAGATCTTTCCCTACCTCGGCGAGCGGCCGCGGATCGTCGTCGCGTTCAACTGCTGGGTCCATTACAGCTGATGGATCGCGAGCGCCTCGTCGCCGAGCTGAGGGGCGCGCTGGCGCTCGCGCGCGAAGGCCGCTACGGCGAGGCACGCGCCGCGTGCGATGCGCTGCTCGCGGTCCATCCGCTGCTGCCGCCGGTACTGGTGCTGAAGGGCCGGCTGTGCCGCCTGCAGGGCGACGTGACCACAGGCGCCTACGCGCTGGATGAGGCGTTGCGGACGGCGCCCGAGCTGTACGACGCCTGGTCGGAGCGCGCGCAGCTGCGCATCGCGATGCGCGATCCTTCGGGTGCGCTGGCCGACTGGCGCAGGGCGGCGCGGCTGCGCCCGGAGGATGGGGGGACCTGGTTCAACCTGGGCCTCGCCGCGGAGGCGAGCGGCGAGCTCGCCGAGGCCATCGACGCCTACCGGCGCGTGTCGGCGGCCGGCGCCTCCGATCCGGAGGTTGGCGTGCGCCTGGCTACGGTCCTGGCGTCGGCGGGTCGCGCAGACGAGGCTCTGCAGGCCGCGGACGCCGTGCTGGCGGCGGCGCCGGACTCGGCGCCTGCGCACTGCGCGCGCGGCCAGGCGCTCGTGTCGCTCGGTCGCATGACCGAAGCGCGCGAGGCCCTCGAAACGGCGCTCGTGCACGACCCGGATCTGGCCGCCGCCATGCAGCTGCTCGTGGACACGCGCCGCATCGGCGCGCGGGACGACGCCGATTTCGTCCGGCTGGAGGCCGCACTGGCGCGCGGCGAGCCCGACGGCCCGGGCCGCACCCGGCTCCTGTACGCGCTCGCCAAGGGCCTCGACGACCTCGGCCTCCGTGACGAGGCATTCGCCGCGTCCGCCGAGGCCAACGCCCGGCGCGCGGAGGAGGGCTCGGCCTTCGATCCACCTGCCTGGGAGCGAAGAGTGCGGGCGATCGCCCGCACGTTCGATTCGCGGGCACCGGCAAGCGCGGCGCCCGCCGGACCGGTCCCGGTATTCGTGCTCGGGCTGCCGCGCTCCGGCACGACGCTCGTGGAACAGATCCTGGCCCGCCACCCCGACGTCGCAACCGGGGGCGAGGATGCCTGGCTGGATCGGCTCGCGCACCGCGAACTGCGGCCCTGGCCGGACGCCATAGCGTCACTGTCGCAGGAGCAGGAGGAGCGGCTGGCCGGTATTGCCCGCGATCACATTCGCGCCGCGGCGGGCGAACGGCGCCTCGCCCTGAACAAGTACCCGGGCAACGTGTTCGTCGGCGGCTTGGCGGCGCGGCTCCTGCCGGAGGCGCGGTTCCTGCGCGTGCGCCGCCATCCGCTCGACACCTGCCTGTCCATCTGGCTCGCCGATTTCGGCGGCCTGAATCCCTATGCGACCGACCTGTCCCACATTGCGACCTGGTATCGCGGCTGCCATGAGCTCGCGGAGCAGTGGGCCGCGATGTATCCGGCCGCCACGGTGGAAGTGGAGTACGAAGCCCTGGTGTCCGAGCCCGAGGCGCAGGTGCGCCGGCTCCTGGACGCCCTGGGTCTTGCGTGGGAACCCGCCTGCCTCGACCCCGCTGCCGGCGCCCTGCCGGTCGCGACACTGAGCGCCTGGCAGGTACGGCAGCCCATCCATCCGCGCTCGGTCGATCGCTGGCGCCACTACGAGCGGCATCTCGCGCCGCTGATCGACGCCCTCGCCGACCTCCTGCCGGAGGGGTAGTGTCCTGTCCCGCAAGTAACTCGCCTATCTCGCCGCGTCTTTTCGCGCCTGGCTGTGTTGCGGCTCCTCGCAATAGGTCCACTATTCCTCGTCGCCGCGCCTTGCCAGTCACGAAAATCCGCTGGCGACATAAGCAAGTGACTTGCGGGACAGGACACTAGCGTGAGCGGCGCCGGCCGGCTCGCGGAGGCGGAGCGGCTGCTGTCGCTGCGCCGTCCGGCCGAGGCCCTGGCACTGCTGGAGGCGCATCTGCGCGACGAGCCCGGTCACGCCGCGGGCTGGTGCGCGCGCGGCCGCGCACTGAACAACCTCGGCCGCCTGGAAGAGGCGTCTGCGGCATTCTCCCGGGCGCTGGATATCGACCCGGCCTCCGCGGACGCCTGGGCGTCGCTCGGCCACGTGCTGGCGCGGCGCGGCCGAATCGCCGACGCCGTCGAGGCCTGGCAGCGGGCGCTGGCCGCGGACCCCGGCCAGGCGCGCGCCCTTGCGGGGATGGGCGCGGCGGCCTCGGCGGCAGGCCGGCGCGAGGAGGCGGCCGACTGGTTGCGCCGTGCCGCCGAAGCCGAGCCCGACAACGCGGATCACTGGATCAACCTCGCGCAGGTGCTGCAGTTCCTGGAGCGGCCGGCCCAGGCGGAGCGCGCATGGCGCCGCGCCGCCGCGGCCCCCCGCGCGCCGGCGGTCGCCTGGGCGGGCCTGGGGCGGCTGCTGCACGGACTCGGCCGGGTCGACGATGCCATTCCGGCCTATCGCGAGGCCATCGCCGCCGATGCGGCGGACGCCGAGAGCCGCGCCGCGCTGGCGCTCTGCCTGGAGGTCAGCGGCCGGATCGAGGCGGCGACGGCGGTACTGGCGCCCTGGGCGGGCCGGCCGACGCATCCCGCCATCGAGCACGCGGCCGGCCGGCTGCTGGCGGCGGCCGGGCGCTCCGGCGAGGCCGTGCAGCGTATCCGGCGCTCACTGGACGAAGGCGACGCCGCGTGGCGCCGCCTGCCGCTCGCGTGGTTCAGTCTCGGCGACGCGCTGGACGCGACGGGCGACCACCTGGGTGCCTTCGACGCCTGGGAACGTGCGAATTCGCTGAAGCCCGTGACCTTCTCGCCGGAGGCGTTCCGCGCGCGCCTGGCGGCGCTGATGCAGTGGTTCAGCGCGGAACGGGTGGCGGGCTGGCCTCCGGCAGCCGCCGCGCCGCTGCGGCCGGTGTTCATCGTCGGCATGCCCCGCTCCGGCACCACGCTGGTGGAGCAGGTGCTCGGCTGCCATCCGGCCGTGCAGCCGGGCGGCGAGCGGCTGGAGCTCGATGCCATAGCGGCCGCGCGCCACGCTGCGGGCCGGCCGCCGGCACCGGAAGATGACGCCGAGACGGCGGCGCTGCGCGCCCGCTGGCTCGCCGGATGCGCGGCCTCCAGCGTCGCCGCCGCGCGCTGTACCGACAAGTTTCCCGGCAACCTTCTCCATCTGGGGCTGGTGCGCCGGCTGTTTCCGGAGGCCCTGATCGTCTGGTGCCGCCGCGATCCGGCCGACACGGCCGTATCCATCTACGCGCACGACTTCAACCGCCGGATCGTTCCCTGGGCGACGAAGCTCGAGCACATCGCGCTCGTGCACGCGGCCCAGGAAAGGCTCATGTCGCATTGGCGGGCGGTGCTCGGGCTGCCGGTACTCGAGCTGCGCTACGAAACCCTGCTGGCCGATTTCGAGGCTTGGGTGCGCCGCCTGCTGGCGTTCCTGGAGCTGCCCTGGCACGAGGGCTGCCTGCGTTTTCACGAAAGCAGCCGCCTCGCCAACACGGCCAGTTACGCGCAGGTGCGCCGTCCGCTGTACACGACGTCCATCGGCCGCCATGCGCGCTACGGCGCGCGTCTCGAACCTTTCTTGCGCGCGCTCGACGCCGAACGCAGCCGCTGACGCCCGCCCGCTATTCCTGCCAGCGGAAACCCGCCCCCAGCGCCTCCTCCAGGGGTCCCAGCCAGGTCCGGTACGGCAGGTGGCGGTTCACCGAACTCGAGTACAGGGGCCGGCGCACCTGTCCGTAGCTCGCAGTGCGCACGACGCGTTGCTGCTCGTGGAAGCGCAGGCAGCCCTCGTGCCAGGGCAGCTCCAGGAATCCGAGCAGGCGCCGCACCGCGGCTTCCGGCGCCGCGACGGTCGCCTCGTAATCCAGCACGAGCATCGGCAAATCCAGCACCTGCTGCCAGTGGTGCATCAGCCGCCGGCAGGCGCGCATGTAGACGCCGATGTTCGCCAGGCTGCGGGTGAAGGACATGCCGGGGCTCTGGAAGTCCTGGAAGAAGCACGACAGGCCGGTGTCGAGCGGGTCCCGCCGGCACCAGACGACGCGGGCGCGGGGGAACAGCAGCGCCGCGAGGCCGAGATTGAGGAAATTCGTCGGCAGCTTGTCGGTCAGGATGCGCTTGCCCTCCCCCGCCAGCGGCACGAGGTAATCGGCGGCGAGTGCGGCCAGCCGCGACGGCGGCGTGGCGTCCAGGGCCGCCGGCCAGCGCCCGCCCGGATCGCCGCCGGAAAGCGTTCGCACGGCCTCGAACAGCGCAAGGCGCTCGCCCGCCGCCACGACCGCGGGGTGGGCGGCGAGCATCTGCTCCACGAGGGACGTTCCTGAGCGCGGCATGCCGACGATGAACACCGGCGCGCCCGACTCGTTGCCGGACCTCGGCAGCGCCGCAATCCGGTCGACGGAAAAATACGCCACCAGCTCCGTCACGGTGGACACGAAGGCCTCTGGGTCGAACGTCGAGCCGGCCCGGCGGTTGGCGGACGCCACGGCCTGAAACGCCTCCGCGTGCCGGCCGAGCCGGTCCAGCACGTGGCCCAGCACGTAGAGGCGCCGGGCGGACTCCGGCCCGTCCCCGACCGCAGCGGGCAGCCGCTCGAGCAGCCGCAGCGCCTCCGCCGGCCTGCCCAGGCTCGTGAGGAGGCGTGCCCCCGTGATGGCGACGGCCTCGCGCGGCGCCGGCTCGGCGAGCAGCGGGGCAATGAGCTCGAGCCCCGCACCGGCGCGTCCTTCCACCTCGCAGAGCGCCGCCAGGCCGGGCGCCGCCACCGGGTGCTCCGGCGACAGCGCCAGCGCCCGGCGGTAGGCCTCGCCGGCCTCGGCGGTGCGTCCCTGAGCCTGACGCGCCGCGCCCAGGCCGGCGAGCGCCTCGGCGCGGCCCGGATCGACGTCCAGCGCCCGCGCGTAGGCCTGCGCGGCCGCCTCGTGATCGCCGGCGGCGCGGTACAGGTCGCCGAGATTCGTATCGCGCCGCGGATTGCCGGGCGCGGCGGCGGCCGCGTGCTCGAGCTGCACACGCGCCTCGTCCGCAAGCCCGCGCGCCGCCAGCACCGAGGCCAGGTTGTCGCGCGCGGAAAGGCATGCCGGATCGGCCGCGAGCGCCGCGCGAAAGGCCGCCTCCGCCTCCGCCAGGCGGCCCAGCGCGCGGAGCGCATGGCCCAGGTGATCGCGGTAGCGCGCGGCGCGGGCATCCAGCGCAACGGCCCGCTCGAAGGCCGCCAATGCCTCCGGGAGGCGCCTCAGGTTGTTCAGCGCCCGCCCCAGGCCGTCCCAGGCGGCGGCATCGGAGGAACACAGCGCCACCGCCTCGCGGAAGCAGGACTCGGCGGCCGCGGGTTCGCGGCCCTCGAGCAGCCCGAAACCGCGGCGCTTCAGCGTTTCCGCGTCGGTCCCGGGTTCACAACTCATAACCGAACGCCGCCGCGTGCGGCTCGAGCAGCGGCAGCACCGGCTCGAGCTGGTCGCGGTAGCGGCGCCAGCGGTCAACGGCGCGCGTGTACACCGGTTCGGCAACCTGGTGATAGCTGGTCGTGTTGATCCGGGCGCGCTGCCCGTGCACGTGTCCGACGTGATCGAGTACCGCGTCGTCCCAGTCCGCACCGAGGAAAGCGAGCAGGCGGCGCGCCTCTCCCTCGACGTCGGCCACCAGATCCTCGTACTTCACCTGGTGCACGTCGAGCGGCAGGCGCTGCGCCAGCACGCGCCACAGCGACATGACCGCGTCGTACAGCCGCGCGGCATCGGCGAGGGTCCAGAAGTGCGCGAAGGCATCGCTCGGCGTGTAGTGCTGCATGAAGTTCGACAGCACGACGTCGCAGGGATGGCGCACGCAGAACACGAAACGGGCCTGCGGAAGAATGCGCCAGAGCATGCCGGCGTGGATCGTGCGCAACGGCATCTTGTCCACGATGAGCTGGTCGGCGGCGTCGGGCGCCAGCTCGTCGAGCGTGGCGAAGAACACGCGCTGCAGCTCCCGCAGGTCGTCGACCGACAGGTCTGGCATGCATGCGGGATAGCCGCGGGCGGCAAATGCCGTGCCGAGCTCGCTGATCGTCGGTTGCTCTTCGAGGGTCCGCACGCGCGGATGGGCATCGAGGACGACGTCGAGCAGCGTCGTGCCCGAGCGCGGAAAGCCGAACATGAACGCGGGCGGGGGGCGGCCGGGCTCCGGCGGCGGCGTCCATCCCGCCGGCTCGGCGGAGGCGAAAAACTGCTCGATGCGCCGCACGCGCTCGAGATAGCGCGCGGGCACCGCGCTGCGCGCGCGCGGACTCGCCGCCGCCAGCGCGTTGGCCGCCGTGAAATGGTCCCACGCCCGGGTCGCGTCGCCCGCCCGGTCGGCAAGGTGGCCCAGCTCGAAGTGGAACTGTTCCGCGAGCCGCTCGTCGAGCACGCGGGGATCGAAGCGTGCGAGGCGCTCCAGGCCCGCCGCGGCGCGGTCGAGCCGTCGGTCCAGTTTCGCGGCCTCCAGGTTCAGGCGGGGATCGTCCGGGGCGAGCGCCAGGCCGGCCGCGACGCTCTCCTGCATCCGGTCGAGACGGTTCGTTTCCTCGTAGAGCGCGGCCAGCTCCGCGTGGATGCGTGGGTCGTCCGGCGCCCGCTCGCGCGCGTCCAGGAAAGCGGCCTCCGCCTCGGGCGTCTGCCGCGCCTCGTTCAGGACCAGCCCCAGCTTCAGCTGCAACTCCGGATCGGCGGGTGACAGGGCAAGCGCGCGACGATAAGTGCGCGCGGCGGTACGCAGGCGACCCAGCGTGTGCTGCACGACCCCGAGCTGCTCGAGCGCGGCACGGTCGCGGGGCGCACGCTCGACACATTCCTCCAGGCGTTGCGCCGCCTCGTCGAGTTCGCCCTGCGCGGCGAGCACAGTGGCGAGATTGCGCCGCGCGGGGTGGTAGTTCTCGTCCAGCGCGAGGACGTGCTCGAAAACCGAACGGGCCTCGTCCAGCTCACCGAGCCCACGCAGCGCGTGGCCCAGGTTGTTGTAGGCCACGGTATAGTCGGGCCGCAGCAGCACCGCGCGGCGGAATGCGTCGGCGGCCCTGCTCAGCTCGCGGCGGTTGTTGTAGGCCCGGCCGAGGTGGTTGTAGGCCTGCGCGAAGCCGGGCTCGAGGTCGACGGCCTTCAGGAGCGCTTCGATGGCCTCGTCGAGGCGCCGCAGATGAATGAGGACTGCGCCCAGGCTGACGTGGACGGGCGCGAATGAGGGCTCGAGCGCAATCGCGTGGCGGCACAGCCTCTCGGCCTCCTCCACGCGGCCGTCGGCCAGCAGGGCATCGGCCAGGCTGACCTGATAGGCCACCTGCACCGGATTCAGGGCGATCGCGCGGCGCAGCAGGCGCTCCGCGTTCGCAAACCGCCCCTCGGCCGCGTCCACCGCCGCGAGTCCATGCAGCGCATCGGCATGATCCGGATCCTGCTGGATCAGGTCCACGAAGTAGCCCTTCGCCCCGCTGAAATCGCGGCGCACCAGGCACGCGCGGCCGCGCTGGTAGAGTTCGGCGATCGACAGGATTTCGGTGCTCATCCAGGGGCAGGTTCCAGGGCGAAACGGGACATTATCCGCCCCCCGGTGACGCGGGCAAGCCGCCGGAACCCGGGGACTTCGCGCCTGTCCTACCTGTGCCGGCCCCGCAACGAGGAGTGTTGATCATGTTTCATACCCGTACACTCGTGCTCACAACCGCCGCCGTGCTGCTGGCGGCTTGCAGCGGCATACCCCGGGAGCCGCACGAGGAGGCCTACGGCGTCGTGACGACCTTCCCGGCCAACATCCCCGGTTACATCTATCCAGCGCGCATCAGCGTGATCGACGGCAAGAACGTGTCCATCCACGATCCCCGCACGACGTTCAGGCTGCGGCCCGGTACCCACACGGTGCAGATCGTCGCCGACCTCAGCGACGCGACCAGCAAGGTCCGCTCCGTGCATACGCCGAAATCGGAGCAGCCGGGCAAGGTCGAGATCTTCGTCGAGGCCGGCCGGCGCTACCACGTCGGCGCCTACTTCCGCAGCGGGCATGCGGATACCTGGGAGGCCCGCGTCTGGAAGGTCGAGGACATCGACAACTACGACCACAGCATCACCCGGATGTAGGAGCGGCGTGGCGGCCGCAGTTCTGGTAAGTTGCGGCCCGCCAAGTCACCGACCGAGCCCGCCATGAGTCAGAAGTCCAACTGCCTCCGCGCCTGCGGAATCCTCGGCACCCTCGCACTGGCGGCGGGTGCCGCGGCGGCCCAGCCGACCGACGAGTTCGCACGCTGCGCGGGAATCACGGCCGACGCACCCCGCCTTGCCTGCTACGACCGGCTCGCGCAGGACATCATCGAGCTGGGCGGCACCGGCGATGCCGCCGCAGCGCCCGTCGCTCCCCGGGCGGAGCCCCCGGCAACGGCCAAGGCGACTGCGCCCGCGCCGGAGGACAGCGGCGCAAGCGAGCCACCCGCAGCCGACGAGCGCGCGCCAGGCGAGGAAGAGAGCTTCGGCATCGAGCAGACGCGCGAGGCGAAGTTCGAGGCCATCGAGTCCGTGCGAACGCGCATCGACGGCGAGTTCGAGGGCTGGAGCGGCAAGGGAACGCTGTTTCACCTGGAGAACGGCCAGGTGTGGAAGCAGATCGACACCAGCCGCTACGCCCACCACGCCGACCACCCCGAGGTGGTGATCGAGCGCGGCATGTTCGGCAGCTATCAGCTCTCGCTCGTCGGCCTGAACCGCAGCGTGCGCGTCAGAAGGGTCAAGTAGCCCCGTCGCCGGGCTCCTTGATCAGCGGTCCTGCCGTCGGCTTCCACGGCTCCGGGTCGCTGGCGATGGCGTAAAGCCCTTCTGCCTGAACGCGCAGCCGGTCGGCCACGGCCCGCCACTCGACGGTCCCGCTGCGCTGAACCGCGTCCGCGGGCGCTTCGGCCAGCTCGGCCATGCGGGCGCTCTGCAACTGCCATTTCAGCGCGAAGTGCCGTGCCGCCTCCCGTGCGTTTTCCGCGAGCGAGGCCTCGATGTGGTCCGTCGGCACGAGCTCGCCCGTGATCACCCAGTAGCCGCGCAGCGCATCCCCCTTGGGCCAGACGCGGCCGAGAAAAATCCTGTGCGGCAGCGTCCATACGGCCTTCGCCACGATGTCGCCGGCGAACAGGCTGGCGGTACGCACGTGGTGGGCCATCGCCTCCCTCTGGCGCTCGCCCCAGGCAGTGAATGCGTCCAGTTCGGCGCGATCTCTGAATGCCATGCGAAGCCTCCCGCTTAACCGCTGTCGCCGCCGTCCTGCGCCGGTGCCTCGAGCCGTCTGGGCGAGAACACATCGGCGTTCTCGGGCCAGGCCTTTGCGGCCGGGCTTTCCGCCTCGTAGCGCTCCAGGTTCGCCCGCAGCGTCGCGAGACGCTCCTCGTCCGCGTCGGACTTCAGCGCCTCGAAGATCGCCTGCGTCTGAAAGTCCACGGCGTCGTCATACAGCGCATTCGCCGCGGCCACCATCGCCAGCGTCTCGGCGTGCCACTGGGTCGGCTCCTGCTGGTACAGGGCGCCGGCCACCTCGAGCGCCTGTCGCCGCAACGTCTCATCGACGCCGGGGCAGGTCGCATAAATGCGTGCCAGCGCCCCGGCCACGCCTGCGTCCTGCGGCGCGGCCTCGAGTGCCATGCCCATGGCTTTCTGCGCACGCGGACAGTCGCCGGCGGCATACATGGACAGGCCCAGCAGGGTCAGCACTTCGGCATCCTCGGGCAGCGACTTTGCCACCGCGGTGTAATGCTGGCTCGCCTCGGCGTATTCGCGCCGCCGCATCAACGCGTTGGCCAGCAGCACGCGCGGCTCGACCTTGACCGGGTCGATCTCGAGCGCCCGGCGGTATGCACCCTCCGCTTCGAGGTCCCGCCCGGCGCGTTCCATGACGGTGCCGAGCAGATAATGGGCGGTGAAGTCGTCCGGAGCGATCTTCACGGCCTGTTGCAGGGCCGCGGCCGCGCCCGGCAGGTTGCCCACGCGTGCCCGGGCGTCGCCCAGCGCCGTGAAGGCGGGCACGAGCTCCGGGTCGATGCTGACTGCCAGCTCGAGCAGGTCGACCGCTTCGTCCCATCGGCCCGCCTGCGCGGCGTCGCGGGCCCGGCCCATGTAGGGCTCCGCTCCCGTGCGATGTGCCTGCATGAACGACACCAGCGGATCGGCCAGCTCCGGCTCACCCTGGCCCGCGCGCGCCCGCTCGCGGCCGGCCGCCTCCTCGTCACCCGCCTGTTTCAGTGCCTGCGCCAGCCGCGAGCGCAGCGCGGTTGCATCCGGCTCGGCGTCGAGGGCGCGGCGGAACAGTCCGGCCGCCTCGACCGGCTCCCCGCCCGCCAGTGCCGCTTCGGCGAGCCCGGCCAGCGCATAGGCATTTTCCTTGCCGCCCGTCAGCGCGGTGTCGAAGGCCTTTCTCGCCTCCTCGTGGCGACCGAGACCGAGCAGCGCGCGGCCCAGGCGCGCGTAGGCGGGGGCGTACCTCGGGTCGAGCCGCAGGCTGGTCTGCAGTGCCTCGAGCGCCTCCCCGTGGCGCTGCTGGTCGAGCAGCAGCACGCCCAGCAGGTAGGGCCAGCGGACGTTGCCGGAATCGAGCGCGGCCGCGTTCGAGTACGACGCCTCGGCGGCCTCGAGGAATCCGAACGCGTGGTAGTTCAGCGCCATGCGTCCATACGCCAGCCCGAGCTGTTCATCCTGCAGGCGGGCCCGCTCGTCCTGGAACCGCGCCACCGCGGGCTCCAGCGCCTCGCGAACCTCGC
>Ga0268386_10000387_pt1 | contig 27312 bp, 22 predicted proteins | sample RVTome_15_FD_200260 | JGI IMG/M metagenome (GOLD analysis project Ga0268386, IMG submission 200260) | Soil microbial communities from uranium-contaminated site in the Upper Colorado River Basin, Wyoming, United States - RVT150D86... ... | reverse complement strand
TCGCGACCGACGAGATTCTCACATTCCTGCTGCATCAGGGAGGCGATTTCGCCGCCCACCCGCCGTTCGAGATCCGTCGGCCCACCGCAGATCAGCACGCGCATGCCATATCGGCGGGCGGCATGGTCACCGACCGCTGCATAGCCGGCGGCGTGCCAGTTTCGTAAAGGATGGCTCGAGCAGGGACTGATCACGACTGTAGGCCGGTCGTCCGGAATCACCTGACGTGCCCAGTCGCGAGCGTCCTGCGGTATTGGGATGTCCCAGCGCAGCACTCGTTCGTGGACCCCCACGCGTTCGGCGAAGCGGAACAGGCCATCGAGCACGTGCTCGCGGCCGGTCGCGGCGATCCGCTGGTTCGTGAACAGCCATTGCCCTTCGCGTGCGCGTGCGCGATCGAAGCCGAGCTTGATGTGAGCAGGGGTCAGCGCGGCCAGCAGACTCGCGCGCAGCGCGAGCTGCATGTGCATCAGCAGGTCGAACCGCCTGCCCGCTATCGCCCGACGATACCCGAGATAGCCGTTCCTGCCGGACCGCTTGTCGAAGACGATGAACTCTATGCCCGGAATGTGGCCGAGCAGCTTGGCTTCCAGCCTCCCGATCACCCAGGTCAAGCGTGTGTCGGGCCAGGCCTGCTGCAGCGTGCGTACCACGGCGAGCACATGGCAGGCATCACCGATCGCGGAGAGCCGCAGCAGGCAGACTGACGCGGGAGGGCTGGCGGAGAAGAGCGGATCCATGCGGTTGCGCTCGAATCTTTGCAGGACACGCCCCGTGGCCGACAATGCGCCCCTTGCTGACGAAGCGTCTCGTTGCGTCGGGATCTCGGGTCGAATGAGTGAAATCGAGCTGAAATCCGCACGGGGCGGGATGCTATACGACCCCTCGAGGGTCGGCAAACCGGGTGACCACCTCTTCAGCCGCGATCACTGGCGCCGAGTAAGGGGCCTCGAAGAGCGCGTCGGCGGACGTGGCAGCGTGCTGCATCTGCGGGCAGGCGAGCAACGCTGGGTCTGGCGACACTACCGCCGCGGGGGCCTCGTCGCTCGGGCGCTTGGCGATCGCTACCTGTACACGGGAGCATCCCGAACGCGCGGCTATCGCGAATATCGACTGCTGATGAGCCTGGTCGAGCTCGGTCTACCGGTCCCGGTGCCGATCGCGGCGCGCTACACGCGCTCCGGATTGTTCTTTTATCGTGCGGACCTCATCACCGTTGAGCTGCCTCCCGCGCGTACGCTGGCCGATACGATTACCGGCGAGGAGCTTGCGACAGAACGCTGGCAGGCGGTGGGCGCGACGATTGCCCGCTTTCACGCCGCCGGCGTGCAGCACGCGGATCTGAACGCACACAACGTGCTGCTCGATGCCGACACCTCCGCCGTAGCGGAAGGTGCGATCTTTCTGCTCGATTTCGATCGCGGCCGGATCCGGGAGCGCGGGCCCTGGGAAAGCGACGTCCTCGCGAGGCTCCAGCGATCGCTCGAGAAGATTGCGACCCAGCGCGCTGATGTCTGCTACCGGGCCGAGCACTGGGCCAGCCTGCGCGACGGTTACGAGCGCGCGAACGACACTGCCGCAGCGGCGAGCGTTGCAGTCAAGCCACGCCCCTGAGTCTTCTGTTGCCAGTCCTTGTTGTTTGGGAGAGACTCGCGCCATCGCGCACGAGCGTGCGTTGGCTGCAATTCAAAGGGGGAAGGATCATGAAGACTCGTTTGTCGGCTGTTGGGGTCGCGGTCACTGCCGCACTCGCGGGCACCGGCTCGGGCGTCGTCCTCGCGCAGGAAACGATGTCCGCCCTCGAGGAGGTCGTCGTGACCGGGACGCGCCGGGAAGGCCTGCTGCCCACCGAGACGCTGTCGCCCGTCGATGTGCTCGGCGGGGAGATGATCAGCCAGCAGGGCTCGTTCGACCTGACGGACTCGCTGACGATGCTGAGCCCGTCACTGAATACGCAGCGCTTTCCAATCGCGGACGGCACGGCCTTGATCCGTCCGGTGACGCTGCGCAATTTGTCGCCCGATCACACGCTGGTGCTGATGAACGGCACACGCCGGCATCGCTCGGCGCTCGTGAATCTGCAACTCGCGCCGCTCGGCACAGTCAATCAGGGCTCGCAGGGTGTCGACTGGGCCGCCTTCCCCTCGGCCGCGATCGAGCGCGTGGAAATTCTCCGCGACGGTGCGTCGGCGCAGTACGGCTCCGATGCGATCGCCGGCGTGATCAACGTGATTCTCAAGGACGCGTCCGAAGGGGGATCGCTGTCCGCGCAGTATGGTGAGTACTACGAGTCCGACGGCGAGCGCATCTCGGTCAGCGGTAACATCGGCCTGCCTGTGACCGATGCCGGTTTCGTGAACCTGACGGGGGAGTATTCGACGTCCGACATCACGTGGCGCGGCATCGCACGGCCTGATGCGGCTGCCTTCGAGGACATCGTGGGTCCCGGTGTCGTGCCGCTCGGCGGGCTCGGTCAGCGCTGGGGAGATCCCGACGTCGAGGCCATCAAAGCCTCGGTGAACGCAGGTTTTGAAGTGACGGATTCGGTGGAGATCTTTGGCTATGCCACCTACATGGACAACGAGACCGTCTCTGACTTCTTTTACCGCGAGCCCGTGATCGAGCCGCTGCAGCCGGATGGCCTGCCGGCGCGTACGACGCTGCAGATCGACAGCGACGGCGATTTCCTGCCCGACCCGGCGCCGCAGGCGCTGATCGACGACATCATCGGCCAGGGTCTGTCGCCCGACGATTATCTCGTGGCCGCTGCGGGGAGCCCGAGCGGCTACGTGTTGCGCAATCCGATCTACACGGAGTTCCCGGGCGGTTACAACCCGAACTTCGGCGCCGACCTCACTGACTTCGAGATCGCCGGCGGCGTGCGCGGCGACACCGCCTTCGATCTGTTCTGGAATCTCCGGGCCCGCTATGCCGAGAACGAAGTCGAGTATGCCGTCGGCGAAACGATCAATCCGAGTCTCGGCCGCTTGTCACCGTTGACGTTCAACCCGGGCACGCTGACGCAGGAAGAGAGCGGCATCAATCTCGACTTCGTGAAGACGTTCACGACGACGCCCCTCAACCTCGCCTTCGGCGCCGAGTTCCGTAACGAGACCTACGAGATCGGCGCAGGCGATCAGGCATCGATCGTAGCCGGCCCGACTGCTGCGATCTTCGGTGTGGGCTCGGATGGCTTTCAGGGATTCCCGGTCGAGTCCGCCGGCAGTTTCGAAAGCGACAGCTGGGCCACATACGTTGATGCGGAAACCGATCTGACCGACCGTTTCTCCGGTGCAGTCGCGTTCCGCTACGAGGACTACGACGAGTTCGGTGACACGTTCGACTGGAAGGTCTCGGCACGCTTCGATTTCACCGACACGTTTGCACTGCGCGCGACCGCGAACACGGGCTTCAGGGCGCCGACCCCGGGGCAGGTCAACACGCTCAACATCACGACGACCGCGGATGCGAGCGGCAATCTGATTCCGAACGGCACTTATCCGGTCTCGCATCCGGTCGCGATCGCGCTCGGCTCGCGACCGCTCGAGCCGGAGGATTCCGAGGCCTTTACGGTAGGGCTGGTCTGGTCACCGATGGACGACTTGAGTCTGACGCTCGATTACTACCACATCGAGATCGAGGACCGGCTTGCGCTGCTGAGCAACGCGATCGGCCCGGCGGAGGTGGCCGCGTTGACTGCGGCGGGCATTCCAAATGCGGATCTGCTGCTCGGCAGTAACGCCAACTTCTTCGTCAACGGCTTCGACTCGGAGATCGACGGCATCGACCTCGCAGTGACCACCTCCTTCCGCGTCGGCCGCGGCAATCTGCTCGTCGACTTCCGCCACAACTACAACGAACAGCAGGTCGACAACGTCGCGCCCGGCACGATCAACGCATCGCGCGTCTATGACCTCGAGAACCAGGTGCCGCAGAACAGCTCGGTGCTGACCTTCGATTACACGACGGGCGGGCTGTTCGGGTTCATGGCCCGGATGAACTACTACGACGACTGGTCGACGACCGGCGGGCTGTTCAGTCCCGGCGATGCCTCGGACCAATACGAGTACGGTGACGCGATCCTCGTGAACCTCGAGGCGCGTTTCACGTTCGCGGATGCGTTCACGGTCGCCGTCGGCGCCGAGAACGTCTTCGACGAGTATCCCGACAAGGAACTCGAGCCGGTGTCGCGCTTCCTCGGGGTGGATTACTCGTTGACCTCGCCGTTCGGTTTCAACGGCGGCTTCTGGTATGCGCGAGCCTCGGTAGGCTTCTAGCGGGGTGCGGCAGGGATCAGGCCTCAGTCGTCAGGTCGAGCACTCGTCTCGCTGACGGCTGCCGCCTGATCCCGATGACCTTCGCCCGCGTAGTAGCGCGGATAGTCCGCGGTCAGTCCCTTGAAGCGCTTGTGGATCCACAGGTATTGCGCGGGGAGGCGTCGCACATGCGCCTCGATCAGCGCGTTGAAGCGCTGCGCATCGGCGCGGGCGCTTTCGCCGGGGAAATCCTCGAGCGGCGGGCCGATCACAACGCGATAGCCACGGGCATTCGGGAGTCGCTCGGGTAGATACGGCAGCACGGCGGCTCCGGTCATCGCGGCGAGCCGGCTCGTGGCCGTGTTCGTCGCCGCCTCGATGCCGAAGAACGGCACCATCTCGGCACCCTTCTTACGATAGCTCTGGTCGGGCGCATACCAGACTGGCTCGTTGTCCTTCAATGCGCGGATCATCGCGCGGATGTCGTCGCGTGCGATCGCGCGCCGGGCGTGACGGCCGCGGTTCTCCTTCAGGAATTCGCTCAGGAGGGCGTTCTTGGTCGGCCGGTAGACGATGTTGAGCGGCACGTACGTGTTGAGGATCCGTGCACCCATCTCGAGTGTCGTGAAATGCGCCGAGAGCAGGATCGCCCCTTTGCCGCGGCCAAGGGCCGCCTCGAGGTGTTCGAGGCCCTCGATCCGTGCCAGTGAACGGATGCGCGCATTATCGCTGTACCAGGTCACTGCCGTCTCGAACAGTGTGATGCCGAGATTTGCGAAGTGCTCGCGGAGCAGTCGCGCGCGTGCGCTCGAATCGAGTTCCGGCAGGCACAGCTCGATGTTGCGACGGGCCACCCGCTTGAAGCTGCTCGGCATCAGGCCGATCGCACGACCGAGGAGCGCGCCCATCGCGACCAACCAGCGATAGGGCAGCGGCTCGAGCAGTCGCAGCAGACCAATGCCGAGCCAGGTAGGCCAGTATCGCGGAGCGTACAGAGGCTTGTTCACGTGCGCGCCCTGGCGGCATAGACGTCACCACCAGGGCCGGGCAGTTTGAACCGCTTGTAAGCCCAGAGGTACTGCTCGGGACAGCGATGCACGTGCGCTTCGATCAGCGCGTGAAATCGACCCGTGTCCGCAATCGGATCGTCCGTAGGAAAGTGCTCGAGCGGCGGCAGGATCCGCATCAGGTAACCCGGCCGATCCGCTCGACGTTCCGGAAAATAGGGCAAGACCTGCGCGCCGCTGAGCCGAGCGATTCGCGAGGTCGCGATGTTACTGGACGCGGGATGGCCGAAGAACGGCACGATCGCGCTCATCTTGTCCGTATACCGCTGGTCGGGCGCATACCAGACGACGAGGTTGCGCTTCAGGTCGCGGATCAGCTCGCGCACCTCGTCGCTCGCGATGGCCTGGGCCGCATGCCGGCTGCGCCCGCGACGTGACAGCTCGGCAATCAGCGCATTGCGTGGCGTGGCGTACATGATGCTCGTGGGTGTCGCGGTGGCGAGCGCCCGCGCACCCATCTCGAGCGTCGTGAAATGTGCCGACAACAGAATGGCGCCGCGACCCTGGGCGAGCACGCGCTCCACGTGCTCGTAGCCTTCGAATTCGATCAGCGGCCGCAAGCGCTCATCGCTCGCCCACCAGACGAGGCCGGTCTCGAACACGGCGCAGCCGAGCGAAGCAAAATGCCGTTTGATCAGGGCGCTCCGCGCTGTGGTGTCGAGATCGGGCAGACACAAGCGGACGTTCACGTCGGCGATATGACGATCACGGTGCGCGAACACAAAGGCGAGTCGCCCGAGGCCCCGGCCGAGTGCCATCTGCATGCGCCACGGCAACGCGTTCGCGACGCGCACGATGCCTATCCCGAGCCACGTCGCCCAATAGCGCCGCCCCAGGAATCGCGACAGCGGCACGTAATCCGGCTGCCGCTGGCTTTTCATTCCCTGGGCAGTCGTCACACCAGTATCATCCGCGGGCGCCGCAACACGCGGGGATACTAGCAGGATGTCGCAGGAACACAGCGTGAGTCGTAGGAGCGATGCAGAGGACGTTGGGTGCGCTTCGTTTACATCGCACTGATGTACCTGGCCGCCCCGTTCGCGGTGGGTGTGCTCCTGTGGCGCGGGCTGCGCGAGCGCAGCTACAGCGAACGCCTGGGCGAACGATTCGGCTATTCACGCCTCGCATTTGACGAGCCGACGATCTGGATCCACGCCGTCTCGGTGGGTGAGGTCCAGGCGGCGGCCGCGCTGATCTGGGAGCTGAAGCGCCGTCATCCCGACATTCCGCTCGTCGTTACGACGGTGACGCAGACCGGCGCGCAGCGGGTGGTCAGCCTGTTCGGCGGTGCGGTCCACCACGTTTACATCCCGTACGATCTGCCTGGCTCGGTACGGCGTTTTCTCGGGCGCATGCGTCCCGCGATCGCGATCATTCTCGAAACCGAGCTCTGGCCGAATCTCTACCACGAATGCGGACGCCGGAGCGTGCCGCTCGTGCTCGCGAGTGCGCGGATCTCGCCGCGATCCGTATCGCGCTATCGGCGACTCGTGAGTCTGTTCCGCGAGACGCTCTCGCACGGCATCGTGATCGCGGCGCAAACCGAGGCCGACGCGGACCGCTTCCGCTCGATCGGTGCGAATCCGGCACGCACCCACGTGACCGGCAATATCAAATTCGATTTCGACATCCCCGCAGAGACCCGGGCGCAAGGCGCGGCGTTTCGCAGTCAGCACCTGGCGGGTCGCCCCGTCTGGATCGCCGGCAGCACGCATGAAGGCGAGGAGGAGGCAGCGCTCGAGGCGCATGCGCTCGTGCGCGCGCAGTTTGGTCGGGCACTGCTGATCCTGGTGCCGCGCCATCCGAACCGGTTCGACGCAGTACGCGCACTGATCGCACGGCGCGGCACGAGATTCGCGAGCCGCTCACGTGAGGGCACCCCGGGATCCGACGTCGACGTGTTCCTCGTCGATACGCTGGGCGAGTTGCTGATGTTCTACGCGGCCGCGGACGTTGCGTTCGTCGCGGGCAGCCTCGTCCCGGTCGGTGGGCACAACATGCTCGAACCGGCCGCACTCGGGCTGCCGATCCTGTCCGGGCCGTACACGTTCAATGCCGAGGACATCGCGCAGATGTTCTTCGAGAGCGGAGCGGCCCGCAAAGTTGCGGATGCGGCGGGGCTCGGTACCGCCGTGCTCAACTATTTCGCCGAACCAGCACAGCGCGCTGCCGATGGCGAGAGCGGTCGGCAGATCGTCGCCGCGAACCGTGGCGCGCTCGCTCGCCTGCTGGCGCTGGTCGAGCCGCTGCTCGCACGCGCTACTTCAGCCAGCCATTGATCTCGTCGAGATCGTTGCGCGTCAGCATACCCGCGGCCTGCTGCAGCCGGATCAGGTTGATGATGTAGTCGTAGCGGCTGCGTGCGTAGTTGGTGACGGCCTGGAACAGCAGCCGCCGAGAGTTCAGGACGTCGACGGTCGTGCGCGTGCCGACCTCAAAGCCTGCCTCTGTCGCCTGCAGCGCGGTGCGCCCCGATTCGACGGCTTGACGCAGCGCCCGCACGCGTGAGATTTCGCTCAGCACGCCGAGGTACGCATCGCGCGTCGCACGTTCGGTCTCGCGCGCCGTCCGCTCGAGTCGCTCACGCGCGGCACGGTGTCGGTAGACCTGTTCGCGCACCTGCGAGGCGACCGCGCCTCCCGAGTAGATCGGAAACAGCAGCTGCAACGAGATCGTGTCCTGTGTGCTGTCCGAGTCGGCCGGTCCCGTCAGCCCGTTGTTGGTCTGGTCGGCCGTCTGGTCGAAACCGGTATGGGACAGCACGAGATCGAGACTGGGGTAATGCCCGGAGCGTGCGAGGCGGATATTCTCTTTGGCGATTTCCGCAGCCAGCCGGCTCGATTGCAGCGCGAGGTTCTGCTCGAGGGCCGCTTCAACCCACTCGTCCTCTTCCATCGGTTCGGGCGTCTTGAGCGGCATGTCGTCGCCGGGAGAGTCGAGGTCGCGAAACAGCTCGCCCGTCAGCTCGCGCAGCAACTCCTCGGTCGTCGACAGGACGCGCTTTGCCGCGATGACCGCAGCAGTAGCTTCGTCGTTGGCAGCGCGGGCTTCCTGGACGTCGGTAATCGCGATCAGCCCGACCTCGAAGCGTTTGTCGGCCTGTTCGAGCTGCCGTTCGACGGCTTCTGCGGTTGCCACGGCAGCATCGAGCGTGTCCTTTGCCGCGAGCACGTCGAAGTAGCGCTGCGCGACGCGCACGATCAGGTCCTGCTCTGCGGCCTGGTAGTCGACCTGAGCCTGGGCGACTTCGGCATCTGCGCGCTGCAGATCCACCCACTGGTCCCAGCGGAACACGGTCTGGCGCAGTTCGAGCTGGTATTGCCAGAAGTCGGCGTCGGTTTCCTGATCGGTATTCACGATCACGGTGAGGGGCGGCGGTCCAGGATCGAGCGCCTGCAGGAAGGTGGTCGAGCCGTCCGATTCGCGCTTGTTGATGCTGCCCGATGCGCCGACCTGCGGCAGCAGCGCCGCGAAGGCCTGCGGCTTGCGTTCGAGGGTGGCGAGCCGCAGCGCGTCGGCTTCCCGGATCAGCGGATCGTTTTGCAACGCCCGCTGGTAGACGTCGAGCAGGTCCACGGCATGGCTCGCGGCAGAGCCGAGGCCGAGCAATACCGCAGCGGCGAGTCGCGAAGATGCAGTCATCAGGCTTTCCTTCTGATCGGCGCGGGACCGAGTTGGTGTTATACAAGACTATATCACCAAGCAGGCGGCTGCAAGGTGCTGCACGCGGCGTCGCGTGCGGGAGCTAGTAGGTGGGCAGCTTGGGATCCACGTCCCGGGCCCACGCCAGGATCCCACCCGCCAGATTGACTGCGTTGAAGCCGTTTTGTTGCAAAAGCAGTGCGACATCGTAGCTGCGCCGACCCGAGCGGCAGAGCACGACCGTCTCGACGGTTCGATCGAGCTCATCCAGCCGCGTTCGGACCTCACCCATCGGAATGTGCACCGTGCCCGGCACGCTCGATATGTCGAGCTCCCAGGCTTCGCGGACGTCGAGCAGGACGAGCCGCTCGCCGGCTGCGCGACGAGCGAGGAAATCACGCGGGTTCAACTCGGGCACACTCATCTTCGACCCCGTCTGATTCAGAACACGAACGCGGGCGGCCGCGGTGCGTTCACGAGCGGATCGATCACGGTCTCGAACAGGCTGGTGCGGGTCCACTCGCGCTCGCCAACCCGGGTCACCTTCCAGGCCTCCATGACCGGAGCTTGTCCGGCCACGACGAACAGGCGTCCCCCGATCCGCAGGGCCCGCTGAAACCGCTCGTCGTAAACCGGCAGCGAGCCGGTCACCGCGACGGCATCCCAGACGCTCTCATCCACGAGCGTCATTCCGTCGCGGACCTCGACCTGCACGTTGTTACAAGCCGCGAGACGCAGATTTTCGACGGCCCGGTGCGCGAACTCCGGATGGATTTCGAGACTGTGGACGCGATCGGCGAGGCGCGCGAGACACGCCGCGAGAAAACCGCTGCCAGTGCCGATCTCGAGAACCTCGTCCTGGGGCGCGAGCTCGAGCGCTTGCAGGATGCGTCCATCGACTTTCGGTGGCAGCATGTGCTCGCCGAAACCGAGCGGGATTGCCGTGTCGGCGAACGCGAGGTCGCGATAGGCTTCCGGCACGAACAGTTCGCGCCTCACGTCCGTCATCGTGACCAGCACCCGCGGGTCGAGGACTTCCCAGGCACGAATCTGCTGCTCGACCATCTGCCGGCGAGCCGATTCGACGTTGATCATCATCGTGGCAGGCGTCCCGCTCCAGGGCTCTTCCAGGGCTGGGCTCGTGGCGGTCGACCGCGAGCCGAGTGATTCTGCGGCGGACGGCGCAGGGTCGGGAAGGGTACGGACTTTGCCTGGACCGTACAAGATCCGGCCGCTGCGCCCGGGCCGAGGATTTCACGGCCTTTTCTGATTGCACGCCGCCGAAAAGCCGGCGACCCATTATGGTCAATCTCCCGAGGCGAACCAATCCAATGAGCTATGCTCGACCTCACTGCGACACGGCCTGCACCGTGTGCAGCAAAAAATACGTAAAGGCGCGGCGTCCATTCGAGGAACGCTCGCCGGACAGGGGATAGAGACTCCATGGACATGCGGGCCTGAGCGGCGTCGATGTACGTGACGCTGTCCATCGTGTTGGGTGTCATCGCGATCGCGCTCGCCGTGCTCGTGTTCCTGCGCCATCGCAGTCACACCGAGCTCGAATCGCAGGCGCGTCGACTCGCCGACATCGTGCGCGAAGGCAGGTTCGACGAACGGCTCGACGGCGAGGGCGAGGCCGGCCGGTTTGCCGAGAGCGCGAACGCTGCCCTCGAGCAGGTCACGACGCGGGATCGGCGGCTCCTCGAGCGGGAGCTCGGCGTCGATGCGCTGCTCGGAGCGCTGCGGGAGGCGCTCGCAATCCATCGAGATACGATCGTGTTTGCGAACACACGGTTCGCTGCGCTCAGCGGCAGCGACGAGCCGCGTAGTCTGACCGGGCGGCGTCTCGGCCAGCTCGTCGCGCCCGAGTACGCGGAGCTCGTCGACCAACTGCTACGCAACGTCCTCACGGCGCGTGTAGGGCCGACGCGCATCGAGATAGAGATGCAGGCGGACCGGGACAAGCCGCTGCGACTCGAGCTCGCGCTCGCGCGGATCGACTATCGCGGCCAGCCCGCCGTGCTCGCGAGTCTGGTCGAGATGGCACCGCAGACCCTGGCGGGCCAGCGGATGCGCCCGAGTGCATGGGAGACGCTCGATTCACTGGACGAGAGCGTCTTGACCACCGATGCCGCCGGCCGCATCGATTACATGAACCAGGCGGCCGAGCAGCTCACTGGCGTGCCTGCGCCGGAGGCGCTCGGTAGGGCGCTCACCGACATCGTGTCGCTCGTCGACGAGTCGGACCGCCGTCCTATCGCCGATCCGGTGCGACAGTCGCTCGCGACGCGCACCCGCATCACGCCGGGTCGGCGAGGCCTCTTGATGCTGCGACCGAGCGGCGACGAGCGCTCGATCGATATCGCGGTCTCACCGATGAAGGGTTCTCGGGAGGCGCAGTCCGGCGCCGTGATCGTCTTACGCGACGTCAGTGAGTTGCATGGGCTCACCCGGCAGATGTCCTACCAGGCGAGTCACGATGCGTTGACCGGACTCGTGAACCGTCGTGAGTTCGAACGCCGGCTGCAGGACGCGATCGACACCGCCCACGCGAACGAGGCGCGGCACGTGCTCTGTTACCTCGACCTCGATCGGTTCAAGGCGGTCAACGACACCTGCGGTCACATGGCAGGCGACAGCATGCTGCGTGAGGTCGCGGCGTTGATCAAGAATTCGGTCCGCGATTCGGATACCGTCGGCCGGCTCGGTGGCGACGAGTTCGGTCTGCTGCTGATCGGCTGCCCGCTCGAAAAGGCTCGACAGATCGCCGACGACGTCGTACGGGCGGTCAACGAATACCGCTTCGTCTGGAAAGACAAGATCTTCAACATCGGGGTCAGCGTCGGCCTCGTGGAGATCTCGCGTGAGAGCGGTTCGCTCGATGAGGCGATGACCGCAGCCGATTCCGCCTGCTACGTCGCGAAGAAGCAGGGCAGTCACGTCCACGTGTACTCGGCTCACGACGAGGCGGTCGCACGACAGCGGGGCGAAATTCACTGGCTGCAGACTCTGCAGAGCGCGTTGCGCGAGCATCGTTTCGAGTTGCTCGCGCAGCCGATCGTGCCGACCGAGGCGTCGACGCGGGACGGCCCTGCGCTCGAGGTGCTGCTGCGACTGCGGGAGGAGGGTAACGCCGAAGGCGTCTCGCCGAGCGAGTTCCTGCTCGCGGCCGAACGCTACCGGTTGATGGGCGAAGTCGATCGGTGGGTCGTGCAGACGGCTCTCGCAGCGCTGGGCCGCGGGGGCATCCGCCTGCCGCAGGGCCGCAGCCTCGCGATCAATCTGTCCGGCCAGACGCTCGGCGACCCGCAGTTCCTCGAGTTCGTCGTCGATTGTCTCGACCGCACCGGCGTGACACCGCAGCAGGTCTGCTTCGAGGTGACCGAGAACGCCGTGATGACGAACATCGAGCATGCGCGTCGCTTCATCGGCGTGCTGCACGGCATGGGCTGTCAGTTCGCGCTCGACGACTTCGGCCGCGGGCTGTCATCGTTCGGCAATCTGAAGAATCTGGCGCTCGACTACCTGAAAATCGACGGCTCGTTCATTCGCAACCTTGCGGCGGATACCGTCAACCAGGCGATGGTCACTGCGATGATCAAGCTGGCACGGAGCCTCAATTTCCGTGTGATCGCTGAGCAGGTCGAGGACACGGGGGCGCTCGAGGCGGCACGGCGCATGGGCGTCGATTTTGTGCAGGGCTATCAACTCGGCCGACCGCAGCCACTCGCGCGCGTCGTCGTCGCGGCGCGAGTCTGAGCCTGCGCGCGCTCCGACTTGCGCAACAGGGTCAGGTGGTGAGCGCCCGGTACAGGAACGGCAGACTGACGTCCATCCGGTAGTCGACATCCGAGTGGTCGTCGTCGAACTCCTCGTAGACGTGCCGCACACCAGCATCATGCAGGCGACGCGACAACGCTCTCGAGCCGTACTGGATGTGGTACTGGTCGCGCCACCCGCAGTCGATGTACAGCCCCTTCAACGTCATGAGATTCCGCCGGTATCTGCCGACGAGGTTGACCGGATCGGATTCATGATCACGTGCGTCTCGGCGCTCGACAGTTTCGGCCTGCTCCACACCGAATCGAGGAAACGCCGGCCCCGTCCGTCATCGAAGCCCTGGTCGAGTCGATCGAGCGGCGGCAGGCGGTAGCGTCCTGCTCTGAGAGGTCGTTTGCGGTACTTCGCAAGCTCCGCCAACGTGTTCGGCCAATCTGCGCGATACACGAAATCGAATCCAGCATCGCCCGAATGGCTCGCGATCACGCCCCAGTAGCGCGCGTACTTCATACCGTGAATGAGCGCACCGTACCCACCGGAAGACTTTCCGAAGCAACCGCGCTGCTCACGGCTTGCCAAGGTCCGAAATTCGCGGTCGACGAACGGGACCAGCTCACGTGTCAGATAGTCGGCGTAGCGACCGAGGGCCGAAGAATTCACGTACTGATTGCCGCCGAGTGCCGTAAAGCAATCGGGGAAGACGAGGATCACGGGGCCCATCCGGCGTTCGTGGATCAGGCGTGCTGCGCGTTCGCCGACGTTCTCGCTGAACGGTCTCCAGTTGAGGTGCGAGAGTCCCGATCCCGTGAATCCGACGAGATCGAACAACACCGGAAAGCGCCGCAGCCTGCGGCCGGCGCTGCGGTCGTACTGCGGCGGTAACCAGACCGCGAGCTTGCGCTCGTGCGGATCGCCGAGTGCATTGTCGGCCAGCACGTGGGAGCGATGCTCGAGTACGACGACCGTGCCTTCGCGGCGTGGTCTGACTTTGCGTGCCATCTATGTGTCCCGCGCTCTGTCCCGCGTTCGATTATCGCTGCGCGGCTCTGTTTCAGCAGCACTTCCTTGCCATCCTCGCTCCGCACGACGTCGATCAATGGCACTCCCGGTTGCTCGACGAACGAGCGGAAGGCAGTGACGACCTGCGACTGGCTCGACGCTTCGGCCATCGCGCCGAAGAAGTCGAGAGCGGTCGCGTTGCCATGCAGATGGCGGCCGAGGTGAAGTCTCACGCCGCGTCGGAATACACCCTCGCCGAGGTAGGACTCGAACATCGCGAGCACGCCAGCACCCTTAGGCTTCGTTGAGCCAGATATCGTCCCACCACTGCGGCGTCACGAGATCGCCGAACCACTGATGCGCGAGCTCGTGGGCATGCGTTTCGCCGTAGTTGCGCCGCTGCGTCGGCGTGTGATTCGCTTCGAGCAGCATCAGATTGTCGTCGTAGAGAAGCGCGCCGGCGTTCTCCATCGCGCCCGCCATCTGCGGCGAACTGATCAGGTCGAGCTTCTGATACGGAAAGGCGATCCCGAAGTAGTGCTCGAGATCCTCGATCATTCGAGGCGTGTTCGCGAGCGCGAACTCGAGCCGATCGAGGCGGGCCACGCCGGTGACCGGTTCGCTGACGGTGAACGCCGCCGGGATCTTCGCCCCGCCGACGCTGACGTAGACTGCAGTGATCTCGAGTCCGAGACCGTGCAGCCAGATCTTCTGCACCGACTCGCGCACGTCGACGTCGATTCGGGTCCTGCCCGCGAACCGCTCCTGGCGCGGATCGATCGTCAGTTCGAGCGTGTAGTGTGTCGGTACGACCGCCTGCGGCAAGCGGCCTGCTGGCGGCGTCACGGCCACTTCCGCCAGCGCACCCTGTCCGCAGGCCCCGCACGCGATGAGCAGCCCGGCAATCGTTCTTGTTCGCATGACCTGACCGGTGAGCATGGGTGCGTGCAAGAAACGCAACCGGGCCGCAGAAGTCAAGGCCTTGAGCGAGCCGCCGTTGACCGCCTCCAATGAAGTGCTAACATGTCAGTTACTTCAATACATCCATGCCGGCCGAGATAACGTCCGATAAGGGCGGCCCCCGGTCGGAGGAATGGGTCGCTCTGATATGTCAGCTCTGGGCTAGTGCGACTCGTGAGCGGCGCAATTCCCTACCAGGTCGCGGGCGATACGGCGACTCCCCTGATCGAGGCAACGATCGGGGCCATGCTGGACCGCGCCGTGGAGCGCTGGCCGGAGGCCGATGCGATCGTCTCGATCGAGCAGCAGGTCCGCTGGTCGTTCCGGGAGTTCGCGCGCCGCAGCGACGAACTCGCCGCCGGGCTGCTCGCCCTCGGGCTCAAACGCGGGGACCGCGTCGGCATCTGGGCGCCGAACTGCGTCGAGTGGACGTTGACGCAGTTCGCCACCGCCCGCGTCGGGCTCATCCAGGTCAACATCAATCCCGCGTATCGCGTGACCGAGCTCGAATACACGCTGAACAAGGTCGGCGTCCGGGCATTGATTGCGGCGGAGTCGTTCAAGAGCAGCCGCTACCTCGAGATGGTCGAGACGCTCGCGCCGAAGATCGCGACGAGCTCTCCCGGCCAGCTCCGCAGCGCGCGTCTGCCGCAACTCGAATGCGTGGTGACGCTGGGCGGTGCGCGCCCGGGCTGGCTGCAGTTCAGCGAGGTTTCGACGAACGTCGTGGATGCCGTGCATGCGGCGGCCAGCGAAGTCGAGAACCGCCAGCCGATCAACATCCAGTTCACGAGCGGCACGACCGGACTGCCGAAAGGCGCGACGCTCTCCCACCGCAACATCGTCAACAACGCGTATTTCGTCGGCGCCAGCATGGGCCTCAAGGCCGGTGACCGATTGTGCGTCCCGGTGCCGCTGTATCACTGCTTCGGCATGGTCATGGCGAATCTCGCCTGCATCGTGCACGGCGCGACGATCGTGTATCCCCCGGCCGGGTTCGATGCGCTCGCCGTATTGCAGGCGGTCGAGTCGGAGCGCTGCACGGCGATTCACGGCGTGCCGACGATGTTCATCGCCGAACTCGAGCACCCGCGTTTCAACGACTTCGACTTGTCGTCTTTGCGGGCCGGCATCATGGCCGGCTCGCCGTGTCCGATCGAGGTCATGCGTCGCGTCGTCGGTCGCATGGGCGTGCGCGAGATCAGGGCTGGATGCACACCGGCGACCTCGGTGTGATCGACGAGGAGGGTTACTGCAACATCGTCGGTCGCAGCAAAGACATGATCATTCGTGGCGGCGAGAACGTCTATCCGCGCGAGATCGAGGAGTACCTCGTCAGGCATCCGCAGATCGAGGACGTCGCGGTCGTCGGCGTGCCGGATCGGAAATACGGGGAAGCCGTCTGCGCATGGGTGCGCGTGCGGGCCGGTGAAACACTGACGCCGGACGATGTCCGCGATTTCTGTCGCGATCAGATCGCGCATTACAAGATCCCCGAGTACGTCTGCTTCGTCGACAGCTTTCCGACGACGATCACCGGCAAGATCCAGAAATTCCTGATCCGCAGAGAGATGATGAGCGCCTCGGGCTCACCGACGAGCGCACGGCCTGACCGCCGGCCGTCGCGGCGCGGCGCGCAGACATTCGAGGAGTCGTCATGATCCGGCCAGCACGTTCGAGGGGCGCCTGTCTGCGGGCTGTGACGGTTGCTGCGGGAGCGGTCGCGATGGGACCGGCAGCCACGGCCGGGCAGTCGACGGCCACAGCCCCGACCGTCGATGGCCGCAGCATCATTGCGAACACGGCGACCTCGAAAGAGTGGCCGACCTACGGCCTCGACTACGCCGAGACCCGCTTCAGTCGACTGCGTTCGATCTCGAGCGACAACGTCGATCGGCTCGGCCTCGCCTGGTCGTACGACCTCGAATCGCAGCGCGGCGTGGAGGCAACGCCGCTCGTCGCAAACGGTGTGATGTACGTGACGGCCTCGTGGAGCGTCGTGCACGCCATCGATGCGCGCACCGGCCGACGCCTCTGGACCTACGATCCCGAAGTGCCGCGCGCGGACGGCTACCGCGGCTGCTGCGACGTCGTGAATCGCGGCGTCGCGCTGTACGACGGCAAGGTCTTCGTCGGTTCCTACGACGGCCGGCTGATCGCACTCGATGCGGCGAGTGGGCGGCCGGTCTGGCAGCAGGACACGATCGTCGATCACTCGCGCCCATACACGATCACAGGTGCGCCGCGGGTCGTGAAGGGCAACGTCGTGATCGGCAACGGCGGCGCGGAGTACGGCGTGCGTGGCTACATCACGGCGTACGACGCCGCGTCCGGCCGGCAGAAATGGCGCTGGTATACAGTGCCGGGCGACCCGTCCAAGGCCTTCGAAAACGAGGCCATGAAGCGTGCCGCGTCGACCTGGGATGCCAGCGGCAAGTACTGGCAGATCGGTGGCGGCGGGACGGTCTGGGACACGATGGCCTTCGATCCGGACCTCGATCTCTTCTACATCGGCACGGGTAACGGATCGCCGTGGAGTCAGAAGGAGCGCAGCCCGGCCGGCGGCGACAACCTGTACCTCTCGTCGATCGTCGCGCTGCGCCCGGACACGGGAGAGTACGTCTGGCACTACCAGGAAACGCCGGGCGACAACTGGGACTACACGGCGACGCAGCCGATGATCCTGGCGGATCTGACGATCGACGGCCGGCTGCGCAAGGTCATCCTGCATGCGCCGAAGAATGGATTCTTCTTCGTCATCGACCGGACGGACGGCAGGTTCATCTCCGCGCAGAACTTCGTGCCGGTCAACTGGGCGAGCGGCTACGACGAAGCCGGGCGACCGATCGAAACCGCAGTGGCACGCAGCATGGACGCCGTCGACAGCATCCCCAGCCCATACGGTGCGCACAACTGGCATCCCATGTCGTTCAATCCCGAGACCGGGCTCGTCTATCTGCCGGCGCAGAACGTGCCACTCAATCTCAAGGACGATGTCGACTGGACGCCGGACTCGAATCATCCGGGGCAGGTGCACTCGGGGCTCGGGTGGAACCTCGCGAAGCTGGTCAACGTGAAGCCGCCGTCGAGCCAGCCGTTCGGGCGGCTGCTTGCGTGGGATCCGGTGGCGCAGAAGGAGGTCTGGCGCTACGAGCACGTATCGCCGTGGAACGGTGGCACGCTGACCACGGCCGGCAACCTCGTGTTCCAGGGCACGGCGGATGCGCGCTTCATCGCCTATGACGCGAAGACGGGCCAGCCGCTGTGGACAGCGCCGGTCGGCAGTGGTGCCGTTGCGGCACCGATCACTTACGAACTCGACGGCAGGCAGTACGTTTCGATCGCCGTCGGCTGGGGCGGCGTGTTCGGCTTGTCCGCGCGCGCCGCGGACCGTCTGAGCCCGGGGCGCGTCTACACGTATGCACTCGATGTGAAGGCCCCGGTGCCGGAGCCCGTGGCCTATCAGCAGGGCGCGCTCGTCAGCGGTGTGCAATACGATCCCGACGACGTTGCCGAGGGCGTCGGTCTGTACGTCAGCAATTGCGTCATGTGCCACGGTGTCCCGGCCGTCGACCGCGGCGGCAACATCCGCAACCTCGGTTACGTCAGCGCGGACACGCTGACCCGACTCGATGCGGTCCTGTTCAACGGACCGTTCGTCTCGCAGGGCATGCCCGATTTCACGGGCAAGCTGACGCGGGAGGAAGTCGAGAAGATCAAGGCGTTCATCCAGGGCACCGTCGACTCGGTGCGCACGCAGCAGAAGGAGTAGCTGCGCGACGGCCGGGGGCCGATGACGGATTACTGCGCGGTCCAGCCGCCGTCGATCGAGAGCAGCGCCCCGGTGATCGAAGCCGCGGCGTCCGAGCACAGGTACGTCGCCAGCGACGCGACCTGTTCCACCGTCACGAACGCTTTGGTCGGCTGCGCGTGCAGCATCACGTCCCGGACGACGGCCTCTTCGCTGATGCCGCGCGCCTTCGCGGTGTCCGTAATCTGGCACTCCACGAGCGGCGTGCGCACGTAGCCCGGACAGATCGCATTGACGGTGATGCCGTGGGTTGCGGTCTCGAGCGCGACGGTCTTCGTGAGGCCCGCGATGCCGTGTTTGGCCGCGACGTAGGCGGCCTTGTAGGGACTCGCGACCAGTGCGTGCGCCGAGGCGACGTTGACGATCCGTCCCCAGCCTCGGGAGCGCATCCCAGGCACGCATCGCCGGATCGTATGGAATGCGGCCGACAGATTGATCGCGAGGATCGCGTTCCAGCGCTCGACCGGAAATTCGTCGACGGGCGCGACGTGCTGAATGCCGGCATTGTTGACGAGAATGTCGATCGCGCCGTCGCGTCCGATCGCATCCGCCAGCATCGCCTCGATCTCGGCCGGACGGCTCATATCGGCACCGTAGTAACGCACTTCTGTACGATGATCCTTCGCGAGCCGCGCGCGCAGAGTTTCTATTTCGTGCGGGTCGCCAAAGCCGTTCAGGATTACTCGTGCGCCCTCGCGCGCGAGCGCTTCGGCAATCGCTTTGCCAATCCCGGAGGTCGATCCGGTCACTAGGGCAGTCTTGTCGTGCAGCATCCCTCAGCTCTTCACTCGTTTCATCTGGGGATCGTACAACGGCCGCAAGGACGCCACAGCCGGATGACGCTGACCGGCAACGTCCACCTCGAGCGCGGCCTCGTCGAGCCATGCCTGATCAATGGGCGTATCGCTCTCGAGCATCGCGAGACCTACCGCACCGCCTAAGGTATGTCCATAGGACGCAGCCCGGACGTAGCCAACAGGGCGCCCGTCGCGATGCACGACTTCCGCGTGGTACAGCATCGGCTCGGGGTCCTTGAGCAGGATCTGCACGAGGCGCTTCGTCAAGGAACCGGCCGTTCTCTTCACCAATACGGCGTCGCGACCGAGAAAGCCGCCCGGCTTGTCGAGCGCGACTGCGAAACCGAGACCCGCCTCGAGCACCGAGTCGGTATTGTCGATGTCATGGCCATAATCGCGGTACCCCTTCTCCATCCGCAGGCTCGCGAGCGCTTTCAGGCCCGCGTGGCGCACGTCGAGCGACTGACCTGCTGCCACGAGCCGATCGTAAACGTGCATCGCCTGCTCGGTGGGGATATAGAGTTCGTATCCGAGCTCGCCGACGTACGTGATGCGGATGCAGAGCACCCGCGCGTAACCGATGTCGATCTCGCGCGCGGTGCGGAATGGAAACGTCGTTCGAAACGTCGACGCTCGTTACCTTCTGCAGCAGTTCTCTTGATCGAGGGCCCTGGACGTTCAGTTGCGCGTAGCCCGAGGTCATGTCGGTGACGAACGCGTGCATGTCATCGGTGGTGTGTCGGCGCATCCAGGTCGCCGCGTGGCGATGCGCCGTGTCCGAGGCGACGACCCAGTAGCGCTCGCCATCGATCTTCGTGACCGTGAGGTCCGCTTCGAGCGTGCCGCCTTCGCTCAGCCACTGCGTGTACGTGATGAGTCCCGCCGGGCCGTCGACGTCGTTCGCGGAGATCCAGTTGAGCAACCGGCCGGCATCGCGGCCCTGCACGAGAAACTTCGCCATGAACGACATGTCCATCAGGATCACGCCTTCGCGCGCCGCACGATGCTCCTCGGCCCACCACGGAAACCAGGCTTGGCGACCCCAGGATAGTCGCTCGACCCTGGGCTCGACGCCGCGCGGTGCATACCAGTCCGGGGATTCCCAGCCGCTCACGTCGCGCAAGTGAGCGCCCTGCGCCGCAAGCCGCTCGTAAAACGCACTCTGCTTCGCGCCGCGCGCAGTCTGCATCGAACGCGTCGGGTAATGACATTGATACACGAGCCCGAGCGATTCGACCGTGCGCGTGCGTCGATACTCGGGATTGCGCTGGTAAGTCTGCAGTCGATCGATGTTGAAGCCCGTGACGTCGACGTCCGGGCGGCCATTCACGATCCAGTGTGCGAGCACGCGCCCGAGCCCGCCCCCGGTCAGAATCCCCACGGAGTTCAAACCAGCGGCGACGAAGTAGTTCCTGATCTCGGGCGCTTCGCCGATGATCAGCTGCAGATCCGGCGTGAAACTTTCCGGGCCGCAGAAGAACTTTCTGACGCCGAGTTCCATCGAGATCGGCACGCGCTGCATGGCCTTCTCGACGTACGGGTCCATTCGCTCCCAGTCCGGCTCGAGCTCGCCGAACGAAAAATCCTCTGGGATGCTGCCGACGTTCCAGGGGGCGCACACGGGCTCGAACAGGCCGATCATGAGCCCGCCGACTTCCTCGCGGTAATAGCCATAGGAGGCCGGGTCCTCGAGCACCGGAAACGAAGCCTCGATGCCGGGACACTGGTCCGTGATCAGGTAGTAATGCTCCGCCGCCTGGAGCGGGATGTTCACGCCGTCGCGCTCGCCGAGCTGGCGTGCCCACATGCCGGCGCAGTTCACGACGACCTCGGCGGCGATGTCACCGTGGGAGGTGGCCACACCCGTGACGACGCCGCGCTTGTGCAGCACCTTCGTGACGACCACGCCTTCGACGATGCGTGCACCGCGCAGACGGGCTCCTTTGGCGAGCGCCATCGTGACGCTGACGGGATCGGCCCGACCGTCCTCTTCCACGTAGAAGCCGGCGAGCAGATCGTCGGTGCGGGCGAGAGGAAAAAGCTCGCCGACCTCGCGCGGCGAGAGTTCGTGTACGTCGATGCCGCAGTAGCGGTTGAACGCCGAGATGCGGCGATACTCTTCGAGCCGATCGCTGTCGGCCGCGACTTCGATGAACCCGACCTGCTTCAGGCCGGTCGCCTGACCGGTTTCCGCTTCGAGCCGCGCGTACAGGTCGCGCGTGTACTTGCGGATCTCCGTCGCGGTCTCGGATCCAGAGCCCAACGTGACGATCAGGCCAGCCGCATGCCAGGTCGTGCCGGACGTGACGCGGTCGCGCTCGAGCAGCACGACATCCTTCCAGCCCATCTGGGCGAGGTGATACGCAACCGAGCAACCGATCACGCCACCGCCGATCACGACGACACGGGCGTGAGAGGGAAGCTTTGAGGCTGGCATCGCGGCAGCATAGCGGAACGTGATGGCGCCTGTATGCTGCGCGCTGGCGCCGGGCGGTCGGGAGCCTTGACTATGCCGCGTTCACTGATCGGTCCGGATCAGGCATTCGCCCTGTGGGCCGTCTTGCTCGGCCTCGCCGCGTTCGGCTTCTGGTGCGAGCGCTATGCGTGGGGACGGCGGTACTCCGGGGTCATGATGCTGATCGCTGCGGCGATCGTGCTGTCGAACCTGCGGATCATTCCGACCGCGTCGCCGGTCTACGACGCAACCTGGACCTACCTCGTCCCGATCGCGATTCCACTGCTGCTCTTCGGCGCCGATCTGCGGCGGATTCTCCAGGAGTCGGGTCCGACACTGATGGCCTTCGTGATCGGCAGTGCAGCCGTCGTTGCAGGCACGCTCGTCGGCACGGCCCTGCTCAGCCTCGGTCCTCAGGAGCCTGAGCTGGCGGGCGTGTTCTCGGCCACGTACATTGGCGGTTCATTGAATTTCGCAGCGGTCGCCGAGGCGACCGGGTTTCGTAACAGCAGCCTGCTGGCCGCGAGCGTCGCCGCGGACAATGTCGCGACGAATCTGCACTTTCTGCTGATCATCGCGCTGCCCGGGATCGCGTGGTTCGCACGGAGTTACCCGACGAAACATATGGCGGTTGCGGCTGCCGAGGACCCTGCCGCAGGCACCGGCGTGCATCACATCGGGGACCTGAGTGTCGCAGGGCTGCTGGCGGGCCTCGCGCTCGCGTTCGCGCTCGCGGCATTGGGTCACTGGCTCGCCGCAGCGGTCGGTACGCCGCAGTTCGCAATCCTGGTCATCACCCTGCTCGCGCTGCTCGTCGGCACGTTGCTGCCGCGGCAGGTCGCGCGCCTGTCGGGTCATGCCGAGGCCGGCAACGTACTGATGTACATGTTCCTGGCGAGCGTTGGTGCGAGCGCGGATGTCTGGGTGCTGATCGAGACGGCACCGATCCTGTTCGTGTTCGCCTTTATCATCATTGCCGTGCATCTGGTGATCTTGTTCGTCGTCGGCCGCCTGCTCAAGCTCGATCTCGCCGAGCTCGTGATGGCCTCGGCCGTCTGCATCGGTGGACCGTCGAGTGCGGCCGCCATCGCATCGGCGAAGGGATGGCGGGCGCTGCTGATCCCCGGGGTCCTCTGCGGCTCGCTCGGCTATGCGATCGGGAGCTTCATCGGGGTGGCGTTGGTCGAATGGCTTCGGTGACTTCATCCTGAGTTCGCGGCCGAGTTCTCCACTCACGTAGTGAATGGCAATGAATGAGGATTTGCCTCGGATCGCGATTTTGAAGCAAAGTAACTGCGCGCCGGGGTGCATCGTCGCCATGACTGAAAACGACACGGCGAATCCTTATAGCTGACAAGATTGCCGTGACTCGATCGCCTGCCGGAACCGCCCCTGTGACCAGGCGTTGATTCCCGCACCCACGCGTGAGTCCTGGGTTGGCGGGATTACGGAGATCATGAGCAGCATTCCATCGGACGGACGGCTCGAGAGCAGCTGGGCGCTTGCCCGAGACCCGTACCGTTTCATTTCGCGCACCTGCGATCGTCTCGGCGTCGACGTTTTCACGACGCGGCTGTTGCTGCGACGAACGATCTGCATGCGGGGCGCAGACGCGGCGCGCGTGTTCTACGACCCGGCGAAGTTCACGCAGCGGCATGCGGCCCCGCGGCGCATGCAGCAGACGCTGTTCGGCCGCGACGGCGTGCAGTCACTCGATGGCGACGCGCACCGTGCGCGCAAGGCGATCTTCATGCGCCTCCTGTCGCCCGCGCCACTCGAGCGACTGCTGCGCATCTCCCGCGAGGAGTGGGAGGCGACGATCGCACGTTGGTCCGGTACCCCTGCAGGAGGGGATGCCAGCGCGACGACGCATTGCCTGCTGTCCGATACGCAGCAGCTCCTTTGTCGCGCCGTCTGTCGCTGGGCCGGCGTACCGCTCGATGCGAGCGACGTGGCGCGGCGCACGGCGGACTTCGCTGCGCTGATCGAGGCCCCGGCGGCGCTCGGAACACGGTACATCCGCGGGCGCGTCGCGCGTCGGCGCAGCAATGCGTGGGCGCAAGCGCTGATCGCTGAAGTGCGCCGCGGCGAGCTCACGCCCGCTCCCGGCACCGCGCTGCACGAGTTCGCGACCTGTCGCGATGCGCGCGGCCGACGTCTGCCGAGCCGGATCGCAGCAGTCGAACTGCTGAACGTGTTGCGGCCGACCGTCGCGGTCGCCGTCTACGTCGTGCACGTCGCGATCGCGCTGCACGATCATCCCGAATGTCGCAAGCGCCTGCAGGCAGGGGATCCTGATTATCGACTCGCCTTCGTCCAGGAAGTGCGTCGCTGCGCACCGTTTTCTCCCTTTACCGCCGCACGGGTGCGTCGCACGTTTCAATGGCACGGCTACCAATTTGCGAGGGGGACCCGCGTGCTGCTCGACCTGTGGGGGACGGGTCACGAGGCCTCGCACTGGCCCGAGCCGCATCGTTTCGACCCTGCGCGCTTCGAGGGACACGCCCCGGATACTTTCGAGCTGATCCCGCAAGGTGGCGGCGACCCTCTCGCCAACCACCGGTGCGCCGGCGAATGGATCACGATCGCGCTGATGGAACAGGCGACTGACGTGCTCACCCGCTGGATCGACTACGAAGTGCCAGCACAATCGGTCCGCCCCGATCTTGCGCGTCCCCCGGCGATGCCGCCGACCGGATTCCTGATGGCCAACGTGCGAACCCGGACCCGAGCACCGCTGACGGGATCGCGCGGCCCTGCGATCTCACGATCATGGAGCATGCAATGAATGTGATCGCCGACTTGCCGTCCGTCTCGATCTGGAACGCCACGGAGCCGGGACGTCCCTATCCATCGCTCGCCGCCGATCTCGAAGTGGATGTCGCCATCGTCGGCGCCGGCATCGTTGGGCTGACAGCGGCACACCTGCTGAAGGCTGCGGGACGCACCGTCGCCGTGCTCGAGGCGCGTCGCGTCGCTGCACAGGTCACCGGTGGCAGCACGGCGAAGATCACTTCGCAACACGGTGCGGTCTACTCGGACCTCATCGGTCGCCACGGCGAGGCCGCAGCCCGCCAGTACGGGCAAGCCAACGAGGCAGCGATCCGGACGATCGCGGCCACGGCCGAGCGGCTCGGTGTGGATTGCGATCTCGAGACGACAGCGTCGTATGTCTTTACGCGATCTCCCGACGGCGTGGAGAGTCTGTGTGCCGAGGCGGACGCGGCAGCCAGTCTCGGCCTGCCGGCGAGTTTCGTCGATACGGTCCCCGTGGGCGTTTCAGCTCTCGGCGCGGTGCGCTTCGACCGTCAGGCGCAGTTCCATCCGCGCAAGTACCTGCTGGCGATGGCCGATGCCATCAAAGGTGAGGGCAGCCACGTCTTCGAGGATACGCGCGCGATCGAAGTCGACGACTCACCGTGCGTCGTCAGAACGGCACTGGGCGAGGTGCAAGCGGGCGCAGTCATCATCGCGACCAACCTGCCGTTCCTCGGTCGCTTACCGCTGGATGACCGAGGACTACGACTCGATGGACGGTCTGCCCTTCGTCGGCCGTCTGACCCCGTTGTCCCGGCATACATATGTCGCGACGGCCTTCAGCGCGTGGGGCATCACGAACGGCACCGTGGCGGCCGAGATTCTGGCTGCCCTCGTGCTCGAACGCGAGCATCCCTGCGCAGCGCTCTTCGATTCGACCCGTCTCGACGCGACTGGGGGGAGACGCTTTCTGCGTGAGAATCTCCACGTCGCCAAGCACTTTGTCGCAGGAGCGCTCGCCGGCGGCGAGCGCATGGATCCCGGCGAGCTCGCGCCAGGGGAAGGTGCGGTGCTGCGCCTCCACGGCAGAAAGCGGGCGGTGTATCGCACGGAAGACGGTGAACTCGTGGAGCTGTCGCCCTACTGCACCCACCTGGGGTGCCTGCTCAGCTGGAACGGCGCCGATCGTACCTGGGATTGCTCATGCCACGGGTCACGGTTCGAGGCGTACGGAGAGTTACTGCACGGCCCCGCCGTATCGAACATGAAGCAGCTGCCGCGCGACTCCTGAGCAAAGGGCACATCTCGCTAAAAGACAATTCGCGAGTCAGGGGAAGGCTTGCGAATGACCTATCGTGGTCACCGGGGAAAGCTCCGGGAAACCGCGATGGGTGTCCGAGGCAGATCGCACGGCGGCCTTGCGACCACCGTGCTCGGACTGGTCGCAGCATGTGGAGGTGGCGGTGGAGGGGGCGATGCGTCCGGCGGACGTGGAGCACCGACGCCGGAGGCGCCGGCCGCGCCGCTCCACCGGACCTCTGCGGAGACGCCCTTTGCCGTCGACTGCAACGGCGCTCAGGTCGGAACGCTTTATGCGAACGCCGAGGTCGAGCCGTTTCTGGTCGTCAATCCGGCCAGTCCGGCCAATCTGATTGCGATCTGGCAGCAGGACCGCTGGTCGAACGGCGCCGCGCAGGGACTGGTGGTCGGCGCTTCGTTCGATAGCGGCCGGAGCTGGACACGCGGCATCCTGCCCTTCTCGATCTGCGCCGGCGGCAACTCGAGTCAGGGCGGTGACTTCGCCCGCGCCTCCGACCCCTGGCTTGCGGTTTCGCCCGATGGCGCACTGCACGCGCTCGGACTGGCCGTCACGGGGGCCGCGCTGACAACGGACTCTGAGAGCGCGATGCTGATCGCGCGCTCTACGGACGGCGGACTGTCGTGGAGCGTACCCCGCGCGCTGATCCGCGAGCGCGGCCCCGCAGCCAACGACAAAGGCTCGATCACCGCCGATTCGACTGACGTCCGCTACGTTTACGCGGTCTGGGACCGTTTGGATGATCGGCGCGGGCCGGTCTGGCTGGCAAGAACGATGGACGGGGGTGCGAGCTGGCAAGCGCCCCGCAACATCTTCGATCCGGGGCAGGGCAGCCAGACGATCGGCAACCAGATCGTCGTGCTGCCCGACGGTGAGCTCGTCAACTTCTTCACCCAGATCGATGTCGACGCGGCCGGTGTGGCGAGCGCAAGTCTCAGGCTGATTCGATCGATGGATCGCGGCGACACGTGGTCGTCCCCGCTCACAGTCGCAGTGCTGCTCGCGATCGGGGCGGAAGACCCCGACACCGGTCAACCGATTCGCGATGGCTCGATATTGGGCAGCTTCGCGACCGACTCGGCAGGGGTCCTGTATGTGGCCTGGCAGGATGCGCGATTCTCGAACGGCGTGCGCGATGGCGTCGTGCTCAGCCGCTCGAGCGATCGCGGTCTCAGCTGGTCAGCGCCGGTCCAGGTCAATGCGAATGCGTCGGTACAGGCGTTTCTGCCGACGTTGCACGTGCGTGCAGATGGCGTGATCGGCGTCACTTATTTCGATTTGCGCAGCAACACGCCTGATGCTGCGACGTTGTTTACCGATCATTGGCTGGCGATCTCGGCAGATGGCCGCACCTTCACCGAGACACGCATCGGCGAGCGCTTCGACCTCGCGCTGGCGCCCGTCGCAAACGGGCTCTTCATCGGCGACTACATGGGACTCGCGAGCGTCGATCGCGAATTCCTCGCACTG
>Ga0268386_10000386_pt1 | contig 27328 bp, 20 predicted proteins | sample RVTome_15_FD_200260 | JGI IMG/M metagenome (GOLD analysis project Ga0268386, IMG submission 200260) | Soil microbial communities from uranium-contaminated site in the Upper Colorado River Basin, Wyoming, United States - RVT150D86... ... | reverse complement strand
GAGCGATTCCTCGTCCATACCGACGCCGGAATCCCGCGTGACAATCGACACGTATTCGTCGTCCACGCGGGCGTCGAGGCTCAAGGTGCCGCGGCCCGACATCGCGTGCAGCGCGTTCTCCACGACGTTGGCGAGTGCCCGCGCGATCAGCGTGCGATCGACGAGGACGCGCGGCAGCGGACCCGCGACGCGGTTCTCGACCGTGATGCGATCGGCCAGCCCGGTGCGATACGGATCGATGACCTCGGCGACGAGTTCCACCACGTCGACCGGCCCGCGCCGCGCGCTCGGGGAGGAGGCGAAGCTCGAGAACTCTCCCGCGATCTGCCGGAGCAGCCGCACCTGGCCCAGGATCGACGCGACGCAGCTGTCGAGGACCGGCCCCATCGGCTCGCCGCGATCGGCATGCACCCGCCGAAGATGCTCCGCCGAGAGCTGAATCGGCGTGAGCGGATTCTTGATCTCGTGGGCCACCTGCCGCGCCATCTCCGCCCACGCTTCGAGGCGGTGGGTCCGCTCGAGCTGGTCGCGCTGCGTCTTCAGCTCTTCCGCCATGCTGTTGAACGCATCGACGAGCCGCCGCAGCTCGTCGGCGGACCGGACGGCGATCCGCGCGTCGAAGTCGCCGCGCGCAATCCGCCGCGTCGCCAGCGTGAGGCGGCGCACCGGATCGGCAATGCGTTCGGCCAGCGACAGGCCGATCCCTGCCCCCAGCAGAACGAAGAACAGCGCGGCCAGGTGCACGCCGCGATCGAGTTCGGCGATGTCCTGCTCGATCTCGCGCTGCCGCAAGGTCAGCGGCACGGTCAGGATGGCGTCCCCTCCTGCCGCCCGGACGGGCGCCGCGGCAATCATGTAGGGGAAGGCGCCAATCATGTCTTCGTCGACAAAGCTCGGAAGCCGTTCGATGACTATCGCGCGGTAGACGTCATCGGGCGTTCGGGTCGGGAGCAGGCCCGACGCAAACAGGTCGCGCTCGCTCGTGGCCGCCAGGCGCGGGCCCACGAAGATGTTCACGTCCTGATCGATGACCTGGCTGATCCAGATCATCACGTCGTCGCTGACCGACGTCATGGCGTCAATCCCGCGGCGCAGGAGCGGATCGGAGCTTTCGATGACGCGCTGCGCCACGGCCGCCGTCCGGGCGGCCGCCGCCCGCACGTCATCGCGCAGCAGCTCGGCGAAATAGGCGCGGATCACGATAGCCAGCGTCAGGACGGGAATGATGGACGCGAGGACGAACGCGAGAAACAGTTTCCTGTAGAAGCTGGCCCGAATCTCGCGAAGCAGGGCGCGCCCGACGCGCGAACGCTCCCGGCTGGCCCGCGTGAAGAGCGCCGTACCGACGAGCACCAGAACGAATGCCACGCCCGCGAGCGTGGTCAGCTCCGCGAGGTGCACCAGGTGATCGAAAACGGTCCGCGTGGGATAGCCGATCGCGAAAATGCCCGAACGGTCGTTCGAAAAGTGGACCCGCCAGGTCTCGTTCTCGCGCCGGACCTCCACCCAGAACGGATCACGCGACGAATAGATGCGCCTGAACAGCGAATCGGTGATGGGCCACGCTGCCTGTCCGGATGTGTAGATGGGACGCAGCCCCCAGCCGTAGATCGCGACCTCCACTTCGCCGGCAGCAGCCATCCCCCCCGAAGGAGCCTCGTCTGCGGTCCGGAAGACCTCGAAGTAGGGGTCCTGAGACGAGATGAACGGCAGCGCGCGATAGTCGAGCGCCACGTGCACCACGATCGTGCCCGCGACCTGCTGGCCCTGCCCGTTTTCGTCCACCACGCAGATGTTCCGCTCCGCGTGGAGCATCCTGCGCTCCTCGGATCCGAACGGAGCGCCTTCGCCAAACACATCCCATTCGCATGACGAGGCGGGCTGCGGCTTCTGGACGGCGCCGGTGTATTCCGGGAGGTTCAGGGCAAAGCGGCTGACGAGGATCCGGTTGCGGTCGTAGAGCTCCACCGACGACGTGAGGCGGGCGTGGGCGAGGGCCGTTTCGCTCCACACGAGAAAGGCGTTGGCGGTGAAGTCCGGGCCGGCATCGGCCACGAGGCTGGGAAGGATGGCGAGCGCGTCGATTTCGGCGCGCGCTTCCGCCATCAGCTGTTGAATCGCCTGCAGGTGCTGCTGCGCCTCGACCGCGAAGCGTGTCGTGATCACCCGCTCGGTTGCCCGTCGTGCAAAGAAATGCACGGACGGATAGAGGAGAAGCGAAGGGAGGAGGAATGCGAGAAACAGGGTCAGGATTCGCGCGGCCACCGTGGCGTGGCGGTACCACGGGGCCACCCGGCGTCCCACCAGCGCCGCGGCGGCGCACGCCACGGCCGAAATGAGCAGGCCCGCAGCCGAAAACGGCCAGCTCCGCGTGACGCCGGCGACGGCGACGACGACGGCCGGCAGGACCCAGAGCGTCACGAGGAACAGCGTCGCGGACCCCAGCCGTCGTGGCAGCCGCCAGGCGGCCGGCGCGGCAGCGAGCGTCAGCGCGGCCGCCCACAACACGGCAATGTGCAGCGTGAGAATCCCTCCCGCCAGCAGCAGGCGCGTGCCGCTCCAGGGGTACAGGGAGAAGTTGCGCAGATCGACGGCGAGCGGATCGAGCAGCCGGCCGAGGAGCGCGGAGAACAGCACGATCAGAAGCGCGACGACCGACCCGGCCAGCAGCTGCACGGCAATGTAGCGGGTCCAGGCCGCCTGGGGAGGGATGCGCGCCCCGCGATGGCGCAGGTGCAGCTGCGACACCGGCCCCGATGCGAGCGCCACGAGGCACGCGGCCGCGCCCCCGAGCACCATCAGGTTCGCCGCCGGGCGGGGCAAACCGCCGGCCGCCCATGCCAGGCCGAGCCAGATGAGGGACGCGCCCACCACCAGCCACACGCAGGCGTGAACGGTCGTGCGGATCACCTCGCGGTTTGCAGCCGCGCGCGCGCGGCGATCCAGCAGAGGACCGATGAGCAGCAGTAACGCGACGCCGACGGCTATCGCCACGGCGCCTCCCGTTCGCCGCCGCAACCGGCCGCGCGCCTCGCGAAGGGCGGCCACATCGACCGAGGCTTCCGCCAGCGGCTCTCCCGCGGGTGCCCGCAGCAAGAACGTGCCCGGCCGCCGGCTGTCGCCGGCTCCTTCCCAACGAGTGCGAAGCGACACCGGAACGAGCGGTGTGGGAAGTGTGTAGTCGGTCGGCCTCAGCGCCGTGCCCGACGAGGCTGGCGTCAGCAGGTGCTCGGACGCGACGGTGCCGAGGCGCGCGCCGTCGCTGCTGATGACCGGCTCGACATGCACCAGGCGCAGCCCCCCGACCGACGGAGCGAGGAAGAAGGCCGGCGGGCCGCCGACACGTTCGGACGTGACGGGAATGTCCGAGGGCCGCCCGACCCAGGCCCTGGCTTCGTCGTCCTGGTCGTACAACGTCACGGCCAGGTCGCGATCCCGATCGACTTCCGCCGACGCGTCCGCCACGAGATCGAAGAGGAGCCGGGCCTGATCGGCCGGCGCGGCGAGACCGCGTGCGGTGGCGGGATTCGTCGCGATCAGTCCCGCGACCCGCGCGAGGGCCGCAGTCAGGCCGGCAAACTGATTGGACACGTGGGTTTCCACGCGGGCGGCGGCCGACGCGTCCGAGCGGCCGAAGCGCCAGACCTCGTAGGTCCACCCGGCGGCGGCGACGGCGAGCGCGGCCGTCAGCCCGACGGCGAGCAGCCGGCGCGGGCTGATCGTGCGGTCGCCAGCGATGGAAAGAGGCACTCGTAAAGCAGGATACCGCAAAGGTAAACTGGATTCGTTCAATGTCCCACCCACCTGGCCTGAAGGTCGCGCTCAAGCGTGGCGCGCTCCTCGCCGCGGCCAACTGGCCGCTCGTCGCGGTGCAGTTCATCGCGGAATCCACCCTGAAGCTGCTGCTCGCCGTTCCCGTCGTCGGCGGCGTCGTGCTGGTGGTCCTCCTGCTCGATGCGGAGGTTGGCGGCCTGCTCACCGGGGATCTGCGGCTGGCGGTCGGCGCCGTGATCGCCGCGCTGCGGCAGAATCCAGCGGCGCTCGCCGCCTTTCTGCTGTCGTTTCTGATGGTGCTCGTCGGCGCGTCGGCCCTGACCTTCGTGGTCAAGAGCGGGACGGTCGCCCTGCTGACGCAGGCGGATGCGGCGGCGGGCCCAATCGAACGGCCCCCGCTCCGGCTCGCGATGCTGCAGCGCGCGAATCGCACCGCAATCGAACCGTTCCTCGACGCCTGCCAGCATTTCTGGCGCCGCTACGTGCGGCTCGGGCTGTGCCTGCTGCTGGTATACGCGGCCACCGCCGGCGGCTACCTCGCGCTCCTGGTGGGCGGGTACGCGCTCGCCGACAACATCGGCATCCTGCTCGGCTGGACACTGATTGCCGCGGCCGCCTCGAGCGCGCTCATCGTCTGGATCACCCTCGTGAACCTCGTGTACCTGCTCACGCAAATGGTGATGACGGCCGAAGACATCGGCGTGCGCAGCGCGCTTCGGATCGTTTTTCGCTTCGGCCGCGCCCGGCTGCGCGAGATCGCCGGCATCTTCGGCATCGTCCTCGTCCTCGTGCTGCTGGCGATCGTCGCCTCGATACTCGGCGCGGCAGGACTCGGCCTGATTTCGTGGGTGCCCATCGTCGCCCTTGCCGTGATGCCGCTGCAGATTGCCGCGTGGCTTCTCCGCGGATTCGTGTTTCAGTACCTGGCGTTGACCGCGCTCGGCGCCTACCTCACGCAGTACCGCCACTTCCAACGCGGCACGCTGGCCGCCGTTCCAGGACAACGCCTCGCATGATCAACTACGACGCATTTCTGTCGCGCGCCGCCGAGCACATGAAGGGGTCGGCCATTCGCAAAATGGGAACCGTGCTCGCGCAGGGGCGCGACATCATTTCGTTCGCGCCCGGGTATCCGGCGCCGCAGACGTTTGCCTGGACCGAGTTCCAGGAGATCGCCCGGGAGCTGCTCTCGGGCAGCGACGGCGGCGTCCTGCAGTACGGCCCCACGCGCGGCTTTCCGCCGCTGCTCGACGCGATCGCCGGCATCATGGCGAGCCGCGGCGCGCCCACCGCGCCGGACCGCCTGCTCGTGACTACCGGCTCGCAGCAGGGGCTGGATCTCGTCGCGCGTGTGCTGCTCGATCCCGGCGACGTCGTGCTCGTCGAGCTGCCCACCTACACTGGCGCGATCACGGCGTTCCGCAACGTCCAGGCGGACATGATCGGCATCCCGCAGGAAGCCGACGGCATCGATCTGGACGCGCTCGACACGACGTTCGATCGCCTGCGGCGCGAGCAGCGAACGGTCCGGTTCCTCTACGTGGTTCCCAATTTTCAGAATCCGACGGGCCTGCTCATCGGCGCGGAGAAGCGCCGGCGGCTCCTCGCGTGGGCGGATCGACGGAACCTGCTGATCGTCGAAGACGATCCTTACCGTGATTTATATTTCGAGGACTCAGCCACGGAAGCCGACGTCAGGCCGATCAAGGCAGACGATTCGGGCGGCCGGGTCATCTACCTGAGCAGCTTCTCGAAGACGCTGGCGCCCGGTTTCCGCGTGGCATGGATCGATGCCCCGGCACCGCTCGCGGCGAAGCTCGAACTGGCAAAGCAGGCGGAGGACCTCTGTACTGGCGGGCTGGATCAGCGCATCGTGTACGAAGCGTGCCGCAGGGGAGTGCTCGATCGGCAGATTCCGATCCTGCGCGCGCACTACCAGGAGAAGCGGGACGTGATGGTCGCTGCGCTCCGGCGCGAATTGCCCGGGCAGGCCCATTGGCCGGACCCGCGCGGCGGATTCTTCATCTGGGCGGCGCTGAATCCATTGATCGACAGCGACGAGATGATCCCCCGGGCGGTCGAGCACGGGGTGATCTACGTCTCCGGCGAGGCGTTCTTCGTGGACGGAGGCGGCGCCCACATCATCCGGTTGTCCTTCTCGGCGCCTACCCCGCCGCGGATCGACGAGGGGGTCGCGCGGCTTGCGGCCGCCATCCGCGAGGAGCTGAACGCTACTGCGCTATCCCGGGCAGCGGCAGCGAAGTCCCAGGCACGTCGCTGAGCGGCACCAGAGGCAGCGGCGGCGGCGCCGGCGGCGCCTCCGACGCGAGCACGAGCATCCAGGGTTTCCCCAGGTCGTGGACGACGGCGGCGAGTATCCCGGGCTCCCCGTTGACAGGGGGCCTGAGAGCAGGCGGCGTCACCGCCGGGTAGGGCAGCTTGAGCTCCGCGACCGGCGCCCGCGTTGCCTTGTTGAACCCCCGGAGCGCCGCGGTGCGGCCCGGCACCGAGACCGTGTCCCCGGTCAGCACCGGGCCTGCCGACGGGCGGCGACCCAGATCCTGCTTCCACTCGCGCGCGCCGCTCGACCGGCGGAATGCCCGCAGGAGGTTGTCCATCGAGGCGATGTAGATCCGGTCCGCGTCGGCGGCGGGCGCGCCCACGATCGCCGCGCCCACTCTGAACCGCCATGCCTCGCGCCCATCGTCCCGGGCGAGGCACACGAGGGCTTTTCCGGCGCCGAGATAGATGCGGTCGCCGTACACCAGCGGTTCCGTGGGATCGGCCCCCACGGGGCGCGCCCAGCGCTCGGTTCCCGAGGCGAGGTCCAACGCCAGCAGGCGGCCGTCGGCCACGGGCACGTACAGGGCATCCCCGTCGATGGCCGGCCGGCGCTCGACGGCCCCGATGCTCTGCGACCACACCTCCGCGCCGTCCGCCGCGCGGAGCGCGAGCAGCCGGCCTTCGACGGCGAGGATGACCCAGCCCCCGCGCACGAGCGGCGGGGCCGTCACCTGCGCCAGGGGCACGGTCCATCGCGTCTCCCCCGAGCCGTCTACGGCGAGCGCTTCCACGCGCCCCTCGACGCCCGCGATCACGAGGCCGTCGCCGGCCGCCAGCGGGATGGTAACCGCGAGTTGACGGGCCCAGACGTCCTCGCCCGTGGCGACCCGCCTGGCGAGCACCACGCCGGACTGCAGCGCCACAATCACGTGCTCGCCCGACAGGACGGGCGGCGAGACCGGCCCGTCGGGCAGCTCGGTCGTCCATTCGATGGCAGTGGGAAGAAAGCGGAAATCCGGCGCGCCGGGCCCGGAGCCGGCCGCGGCGGCGGACGCGGCCACGAGGAATACGATCGTTCGGGCAATGAAGCTACAAGATGTTGTGGTGCGAGCGCGCTGCACAACTTATAATAGCGCCGGGAAAGTCGCCAGCGGTTGAGAGCCCTCCCCCCAGTGAATCACCAGCGTATTGTCGTCCTCGATTTCGGGTCCCAGTTCACGCAATTGATTGCGCGGCGTCTCCGTGAGTTGTCGGTGTACTCGGAGATTCTGCCGTTCGACACGCCCCTCGACGAGATTACGCGCCGCGGGCCGGTTGGAATCATTCTTTCAGGGGGACCGAAGAGCGTGTCGGAACCGGGCGCGCCGCGCTGCGATCCCGCAATCGTGTCGCTCGGCGTTCCGGTGCTCGGAATCTGCTACGGCATGCAGCTGATGACCGACTTCCTGGGCGGAGAGGTCGCGCCGGCGCCGCACCGCGAGTTCGGGCTCGCCACGATCCGGATCGAGCCCGGCGCGCCGCTGTTTGCGAAGATCCCGCCGGAACTGCGTGTCTGGGCGAGCCACGGGGACTTCGTGACGGCCGCCCCGGCGGGATTTGCGGTCACGGCCACCACGGCGAACGCCCCGGTGGCGGCCATGGCCGCCCCCGACCGCGGGCTCTACGCGCTGCTGTTCCATCCGGAAGTCGCCCACACGGACCGGGGGGTCGAGATTCTGCGGAATTTCGCGTTCGACGTCTGCGGCTGCACCGGCGACTGGACGATGGCGTCCTTCGTGGAGGAGGCGACCGCACGGATTCGCGAGCAGGCGGGCACTGGGCGCGTCGTGTGCGGGCTGAGCGGCGGCGTGGATTCCACGGTGGCGGCGCTGCTCATCCACCGCGCCGTCGGCGATCGGCTGACCTGCATCTTCGTGGACAACGGCGTGATGCGAATGGACGAGGCGGAACAGATCCGCCGGCGGTTCGAACGGCTCCGTCTGCCGCTCGTCTTCGTCGATGCCTCGCGCCTGTTCCTCGATCGGCTGGCCGGGGTCACCGATCCCGAGCAGAAGCGGAAGATCATCGGCGCGACCTTCATCGAGGTGTTCGAAGTGGAGGCGAAGAAGCTCGGACATTTCGACTTCCTCGCGCAGGGCACGCTCTATCCCGACGTCATCGAGAGCGTCTCGGTGGTCGGCCCGTCGCACGTGATCAAGAGCCACCACAACGTCGGCGGCCTGCCCGAGGACATGCGGTTCAAGCTCGTCGAGCCGCTGCGGCAGCTGTTCAAGGATGAAGTGCGGGCGGTGGGAGCGGAACTGGGGCTGGACGACGAATTCGTCTGGCGGCAGCCGTTCCCGGGGCCGGGGCTCGCAGTGCGCATCCTGGGGGACGTGACGGAGTCGCGGCTGAATCTGGTACGCCGCGCCGATCACATCGTGGCCGAGGAAGTGAAGCGGGCGGGCTGGTACCGGCGGCTGTGGCAGTCGTTCGCGGTGCTGCTGCCAATCCGGAGCGTGGGCGTGATGGGCGACGCGCGCACCTACGAGTACACGATCGCGCTTCGCGCCGTCGAGAGCCGCGACGGCATGACGGCGGACTGGGCGCGCCTGCCGCACGATCTGCTGGCGACGATCTCCTCGCGCATCGTGAACGAGGTCAAAGGCATCAACCGGGTGGTCTACGATATCAGCTCGAAACCGCCGTCGACGATTGAATGGGAGTAGCGGGGAATGCTGAGTGCTGAGCGCTGAATTCAGCACCATTCAGCGTTCAGCGTTCAGCGTTCAGCGTTCAGCGTTCAGAAGATGTCTCAATTCATCCACCTCCATCTGCACTCCGAATACTCGCTGCTCGACGGCGCATGCCGCATCGAGGAGCTGCTGGATCGCGCGGTGCAGCTGGGGATGCCGGCGCTCGCCATCACCGAGCACGGCAACATGTTCTCGGCCATCAGCTTTCACGATCAGGCCAGGAAGCGCGGCATCACCCCGATCCTCGGCTGCGAGGTGTATGTGGCGCCCGGGGACCGGCGGGTGAAGAGCGGGACGCCCGGGGAAACCGCGAATCACCTGGTGCTGCTGGCGGAAACGAAGGAGGGGTATCACAACCTGATCAAGCTGGTGTCTGCGGGCTACACCGAGGGGTTCTACTACAAGCCGCGGATCGACAAGGACCTGCTGGCGCGGCATGCCGCGGGGCTGATCGGGCTGAGCAGCTGTCTCAAGGGGGAGGTCGCCACGGGCATCCGCACCGAGCAGGCGCAGAAGGCGCTGCAGGCGGCCGCGACGTACCGCGACATCCTCGGGGCCGGCAGCTTCTTCCTCGAGATGCAGTACCAGGGGATCGAGGAACAGCGGGTCGTGAACGCGGGCCTGCTGCCGATTGCGCGCGATCTCGGGCTGCCGCTGGTCTGCACCAACGACGTCCACTACCTCCAGAATTCCGACTTCAAGCCGCACGACATCCTGCTCTGCATCGGGACCGGCAAGACGGTCAACGACGCGGACCGGCTGCGCTATCACGGCGATCAGTTCTACCTGAAGACAGCGGAGGAGATGGCGGCGATCTTCGACGATCACCCCGAGGCGCTCGCCAATACCGTGCGCATCGCGGAGCGCTGCCGCGTGGATCTGTCGGAGGCGGAGAACCACCTCCCGAACTTCGACGTGCCGGCGGGGTTCACGCTCGACGACTACTTCGAACACGTCGTCCGCGAGGGATTTCAGCAGCGGCTGCCGCGGCTGCAGGAGCTGGCGGCCCGCGGCGTCCTGCGGAGCACGATCGACGAGTACGAGCGGCGGCTGGCCTACGAGGTCGAGATGATCAAGCGGATGAAGTACCCCGGGTACTTCCTGATCGTCTGGGACTTCATCCGCTACGCGCGCGAGCAGGGGATTCCGGTCGGTCCGGGCCGCGGATCGGCGGCCGGCAGCTTCGTGGCCTATTGCCTGCGGATCACGGACGTGGACCCGATCGAGTACGACCTGATCTTCGAGCGGTTCCTCAACCCCGAGCGCGTGTCGCTGCCCGACATCGACATCGACTTCTGCGAGCGGCGCCGCGGCGAAGTCATCGAGTACGTCACGCGCAAGTACGGGCGCGAGAACGTCGCGCAGATCATCACCTTCGGCACCATGAAGGCCCGCGCGGTCGTGCGCGATGTGGCGCGCGTGATGGACATCCCATACGCGGACGCGGATCGGGTCGCGAAGGCGGTGCCGCCGGCGCTCGACATGACCCTCGCGAAGGCGCTCGAGGAAAGCCCCGCGCTCAAGGATCTGGAGCAGACGGACGAGCGGGTGCGCGAGCTGCTGTCGGTGGCCCAGCGCCTCGAAGGGATGACGCGGCATGCCTCGGTCCACGCCGCGGGCGTGGTCATCGCCCCGCGACCCCTGACCGAGTTCGTCCCGCTGTACAAGAGCCAGAAGGACGAAATCGTCACGCAGTGGGCGATGAAGGAAGTCGAGCGCGTGGGGCTGCTCAAGATGGACTTCCTCGGCCTGAGCACGCTCACGCTCATCGACGACTGCCTCCGCGAGATCAAGGGGACCGAGGGTCTCGAGATCGACATCGACCGCATTCCGCTGAACGACGAGAAGACGTACAAGCTGTTCAGCGACGGGCAGACCTACGGCGTGTTTCAGTTCGAGAGCTCGGGGATGCGGGAGCTGCTCCGGAAGGCGAAGCCGGAGCGGCTGGACGACCTGATCGCACTCAACGCGCTGTACCGGCCGGGCCCGCTCAAGAGCGGCATGGTGGACGACTTCGTCGCGCGCAAGCAGGGGCGGACGGAAGTCAAGTACGAGCTGCCGCAGCTGGCGCCGATCCTGTCCGACACCTACGGCGTCATCGCCTACCAGGAACAGGTCATGCGCATCGCGGCGGTGCTCGCCGGGTTTTCGATGGGGCAGTCCGACGTCCTGCGGAAGGCCATGGGCAAGAAGGACCCGAAGGTCATGGCCAGGCAGCGGGAAGCCTTCATGGCGGGGGCGCGCGCCAACGGGATCAGCGAGAAAAAGGCCGCGAAGATCTTCGACCTGATGGAATACTTCGCGGGCTACGGATTCAACAAGTCGCACTCGACCACCTACGCCTGGATCGCGTATCAGACGGCGTATCTGAAGGCCAATTACCCGCGGCATTTCTTCGCGGCGCTCCTGACGATCGAGGCGGCGAACACCGACAAGCTGGCCATGTACCTCGGCGAGTGCCGCGAGTTCGGGGTGCCGATTCTGCCGCCCGACCTCAACGCGAGCGAGCTCCGGTTCACCGTCACGAAGGACGGCGTTCGCTTCGGCCTCTGCGCGGTCAAGAACGTGGGAGAGGGGGCCATCCTCTCGATGCTCGGCGTCCGGCACGACGGGGCGCGCGTCGGCTCGCTCTACACCCTCTGCGAGCGCGCCGACCTCCGGCTGGTGAACAAGCGCGTGCTCGAGAGCCTGATCAAGGCGGGCGCGCTCGATTCGATCGCGCCGGATGCGGGTCCGGCGCCTCACCGCCGGGCGCGGCTGTTCGCGGCCGTGGATCGGGCGATCGAACACGGCGGACGCCACCAGCGGGACCGCGACCAGGGACAGCATCAGTTGTTCGGCGGGGCCGTGGGCGAGGACGCGCATGACATTCCGCTGCCCGAGGTGCCGGCCTGGAGCGAGGCGCAGCAACTGGCCTTCGAGAAGGAGGCGCTCGGGCTGTACATGAGCGGCCATCCGCTCGAGCGCTTCGCCCAGGAGCTCCAGACGTTCGGGGCGAAGCGCGCGGGGGACCTCACGGCCTCCGAACCCGACGTCTGGGTCGGGGGCATCGTCTCGGGCCTGCGTTCCCTGAAAACCAAGAAAGGGGATCGCATGGCCGTGTTCATGCTGGACGACATCGCCGCCAGCCTCGAGGTGGTGGTGTTCCCGGAGGCCTTTGCGAAGCACGCGCCGCTCATCGAGGCGGACGCGATGGTGCTCGTGCGCGGGAAGCTCGAAAAAGACGACGAGTCGGCGCGGCTCGTGGCCACCGAGCTGCTGCCGATTGCCGCGCTCGCGGAGCGGACCACGCGCGAGGTGGCCATTCATCTGGCGGTCCCGCCGCACGGCCGTCCCACCTTCGAGGCGCTCGCCGAGCTGCTGTCGCGGCATCGCGGCGATCGGCGGGTCTTCCTGGAGCTGGACGTCAAGGGGGGCGCCAAGCCGTTGCGCGTGAAGGCGAACGTCGCACAGCGCGTCCGGCCGTCGGAGAAGCTCGTCGCGGAAGTCGAACAGCTGTGTGGAACCGGATCGGTGGAGCTGAGGTAGACCGCGTGCCTGACCTTCTCGAATTCGAAGAGCCCGTCGGCGTGCTGCTGAAGGAGATCGAGGCGCTCAGCATGCTGCCGCGGACGCCCGAGCGCGAGCGCTCGATCGACAGCCTGCGCCGGCGGGCGGACGAGATTCGGGCCGAGCTGTACGCGAACCTCACGCCGTGGCAGCGCGTGCTCGTGGCGCGGCACCCGGCCCGTCCGAACACGCTCGATTACGTCGAGCGGCTGTTCACGAACTTCGACGAGCTGCACGGCGATCGCCGGTTCGCCGACGACAACGCGATCGTGGGCGGGCTGGCGGAGTACAAGGGGGCGCCGGTGGCCGTGCTCGGCCACCAGAAGGGACGCGACACGAAGCAGAAGATCTTCCGCAATTTCGGCTATGCCCGGCCGGAAGGCTACCGGAAGGCGCTGCGGATCATGCAGCTGGCGGGCAAGTTCGACCGGCCGATCGTGGTCTTCATCGATACGCCGGCCGCCTACCCCGGCGTGGAATCGGAAGAGCGCGGCGTCGCCGAGGCCATCGCGCTCAATCTCCGCGAGATGATCATGCTGAACGTGCCGATCGTCGTGATCGTCTGCGGCGAGGGGGGGAGCGGCGGCGCGCTCGGCATCGCGATTGGCGATCACGTGCTGATGCAGGAGTACGCCGTGTACAGCGTGATCCCACCCGAGGGATGCGCCGCGATCCTCTGGCGCGACGCGAACAAGAAGGTCGAAGCGGCCGAAGCGTTGAAGATCACCGCCCCCGATCTGCTCCAGCTCGGCCTCATCGATGCGATCGTGCCCGAGCCTCCAGGCGGCGCCCACAACGACTACGACCGCGCGACGGCCCTCGTCGATCAGGCCCTGGCGCAGGCGCTGGCCGACCTCGACCGGCTGCCGGTGGAGGCGCGGCTCCAGCGGCGCTACGAGAAGTTCCGCCGGATGGGAGAAGAAGGGCACGCGTTCGTGGATGCCGACAAGCCGGCGGCGCCGCAGCCATGAAGACGCTCCTCTGGCAGCACATGCCGTGCAACGACGGCCAGGTGACCGCGCTGGCGGCGGCCCTCCAGATCCATCCCGTCGTCGCGCGCCTCCTGTGCCTGCGCGGCCTGGCAGACCCCGAAACCGCGGATCGGTTCCTGAACCCGTCGCTCGACCACCTGCACGATCCGTTCAGGCTCGCGGACATGGAGCGCGCCGTGGCGCGGCTGGAACGTGCCCTCGTGCAACGCGAGCGCATCGCGATCCACGGCGACTACGACGTGGATGGCATCACGTCCACGGTGATTCTTCGGCGCGCCCTCGAAATGCTCGGCGGCACGGTCGTGCACTTCATTCCCGAGCGCCTGCGCGACGGGTACGGCCTGCAGCCGGCTGCCATCGATCGGCTCCATGCCGAAGGCGTGGGGCTGATCGTGTCGGTGGACTGCGGGATTCGCGGCGGCGACGCGGCCCGGCGCGCGCGCGAACTGGGAGTGGACCTCATCATCACCGACCATCACGAGCCCGAGGCCACGCTGCCCGCCGCCTTCGCCGTGATCAATCCCAAGCGCCACGACTGCCGTTATCCCGACAAGCACCTGGCGGGCGTCGGCGTCGCGCTGAAGCTCGTGCAGGCGCTGTGCACCCGGGCGGGCCGGTCGCGGTGGCTCCCGGCGTTCGTGAAGATTGCCGCGCTCGGCACGCTGGCCGACGTGGTGCCGCTCGTCGGCGAGAACCGCGTGATCGCCCGGCACGGCCTGGAGGCCCTGACCCGCGGACCGCATACGATTGGCCTGCGCGCGCTGCTCGAGGCGTCGGGATTGACGGGCAGGACGATTGACAGCTATCAGGTGGCGTTCATGGTGGCCCCGCGCGTCAACGCCGCCGGACGCATGAGCACGCCGGATATCGCCACCCGCCTGCTGCTTGCGACCGACGAAGCCATGGCCGGCGAGGCGCGCGCGCTCGCCCAGCTGCTCAACGACGAGAACCTCCGGCGCCAGCAGGAGGAGGCCGATCTCGTCGCGCAGGCCAGGCGCGCCATCGAAACCGATCCGGCCGTCGGCGCGCACAACGTCCTCGTGATTGGGGGGGAGGGCTGGCACCGCGGAGTGATCGGCATCGCGGCCTCGAAGCTGGTCGACGCCTATCACAAACCCGCGATTGTCCTCTCGATCGACGGCGACGTGGCGCACGGGTCGTGCCGCAGCATTCCGGACTTCGACATGCTGGCGGCGCTCGAACACTGCGGCGATCTCTTCCTGAAGTTCGGCGGCCACCGACAGGCCGCCGGCCTGACGATGGACGCGGCGCGGGTGCCGGAGTTTCGCGCCCGCATCAACGCGCACGCAGATGAGGTGCTCGAACCGGATCAGCTCCGCCCGCGCCTGCGCATAGACGGCCCGCTCAGCCTCAAGGGCATCACCCCGGATCTCGTGCGGGGACTGGACGCCATGGGGCCCTTCGGGCTGGCCAACCCGCGCCCGGTCTTCCACGCCCGCCCCGTCGAAATCGTGGACGGCCCCCGGCCGCTCAAGGAGAGGCATCTCAAGATGACCTTCTGCCAGGATGGCCGCCGCTTTCGCGCGATCGCCTGGCGTGCCGCCGACCGCGCCGCGTTCCTCGATCGCCACCGGGCGGGGGTCGATCTGGCCTTTTCTCTCGAGCGGAACGAGTTCCAGGGCGAGACCTATCTGGAACTGAGCGTCGCCGATTTCCGCAGCCTCGAAGACGTACAATAGAAGCACGCATGCGATGGCAGAAAATCGCCCGGCTGGCGATAGCCACCTTCGTGGTCGTGTTTGCGGGCGTGGTGTTCTTCACCATGCGCCAGCGCGCCCCCGCGCCGGCGGCGGGGGGCGAGGAGGTCGAGCGCGTCGATCGGACGGCCGCCATCGAGAACACCTCGGGCGGGGTGTTCGAGAACAGCGAGAACGGCCGGCTGCGCTACCGTCTGACCACCGAACGCCACATCGGCTACGCTGACGGACGGCACCGTTTTGCCGGCGTCACGCTCACCCTGCCCGATCGCGATGACAAGACCGTCACCGTCACGGCGGACGAAGCGTACGTGACAGGCTCGCCCGGCACGATCGAGAAAGCGGAGTTCGCCGGCCATGTGCGGCTGACGTCGAGCGACGGGCTCGAGATCCGGACGGCCTCGGCGAACTACACCGAGGCCAATGGGGTGCTGCACGTCCCGGGGCCGGTGGAGTTCACCCGCGGCCGCATGAAAGGGAACGGCGTCGGGGCGACCTACGACAAGACGCGCGACGTGTTGTGGCTGCTCGACCAGGCGCACATCACCGTCGCCGCGGACCCGACGGGCGCAGGCGCCGCGGACGCCACCGCGGGAACAGCGGGGCTCGCCCGGACGGAGAACTACCTGAAGCTCACGAGGCATGCCCGGGTCGTCTCGGACGGCCGGACCATCACCGCCGACGACCTCACCGCGCGGCTGAAAGCGGACGGCGAAACCCTCGAGCGGCTCGAGCTGCGCGGCAGCTCGGGCATCACGGAGACGGGCGCTGCGCCGCGCACGATGCGCGCCGCCGACATCGACCTCGTCTATGCCTCCGACGGACGTACGCTGCAGGCCGCACGGCTGCTGGAGCAGGCTTCCGTCGATCTGCCCGGCGCCGGCGGCGCCGCCGGCCGGCGCATCAGCGGTCGAACCATCGACATGACCATGGGGCCTGACGGATCGACGCTCACGGCCCTCGAGGCGCGGGAGAACGTGCAGGTCGATCTGCCCGGCGGCGCTCAGACCCCGGGCAAGCAGATTCGCGCGTCCGCGCTGAGCGCGTCCGGCACAGAGGCAGGCCTCACGAATGCGACCTTTGCCGGGGGGGTCGAATACCGCGAGACGCGCGCCGCGAAAGGCCAGCTGGCCGCGATCGACAGAACCGCGCGGTCGGCGCAGCTGATCCTGAGCACGGCGCCGGGTCTCGGCGACATCGAGCGGGCGGATTTCCGCGGCCGCTTCACCTTCACCGACGCGGCACAAGTCACCGCGGAAGCACCGCGTGCGCTGTATCACGTCGCCGGCGACCGGATCGATCTGTCCGCCGGAGCGGGGGAGCCGGGGCCGGCGCCGACGGTCAACGACGGCCAGTTCCTCGTCCAGGCGGCGAACATTCAGCTCTCACCCGACAGCCGCAAGCTCACCGCGGACACGAACGTACGGAGCACGATTCAGCCGCAGCGCCGCGCCCAGCCGCCGAACGGCGGCGGCACGGGACCCGTTGCGCCGCCGGACCAGACGTCGCGCATGCCGGTGATGCTCGACGAGGATCGGCCGGTGTACGTCGCCGCCAACCGGCTGGTCTACGACGGCACGGCGGAGGCCACCTACAGCGGGAAGGCCCGGCTCTGGCAGGACGAGTCGCAGTCGAAAATCGATGCCGACACGATCGTGTTGAACGACCGCACGGGGAACCTGATCGCCCGGACGAACGTCACCACGACGATGCTGCTCCAGGACGTCGATCCCGCCACCAAGCAGAAGAAGACCTCGCAGACCGTGGCCACGGCCGACGAGCTGGTCTACGACGATGCAAAGCGGCTGGCCGTCTACACGGGGACCCCCGCGACGCGCGCGACGATGAAGGGCGTCTACGGCGACGTCGTGGCCGATCGGATCGACATGTATCTGAAGGAGGGCGGGAACGAGCTCGAGCGGGCGGAAGCCCATGGCCGTGTCATCGTCACCGAGGGTGGACGCCAGGCGACGGGCGAGGTGCTGATCTACACCTCGGAGAACGACACGTATGTGATGACGGGAAATCCTGTGGAGGCCATCGAACGCGACACGCCGCAGACCTGCAAGAAGACGACGGGCAGCACTTTGACATTCCGGAGATCGGTTGGTAGCATCCGAGCCGAGACGAACGGGCTCGTTCCAGTGAACGTCGTGCCGGTGGCATGCCCGGCGGAGCGGCGCAACTGAATGGCTTCCCCGGAGCGAGCGGAGCGAGTCGATGGGGCCAGGGGGGCGACGCTCCGGACGCAGGATCTGACGAAGTCGTTCAGCGGACGGACGGTCGTGCGCGGCGTGAGTCTCGAGGTCGCATCAGGCGAAGTGGTCGGCCTGCTCGGCCCCAACGGCGCGGGCAAGACGACCACGTTCTCGATGGTCGTCGGGCTGACGGCGCCCGATTCCGGCCGCGTGCTGCTCGATGGCCGCGACGTCACCGACGACCCCATGTATATCCGCGCCCGCAAGGGCATCGGGTATCTGCCGCAGGAAGCGTCGATCTTCCGCGGTCTCACCGTCGAGCAGAACATCCTCGCGATCCTCGAGACGGTTGACACCAACGGGATCGATCGCCGCACGCGGCTGCGGGATCTGCTCGGGGAGCTGAACCTGACGCGGCTGGCCAAGGCGCCGGCCTATACGCTGTCGGGCGGGGAGCGGCGGCGCGTGGAAATCACGCGCGCGCTCGTGATCTCGCCCATGTTCATGCTGCTCGACGAGCCGTTCGCGGGCATCGATCCGATTGCCGTGACCGACATCCAGCAGATCATTTTTCACCTGAAGTCCAGAGGCATCGGCGTGCTCGTCACCGACCACAACGTCAGGGAGACGCTGCGCATCACCGACCGCGCGTACATCGTGCACGACGGCGTGATCTTTCGCAGCGGCACGCCCGGCAGCCTGGCCGCCGACGAGGAGGTCAAGCGGATTTACCTCGGCGCGGACTTCCGATTGGACTAAGATGGACCGAGCGGCGCGTTGAATTTGGACTCATGGCGATCCAGCAGAAACTTCACACCAAGCTCGTTCAAAAGCTCATTCTCACGCCATCGCTGCAGCAGGCGATCAAGCTGCTGCCGATGTCCACGCTCGAGCTGGCGGATCTGCTGAATCAGGAGATGGTCGAGAACCCGCTGCTCGAGGAAGTGCCCACCGAGGAACTGCAGCCCGCCGAGCCGCAGCAGGCCGAGAAGGCCGACGCGGAGAAAGCCGCCGCGGAGAAGAGCGACACCTGGGACGACGCCGACTACGAATACTTCTTCGGAGATTATCTCGACGACGGCTATCGCTCGCGCACGCCGTCGGAAGTCAAGGAACTGCCGCCGATCGAGAACACGCTGTCCACGTCGGGTTCGCTCGCCGATCACCTGCTGTGGCAGCTGTCGGTGCAGACCGACGACGACATCCCGCGCGAGATCGGCACCGCCATCATCGGCAACCTCGACGACGACGGCTACCTCGTGGCCTCCGTCGAGGAAATTGCCGCGATGGGCAACTGGCCCGTGGGCGACGTCGAGCGCGCGCTCCAGCACATTCAGACGTTCGATCCGATCGGCGTGGCCGCGCGCGACCTCCAGGAGTGCCTGTGGCTGCAGCTGCGGCATCTGGGGCTCGAAGGCAGCCCCGCGGAGAAGATCGTCACCGAGCACCTGCGCCTGCTCCAGAACCACCAGGTGCCGGAAATCGCCCGCAAGCTGGGCATGAGCATCGAGGACCTGAAGGAGCACATCGAGATCATCAGGAACCTCGATCCGAAGCCGGGCAGCCGCTACAATCCCACGCAGTCCCAGTACGTGATTCCCGACGTGTACGTGTTCAAGGTCGAGGATCAGTACGTGGCCGCGCTGAACGAGGAAGGGCTGCCGCAGCTCCGCATCAGCCCGGTCTACCGCCGCCTGCTGGACAAGCGCGGCGGCGAGTCGAGCGACGAGACGCGCGCCTACGTGAAGGACAAGTTCCGCTCGGCCCTGTGGCTGATCAAGTCCGTCGATCAGCGTCAGAAGACGATCCACAAGGTCGCCACGAGCATCATCAACTTCCAGCGGGAGTTCCTCGATCACGGCATCGAGTACCTCCGGCCGCTGGTCCTGCGCGACGTCGCCAACGACATCGGCATGCACGAATCGACGGTCAGCCGCGTGGTCAACAACAAGTACATGCACACGCCGCAGGGCGTGTTCGAGATGAAGTACTTCTTCCACAGCGGCATCAGCAGCTCGTTCGGCGAGAGCGTCTCGTCGGTCACGATCAAGCAACGCATCCGGAAGATTATCGAGAACGAGGACCCGCGCAAACCGCTGAGCGACTCGAAGATCGTCAGCATCCTCCAGAAGGAGGGCCTCATGCTGGCGCGCCGCACGATCGCGAAGTATCGCGAGGAGCTGAAAATCCCGACATCGAACCAGAGGAAAGTGTTGTTCTAGCTGCCAGTTTCCAGTTGCCAGTTTCCAGTTGCCAGCTCCCAGCTTTCCAGCTCCAGCTGGCTGAAAGCTGAGAGCTGATAGCGTTTGATCATGCGTCTAGACATCACCGGCCGGCACGTGGAGATCACCCCCCCGCTCCGGCAGCTCATCGACAAGCGGCTGGCCCGGCTCGGCCGGCTCCTCAACGACAGCGTCATCTCCGCGCAGGTCATCCTGACGAAGGAGAAATACCGGCACCGCGCCGAGATCGTCCTCCACGCCCGCGGCGATCACATGATGCGCGGCCAGGGCGAAGGCACGGCGTGGCCGGTGTCGCTGCGGCAGGCGACGGAGAAGATCGAACAGCAGGCCCAGAAGCTGAAGAGCAAATGGGACGGCCGCAAGCGGCGGGGCACGCCCGCGCGGGCCCTCGCCGAGGCGCCGCCGCGTGACGCTGCCGTCAACAACCGCCGCGTGGTCCGCGCGACGCGCTACGCGGTCAAGCCCATGTCGGTCGAGGATGCGGCGCTGCAGGTCCAGACCGCGCCGGAAATGTTCATCGTGTTCCGCAACGCCGACACCGACGCGGTCAGCATCCTGTACCGCCGCAAGGACGGGAACCTGGGACTGATTGAGCCGGAGTAGCCTGCCGCGCGCGACCAGCCTCCTGCGATGCTGACTCCCGATCACGGTTCTCTGTAATAATCGTGATCGGATCATCGACGACGTCCCCTGATCCCGCACCGCGATGAGCGAAGCCACGCAGCCTGCCGGCGTCACGGTCGCCACCGTGCTCCGGGACCTTGCCGATTCGCGCAGCCTCGACCTCGAACTGATCGCGGGGGGCGAAGGCCTCGACCGGCGCATCACGATTCCACACACCCAGAAGACGGGGCTGGCGCTCTCGGGATTCGACGCCTACCTCCGGGGCGGACGTGTGCTGGTGTTCGGCGAGAGCGAAATCCGGTACCTCGAGATGCTCGAGCCCCCGGACCGGACCGGGGTGATTCGCCGCGTCCTCAGCCGCAACCTGCCGTGCCTCCTCATCACCGATGGGTTCGCCACGCCACCCGAGCTCGCGGTCGAAGCGGACAGAGCCCGCGTGCCGCTGCTGCGGACCCGGGCGGCGACGCCCGAAGCGATGGCCCGCCTGTCGGCGTTGCTCGACACCTACCTGGCGGCGCGCGGCATCGTGCATGGCGTGCTGATGGACATCCTCGGGCTCGGCGTCCTCGTCATCGGCGAGAGCGGCATCGGCAAGAGCGAATGCGCGCTCGACCTCGTCGTGCGCGGGCACCGGCTGGTGGCGGACGACGCGGTGGAATTGCGATGCCGCGCCCAGTCGTTCGTACTCGGCAGCTGCCCCGAGCTGACGCAGCATCACATGGAAATCCGCGGGCTGGGGCTCATCAACGTGCAGGATCTCTTCGGGGTCGCTTCCACCCGCACCTCGAAGCGCGTCGAGATGGTGGTGCAGCTCGAGCGGTGGGAGCCCGGCCGCGAATACGACCGGCTCGGCATCGACGACAGCTACCACGAGCTGCTCGGGATTCGCATTCCGCTGATTCGCATGCCGGTCGCTCCCGGCCGCAACGTCGCGATTCTCGTGGAGGTGGCGGCGCGCAACCAGCTCCTGCGCACGCGCGGACACAACGCGGCCCGGCGGCTCGTGCGGCGATTGAACGAGGAGCTGGATGCGGCGGCCCTGCCCGGCGAGCCGGAGATCGAGCATGGAGAGGACCTCTGATGCGCGAACAGCGGCACGCCGCCAGGAGGGCGGCCCGCACGGCCGCGCGCTCGCGCTTCGTGGTCCTGACCGGATTGTCGGGATCGGGAAAATCGCAGGCGATCCGGGCGCTGGAGGATCTCGGCTACTTCTGCGTGGACAATCTGCCGGTGACGCTGCTGCCCACGCTCGCGGAACTGAGCCTGCGCGCCGGCAGCGAGATGACCCGCGTCGCGGTCGTCGTCGACGTGCGGGAGGGGCGGCTGCTCACGGATTTCCCGCCGATCTATCAGAAGCTGCGGGCGATGAAGAACCTGAATCCGGTGCTCATTTTCCTCGAGGCGTCGGAAGCCACGCTCGTCCGCCGGTTCAGCGAGACGCGACGGCCGCATCCGCTGGCCCCGGATCGCTCCGCGATCGAAGGGATCCGGGAGGAGCGGAAGGCGATGAGCCGCATCCGCCGGCTGGCGGATCATGTCGTCGACACCTCCGAGATGACCGTGCACGAGCTGCGCCGCGTGTTCACCGGCGTGGCGAGCGGCCGGGCGCCCGGCAACCAGCTGGTGGTGACGATCCTGAGCTTCGGCTTCAAGCGCGGCATCCCCGTCGATGCCGACCTGCTGTTCGATGTGCGGTTCCTGCCGAACCCGCACTTCGTCCCGTCGCTGCGGCCGCACACCGGCCGCGATCCGCGGGTGAAGCGGTATGTGGACCGATCGGACGCCACCCACGAGTTCCTGCGGCACACGCTCACCCTGCTGAGGTTCCTCCTGCCGCAGTATCTTCATGAGGGGAAGTCGTATCTGACGATTGGCATCGGATGCACCGGCGGCCGGCATCGCTCGGTCGTGATCGCGGACGCGCTCAAGCAGGGCTTGTCGGGGATGAAAGGGGTGCGCATCCGCGTGGCGCACCGGGACATTGCCAATGAGTAGTGGAGGATCCCATCCCGTCATGAAGGTCGGCGTCGTCGTCGTGACGCACGGGCAGCTGGCGGCTGAGCTGGTGAACGCGGCCGAGATGATCGTGGGCGATCTGCCCAGCTTCGCGGCGGTGTCGATCGGGTGGCACGACGACGTCGAGCACGCGAAGGAGGCCATCGCGCGCGGGATCGAGCGCGTGCGCGCCTCCCTCGGCGAAACGCCTCGCGACGCGCCGGCCGGCGTGCTGGTGCTGACCGATCTCTTCGGCGGGACGCCGGCGAACCTCGCCGTGACCTTCGTCAGCCCGCAGGTCGAGGTCATCACCGGCGTGAACCTGCCGATGCTCATCAAGCTCGCGCGGCCGCAGCGGCAGACGGAGCTGCTCACGCTGGCGCGGGAGATGCGCGAGGACGGCAGGAACGCGATCTGGGTGGCGTCGGATCTGCTTCGCGGAGAGAAGGCGTGACGTCGAGCGCCGTCACCATCCGGAACAGCCTCGGGCTCCACGCGCGGGCGGCGGCCCGCTTCGTCCACACGGCGAGCGGCTTTCATGCCCGCATCCGCGTCGCGCGCGGCGGCCGCGAGATCGATGGCAAGAGCATCATGGGCCTGCTGCTGCTGGCCGCGGCGCAGGGCACGGTCATCACCATTTCCGCCAGCGGCACGGACGAGCACGAGGCGGTGACCTCCCTGTGCTCGCTCGTGGACCGCGGCTTCGACGAGGTGTCATGCACCTGACCGGGCTAGGCGTGTCACCGGGCATTGGAATCGGCAAGGCGCTGGTCCTCAAGCGCGGCACGCGGGACCTGCGATTCCGCGTGCCCGCCTTCCTCGTGGACCGCGAGATCGAGCGTCTGTCGGAGGCGCGGGCGCGTTCGCGGGCGCAGATCCAGCAGATCAAGGAGCGGATCGCGGGGAGCGCGGGCGGCGAACACGCCTACCTGTTCGATGCCCAGCTGCTGATGCTGGACGACGCGATGCTGATCGAGCGCGCCAGGGCCACGATCCGCAACGAACGGCTGAATGCGGAATCGGCGCTGCAGCGGGCGCTCGAGTACATCTCCAGCCTCTTCGATCAGGCGCAGGACAGCTACCTGCGCGAACGCAAAGGGGACGTCGCCGACGTCGTCGGCCGGCTGTGCATGAACCTGCGCGCGGCCGGCGATCCCGCCGACCTCTTCAAGGAGCTCGAGGGACCGCTGGTGCTCGTCGCCGACGAGATCACGCCCTCGGTGATCGCGCAGCTCGACTGGCAGCGGCTGGCGGCGCTCGTCACCGACGCGGGCAGCTGGACCTACCACACGGCCATCCTGGCGCGCTCGATTCGCGTGCCTGCCGTCGCCGGGCTCCGCAACGCGAGCGCAATCGTCGCGCCCGGGGCGCTCGTCGCGGTGGATGGCACGAGCGGGGAGGTGTTCGTCGATCCGGACGAGGACACCCTCGCGCAGATTCAGGCCCGGCAGAAGCGGCGGCAGGCCTACGAGCAGTCGCTCGACGAATACCGGGGGCTGCCCGCCGTCACGGAGGACGGCGAAGCGGTCCGCCTCGAAGCGAACGTCGAGAGCCCCGAGGACGCCGCGCGAGCCCGGGAGCGTGGAGCCGAAGGGATCGGGCTGTTCCGGTCGGAGTTCCTGCTGGCCGGCGGCGGCCAGGGGGCGCTCACGGAGGAATCGCAGTATCGGGCCTACCGCACGCTCATCGACAATGCCGCGTCGCGGCGCGTGACGATCCGCACGTTCGACGTGAGCGAACCGCAGCTGCGGATCGACCACGCGGCGATCGAGGGGGCGCGCTCGCAGCTCGGGTTGCGCGGCATCCGCCTCAGCCTCGCGTTCGATGAGATCTTCCAGGCGCAGCTGAGGGCGCTGCTGCGTGCCGCCGCGCACGGGCCCCTCCGGGTGATGTTCCCGTTCGTGTCGGGGCTCGAGGAGCTGCGCGCCGCCCGGGCCGCGGTGCGGACCGCCGCCGACACGCTGCGCGCCCGCGGCGACTCCGTCCCTGACGTGCCGGTCGGCGTGATGATCGAGGTGCCGTCGGCCGCGATCACGGCCGACCTGCTGGCCGGCGAGGCGGACTTCTTCAGCATCGGCACGAACGATCTGATTCAGTACAGCCTGGCCGTCGATCGGACCGACGATCGCGTGTCGAAACTCTACGAGCCGCTGCACCCGGCAATCCTCCGGATGGTGCGGCTCGTCGGGCGCGCGGGCCGTCATGGAGGCATCCCGGTCGCCGTGTGCGGCGAGATGGCCGCCGACCCGGTGCTGCTCACGCTGCTGGTCGGCCTCGGCCTCCGGGAGTTCAGCATGGCGCCGACCGCCATCCCCCTCGCCAAGCGCGTCCTCCGCGGCCTCAAAGTCGCGGACGCCCGGATGGCCGCCGGCCGCGCGCTGCGCGCCCGCACGACGGCCGAGGTGGAGCGGTGTCTGATGGAGATGCTGGCGCCCGCGAAGTGAGGACACGCGGTTCGAGAGAAAAGACGTGACGATCAGCGGTCCGCGGCCTGCGGTCCGTGAGAACAAGGAGCACATGTGGCGGACAACGTAACGCGCGTGGAGAAGCCCTGGGGCTACGAACTCCACTGGGCGAAGACCGATCGGTACGTCGGAAAACTGATTCACGTGAACGCCGGCCATGCGTTGAGCCTGCAGTACCACAATGAGAAGGACGAGACGATCTTTCTCTGGTCGGGACGGTTGCTGTTCGAGATCAAGGAGGGCGGCGCGCTGGTGAAGCGCGAGATGAAAGTCGGAGAATCCGTCCACATCACGCCGAAAACCATTCACCGGATGACCGCCATCGACGACTGCGACATCTTCGAGGTCTCGACGCCGGAGCTGCACGATGTCGTGCGCCTCGAGGATCGGTATGGGCGCACCAGGAAGTCTGAAGTCTGAAGTTTGAAGTTTGAAGTCTGGCGGTTGACTCTTGAAAGCTGACAAATACCGCAACAGCTCCGGCGTTGCGGGCGCGCAGAATCTGCGCGGCATCAGGCGCAATCTCGCCATTGACGCCGGAAATCGCGCAGTTCAGAATGGCTGAACCTTTGAAAGGACTCTTGGAATGGGAAGCGTGAACAAAGTCATTCTCGTCGGCAATCTCGGGCGCGATGCCGAGTTGCGGTACACGCCGGGCGGCGCGCCGGTCGCCACCTTGAACATGGCCACCACCGAGATCTGGAACGACAAGGGTGGCCAGCGGCAGGAGAAAACCGAGTGGCACCGCGTCGTCCTCTGGGGCAAGACGGCGGAGTCGCTCAGCGAATACCTGGTCAAGGGAAAACAGATCTACGTCGAAGGCCGGCTGCAGACCCGGCAGTGGGACGACAAGGACGGCAACAAGCGGTACACGACCGAAATCCGCGGCGATCGGGTCGTGCTGCTCAGCGGCGGCGGGGGAGGCCAGCGCCAGCAGCCCCGTGCCGCGGCCGGCGGCATGGACGAAGCGATTCCTGAGCCCGTCTCGGAACTGACCGACGACGATATTCCGTTCTGAGCCCCGTCAACCCGCTGAGTGGCAGTCAGGAGTTGGACCTTGGGAGTTGGAAGGTGACGTGAGTCCTACCTCTTCTTGCTCATTCGGTCGAGCGCCTGCTTGGCGAGGGTGGACTCGACAATCGTATTGGGATACGTCTTCATGATCAGCTCGTACGTCTTGCGCGCAAGATCCGGCTGCTGAAGGTTCTCGTAGGTGACCCCCACTTTGAAGTGGGCCGTCGGAACCTGATCGCCCTGAGGATAGTCGCTGATCACCCGCTGGTACGCGGGCAGCGCTTCCTGGAACTTCCCGTCGTTGAAGTACGAGTTTCCAATCATGAGCTGGGCGTCGTCGGCCTGGGGGGACGTGGGATAGAGTCTGATGAACGACTCGAACCCTGAGATCGCCAGGTCGTAGCGTCCGGCGGAGTAGTCGCCAATGATCTTGTCGTAGTACTCCCTGGCCGAGACGTTCAGCGGCGGGGCGACGGCCGCAGGCGGCGTCGGAGCCGTGGGATCCGTGATCCCCGGATCGCCGGTCGGTGGCGCGATCGCGGTGGGCGCCGGCATCGCGGCCACCGTCTGGCGCAGGGCCTGGAGCTCCTGCGAGACGTTCGACAGGCGCACGTTGGTGTCGTCTGCCTTCTCTCGAAGAATCCGCGCGGTTTCGGCGACGTTATCGATGAGCAGCTTCTGATCGGCGAAAGCCTTGCGGGTCACGCCGGAGTGATCGTCGAGGCGTGTGGTGATCGCCTTCAGCGTCTCGCCGAGCGCGTAGATCGTCTGGATCAGCTGCGCCTGCTGCTCCTGCAGCATGCGCAGTTCCGCCATGATCTGCTGGTGCTCCTTGTTGGCGGCATTCGCGCTCCCCGGCAGCGCCAGCACGCCTGCCGCCACCGCCAACGCCACCGCCCGTATCTTCTTCATGGCTGACCTCTGCATGATGACTCTCGCGCCGGAGAACAGAAAATTATACCTGCAATACGGGCCCCAAGGAGCTCAGCCGCCGTCTTACTTGCTGGTCACGACGAAGTGGGCGCGGCGATTCTTGTACCACGCGGCTTCGTTGTGGCCGGGATCGAAGGGGAATTCCTTGCCGTAGCTCACGGTCTTGAGCCTGTCGCCCGGGATGCCGAGCGCCACCAGGTACGCACGCGCCGCGACCGCCCGCCGCTCGCCCAGCGCGAGATTGTATTCCGCCGTCCCGCGCTCGTCGGCATGCCCTTCGATCGTAATCACCCATTCGGGATATTTCTTCAGGACGTCCGCGTTCGTATTCAGCGCGGTCTGACCGCCGGCGTCGACTTCGGCGCTGTCATACGCGAAGAACACCGGCTGGAAGGGGGAGTTCTGATTGATCTTGTCGATGTCGCTCACCTTCAGCGGGTCCTCGGCCATCGGCTCGGGCGGAACGTTCGGGTTCTCCGCGATCGGTTCGGGCGGCGTCGGTGGACGGGCGCCACCCGTGGTGTCGGTCGGAGGTGGAGGGATGGGCCGCGCTACCGGCGGCTGTTTCTTCGCGCAGCCCGCGACTGTCGCGGCCAGAACAAGGATGGCCAGCACCGCTGGTATTCGTCGAGTGTGCATTTCTTCTGAAGCCTCTTTCTTTTTCGAACTTCGAACTTCAAACTTCAAACTTCAAACTTCTCAATGGGACCAGTTCGGGTACTTGTTCGTGCCCGTCCGGGTGATCTGCCTCAAGCCCGTGCCGTCGCGGTGCATCGTGTAGATCTGCTGGCGGCCGGTGCGGTCC
>Ga0268386_10000385_pt1 | contig 27329 bp, 23 predicted proteins | sample RVTome_15_FD_200260 | JGI IMG/M metagenome (GOLD analysis project Ga0268386, IMG submission 200260) | Soil microbial communities from uranium-contaminated site in the Upper Colorado River Basin, Wyoming, United States - RVT150D86... ... | reverse complement strand
GGGACCACGCGGAGGCCGTTGTCTCCGCCGCTCTGGCGGACTACGAGGAGCGATTCGGTTCGGGCGGCCCGCGGGAGCGAAGCGCCTGAGGGTACCCGGGATCTGCCCCGGGTCAGTTCGCGCCGCTCGCCTCGTCGAGGAACGGTCCGCTCGGCACCGGCACGCACCCCGGAATCCGCAGGCGGGCGAAGAATCCCGCCACGTAGGCGTCGCCGGGGTTCGTGTGCAGGCCGGCGGGGGTCCCCTCCCGGACCACCCGACCCTCGCGTAGCACCACGACCCGGTCCGCGAGCGCTACGATGTCCTCCACTTCGTGCACCACGAGCAGGGTGGGCACGCCGCTCGCTTCCAGCAGCCGCGCGAGCTCCTTCTGCAGGACGATCTTGAGCGGCGTGTCGAGGTTGCTGAATGGTTCGTCGAGCAGGAGCAGCCGCGGCTCGGGCGCGAGCGCCCGTGCCAGGGCGACGCGCTGCTGCTGTCCCCCCGAGAGCTGGTGGGGATAGCGCTCGCGCAGCTCATTCAGGCCGACCAGCTCGAGCATGCGCTCGACGCGCTCGCGACGCTCCGCACGCGGCAGGTGACGGAGGCCGTACGCCACGTTGTCGGATACGCGCAGGTGGGGGAACAGGGCGAAGTCCTGGAACACCAGGCCGACCCCGCGGCGCTCGGGCGGGACCCACGTCGCGCCGCCGGCCACCGTCTCCCCTCCGAGTCGAACGATCCCGGCGTCGGGAAACTCGAGCCCCGCGATCAGCCGGAGCAGCGTCGTCTTGCCGCAGCCGCTCGCCCCGACGACCGCCACCAGCTCCCCCGGCCCTACCCGCAGGCTCACCTCGCTCAACGCGGTATCCGTCGTCCCCGGATATCGCTTGGCCACCCGCTCGAGCTCGAGCGCGGGCGGCTGGACGGGCACATCGGCGATCCTCACGTCCGGAGGCCTCACGCAGTCGCCCTCCGATCGAGCGCCCGGTGCAACACGGCGGCCACGACCGACGCGCTGGCGATCACCACGAGCGCGGCCGGCGCCGACTCGGCGAGTTGCTCGTCGGACGCGAGCTGGAAGGCCCGGGTGGCCAGCGTGTCGAAGTTGAACGGGCGCAGAATCAAAGTAAGTGGCAGCTCCTTCAGCACGTCGATGATCACCAGGGTCACGGCGGCCAGCAGGGCCCCGCGCAACAGGGGTACTTCTACCCGCCACAGCGTTCCGAGTGGCGAGGCTCCGAGCGTTCGCGAGGCGGCGCCGATCGACCTCCCGACCCGCTCGAGGCCCGCTTCGACCGGAAGGTATGCGACGGCCATGAATCGGACCACATAGGCGAACACGAGCAAGGCCAGCGTGCCGCTGAGCGCCAGGGTTGCGGTGCGGCCGCCCAGCAGCCGGTCGACGGCGAGGAGCGTGGCCAGCACGCCCACGGCGATCACGGCGCCCGGCACGGAGTAGCCGAGCAGCGCGATCCGGGTGACCGACCGGGTCACGACGGTCGGATCGATCCGGCTGGCGTAGGCCAGGGGAAGCGCCACGCCGACCGCGAGCACGCCCGCCGTGACCGCCAGCGACAGCGTGTTGAGCGTAAGGCGGAGGAAGGCGGGATCGACGACGTCCGGCGCCGTACGCCACGCCCAGGCTCCGAGCTGGGTCACCGGAATGAAGAAGCCGAACACGAGGGGAAGGGCGCAGAACACCCAGGCGCCGACGGCCGCGGGGCCGGTGAGTCGGTAGCGAGCGGCGGGGCCGCCGCCGGTCTTGCCGGCGTACCGGGCTGCCCCGCGCTGCCAGCGCTCGAGCGACAGCACCACGGCCACGGCGAGCATGAGGATCGCGGAGAGCCGAATCGCCGAATCGAGGTCCCCGAGCGCGAACCAGGCCCGGAAGATGCCCGTGGTGAACGTCGGCACTCCGTAGTAATGCACCGCCCCGTAGTCGTTCAGGACTTCCATCAGAACGAGCGCCAGTCCGCCGGCGAGTGCCGGCCGGGCGAGCGGCATGCCGATCCGCCAGAACACCGAGACGTGACCCTGTCCCAGCGTCCGCGCCGCCTCGAGAATTCGGCCGGCCCGGTGCTCGAGCAGGGCGCGCGCCGGAAGGTACACGTACGGAAACAGCACGAGGCCGAACAGGACGGCCACTACCTCGATCCGCATGACGTTCCAGTACAGGAACGCGTCTCCGGCGCCCGGGGTGAGGGCGCGCACCGCGCGCTGGAGCGGCCCGGTCACGTCGGTGATGCCGGCATACACGTAGGCCGCCATGTAGGCGGGAACCCCCAGTGGCAGGACGAGCGCCCAGCGGAACCAGCGCCGTCCGCGGAACTCGCACAGCGCGACCAGCCACGCCGTGCCCGCCCCGAGCGCCAGCGCGATTCCGCCCGAGACGACGAGAAGGAATCCCGTGTTGGCCAGGTAGGCCGGCAGGAGATTCGCGGCGACGTGAGGCCACGCCTCGCCGGCGGGGCTCAGCGCCCCGAGCGGAATCGTGACCAGGGGCGCCGCCAGCGCAGCGACCAGCAGCAACGTCAAGGCCGCCCAGCCCCACGGAAGGGACCGGGCGGCCAGGCGCCAGTTACGGCGCGTCCTCACCTCCAGGCGGCAAGGTCGAAGATTCTCACCGCGGCCGCGTTGCGTTCGCCGAGCACCGTGAGGTCCAGGGTGTCGGCCTCGAACCGACCCCAGCCGTCGAGGACCGGTGACCACTCGACCCCGGGCCGGACCGGATACTCGTGGTTGGCCGACGCGAACAGCGCCTGGGCTTCCTCTCCGACCAGGAACTCGAGCAGCGCCACCGCCTGGTCGACGTTCCGCGCGTGCCGCGTCACCCCGGCGCCGCTGACGTTCACGTGCGTGCCCGTGCCACCCTGGTCGGGGAAGAACACGCCGATCTGTTCGGCTACGCGCCGATCTTCCTCCGCGTCGGAATCCGCCAGCCGCGCCACGTAGTACGTGTTGACGACCGCTACGTCGCCCAATCCCGCCGCGACCGCCTTCACCTGGTCCGTGTCGCCGCCGCTCGGTGGCTTCGCCATGTTCCGGACGACCGCTTCGGCCCAGTCCTGTGCGACGTCCTCACCGTGGTGGGCGAGAATCGAGGCGAGCAGCGACTGATTGTAGACGTTGCTGGAGGACCGTACGAGGACACGTCCGTGCCAGCGCTCGTCCGCGAGGTCCAGGTACGTCGACAACTCGCTCGGATCCACCCGTTCCCGGGCGTAGGCGATGATGCGGGCTCGGCGAGTCAGCCCCCACCACGTGGCGTCACGATCGCGGAGATGCTCGGGCACCGCCGCCTCCAGAGCCTCCGACGTGACCGGCTGCAGCAGACCGCGGGCCTTGGCGCGGTGCAGCCGGCCCGCGTCAACGGTGATCAGGACGTCGGCCGGCGACACTTCGCCCTCCGTCTCCAGCCGGGTGATCAGCTCGTCGGCCGACGCCGTGACGACGTTGACCGCGATGCCCGTCTGCTCGGTGAACCGGCGGAACAGCTCCTGATCGGCCTCGTAGTGGCGGTGCGAGTACACGTTCACCTCGCCGCCGCCGGTCGAGCCCGTTTCCGCGCCACCCCCGTCGGCTCCTCCTCCGCAGGCCGCCAATACGGCCAGCGCGATCGTCAGTGAGGTTCTCATCGCGTGAACCTCACGCCAAGCTGCAGCGTTCGCGGCAAGCCCGGCCGAACGCCCGCCGGCCGGCGAGCCACCACGTAGTGCGAATCCGTCAGGTTCTCGGCGGCGGCGTACACTCTGATATCGGGCGTGAGCTCGTAGTCGAGGCCGGCGGCGAGAACGAAGAACGCGTCCGTCCGCTCCGATTCGAGCATCTCACCCTGACCGGCCACGGTCCGCATGGCGGAGGAAACCGTCGCCGTCGCGCGGCCGCTCCAGGCGCCCTTCTCGAGCCCCGCCGCGGCGAACAACTGATGGCGCGGCACGTACGGAAGGTGGTCGCCGGGCTCGACTGTGCCCCACGGACCGAAGTCGCTCTCGAATCCCGTGCGGAAGGTGGCTTCGGTGAGCGTATAGCTCAGCTGCAGCGGAAGCCTCCATCCGTCCGGTTGTCCGGCCAACGGATCGGCCGAAGCGGCCAGCTCGATCCCCGCCGCCCGTGCCTCGCCGCCGTTGAAGATCTCGTTCGTGCCGCTTTCCCCCGTGGCCAGCGTGGCACGTCCGAGGATGTTGTCGTAATCGCTGTAGAAGCCGGCCAGCTCGAGCGTCGTCTCGCCCCGACGCAGCCGCAGTCCGAGCTCGTAGCTCACGCTCGACTCGGGGCGGGTTTCCTCCGCCGCGCCCGGTCCGGGGGGCCCGAAGCCGCGATGCACGCCCGCGAACAGCCGGGTTCCCGGCGACACGTCGTACGCGGCGCCGACGCCGGGGATCCAGGCCGTGACCGAGCTCTCGCGGACGCCGGACGGCACGGCGCGGACGGCGTCGCCCGCTTCGTAGTCGGTGCTCGCGAACTCCACCGTCTCGAACCGCAACCCCGGCGACAGCGTCAGCCGTCCGGCGCGAATCCGATCCTGCACATGCAGGGCGATCGCCGTGGCGGAGGACACCCGGTTCGCTTGCGATCCCGGCATCCCTTCATCCGCCAGGAACATCCGACCCGTGGTGATCCCGTACCGATCCTCCTGCTGGAATCGATCTTCCTCGTCTCCGTGCACCCTGATGCCAAACTCGACGTCGTGCGCCACGTCACCATCGAGCGACACGCCGAGCGCCGTCTGCACTCCACGAGACTCGTACTCGCGATTGTTCGCGCGGATCGTCAGCCCATCGGGGGAGTCGGACGTCCCGCGCAGGATGGCGAGCTCGGTCGCGTACGTCCCCGGGTCGCTCAGCACCGTGGCGATTCCGGTGCCTTCCACCGACTGGAGCTTGTACCAGTTCCGCGCGAACGCGTTGAAATAGGCGGTCGTCGTGAGGTCGATGCCCGAACGGAAGCGCACGAAGTGGCGCAGGTTCGCCATCTGGTGATCGGCGTCCATGAGATCGAGCTGAGATGCCGCGTACCGGCGGTTGGGGTTCAGGGCGAAGTCGGAGTCCGTGAGCCCGAGATACGTCTCGTCGGACTCCTCGTCATACAGGCCGACTTTCAGCTCGAGCTCCTGGTAGACGGGATCGTCGAGATCGGTGTTGATCCGGAACTTCCCGAGATAGTCCTGGATGTCGAACCCCGTACCGCCACCCCCGTCCAGCTCCTTGAATCCGTCCGTACGTGAACGGTACCCCTCGATCAGCCAACCGAAGTGGCGCTCGGAGTCGCCGGCCCACGCGTGGATCTTCTGGCTCGCGTCGCTGCCGCCGGCGGCGTCGAGCAGGAGCGAAAACGCCGACGGGATCGGTGCGGAGACGAGATTCAGGGCGCCGCCGATCGTGTTCGGACCGTAACGGATCTGGCTCGAGCCCTTCCGGACCTCGATCGCACTCATCCTGCCCGCCACGGGGAAGTAGTAGGCCGCAGGCGCGGCATAGGGAGCGGGCGCCGCCAGCACGCCGTCCTCCATCACGGTGATCTTCGAGCTGCGCTCGACCCCCGTCCCCCGCATCCCGATGTTGGGACGGAGGCCGTATCCATCCTCTTCCTGCAGGTTCACTCCGGGCACCTGCCGGAGGAGCGTGTGCACGTCGTCGAACACGACCGGCCTGTCCTGGAGCGCCCGCGGACCGATCACGTGCACGGAGCCGGGGACGAGGTCTCGATCGACGCCCTCGGAGAGAAGCGTCCGTGATTGGAGCACGAGCATCGGTGCGAGCGCCACCGGCTCGGTGGCCAGCGCGAGGCGCTGGCGCAGGAGCTGGCCGGCCGCCACTTCGACCTCGCGATCGAGCACGGCACGGCCGACGACGGAAAGCCTGAGCGTATGCCGACCCTCGGGTACGGAGGCGAACCGGAATCGGCCGGCTTCGTCGGACAGGGTCCGGCGGCCGAGCTCGACCAGCTCCACCGTGACGCCGGGGAGCCGCCTGTCATCGTTCTCGCCCGCGCTCACGACGCCATCGATCACCCCGGTGGCGGCCCCGACCTGCTGGGCCCACGCCGGGGCCGGCGCCGAACAGATCACGGCCAGTATCGGCAGGACCGTGCACAGGCACGCCCGCCGGATTCGCTCCATCATAGGTACGATCTCTCCACTGGGATTCGTACGGAGTGATGCTAGTTGAGAATGGTTCTCAATATCAGCCTCGAAAGAATTAGGGCCCGCCCGTGCCCGGCGCAAGCCGATCGCCGTCACATCGCGGCCGCGCCGGTTGCTGGGGGTGGGTTGCAGAGTCTAGTCTTGTGCCGACCAGCGCGATCCGGAGGCCCACATCAGCGGAGCGAGCGCCTTTGCAGCACCCCGGTCGTCGAATGATCGCCGTCACCGTCAATGGAAAACGGGTCGAGCGCGAGGTCGAGCCGCGCCTGTTGCTCAGCGATTTCCTCCGTCACGAGCTTCGGCTCACCGGGACGCACGTGGGTTGCGAGCACGGCGTCTGCGGCGCCTGCACGGTGCTGATGGACGGCGAGGCCGTGCGCTCCTGCATTCTGCTCGCCGTCCAGGTCGACGGGTCCGCCATCACCACCGTCGAGGGACTGGCCGGCACCGAGGCCGGCGCGGCTGCCGGGCTTCACCCCATCCAGGCCGCCTTTCACGAGGCGCACGGACTCCAGTGCGGATTCTGCACGCCCGGGCTCCTCACGACGCTGGTTCCCTTCCTGGCCGAGAACCCTGATCCCGACGATGCGGCCATCCGCGAAGCGATCTCGGGCAACCTGTGCCGCTGCACCGGCTATCAGAACATCGTGTCCGCGGTGAAGCTGGCGGCGGAACGGATGCGCGCGTGAGCCGTTCGACCGATCCCGACAGCCCGCTGCTCGGCGCGGCCCCGCGCCGCAACGAGGACCATCGGCTGCTCACCGGCTCGGCCCTGTTCGTCGACGACGTCCAGCTCGACGGAATGCTGCACGTCGCTTTCGTGCGCAGCGACCACGCCCACGGCCGGCTGCGCGGAGTCGACCTGGCGGCGGTCCGCGCCCATCCCGGAGTCGTCGCCGCCTGGTCGGCGGAGGATCTCGGCGACTATTGGGCGCCCGGCCCCTTGCTCGTCCCGCCACCGCCGATCGAACGGCTCACCTTCCGGTCGGCCACCCAGGTCCCCCTCGCCCGCGATAAGGTCCGCCACGCCGGCGAGGCCATCGCGATGGTCGTCGCGCGTTCCCGGTATGAGGCCGAGGATGCGGCGGCCCTCGCCGAGCTCGACCTGGAACCGCTGCCCCCGGTCGCCCGGACGGAGGACGCGCTGGTCGAGGGAGCCCCGCGCATCCACGAGCAGTTCGACTCGAACCTCGCCGCCCACGTCGTGCAGTCGAAAGGTGACTACGAGCGGGCGCTCCCGGACGCCGCCGCGCGGATCCGACGGCGCTTCCGGCTGGATCGGGGCGCCTCGGCGCCGATCGAGAATCGCGGCATCGTCGCGAGCTGGGATGCGCGGGCCGGCGAGCTCACCGTGTGGGACACGACACAGGCACCGATCCCGATCCGCAACGGGCTGGCGCGGATGCTCGGCCTGCCCGAGACCCACGTCCGGGTGATCGCGCCGTTCATCGGCGGCGGGTTCGGGCCGAAGATCATGATGTTCTATCCCGAAGAGGTGCTGGTGCCGTGGGCGGCGATGCAGCTCGGGCGGCCCGTCAAATGGATCGAGGACCGGCAGGAGAGTTTCTACGCGACCACCCAGGAGCGCGAGCAGATCCACGACGCCGAGATCGCGGTCGCCGACGACGGGCGGATCCTCGGCGTCCGTGACAGCTTCGTGTGCGACTCGGGCGCCTACAATCCGTACGGCCTCACCGTGCCGATCAACAGCCAGTGCACGCTGCTCGGCCAGTACCGGGTCCCAAATTACGAGAGCGAGTTCCGGCTCGTGTTCACGAACAAGCCGATCGTGACGCCGGTGCGCGGGGCCGGTCGCCAGCACGGGGTGTTCGTCATGGAGCGCCTGCTGGACCTCGCCGCCGACGAGCTCGGCCTCGACCGGACCGAGATCCGGCGGCGAAACTTCCTCACGCCCGACGAGTTCCCGCATGATCACGAGATCCTCTACCAGGATTTCGCGCCCCTGGTCTACGACAGCGGCAACTACGAGCGGGCGCTCGATCGGGCGCTCGAGATGATCGACTACGCAGGGTTCACCACGTCCGAGCAACCGGCCCTGCGCGCGGCGGGCCGCCACGTGGGGATCGGCGTGGTGTGCTACGTGGAGGGCACGGGGGTCGGCCCGTACGAAGGCGCCCGCCTGTCGGTCCGCACGGACGGACGGGTCAGTCTCGTCACCGGCGTCGGCACGCAGGGACAGGGACATTTCACTTCGTTCGCGCAGCTGGCGGCGGGGCCGCTCGGACTCACGGCGGCCGACGTTGACGTCGTGACGGGCGACACGGCGAAATTCTCGTGGGGCACGGGGACCTTCGCCAGCCGGGGCGCCGTCGTGGCGGGCAGCGCATGCCACGCTGCCGCCCTCGCCGTGCGGGAGAAGGTCCTGGCGGCCGCCGCGGACGCCCTCGAGACGGCGCCGGCGGACCTCGAGATCGGGGGCGGCGCGGTCCAGGTGCGGGGCATCCCCGAGCGACGGATCAGCCTCGCCGAGCTCGCCGCCCGCGCGAATCCGTTGCGCGGCGCCGTGAAGCCGGGCTCGGAGCCCGGTCTCGAGGCGACGGCGTACTTCGGGCCCGAACGCGGCTGCACCGCGAGCGGCGTCCATGCGATGATCGTCGAGGTCGACGTGGACACCGCGATGCTCGACATCCTGCGCTACGTGGTCGTCCACGACTGCGGCACCGTCATCAACCCGATGATCGTCGACGGCCAGATCCACGGCGGCGTCGCGCACGGGATCGGCAACTCGTTCTACGAGCAGCTGGTGTTCGACGAAAGCGCCCAGCTCATGAACGCCTCGTTCATGGACTATCTGCTCCCGACGGCCACCGACGTTCCCCCGATCGAAACGGACCACCTGTGCACGCCCTCACCCCTCAATCCCCTCGGCATCAAGGGAGTCGGCGAGGCCGGCGCGATCCCCGTCGCGGCCCTGTTCGCGCAGGCGATCGAGAACGCCCTCGGCCCCGGCGCGCCCGAGATTCTCGAGATGCCGCTGAGCCCCGACCGGCTGTTCGCGCTGCTGCGGAGGTCCTGACCGTGGTCATCGACTCGGAGTATCTGTTCGGTTCGGGACGGCGGGCGGTCTGGGAAGCGCTCCAGGACCCGGTGATTCTCGCCCGGGCCCTTCCCGGCACCGAGCGCCTCGAGCGGGTGGAGGGGCACCTGTACGCCGGGGAGATGGCCGTGAGCGTGGGACCGGTCACGGCCGCCCGGTTCGACATCTCGGTCGAGCTGACCGACCTCGTGCCGCCGGAGGCGTTCACGATGCTGGTCGGCGGCGAAGGACGGGCGGGCTTCGTGGACGGCCGGGCGGACGTGCGTCTCGTGGAGCGCGGGGAACGCTGCCTGATGCGGTACCGGGCCGAGCTGCGGGTCGGGGGCCGGGTCGCCGCCGTCGGACAGCGCCTGCTCAACGTGGTGGGGAGGTCGATGAGTCACCGCGGGCTCGAGGCGGTAGACCGGCTCATCGAGAATCGGTCGGCGCCGTGAAGCCCGCTCCGTTCGAGTACGTCCGCCCGGACACGATCGAGGCGGCGATCGACGCCCTGCGCGCCGGCGGCGGCAGCGCCAGGGCGCTGGCCGGTGGACAGAGCCTGATCCCGACGATGAACTTCCGGCTTGCGCAACCGTCGCTGCTCGTCGATCTCGCCGCGATCGAGGAGCTGCGCGGCATCCGGCGAAACGACGACGGCGCACTGCGAATCGGCGCGATGACCCGCCAGCGCGAGGTCGAGCGGAGTGCGCTCGTCGCCGAGCTCGCACCGCTGATCACCGAGACGATGGCGTGGGTGGCGCATCCGCAGATCCGAAACCGGGGCACGATCGGAGGCAGCCTGGCGCACGCCGATCCCGCGGCGGAGCTCCCGGCCGTCATGCTGGCCCTCGACGCGACGTTTTACCTTCGCGGCCCCGCCGGGGGGCGCTCGGTCAGAGCGCGCGAGTTTTACCGCGGACTGTTCGATACCGCGCTGGCGCCGGGTGAGCTGCTGGTGGAGATCGAGGTTCCGGCCGCGAGGGCGACCTTCCGCTTCGCCCTCGAGGAAGTGTCCCGGCGGCACGGCGATTACGCGCTCGCGGGGGTCGCGGCGGCGATGGCGCCGGCCGCGGACGGTTCGGTCGGCGACATCGCGATCGCCCTGTTCAGCGTCGGCGATGCCCCCATCCTCTCCGAAGCGGGCCGCGCCGTTCTCGTGGGCGGCGCGCTGGAGCCGGCGGCGATCGGCGAGGCGGCCGACGCGACGGCCGAGGCGCTCGATCCGCCGGGGGACATTCACGCGACCTCCGACTATCGCCGGCACCTCGCCCGCGTGCTCACCCGTCGCGTGCTCGAGCGGCTCGTTCCGTGAGTGATTCGATGGGGCGCCGCCCGATGGCCGACCGGCTGACCAACGCGGATCTGGCGCCCACGAGCCCGGCCGAACGCACCTGGAACACCTGGCACATCGCGGCCCTGTGGGTGGGGATGAGCGTGTGCATCCCGACCTACATGCTGTCGGCCAGCATGATCGAGGCCGGAATGAGCTGGCGGCAGAGCCTGCTGGCGATCCTGCTCGGCAACGCGCTCGTCCTCCTGCCCCTGCTGATCAACGGTTACGCGGGAACGAAGTACGGAATTCCGTTCCCCGTCTACGCCCGCGCCTCCTACGGACTGGTCGGAGCGCACATCCCCTCGCTCGCCCGGTCGCTCGTCGCCTGTGGCTGGTTCGGTATCCAGACATGGATCGGCGGCCTGGCGATCCACGCCCTGCTCGGCACTCTGTGGCCCGCCTGGGCGGCCCTCGGCAGCGACTGGAGCTTCATGGGCTACGGCGCCGGCCACTACGCCGGCTTCCTGCTGTTCTGGCTGTTGAACGTGTACTTCGTGTGGGCGGGCACCGAAAGCATCAAGTGGCTCGAGACCCTCGCGGCTCCTTTCCTGATCCTGATGGGCCTCGCCCTGCTGCTCTGGGCGATCGGCCGCGTCGGCGGACTCGGGACGATTCTCGCTCAGTCCGACGCCCTCGTGGACGCACGACCTTCGCTCCCGTTCCCGCGCTTTTTTCTTTCTCTCTTCCTGCCATGGCTGACCGCGATGGTCGGCTTCTGGGCCACGCTGTCGCTCAACATCCCCGACTTTACGCGCTACGCCGGCAGCCAGCGCCACCAGATGACGGGTCAGGCGATCGGACTGCTGGTCACCATGCCGCTGTTCTCGTTCATCGGGCTCGCGGTCACCAGCGCCACGGTTCTGTTGTACGGCGAGGCGATCTGGAACCCGGTCGACCTGCTGGCCCGGCTGGCGGCCGAGCAGAACAGCGCCCTGCTGGCCATCGTGTCCCTCGGCGCGATCGTCGTGGCGACCCTGAGCACGAACATCGCGGCCAACGTCGTCAGCCCGGCCAACAGCCTGTCGAACCTCGCGCCGCGCCGGATCGACTTCCGGACCGGCGGCCTGATCGCCGCCGGGTTCGGCATACTCATATTTCCGTGGAAGTTGCTCGATGTATATCAAGGATGGTTAATAACTTACTCTGGCTTGCTCGGCGCCGTCGGAGGGGTGATTCTGTGCGACTTCGTGTTCGTGCGCCGGGGCCGGCTGGACGTCGCGGCGCTGTACCGCGAGGACTCGGAGTTCGCATACGGCGGCTCAGGGGTGAACGGGGCGGCCGTGTGGGCGACCCTCGCCGGGATCGGCCTCGCCCTGCTCGGCCTCGTGGTTCCGTCGCTCGCCTTCCTGTTCGAGGGGGCCTGGTTCAGCGGCACGCTAGCCTCCGCCGCGGTCTACGCCTGGTTGATGCGGCGGCCGCGATGAGATGCGGTTGATCGGCGCGGACCGAGGCGTGACGATCGTCGACGCCGCGGGAGAGCACGGCTACCCGGAGCTCCGGGCCGCGGCGGCCGCCGTCGCGGGCGGACTGCTGTGCACGGCGGGCGCGGACAACCTCGAGGGGACCCGGGTCGCCTTCCACGTGCCGCCCGGCCTGGCCTACGTCGCGACGCTCCTCGGCATCTGGCGGGCCGGCGGAATCGCCGTCCCCCTGTGCCTGGCGCATCCGGAGCCCGAGCTGGAGCACGTGCTCGACGATGTGCGGGCGTCGATCGTCGTCGCGGAGGGCGAGGGCGAGGCCACCCTCCGCCGGCTGGCGGGAGAGCGGGGGGCGGCCTTTCGAACGGTGCGAGAACTGTCGGTCGGGGATCGGACGGCGAGCGACGCTTGCGCGACGCCAGCTTCCGGCCCTGCGCTCATCCTGTACACGAGCGGCTCGACGGGGCGGCCGAAGGGCGTCCTCCTGTCGCATCGCAATCTCGACGCGACCGTCGACGCGCTGGTCGAGGCGTGGGGCTGGAGCCCGGAGGATCGAATCGTTCACGCCCTGCCGCTGCACCACACGCATGGCATCGTCAACGCGCTCCTGTGCCCCCTCGCCGTGGGCGCCACCGTCGACATGCTGGCGGGATTCGACCCCGAGACCGTGTGGAACAGGTTCGTCGATCCGCGGACGACCCTGTTCATGGCCGTCCCGACCGTGTATGGCCGGCTGATCGGAGACTGGGAGGCCGCGGCCCCCGGCGAACGGGAGCGCCGCAGCGCCGGCGCGCGACGCCTCCGGCTCATGGTATCGGGATCGGCGGCGCTCCCGGTTCCGGTTCTCGAGCGCTGGCGTCAGATCACCGGCCATACGCTGCTCGAGCGCTACGGGATGACGGAGATCGGGATGGCCCTGTCGAATCCGCTGCGCGGGGTGCGCCGCCCGGGCGCCGTGGGCCGGCCGTTGCCGGGCGTCGAGGTGTGTCTGCTGGACGAGGCCGGCCAACCGGTGGCCGACGGCGAGCCGGGCGAGCTGCACGTCCGTGGGCCGGCCGTGTTCGAGGCGTACTGGGAGCGACCCGACGAGACCGCCTCCGCCTTCCGCGACGGGTGGTTCCGGACGGGAGACGTCGCCATCGTGGAAGACGGCACGTATCGGATTCTCGGACGCCGCTCCGTCGACATCATCAAGACCGGAGGATACAAGGTGTCGGCGCTCGAAATCGAGAACGTGCTGGGCGGACACCCCGACATCGAGGAATGCGCGGTCGTCGGAGCGGCCGACCCCGACTGGGGCGAGGCGGTATGCGCCGCCGTGGTCGCGCGCCGTCGGCTGGGGCGCGACGAACTGCGCGACTGGGCCCGCGAGCGCCTGGCCCCATACAAGCTTCCCACCCGCCTGTTGTGCCTCGACCGGCTGCCCAGGAACGCGATGGGAAAGGTGACGAAACCGCAGATCCGCGCACTGTTCGACGACCCCTCACAGGCTCGAGCCGAGGAGACGCAATGAAACCCTACGATATCTCGCAGCCGCTGAACCAGGACGTGTTCTTCTGGCCCTACTATCCCCCGTTCGAGGTGAAGTACATCAAGCGAAAGGTCGAGCACGGCGTGAACGCACAGTACATCCAGACCTCCAACCACATGGGCACCCACCTCGACGCGCCGCGGCACTTCGTGACCGGCGGCATGACGATCGACGAGATCCCGCTCGACTGGCTGTACGGACCCGGCGCGATCGTCGATCTGACCGACGAGATGGACGAGCTCGCCGTCTACACGCCCGAGATGATCGAGAGCCGCGTCGAGATTCGGAAGGGCGACCGGTTGATCCTGCATACGGGCTGGCACCGCTACGCGCAGTTCGGCGCCGAGCCCGACGAGGAGAAGTACGTGCACCGCCACCCGGGCGCCCACCCCGACATGGTGCCATGGCTGCTCGAGAAGGAGATCCACATCTGGGCGGTCGACGCGATTTCCACCGATCACCCGATGGACCTGCCGATCGGCAGGTTCCTCGGCAAAGGATCGTTCGGCCACTGCGACCGGGTACGGAAACTCGCGGAGGACAAGTTCGGCGGGCCCGAGGAGGTCGATCGGCTGTTTCCCGACGAGGACTACCAGCTCACCCACAATCGGCTGTTTCCGCACAACTGCATGCACGTCGAAAACCTCGGCGGCGATCTCGCGGCGCCCGAGCTGCAGAATCGCCGATTGACCATCGGCTTCTTCCCGTGGAAGTTCAAGGGCGGCGAGGCGGCGTTCTGCCGCGCGATCGCCTTCCTCGAGGACTGAGGCCCCGATGACCGACCTGCCCCGACTGCCCGCGTCGAAACTCCGCCGGCTGATGGACACCGACGAGCTCTCGCCGACGACGCTCGTCGAGGCCTGCCTCGGGCAGATCGAGCGACGCAACGGGTCGATCAATGCCGTGGTCACCGTCTCGGAGACCGCCCTCGACGAAGCGCGGGCGCTGGAACACGACGTGGCGGGTGGCGGCGTGCGCGGCCCGCTGTACGGACTGCCCGTCGGGGTCAAGGACGTGACCGAGGTGGCGGGAATGCGCACCACGTATGGATCCCCGCTCTACGCCAACAACGTGCCCGACGAGGACGCGCTGATCGTCAGGCGCCTGCGGGAAGCGGGCGCGATCATCCTCGGCAAGACCAACACGCCCGAGTTCGCGGCCGGGGGGAACACGTTCAACGAGGTGTTCGGCCGGACCCGGAACCCCTGGGACACGGCGCTCAGCGCCGGAGGCTCGACCGGCGGCGGTGCGGCGGCCCTCGCCACCGGTATGATCGCGATCGCCGAGGGCACCGACCTGGGCGGGTCGCTGCGGGTGCCAGCTTCGTTCTGCGGCGTCGTCGGCCTGCGCCCCTCCCCGGGCCTCGTTCCGACGTACCCGACGGCCTTTCTGTGGGACAACCTCCAGGTCACCGGAATGCTCGGCCGTACGGCCGAGGACATCGCAATGGTGCTCGACGCGATCTCCGGCGCGAGCCCCCTGTCGCCCGCCGTGCAATCGGTCGCCGGACGCGAGTTCGCCGCCGCCGTCCGCCGCGGCCCCCCCCGGAGCATCCGCGCCGCCTACGTGGCCGATCCCGTGGGCCTCGGAATCGATCCCGAAGTAGCCCGGGTGTGCCGGGAAGGCGTGGTGGCGCTCGACGGCGCCGGGGCCGTCGTCGAACAGGTCGAACTCGACCTGTCCTACGGGTTCGATGCGTTCCTCGCCCTGCGGGGCTACTGGATGGCGACCCACCACCATCGGCATCTCGACCGGCTCGACGAGCTGGGCGACAACGTCCGCGGGAACGTCGAGTCTGGCCTTGGCACGACGGTCCGCGAGCTCGCCTCCGCCGAGCAGGTGCGCGGCCGAATGTGGGACGAGTTCGCACAACTGTTCGAGAGCTACGACCACGTCCTCACCCCGTGCACGGCCGTTCCGCCCTTCCCCGTCGAGCAGAACTATCCTTCGTCGATCGGCGGACGCGAGATGGGCACGTACATCGACTGGATCGCGCCGACCTTCGTGCTCAGCCTGACCGGGCTGCCGATCGCCTGCGTCCCGGTCGGTCTCGACGCCAACGGCCTGCCCGTCGGCCTGCAGGTCGTCGGCCGGCCGCGCAGTGAGGAGGCCGTGCTTGCCCTCGCCGGCCGGCTGCAGGAACTGCACCCCATCGGACTGCCGTAGACGGGACGGGACGACCTGCCCGGTCCGTCGGTCAGTCCGGGCGCAGCAGACGCTGTATGGCGGTCTGCCAGTCCCGGATGTCCGCCGCGAACGCCTCGGGCGTGATCGCTTCCAGCGCGCCGGCGCCGGCGGGCGACAGGGCGGTCAGGCTGTAGGACACTTCGACCAGCGATCCACCGGCCCCGTCGTCGTGACACCTGACACTGACCGTACCGAGCCGACTGCCCGGCGTGATCCGCACGTAGTCCGCCGCGCCGAGCAGCGGGTTGACGTGAACCACCAGCCAGACGGTCTCCTCGCCGCCGTGCGTGGTGCGGAATACGGCACCGTCGCGCGACAGCGAGCCGTCCGGTGCGTGGATCGCCTCCGGATCCCAGCCCGGCACCCAGTCCCGCTCCCCTTCGGGCGTGAATAACGACAGCGCCTCGGCGGGCGGCATCGGCACCCGGACCGTGGCGGATCGTTCGATGTGCATTCCGGCCTCCGGCGACAGGATTGGAATCGACGGCGCCAGCGGTTAGAATGCCTCCGCGAGTTCGCCGAGGAAAGCGATGGTTTCAGGGGTCGAATTGAACAAGATCGTCGTCATCGTATGTAGCGCCGCGGTGGCCTGCACGCCGGCCGCCGTCACCAGCGAGGTGCCTGCCTCCCACCAGAGTCGCGAACTCTCGTCGACCGACTCCTCCGTCGCCCGGCAGGCCGCCCTCGTCGACAGCGTCCGCCGCACGTACACGCAGGTCGACGTCGATTTCATGACGGGCATGATCCACCATCATGCGCAGGCGCTCGTCATGTCCCGCATGGCGCCCTCGCACGGCGCGAGCCCGGCACTCCGGATCATGGCCGAGCGAATCATCAACGCGCAAAATGACGAGATCGACCTCATGCAGGCGTGGCTGCGCGATCGTGGCCTGCCCGTGCCAGAACCCCGACAGGACGGGCACAAGGGCCACGAGGATCACGCCACCATGCTCGACGACCACGAGATGATGGCCGGAATGCTGACCGACGAGCAGTTGATCGCCCTCGACGCCGCCCGCGGCGAGCAATTCGACCGGCTGTTCCTCCAGTTCATGATCCAGCACCACCAGGGCGCCGTCACCATGGTAAGCAACCTCGTCGCGATCCCGGGAGCCGCGCGCGAGGAAACCGTTTTCAAGCTCGCTTCCGACATCGGCGCCGACCAGACGAGCGAGATCACCCGCATGCAGACGATGCTGCGGGATCTGCTGTTTTCCGATGCTCCCTGACCCGTCCACTTCAGACTGGAACCGCGTATGTCCACGCTGACATCCAAGCTTCGTCCGATCGCGATGACGATCGGGGCACTCACCGTCGCGGCCTGCGCCTCGTACTCCTCCGGCGACGGAGAGGCCGCGGCCACCGCGTCCTACGAACCGGCGTCCGCCGCCACCGCCGGTCCGCCGGACCCCGATCCCCGCATCGGCCTCGCCGGCGGGCTGTGGGAGGCCGAAGAGGCGATCTGGAATCTGCGGCTCGTGTCGACCACGCCGTCGCCCGAGCCGTTCGCCGGGGTCACGAATTCCGACCTCGCCTTCCTCGGTGACTACGCGATCCAGGGCAACTACAACGGCTTTCAAGTCTGGGACATCTCCGATCCGGCCTCGCCGGCGCTGCGCAAGGGCTACTTCTGCCCGGCCTCGCAGAGCGACGTGTCCGTGTACCGGAACCTGCTGTTCGTGTCCGGCGAAGGTCTGAGCGGTCGGATCGACTGCGGCGGCGAAGGCGTGCAGGACAGCGTGAGCGAGGTGCGGCTGCGCGGCATCCGCATCTTCGACATCAGCGACCTCGACAATCCGGTGAACGTCGGAAACGTCCAGACCTGCCGCGGCTCCCACACGCACACCGTGCTGGTGGACCCGGACGATGACGAGAACGTTTACATTTACGTATCGGGCTCCTCGGTGGTGCGATCGTCCAGCGAGCTGCCCGGTTGCTCGGACGCGATGCCCGAGGAGGATCCGAACTCCGCCCTGTTCCGGATCGAAGTGATCCGGGTGCCGCTGGCGAATCCGGGCGCCGCGGAGATCGTCTCGTCGCCGCGGATTTTCGACGACCTCGAGACGGCGCCGCGGCGGGAGGCTGAGGCGCCCGCCGACGTCGAGGCGCGCGAGAGGATGCTGACCGAGGCGCGGGCGCGCGGTGACTTCATCGTCGACGTGATGGGCGAGCCGCAAGTGCTGCCGTCACGCTTCGTGAACCCGATGCTCGACAGCGTCGTGGTGGCGCGAGGCGGCGAAGGGAACCCCACGGCCGCCGACAGCGCCGCGTTGCGCGACGCTTTGCCAGGGATCATCGAGCGGATGATCGGCGCCGCCGGCGGGGGCAACAACCGGGGTCCGACACAATGCCACGACATCACCGTCTACCCGGCCGTCGGACTGGCGGGGGGCGCCTGCGGCGGCTACGGCCTGTTGCTCGACATTCGCGATCCGGTGAATCCGCGCCGGCTCGCCGCGGTGGCCGACACGAATTTCTCGTACTGGCACTCCGCCACGTTCAACAACGACGGCACGAAGATCCTGTTCTCCGACGAGTGGGGTGGCGGCGGCGGGCCGAAGTGCCGTGACACCGACCCGCCGGAGTGGGGCGCCGACGCGATCTTCACGATCGACGGGCAAGAACTGGACTTCCACGGCTACTACAAGCTGTCGGCGCCACAGACTTCGGTCGAGAACTGCGTCGCCCACAACGGCTCGCTGATCCCGATTCCGGGCCGTGACGTGATGGTCCAGGGCTGGTACCAGGGGGGAATCTCGGTGTTCGACTGGACGGATCCGGACAACCCGTTTGAGATCGCGTTCCACGACAGGGGGCCCGTCGACACCGAACGGATGGAGAGCGGCGGCTCGTGGTCGGTCTACTGGTACAACGGCCTGATCGTCAACTCCGAGATCGCCCGTGGGCTCGACATCTTCGAGCTCACGCCGAGCGAGAATCTGACGCAGAACGAGATCGACGCCGCGAACACGGTGCGGCTCGACTACCTGAACGTCCAGGGGCAGCCGCAGTTCGAGTGGCCACCCAGCTTCGCGCTCGCCCGCGCCTACGTCGACCAGCTCGCGCGCGCGGAAGGTCTGCCGGCCGATCGTCTGCTCGAGATCCGGCAGGCGCTGACCCGCGCCGAAGACGGCTCCGGGGCCGACCGGCGCCGGACGCTGTCCGGCCTGGCCGAAGCTCTGCGGGCCGATGCCGGCGCCTCGACCGACGCCGACAAGGTCCGCATGCTGGCCGGGGCGGTGAGCGACCTGGCCGAGGCGTCCTGACGTGAGGCGAGCGATCGGTGCCGTCCTACTCCTCGTTCCGTCGCTGCTGGGCTGCGCCGGCGAGGAGGAGGCGGCGGCACAGTCGGCGGCCGACGCGGGGGCGGATTCCACCTTCCATGAACTCCAGGAGCGGGGCGCGTCGTCGGAAGCGATGGGCGTCGACCAGTACACGTCGACCCACGTGTTCGAGGATCTTCCGGACGGCGGGCGTATCGAACTTCAGCGGGACGTCGAGGATCCCGCCGGCGTCGACCAGATTCGCGCGCACCTCCGGGACACCGCCGGCCGGTTCGCGGCGGGAGACTTCTCGATTCCCGGTTTCGTGCACGACACCGACCGGGTGCGGGGCACGGAGGTCATGATCCGGAAGGCGGACGTGATCGCGTACGAGTTCGCCGAGCTGGCGCGTGGCGGCGAGATCCGGATCCGTACGGACGACGCCGAAGCGATCCGGGCCATCCACGAGTTCCTGGCGTTTCAGCGAAGCGACCATCGAGTCGAGGGCCACGACGCGCACTAGCGCCGGCGGTCAGTCGAGAAGCCCGGGCAGATCGCTCGCGTCGATGATCCGGATGCCCCGGCGGTCGAGCGCCCCTCGCAGGGCGTCGTCGCCGCTCGGGTCCACCGAACGCGTGAGATCCCACACCACGAACGTCTCGAACCCGGCATCTGCCGCGTCCTCGGACGTCCAGCGCACGCAGAAATCCCGGGCGAGCCCGCACACGAACACCTGTTCGACGGCTCGCTCGCGCAGGTAACCGGCGAGGCCCGTCGGAGGGCGCTCGCCATCCGGATTCCAGTTGTTCCGGAACCCGGAGTACGAGTCGGTTTCCGGGTCCGTGCCCTTCCGGATCACGGCCTCGACGCTCGTCCACGGCAGGGAAGGATGCAGCTCGGCCCCCAGCGTGCCCTGGATGCAGTGGTCGGGCCACAGGGTCTGCTCGTGGCCGTACAGATCGACCACCTCCAGTGGTTCCCGCCCCGGGTGGCGGCTCGCGAACGACACGTGCCCCGGCGGATGCCAGTCCTGCGTAGCGACCTGCAGACGAAACGGTCCCGCGCGCATGAGACGGGCGACGGGGGCAAGGATTTCGTCGCCGCCCCCCACGGCGAGGGCGCCGCCGGACACGAAGTCCGGCTGGATGTCGACCAGGATGAGGACCGAATCGTCTCTGCTCATTCGCTTCGAACGGCTACTCGACGATCTCCAGCAGCTCGACCTCGAAGGTCAGGGCGGAGTTGGCGGGGATTGGCCCGGTCGCGCGCGTTCCGTAGCCCAGCTCGGGGGGAACGAACAGGCGGTAGGTGCTCCCCACGGACATGAGCTGCAGTCCCTCCGCGAATCCCGGAATCATGTTCCCCAGGCCGAAGGTCGCGGGCTCACCGTTGTCATGGGAGCTGTCGAACTCCGTTCCGTCGGGCAGCGTCCCCCGGTAATGGAGCGTGACCTGGTCCTCGGGACCCGGCGTCGGGCCGTCGCCCGCTTCGACGACCTCGTATTGCAGTCCCGACTCGGTCGTCGTCACCCCCTCGCGCTCTCCGTTGGCCTGCATGAACGAGTCCGCCGCAACCTGGTTCTGCTCGGCCTCCGCGTTCATCGCTTCCTGCTGGGCCTGCCGAAGGTCCATCTGGAAGGCCCGGAGGATTTCGGCGAGCTCCTCCTCGGGAATGGCCGGATCCGCTTCGTCCAGCGCGTCGCGCAAACCCATGGCGAATGCGCTCAGGTCGACTCGATCGCCCACGGGGACGATCCCCTGCCCGATGTTGAAGCCGATCCCGTAGCTCGCCTTCTGGTCGCTCGACTCGAGGGTCACGTCCGCACCCGGCTCGGCGGCGCATGCCGTCAGCAAGGCCAGCAGCATCGCTCCGAGCGTCGATCTGGTTCGAAAAAGAGAGCGCAAATTACCTTCCTGGACTGGGTATCTGGTGTCGCGAAGCCTCCGGCCCGGGAATGAGCAACGGGCCGCTCGATCGCTCGAGCGGCCCGTTGAACTCATCTCACGACCCGGAGGTCAGGAGATCTGGACGACGTTCTCTGCGGCAGGACCCTTCGGGCTCTGCACGACGTCGAACTCGACCGTCGCACCCTCGGTGAGGCTCTTGAAGCCTTCAGCCTGGATGTTGTTGTGATGGACGAAGCAGTCCTTGCTACCGTCCTCCGGAGTGATGAAACCAAAGCCCTTCTGGTCGTCGAACCACTTCACTGTTCCCTTGGTACGCATCATCGCGCTCCCTTGGTGTTACGATCTTCGAGTTCGGATGACCCGCACTGGAGACCATAGATGCGCGGAAAGCCCGCGCGGCTGGCGTGACCAACCCGGCCACGCCGTATAAACAAACGAGGCGCGATCTTCACATGGAAGACCCCGCCTCCATTTCAAACGCTATCATTGTCACGTACTGCATCGTCGCATGTTTCAAATCGTGCCTATGATAACGAAGCGAAGACGCCACGTCAATAGCCGGCCCGCGTGTCCTCAGACCTTGGCCCCATGGCACTTCTTGAACTTCCTGCCGCTGCCGCACGGGCACGGATCGTTGCGGCCCACGTCGGCGAACTCCGAACCGCCCGACGGGGTCGTCATCGTACCCACTACTCCGGTCGACTCCGCGGTGTCCTTCGCCGTCGCGGCGATCCCCGTCGGGCTCATTTCGGGTCGAGTCGCCGGGCCCCGCAGCGCAACCGAGCCGCCGCCCCGGGCGCTCCCCCCGCCTCCGACTCCCGTGGGAGGCGCCTCGGACGGGCCGCTCAAGCCGGTGATCTGCGGTGCGCGCAGGGTCTGGGGACGCTGCTCGATCCGGGCGCGGAACAACCGGTTGGCGAGCGTGCGGCGCATGTCCGCCATCAGCTCGACGAACGCCTCGAAGGCCTCTCTCTTGTACTCGATCAACGGGTCCCGCTGTCCGTAGGCCCGGTAACGAATCGAGTCGCGCAGGTGGTCGAGATCGTACAGGTGGTCCTTCCACTTCTCATCGAGCACGGAAAGCGTGATGAAGCTCAGTATCCGTTCCCAGGCGTCGCCGAACGAGTCGAGCTTGTCATGGTAGGCCTCGCGCACGAACCCGATCAGCGCGGACTCCAATTCCTCCACCGTGGTCCAGGGGTAGTCCGAGGGTGCGGCCCCATCGACCTCGAGAAACGTCGGAAGCAGGAAATAGCTGAGCAGGATCTTCTCGCGCAGGCCTTCGAGATCCCAGTCGTCGGCCGTGGTCCCCGACGCAATCACCTGCTCGAAGTCCACCCGAACGGCGGACTCGATCATCTCCCACACTTCGCCCTTCAGGTCCTCGCCACCCTCGAGCGCGAACAGCCGCAAGTCGTAGACGACTTCACGCTGCTGGTTCATCACGTCGTCGTATTCGAGCAGCTTCTTGCGGGCCTGGAAGTTCTGGAGCTCGACCCGGTGCTGGGCGCGTTCGATCGCCTTCGTCATCCACGGGTGCGTGATGACTTCGCCCTCTTCCGCCCCCAGCTTGTCCATCACCTTCGCCACCCGGTCGGTGGCGAACAGCCGCATGAGGTTGTCCTCGAGCGACAGGAAGAACCGGCTGGAGCCGGGGTCGCCCTGGCGGCCCGAGCGGCCACGCAGCTGACGGTCGATGCGCCTCGACTCGTGGCGCTCCGTGCCGAGAATCTGCAGGCCGCACGGCGGATCGACGTAGCATCCGAGGCTGGTCACCTGATCCTGCGTCAGATCGGCCTGCTCGTCGATCTGACCGAACGCCGGATCGCTGGCCTGGATGCCGCACACCTGGCATTTCACGACGCCCGGGCCGAGCTTGATGTCGGTTCCGCGGCCGGCCATGTTCGTCGCGATCGTGATCGCGCCGGGCTGGCCGGCGTCCGCCACGATCTGCGATTCGCGCTCGTGCTGCTTGGCGTTGAGCACTTCGTGGTCCAGTCCCCGCCGCTTGAGCATCCGCGACACGGTCTCCGACACGTCGACGCTCGTGGTGCCCACCAGGATCGGAAGGCCGCGCTGGTGCATGCGCTCGATCTCGTCGAGCAGGGCGGCGTATTTTTCCCGCTTCGTGCGGTACAGCATGTCCTCGTCGTCGAGCCGTCGTACGGGGCGGTTCGTCGGAATGACGATCACTTCGAGGCCGTAGATCTCGTGGAACTCGGTCTCCTCCGTCTCGGCGGTGCCCGTCATGCCCGAAAGCTTGTCGTACATCCGGAAGTAGTTCTGGATGGTGATCGTGGCGAGCGTCTGGGTCTCGCCGCGCACGCTCACCATCTCCTTCGCTTCGACGGCCTGGTGCAGGCCGTCGCTCCAGCGCCGGCCGTGCATCTTGCGGCCCGTGAACTGGTCGACGATCACCACCTCGCCGTTCTCCACCACGTACTCCACGTCCTTCTCGTACAGGGCGTGCGCCTTTACGAGCTGGTGAATGACGTGAATGCGTTCCGACTTCTCGGCGTACTCCCGCTCCAGCGCCTGAATCCGCTCCCGCTTCTCGTCGACCGACAACTGGTCGGCGTCCTCGATCTTCTTCACGGACTCGCTGATGTCGGGCACGATGAACGCGTTCGGATCGCCCGGGCTCAGGACGTCGAGTCCCTGGTCGCTCAACTGGATCGTGTGACCCTTCTCGTCCGTCGTATACAGCAGTTCCTCGTCGACTTCGGCCAGCGCCTTGTCGCGCATCAGCGCGCCCTCGGTGCGCTGGAGAAGCTGTTTCGCACCGGTCTCGTTGAGCAGCTTGAGGAGGCGCTTGTTCTTCGGACCGCCCCGCTGCGCCGCCAGCAGGTGCTTACCGGTCGCGAACTCGCTCGCGTCTTCGTCCTCTGCCTCGAGCCTGTTCCATTCCTCTTCCGCCGCCGCCACGAGGTCGTTCACGATGTGGCCCTGCTGGCGGACGAGCGCGGCAACCTGGGCGTTATACTGTTTGTAGACCTGCTGGTCCTGCCCGCGGCCCACCGGGCCGCTGATGATCAGCGGCGTCCGCGCCTCGTCGACCAGCACGGAGTCGATCTCGTCGATGATCACGTAGGTGTGGGACCGCTGCACGCGATCCTCCATCCGTACGACCATGTTGTCGCGCAGGTAATCGAACCCGAACTGGTTGTTCGTGCCGTAGGTGATGTCGCAGGCGTAAGCGGCGCGTCGCTCCGGCGTACCCGGGTCGGTTTCGTCGAGGCAGCCGACGGTGAGCCCGAGGTATTCGAACACGACGCCCATCCACTGTGAGTCGCGCCGGGCCAGATAGTCGTTCACCGTCACCAGGTGCGCGCCCTTTCCGGGCAGGGCGTTCAGAAAGAGCGGCAGCGTCGCGACCAGCGTCTTCCCTTCACCAGTCGCCATTTCGGCAATCTTGCCCTGGTGCAGGACGATGCCGCCGATGAGCTGGACGTCGTATGGGACCATGTCCCAGGTCATCCTGTTGCCCGTGACCTCGATCTCGGTGCCGAGCAGTCGACGGCAGGTCTCGCGAACGACGGCGAACGCCTCGGGAAGCAGTTCGTCCAGCACCTCCGAGGTGGCGTCGCGAAGCTCGTCCTCCGCTTCCGCGATCCGCCCGGTCAACACCTCGCGGTCCGCGGGCTCCTCGCTGTGCCTGCGCTCCTCGCGCAACTCGCCGATCAGGGCCTCGACCGCTTCGGTGCGCTCACGGATGCGGGCGCGGAACCGTTCGGTCGACGCCTTGAGCTGCTCCTCCGATACGGCCTCGAGCTCCGCTTCGTGGCGCAGGATCTCGTTCACGATCGGCTGGAGCTTCTTCATTTCCCGCTCGAAACGGGTGCCCAGCACCTTATTTATGATCTGCTTCAGCATCTCGTCTCGTATCCCGTCTCGTATCGCATCGTTTCCCCGGCCGTGTCCAGCTCGTCCCAGGCTCGCAGCACCTCGGAATGGATCGCGTCCGGCACCAGGTAGCGGATCGACCGGCCGGCGCCCAGCCTGCGGCGGATCTCCGTGCTCGACAGATCTACCCGGGTGACATCGACCGGCCGGAACGGAAACCGCCCATCGGCCGTCGCCCGGCCTCCACCGCGGCGCATCACGGCCAGCTCCGCCAGCTCCGCGATCCTCTCCGGCTCACGCCATTCGCCGAATCCTTCAAACTGGTCGGATCCGATCACCAGGAACAGCCGATCGTCCGGCCGGGCCGCACGGATCTGTTCGAGCGTTTCGACCGTATACGACGGTCCCTCGCGCCGGAACTCGATGTCGCTCACCTCGATCCGCGGATTCGGAGCGAACGCACGCCGGGTGAGCGCGAGGCGGACGTCGCCGGGCAGCGTAGTTTCCCGGTGCGGCGGGTGCGCGGCGGGGACGACGATCAGGCGGTCGAGCGACAGGGCCGTCACGACGTCCGTCGCCACGATGCGGTGTCCGACGTGCGGCGGATCGAACGTACCGCCGAACACCGCGACGCGGGTCGGTGCGTTCACTCGCTCGCGGACGCTCCCGCGGGGCCCGATTCGGGCTCAGCCCCCCGCACGGCGCGAGCTTCGGGACTGTCGGGAAACCGTTCGAGGAGCGCCTGGCGGACCGCATCGGCCTCGGCCAGGAAGCCGACCTGCGAATAGCTGTCGTGCAGCTTGCCGAGCACCTCCGGAATCACCGGTGCCTCGGGGTACTCCCGCACCGTCGACTCGAAGTAGATGATCGCCGATTCGTAGAACTTCCGCTCGTAGTACCAGGTCCCGACGCTGGCACGCTTCTCGGCCAGCTTGAGACCGGCGCGATCGATCAGCTCGCGCGCATCGCCGTCGAGCGGGCTGCGCGGAAAGTACTCGAGCAGACGCGTGCACGCCTCGATCGCCCGCTCCGTATACTCCTGGTCGCGCGGGATCGACGGCGAGAGCTCCCAGTAGGCCCGGCACATCCCGAGCTGTGCTTCGTCGGCCACCGGGCTGTTGGGACGGCTCGTGGCGAGCATACGGAACTCGTTGGCCGCGAGCAGGTGCTGGTTGGTGGCGAGGTACGCCTCGCCCAGCAGGTAGCGAGCGCTGTCGGTCGTCGGATGCAGCGGCTCGCGGAACAACAGATCGCGAAACCCGCGGATCGCGTCGTTATACTGCCCCCCCTCGAATCGCTCGCGCGACCACTCGAACCGCTCGGACGGGGTGGCCTCGGGCGGAGGCAGGGCGACGCTGCAGCCGGTCGCCACGGCCGCCGCCAACAGCGCCACCAGGACCGTGCGACGGGGCGCGGCCTCGTTCGACTGTCGGGATATTCGTAGCACCGGCTATGACTTTCCGTAGCGGATTTCGCGGATTCGTTCTTCTGCCAGCCGTACGAGGGGACCCGTCCGGGCGGGATTCAACTCGCGCACCATCTCGTACTCACGTTCGGCCGCTTCCAGGTTGCCCGACCGGCGTAAGATCTCACCGCGAGCGAAGTGAGCCCGATCGAGCAGAGTACGTGGAACACCCTGGCGGATCAGGAGGTCCAGCTTCTCGAGCGCCGCGGCCGAGCGGCCGGCGGCGCGGTCCTGCTCGGCCACTGCGTACAGGCACTGGCCGTACTGCCAGCGCGCCGCCGAGCCCGCTCCACGATCCGCCCCCGGGCTGTCGAGATAGCGCTCGAAGTAATCGAGCGCCTCGCTGCAGCCGCCCACCTCCTGAAACGCAATCGCGGTCGCGAGCCACGTCTCGGATCCGGCCTCGCCAGATTCGAGCGCCGACAGGTACAGCGGCAGGGCACGTCCGTAGTCCGACAGGTCGGCATGGTAATCGGCGAGGGCAAGCTTGAGGTCCGTCGGAACGAAGCCGAGCCCCATACCCAGCACCACCTCGAGCGCCCGCGCCATGTTGTCGGGGGAGCCGTCTTCGAGCGCGACGCGTGCCGCTCCCGTGAGCTCGACCGCGACGGCTTCGCGATAGCTGGAGTCCTGCTCGAGGGTCTGGCGCAGGTACTGCAAGGCGGCCTCGACCTCCCCGCGCTGCCCGTACGCGCTTCCGAGTCGCAACAGGACATCCGGCTCGTCTCCGTCGGTACGCAGCGCGAGCTTGTACTCGGCGATCGCCTCGTCGACGGCCCCGACGGCGAGCAGCCGATCGCCCCGCTCGAGCGACCCGTTCCCACCGCCGCAGCCAGCCGCCGCGAGCGCCAGGAGCAGCAGCATGCGCCGCGCCGGCACGAGACTCGACCGCGCGCTCATCTCACGCCGAGGCCAGGTCCGGACGCGAAGGACGCTGCGTCCGGCGGCGCCGAAACAGACCATACTTCAGAATGCAGTAGATCGCTCGCACCCCGTCCCTCCAACCGATCTTCTTCCCTTCCGCATAGGTGCGGCCGCTGTAGGACACGCCGACTTCGTACACCCGCCAGCCGCCGAGGGCTACTTTGGCCGTCAACTCCGGTTCTACCCCGAACCCTCGCTCCTCGATCTCCAGGCCATCGAGCACTTCCCGACGGAAGCACTTGTAGCAGGTCTCCATGTCGGAAAGGTTGAGGTTCGTGACCATAATCGACAGCAAGG
>Ga0268386_10000383_pt1 | contig 27442 bp, 29 predicted proteins | sample RVTome_15_FD_200260 | JGI IMG/M metagenome (GOLD analysis project Ga0268386, IMG submission 200260) | Soil microbial communities from uranium-contaminated site in the Upper Colorado River Basin, Wyoming, United States - RVT150D86... ... | reverse complement strand
CGCGCAGCCGGCGAAACCAGAAAAAGGCACGCATCCGCCACGTCCTCCGGCTCACCGAGCCGTCCCAGCAGCACTTTCGCATTCCAGCGAGCCACTCCTTCCGGCCACTGTTCTTCTATACCCGGCCGCGCGATCAATCCGGGCGATACGGCGTTCACCCGGATGCCGTACCGGCCGAGTTCGAGCGCAGCCGACCTCGTGAACATCACCACGGCAGCCTTCGCGCTGTTGTAGTGACTGTGATCCGGCGCCGGATGTATCGCGCCGATCGACGCGATATTGACGATGGCGCCATCGCCCTGTGACTTCATCGTTCCAGCCGCCGCCTGGGTACAGTGCATCGTCGTCGTCACCACGGATTCGTACATGTCGTGCCACTCGCCCGGCTGCATCTCGAGCAGCGACCGTGCCGGGAACATGCCTGCGTTGTTGACGAGGATGTCGAGGCGGCCGAAACGGGCGAGCGTCTGCGCCACCACGTCCTTGGCGGCCGCAGCATCGGATAGTTCCGCCTGGAGGGTTGTGGCGGTACCTCCTTCCGCAGCGATCGTGGCAACCACGCGAGCGGCCTTGTCTACATTAGTGCGATAGTGAACGACGACAGCGGCGCCCGCCTCTGCCAGCCGGCGAGCGATCCCCGCGCCGAGTCCCTGGCTGGCGCCGGTGACGATTGCAACCTTCCCCGACAAATTCAACAATGCGCCTGTTCTCGGCACTTGCACGATGGAGTCCCCCTTGATGAACGACGATCCGCGCAACGCGACGCGACCGGCAACCATTGAGGATATCATCGGAGACTATCGGTCGTTCTTTGCCGACCTGATGCGGCGACTGGAGGTCGCGGGCATCGAAGTCGCGGGTTGCGCGATCAGCCATCGTAATCGGCGAGACCTTCGACGATTTTGCGAGTGCGCACGAGGCGCTGCTGACCGGCAGGCAGGACCAGGGGCCGTTCTGCCAGCCGGCCTACATCACGTTCGGGAACAAGCAGACCGTGAAGTTTTACAGGTATTCGCTGAAGGACGTGGTGCAGAAAGAGGGACGCAAGTTCGTATAAGGTCGGCAGCGCGGGGACCAATTGCGCCTCTGTGCAGGAGGTCGCCCGCGAGGCGGCAGATAACCACTCCTGCGTGATCTGCACTCCCGCCCTTCATGGCGGTCGGGCTCCCACAGCGCTATGTTTAATCGTTGCCGCAAATGTATTGAATGGCAAGCTGTAGGAGCCTGCCCCGCGGGCGACCCGCTCTACCTGCGATCACGCAATAGCTTTCTCGTACCGCCAGACATCCAGCGGAAATATCCCCTCCTGGGTAGGCAACTGCGACGTCATCACTCCCACCCGGCGCCACCCGCACTTCTCATAAAAGCGCGCCGCTCTCTCATTGCCGATCGCGCAGGCGAGCCAGGCCGTCTCGATACCCTCTTCGAGAAATTTTTCCTCAGCATCGTCAACCAGCGCCTTCGCCAGCCCTGAGCCCCGCGCCTCCGCCGATACGTAAAGCTGGTAGAGCTCAGCCTCCTTCCTCATGCAGAAACCGACGGGCGCTCCGACCGGTCCGGCGACACGTACATCGGCAAGACCCGCAGCCAGCCTGTCCCGGAAACTTTCCGGAGTACGAAGCCGTTTCAGTTCCGCCGGCAGTATCTCCGCGTGCGCGTCCTGCCAGCCGTCGTACCAGATCTGAGCCAAATGCGCGACTTCTGCCGGTTCGGCATCCCTGACATCCACCCTGACCCCTCCATACGCAAGATCACTTCGATCTTGAAGCGAATCTTGTCCTGCACCACTCACCCGGCGTCTCGTCATGGGTTGCCGAGGTCAGTTCCACCGTCACCGTCCTCTTCCCATCTACGAAATCCTCGATCAGCATCGGCATGAGCAAGCCGTCTACATCGCGCCAGTTGCCGTATCTCCTTTCGCGCGCTCCTTTTCGCACACGGAGCAGCAAGCGCGTCTCCGGCGAATATTCCTTCTCGATGATCTCTACGTCGTCCTCATACCGGTAGCCCACTCGTCGATCTTCCCGGTATATCGGTTCGATCACCGCGTCGTTCGGGATGTTCTCGTCAAGTTCTTCGCGATTAGCTTCTTCCGCCGTCGCTTCGAGCTGCTCCGCGACGTCTTCATTAGCCACCGTGCAGGTATCGAAGCCGGGATCGCATTCCATGGCTCCGGAATCGCCGAGCACCTGATGCACCTGGACGGGGCCGGCGTCGATGTCGATGACAACGCGGGTCGGATAATACAGGCAGGTATGGTACGTGCCGCTGACTTCCGGACCGAGTTCATGAAAGATGATCGTCCCGGTGCGCTCGATGACACGCAGGCTTTCCAGTGCTGCAAGACCGCCACGCGCGTCGAGGTGCTGCTGCCTCAGTGATTCGTGCCACTCGCCGGATGTACATGCGCACGCAAATGCGACGGACAACAGAAGCCGTGTTTTATGCAGCGCCATCCTGGACCTCAAAAGACTAGCGCTTCTCGGGCGGTATCGTCCTGATCGCCTCTGCAAAGCGTGCGTGAACCGCCGGGTCGACCGGGCGGTGCTTCACCCTGGTGCCTGCCGGATTATTGGCGAGGTAGTTTCCGTCCTTCCAGTTTGTCGACGGCCGGATCGGCCGGGCTGCAAATCCGCCACCGCAGTTGGGACACACGTTTTCCAGCACGGTATCGACGCAGGTTGCACAGAAAGTGCACTCAAATGTGCAGATGCGCGCCTCGAGCGAGTTGGGAGGCAGCGGCTTGTTGCAGTTTTCGCAGCCTGGTCTGAGTTCCAGCACATACCCTCCTTTACTTCCGTCCGCATAAACTTCAGTAGAAGCCCGCCCCGCGCGCGACCACAGCGACGATCAACGAGGTCGCAGGTCGCCCGCCGGGCGGGCTCCTGAAGCGCCCTCTTCCGAACTCGCGACTTGCCCGATGAGATCGCCCAATAGATCGCGGGCTTCATGCAGTGAACCAAGCACGCGGAACGCCGCCGCTAATCCTTGTTCGGAAGGCTGCTTCAGGTCCGGGATCAGCAATGACACCATGCCGGCTCGGCTGGCGGCAAGGATCCCGGCATCCGAGTCTTCCAGTGCCACGCAATGCACGGGATCCACTCCGAGCCGTCGCGCTGCTTCGAGGTAGATATCCGGTGCGGGTTTCGGCCGGGCCACCTGGTCGCCCGTCACGATGACATCGAACGTTTCGTGAAGTTCTACGTTGCCGAGGCTGAACTCGGTGAACGAAGCGTCGCTCGACGTAGCCAGCGCGAGCGGCAGTCCTTGCGTCCGGATGAAGGAAACCAGTTCGTGCAAACCTGCTTTCGTCGCGATGCCTTGCTCGCGCGCACGGTCTCGCCACAGGGCGGGCCATCGGCTTCGAAAGGTTTCCAGAGGGAACGCAAGACCGAGTTGCTCCGAGAGGTCATTCTCGCAATCTTCTGTGGAGCGCCCGACGAAGCGCTGATAGGAGGCATCGTCCAGTTCGTGCCCCAGTTCCGCCAGCGCCTGCTGCCACGCCGTTTTGTACAACGGCTCCGTATCGAGCATGAGCCCGTCCATGTCGAAGACCACAGCGTCGATTCGCATAGTGTGGGGCCCCTGCTGTTCGATTGGCGGCCGGCGTAGGACCTACGGGTCGGCGCCAGTATATCGGCAGGCAGGGTCCCGTTGCGGTGAGTAAGAAATACTTTACAATAAGTAAGAAATAGTTTACATTGCACCGCCTGTACCTCAGGGGAGGTGATGTGATGTCCGACATGTCGTTCAAGGAAAAGAGTATTTGGGGAACGCTCGCCGCGGTCACCGTGGTGGGTATCCTCTATTTCTGGACCGTGGTCCAGATGCTCGGCGTCGGGGCCGTCAACCTTGTCGCGCTTGGCAAACTGGCAGTCGGCCTGACCATATTCTTCATTATCGTCGAGATTGTCTTACATTCAGTTCTCGCCGCCTGGTCACCGCGTGAAGCCGAAGCAGGTGAGGATGAGCGCGACAGGCTGATCGAGCTGAAAGGCGAGCGCGTGGGCGGCCTGCTGCTGGGAACCGGTGTAGCCTTCACCATCGGCCATATAGCCCTGAACGCGCTTATTGGATCAGCACCTGGCGTTCCGCCTGCGTTGACGGAGAGCAGCTCCCACTTCGTTACGGCAAACCTCCTGCTGTTCTCCCTGACCATCTCCGAGATTGGCAAGTACGTCAGCCAGCTCGTGTATTACCGGCGCGGAACCTGAGTTGGGTAAGGGCAAGCCGCGCATCACCAATCGCATACGGCAATTGCGACTGGAAGCGGGCCAGATGACGCAGCAGGCGCTCGCGGAACAGGTGGGTGTGACTCGACAGACGGTGATCGCGATCGAGAACGATCGCTATTCGCCGTCGCTGGAAGTCGCTTTTCGCATCGCCAGGGTGTTCGGCGTCGGACTGGAAGAGGTGTTCGGCTACGACGACGAAAGCGCCGGCTGACGCGACTGCGTATCGATTCAACGCCGCGACGGGTTCTCCGCCGAAGCAGCGCCTGGTGCGGCCTCCGCGTTCTGCTTCTGAATCACCAGGGCGATGCCACCAAGAATTGCGACGGACGCCAGCACCAGGCGCAGCGTTATGGGCTCGCTCAGGAGAATGATGCCGCCCACGGCGGCAATAACCGGAACGCTGAGCTGCACCGTCGCAGCTTCAGTCGACTTCAGAGCTGGTAGTACCGTGTACCAGATCGCGTAGCCTATTCCGGAGGTAATCGCGCCCGATGAAGCTGCATACCAGAATCCGGCGCTATCCACCGCGGTTTTGGGCAACAGCAACACGCTCAGCGCACAGGCGACCGGAACGGCACGCAGGAAGTTTCCCGCCGTTGCGGCGAGCGGATCGCCCGCGCCTTTTCCGCGCAACGAATAGACACCCCATGCAACTCCGGCAGCGAGCATCAACATGGAGCCGTGCAGAGGTGGTGCAGACAGGCCCGGCAGCAGCAGGCCGAGAAGCCCGCCAAGGGCGAGTACGAGCCCGATGATCTGCAACCGCCGAAAGCGCTCGCCTCTCCACAGGCCGTAACCGATCATTGTTGCCTGGACTGCGACAAAGAGCAGCAACGCGCCGGATGCTGCAGTCAGGCTGACATAGGCAAAGGAAAATCCGGCGGCATAGGCAATCAACGCGAAGGCCGAAAGCCAGCTGCCGGCGCTTTTGGTGCGCCTGCCACGAAACACCTGCACGATCATCCACAGGGTCAGTGCGCCGGAGGTCACTCGTATCGTCGTGAAACTTGCCGGATCAATGCTGCCTTGGTCGAGAGCCAACCGGCAAAGCAGGGAATTTCCCGCAAAAGCGATCATAGTCAGCGTCGTCAGCGCAATCACCCGCGCGTCGATCACGCTGCATTCCTCGGTGCGCTGTGGCGATAGGCCGTCTCCCCCAGGTAGTGATATCCCGAGATCAACTCGCCAACCAGTCAAGGCCCAAGACGACTGGCTGCTGCATGCAAGAGCACGCGCGAGTAGAACGCCTCGACATACTCCGCGTGGTGAACTGGTCGCCCGAACTCCATGACGTAGCAATCAGCGTAGGCACCCTGCTCGAGATACCTGCGAAGCAAAGCATTTCCGGGTAGGTCACATGCTTTTATCGATGCCATGGCGTGCTACGCGACCTCATCGTAACCGCCACCTCGCCACTGCAGCAGACAGAAGCCGTGACCGAAAGGATCGCTGAAAGAGGCCTGGCGCCCCCACACGAAATTCTGGACGGGTCCCTCGAGTCGCGCACCCGCGGCAATCGCCCTTTCGACGGCCATTTCGATCTCGGGAACCACGAAGTCGAGATGGACAGGTGTCCAATGTCGACGATAATCGCGCGACAACTCCGCCCCCGGAACGGGGGCACTGCCTGTTTCTTTCTCCGAAAGAAAGATCCGCACCGAACCTGCCGCAAGCTCCGCGACTGTGCCTTCGAACAGCCGGCGGCTAAGCGTGAGTTCGGTGGCTCGCTCATAGAACTCTATGGCCGGCTCCAGGTCCGGGACGTCGATGTTGACCAGGGTTTCCACCGGCAGATCGCTCCTTATGCATCATCCAGGGTACGGGACAGCCTCAAGGTCATCGAGCACCGCCTCGAGGGCGATCGGCGCCACATCCGGCCGGACCCAGCCCAGGCGGGCTTCGGCTGACATTAACCGGGAACTCGAATAAAAGGCCAGCAATATGGTCCTATCCGCCAGCGCCCCGTCCAGCGGGCAAGCGAGCCGCTCCGCCAACGGTATGCCCATGTAGCGCTTCGAGAACGCCGCGAGTAGCCGCACATAGACCCGCGTTATCGTCTCGTGATAGCCGCTCGTTGCCGAGTTGATCGTGTCGTGACTCTCGTTCAAACGCCGGATACCTGTGCGGAGACGCAACCGCGCCTCTTCACTCCCATAACGCTCGACGTGCCAGAGACCGACTGCGAGATGCGCGGAGTGTGTCCACTCCTCTTTCGCAAGTGAGCACTGGACGAACCGGCGCGCGAAATCATCCAGTTCCGATTCCGTTTGAAACAGCATCAATACCTGTCCTCGACCACGAAAAAGTCGAGCTTCCTGGTATAGAACTCGATGGCCTCGTCATAGTCCCGGAGGAGAAGTGCTACGTGCGCAATGGATTGCTTCATGCGGTTCTTGTTCGCCCGGCCTTCCCAAGGTCAGTAATTGAAAAATGGTGACTCGCGATGTTAAATCCCTCACGCAGGTAGAACCTATGTGCTGCGAATCTTTGCACTCCTGAATCCAAGTGCAATTGCCCGCAATTAAGGTCGCACGCATGGGACTTGAGCCACTCGATCATTTTGGCGCCGGCGCCGCTGGAACGACGACGCTCTGCGGTTACGAGGTCGTCAACGTAGATATGTTTTCCCCAAGCCAATTTTGTTCCAACTACGAAGCCGGCAACGCACAGGACTTCTTCATCTGATTCGACGTAGGCTATTTGATAGCCATGTCGTTGTTGCTCCTTGATTTGCGCGAGCAAGAGTTCCTTTGTGAAAGCCGTCCGCAGTTGCAGTAGAACCCCAATGACCATCTCGAGCTGAGCGTCAGACTCAGCAATGTGGATATTCATACTGGACAATGTGACCTACTCCTCAGGTGAATGCAGCAAGGCCGAATGCGCTCGATGCGCACCCCGTTGGAATCGCATAACGCTGAAGCTCAGCGGCGCCGACCGAGCGTAGCGAACGAGGGAACCGCAAGTCATCGACGGATCAACGGCCGTTCGTCAGCGGCCCGCTGCTCTCGAAACACAGGATAGTGCTCCGCGACGAACTCATAGAGCAGCGTCGCCTCGGGCGGATGGCGCCGGTAGCCCGGCGGCGGGATGAATCCCTTGGCCTGCGCGATCAACACAGGTGAGGTGGTGGCCGGGCTCCGGGTCAGGCGGGGCTCGGCGGTGGCTGCGCGTAGGCTGCCTCCACCTCGTCCAGCTCCAGAAGGGCGGCGGCTATACGCTCGCCCTCCGCGTCCGGTAAGCCGGACACCGTGAAGTAGCGCTGCTGCTCGGGATCGACGACCTCGGGGAACTGAGGCGTCATCATGGCTCGCGCATCACCCAGGACAGCCTCGATCTTCTTCAGTGCGGGATCCTCAGAGGCGTGCGCCCTGAATGCTTCCGCGGTATCCGAGCGGAGCCGGACCACGATCTCCATCTATGACCACCTCTGATGGCAGCGGCCTGGGCGGCCGTGGAAGTCGCCCAGCCCGCAGTCACCTCAATGGTAGGACTGTTCGCCTACAGGCATCGGGAGCCAGACCGCGGGCTCGCCCGCATCGGTCGGTCCCGTGCCGCTGTGAGTGCCAGGTGCAGCCTGGCTGGCGGCCTCGATGCCGACGACCAGCTCTTCTGCCGGAGCGCCGCCGTCGGAGGTCGGAATGTCCTGCTGCTGGCTCTCCTGTGCAGCGTCCGCCGCGTCTCCCCGCCCGATGGTCGCGGATTGTGCCTCCTGCTCGCTCAGCTCGATGATGATTCGCATCTGCCTCCTCCTACCAGCCGACCACTGCGTAGCGGCCCTCGATGTTGACCGGCTCGCTCGTGTGGTTGGTCACGGAGATCCAGTAGGTCACGTATTCATCGGATGCCCGTTCGATCTGCACCGACGAGCTGATCTGCGGAGCACCCAGCTTGGGGCTCGTTGGCACGACCGTCCAGAGAACGTGCCAATGAGCGGGCCAACGGAAAGTGAACCAGCGATGTGTCGCGTTGGCGGCCACGATGCCGGTGAACTGCACACCAAGCCATTGTCCTGTCTGCCTCGCCAGCGCAATCAGCTGGCGGAGGTTCGGGCGGTTGCCGATCCTCTGCGTGCGAGGCCGGCCCGGTGCATCCTGCTGGGGTGAACCGCTTTGCCGCAGCAGCTGGCGAGCCCGCGCCGGTGAGAGCGGGATGCGCCCGGCCGCCCGCAGGATCCCCTGGACGGAGGCAAGCGCACCAACGACCGTCGGTGAAGCGCTCGAGGTACCGCTGAAGAGGTCCGTGTACCACAGGTCCTCGCTGCTGCCGCCCTGGTAGTCGCCGTAGCCGGTAGTGGTCACCTCCCAGCCATAACCCTGGCAGTCGACGCGGCTGCCGTAATTGGAGAAGAAGCAGCGCGCGCGGTCCACGTAGACCTCGCCGAAGCGCGGTTCCTGAGTACGGCCGTGAATACCTGGCGGCGGGTTGCCCGCGCCCACGACCACGGCGCCGGAGCTTGGATTGGCCAGGTTGAACGGGTTCCTCCAGGTGGCCGGAAAGCCGGCCAGAGGCGTGTTGTAGGTGGCGTCGTCCAGGTTGTTGTTGCCGTTGCCGGCAGCCTCGACGACCGTGATGCCACGATTCACGGCATAGCGGATCGCGGCGAAGTCCGCCGGCCACCATTCGACCGAGGTATAGCCCCGGGTTGGATGACCGTACTGGACCTCGATGAGAATGATGTCGCCCGGTCGCAGGTGATCGGCGGCCGCAACGATCGCGCCCGGCAGGCCGCCGACGTCGAAGATCGACGAGCCCCGGACATGCGCGTCGGGCGCGAAGCCGGTGATGCCGATCGTGTTCAAGTCGCCGCCGATCACACCCACTACCGCTGTGCCGTGATTGCGCCAGCCCAGGTCGGTGGTCTGAGTGCGGATCACGCCGCCCTGATTCACCCTCAGGTCCTCGTGCGTGAACCGCCAGGCGCCCTCGCAGTCGATGACCTGGACACCCGCCCCACGGCCTCCGAACATCGTCCACGCGTAACGGGCGTCGATACCCGCAGGAGCCGCCTCGAGATACATCTGCCGTGATGTCAGGTCTGCTGTGGCCGGTGGAGCTTCGACGGCCGCCGGCGTCATGTCGTTGACTTGCATGAGTTGCGCGGCGGTGCTGTCCTGTGCTGCCTCCCGCGCCGCGTCGGTGCTGATGGTTGACGCCGGAACAGGCTCCGGCGTCACGTACGCCCCGGCGACCATCGGCAGGGCCGCCAGTTCTTCGGCCAGTTCGTCCAGCTTGTCCGCTGGGGCGTCGATGGTGTAGTACAGATGCAGGTCTGGGGCCGGTGCCTCGCCCATTGCGGAGGCGGCTGCAACCTTGGCCGCCAATCTTTCTTCCGTGTCGCCGAACAGCGGGAGCATGTGACCCGTTGCCCGGTCGAGGACGCGATTCAGTTCACGGGTGTCCATTCCGGCCGCCGATTCGACACGGGTCTGTCCGGCGCGCAGAGCCGCGCCCGGCTCGGCGATCACCACCAATAGTCGTTCCGAGGCCTGGTTGCTGGCACGGCCCCTACCGGAACCGGCGCCTCCACTCTTGCGCTTGGCTGGCATACCCATCCTCCTGTGTCATACCGCCGTTGGCGGTCAAGGAGGGAGCCCATCTGCCGGGACTTCCTTGGCCGATGCGATTTGGGGCAACCCGGGGCTCGATATCACCCAACCGCTGCAGCCGGACGCCGAGCATCATGCTGACTTTCGTCAGGGTTGCCTTTGTCGTTCTACGGTATAAGCGTAGTAGAGATTTGAGAATATGCAAGCGGCTCGGGAATCTGCATTGGGTCGGTGGTTCTCATTCGATGCCGGATCATCGATCGTCTGCTAACCGGAGCAGCAGTCGTTCGGTTTCGACCGAGTCTTACATTGGTCGAGAAGGCGGTTGAAACCGACGTTGTATGCGGTTCGTTCCATCCATGTTCGATCAGGTTCCTCTACGGCGTCTGGTATCCGCTCGGTCTGGCGAGCATAAACTCGGCACCGCCGAAGATGCTGCTTTCCGGATCATTCGGTTTTCGATGTCGACATAGTCAGCCGTCGCCTGCGTCAGCAACATGATGCCGCGAACTCCCCGTCGGTGAGACAGCATGGGACCGCCAGTGTGATTCCTCATAGCCGATTGCCGCCATTGAGATGAGCCCTAAGGCTTCGAGAAACAGACCAGCGTATCGAATACTGTCCTCGTGACCACTACCATTGAGAAACCCAAAGACATCTGCTCGCCTGTTTCCTCGGGCATGATGCGCCGGAACTGGCTGAACAAACCGAGGTATAAAGGACAAGACCGGCCGTCGGATGACGGTCGCTTCCGGCCTTTCGGTCAGCCGGCGGCAACAGGCATGACTTGACCCATAGGCGACGTTCAAGAAAGCAATGCAAATGCATAGGCGACGAAGAAAGTTCACCTACTTGTTGCTCATTTTTTGGAGCGTATGGGCCGCATCCTATGCGCATTCTCGCTGGAGTTCCAAGGAAGAAAACGTTTTTCCGCTCTTCGCGCCTGTAGAGGCCGATGGTGGCGAGGTCGAGTTTCAATTTGCGAACATACCAGCTGATACATACGCCATTTCCTTGGCAGTAGGATTGCTCGGTGATCCACGTTCAAACGTCAACCTTCCTTTCGAATACGCGGATAAACTACGGCCCACTCTCAAAGAAGACCCGATCCAACTAAGTGTGATAATTACGAACCGTCGAGACTTAGAAGTTCTCAGGTTTGAGGGCGACACTTCTAAATGGAACGTAGGTACCAGGTCCAATTACAGTCCAGCTATGAAATTTGACAATTTCGTAGTTTTGTATGATTTAAGTGAAACACTGCAGTTCAGGGCTCGTGCTCCAGGTGAATATCGAGTTCGCATCTCCCTTGCGACCGATAACTCCAATTTGAGAGATCATCCTATACGATTGCTAATCGCTGGAGAACGAGAAGACGGCTACTACCCGGTTGGGAGGATGCTAGTCCTTGGCGCATCATTCGTGGCAATGATTGTTTTGACCGCCCTCGTGTTGCCCTTTATGAGCCGTAGCGACAGAGAATCCGGCACGGCTGGCGATAGCAATGGATGACCGCTACTGGCCGACTCTTGCCTGACACGGGACAAAGTTTCTCATTTGTTGACCGTCCGCTCCTAGGCGCTTGCTGAGGTTCAGCCGAATGAACCGTCGACTTCCGGTTCCGGTCAATAGCGGACGTTTACCTGCAAACGTGAGATTGCCGGAGACCAACACAAACGCCGACATTCCTCGATCCGAATCCTTTTCAGCAGAATGTCGCCAAAATCGCTACGTCATGAAGCCGGCCCCGGAGATTCACTCGGATGGCTGCTGATAGATCTGGATGAGATTGCCGCAGGTATCCGAGAACACCGCGAGCGTCACCGGTCCGGCTTCGGTTGGCGGCGTTGTAAATTGCACACCGAGCTGGCGCAGCCGGTCATGCTCCGCACGAACGTCGTCCACTTCGAACGCCGTGAGTGGGATGCCCTGCTCAAACAGTGCTTCCTGATAGGTCTTGGCGGCAGGATTGGCATTTGGCTCCAAAGTCACCTCGGCATCCCCACCCTCCGGTGATCGCACTGTAATCCACCGGAACTCTCCCACGGGAATGTCGTGACTTGACACGAAACCGAGCACCTTTGTATAGAAACTCAGCGCCTTGTCCTGATCGTCCACCAACACGCTGGTCAACTTGATTCTCATTGGATCTCTCGCTGCAGGCAGGTATAGCGGATTGTCTCACCGCTGCATGTACTCTGCTTCTCGAAAATTGCTACAGCGTTTGCCACGCTCGCACCATCAGCGTCAAGCATCCCGGTTGGTGCTGCGCCGGGTCGCTGCAAGATGCGAGCTTCCGGAACCTCGAAGGAGGCATGCCGAACCGTCGGCTAAACAAGCTGCTGAAACTGCCCAGGCTAGAGAAGCCGACCGCCAGGCAGATGTCGGTAACCGGAAGTTTGCCGAGCAACAACATCTCCCGAGCACGCTCCAGTCGGTATCGCTGCCGCAATTGATGGGGTGTCTCCCCGAACAGGACGGCGAAGCGGCGGATGAACTGGTATTGAGAAAGACCGGCCTCGGCGGCAATTTCCGCCACCGTCCCAGCGTGGGAATCGGTTTCCTGCAGCCGGCGGCGTGCTCGGCACAGGGTCTGATGTTGTCTAGGTGAAATCATATTAGGGAGCGTGATTGGCATGCCCGTGCGGCCAAATAAAACAAACGACTGATTGAGGGCAGGTATGGGGCATCTTCTGCCGGACGACAGTTTACCAGCCAAACGGCGGCGTGCGACCTGAAGCGGACATAGACCCACATGACAATCGGGCGAGCACGCCACTACGCAGATCGAGTCCGAACACCCTTCCGTGGTTGCCCGGGCCAGGCAACGCATCGATGGCGGCCGGTGGCTCAGGCAACCGGTGGCTGTCTGTTGTGCCACTCGGTCGACTGCTCGTACGCATGTGCCAGCGCGAGTACGGATACCTCAGCGAGTGGGGGGCCGCTGATCTGCAAGCCGATGGGCAGCCCTGTGCGGCTAAAGCCGCAGGGAACGGAAATCGTCGGGACACCATAAATGTTGAACGCGAACGTATTGCGCACCGAAAGCTCTGCCCCGGAAGCCTCGGACGGATTTTGAGCTTTGCGAATCTCCTCGGGCAAGCCCGGCGTCGTCGGAGTCACGATCAGGTCGACATCAGAAAAACTTTCGAGCATCGCATGCCTTGCGATCTCAAGTTCCCGTCGTGCTTCGATATATCTCGCAGCGGAGAATGCGCCTGCCGCCAGAAGTCGCTCGAGCGTGACGCTGTCGTAGAGTCGATGATTCGCAGGATCGGACAGATAGCGCTCATGATACGCGTATGCCTCCGCCAGGATCACCGCGAAATCGGGCATCCGAGGCAACTCCACGTCCCGGACGTCGGCCGTCAGGCCGTCCAGCACCTCCAGGGCTGCGCTGGCCGCGGTCGCTACGTCGCTGTCGAGCCCTTCGAAGTAAGGCGATCTTGCTATGCCAAGCCTGAGCTGCGCCGTGGTGCGATGCAGCGCGCTCGCATAGTCCGGTAGATCTGCGCGAATGCTCACGGGATCAAGCGCGTCAAATCCGGCAATCGCCTGCAGGACGTGCGCGCTGTCCGCAACGGTCCGGGTCATTGGGCCCACATGATCCAGCGACTCGGCCACCGGGATGATGCCGCGGATGCTCGCGAGCCCGTGCGTCGCTTTGAGTCCTACGATCCCGCAATAGGCTGCCGGTAAGCGGATCGAAGCAAGCGTGTCCGTGCCCAGGGCCGCGCAACACAGCCTCGCCGCAACGGCCGCCGCCGAGCCACCGGACGAGCCGCCCGGGATATGCTCGAGGTTCCATGGGTTGTGTACGGGCCCGAAGTGCGAGATGGACGACGTGCCGCCATATGCGAACTCGTGCATATTGAGCTTGCCAAGCAGCACCGCACCGGCCTCAGTCAGACGCCGATAGACCTCTGCGTCGTGAGTCGGCACCCGATCTGCGAATAGCGCGCTCGCGGCAGTCGTACGGATGCCCGCGGTGTCCATGTTGTCCTTGAGCGCGATCGGAATGCCGTGTAGCGGGCCGCGCCAATGTCCAGTGTCCAGCTCAGTCTCGAGTTGCTGCGCCTGCTCGAGTGCACGATCGCTGGTCACAGTGATGTAGGAATTCACGCGCGGTTCCAGACGCTCGATACGTGCCAGATAGGCGCGAGCGAGCTCCACAGGCGAGATCATGCGCGTACGGATCAGCGTCGAGGCATCCGCGATCGTGAGTTCAGTCAGGTCAGAAACCGTGGAATACACTCGTGCCACCGCCAACAACGCCGCCCCGGACAGCCCACCGATGAATGCTCGTCGTGTAACCATGCGTTCCCCCGTCAAATTCAGCCAGGCGCTTCCTATTCTAGAACGCTGATCGCGATATAAACATTTTGCGAATCTATGACTGTCCGCATTGGTCAACTGCGGCATGTCGACAGATGACCGTTCCACCGATGCTTAACGGGTCTTCAACAATAAAGAACAGCGCAGAAGAGAGCTACCTGATGCCGCCTGACGATCGAGCTCAGCGGTAAAGGCAAGCTGGCGTGACTTTTGGGAATGCAAAGGGAATGTCGGATTGCCCCTGTCGGTCTGCAGCGCCTTGTCAGGCGGCGTGCAATCTCTTAACACGGAGCTTCTTCTTCTCTTTCTTCGCCACCCAAAGATCATACTGTATCTGCTGATTGAGCCAGCTCTCTGGCGAGGTATCAAATGCAATCGACAGCCTAAGCGCCATCTTCGGGCTAATGCCGGCACGTCCATTCAGGACGGCCGATAACGTCTTTCTGCTGACTCCCAAGCCCTCCGCTGCTTCCGTGACGCTGAGACCGAGCGGCTCAATGCAAAGCTCCCGGAGCACCTCACCAGGATGGGGTGGATTGTGCATCTGTATGGCCATGACTAGTGATAATCCTCGTAGTTAACGTCGCTCGCGTCCGGACCGTCGAAACGAAACGTAATCCGCCAATTCCCGCTCACGCGTACTGACCACACATCGCGCGCCGAGCCTTTGAGCTGATGCAGGTGCAGTCCTGGGAGATCCATATCTTTTGGCGATACAGAGGCGTGTAACCGCGACAAAATCAGCCGCAACTTTGATGCGTGGACCGCCTGGATACCGGCCTTACTGCCTCGCTGAAAGTAGAGCTCCAAGCCCTTGTGTTTGAAGGTCCGGATCACATCGTAGTGTAACCTGACCCGTTACACAGGTCAACGTACCCGACGTTGGCGCCTGAGGTTCGGGTTCAGACGGCACAAGCCGGTAAATGCGCCCATTCGGATAGTTCAGCACCGCGTAAGGACAGCCGTCCGGACCATTGGTCACATCGCGGATCCGTCCCAGCCCCTGCAATAGCAATTCGTCGCTGGTCACATTATTGCTGTTGTCGAGACGCAGGAGGTGCAGTTCCTCGCGTCCGAGACTCGCAACCAGCAGCTGACCGCGCCAGTGCGGAAAGGCGTCTCCGGTGTAGAACTCTAGCTGGGACACGCCGATCGAGGGTGTCCAGTGGTGCAGGGGCGGCTCTGTCCCGTCCCTGAACGGGCTCTCCGAAACGGCACTACCGTCGTAGTTGATGCCGAAGCTGACCAGCGGCCAGCCATAGTTCAGGCCCTTTTGCACTCGATTGATCTCGTCGCCGCCCCGCGGTCCATGTTCGGCAGACCAGATGCCGCCGTTGTGCGGATGTGTCGCCATTCCCTGAGGATTTCGGTGGCCGTAACTCCATATTGAGGGCAATGCTTGCTCATCGTTCACGAACGGGTTGTCGTCGGGCAACGTGCCGTCGGCATACAGTCGGTGAATCTTGCCCTGCGGATTGCCGAGGTCTTGCGCGAGATCGCCGTCGGTGCGATCACCGATGCTGAAGTAGACGTGATCGCCTGCAAATGCCAGGCGAGAACCGAAGTGCGCGTACGCTTCAGAGTAGAAGCCCTCGGAAGCGGTGTAGATAATCTGTTCATTTACCCAATCGAGACCGTCGAGCTGCCCGCGCGCCACCCGTGTCATGGTCGTGCCATCCTCGCCTACATCGGAGTAGGTGAGGTACACCCAGCCGTTCGTTGCATAGTCCGGATGAAGCTGCACATCGAGCAGTCCTCCCTGTCCACGGTTCCAGACCTTAGGAGTACCCTCAATGCGCACCGGGTTCTCGCCGTTTTCTAACAGCAGGAGTTGCCCGTTCTTTTGCGTGGCAAGGAGGCTGCCATCAGGCAGGAAAGCCATGGCCCACAGTTCCGCCTCGGCTTCCGCAGTCTTTTCCAAAGTGAACCGGTGGCCTGCCGCCGAATAGACGGAGGGAGAGGCGGTGTCAAACGTGAGCGTCACGCCATCGTTTTGCGCAGGCTCGTCGCTCAGGGTGAATTTGTCCAGGTTGAATATACCGCCCCCTTCGACTCCGTAGAGACAAAGCGTATGACTTCCGGCAACCTGCCGCGACAGGCCCACGCTGCGGCGCAGATACGTCTCCCAGCCGCCCGTTCCGGTAGTCATTCTCTCGCCGAGATTGGTACGGGGCGCCGAGGCCGCTGCCGTCGCTGACCAGGATCGCGAACCGACCGGCGTCGCTCATGCCACGCGCGTACTCGAATTCGATGCTTCGTACGCCCGTGAGGTCCACGTTGTCGTAGCAAAGCGAACTTCCGGCATCGAAGTACCCGACGTAGCGCAGGTCGGGAACCGTCTCGGCTTCCGCCACCAGGTAGGTGGACGACTGCCGTTTATTCAGAGATTCCGCTTCGATGGTGGCGCCAATCATGCCCGGACCGGATGACGCGTGTTGCTCGGCCGTTTCGGCCGCCATTGCTTTCGCAGAGAGGGCGAAAAGCCCTGTTCCCAAGAATAAGGTGGCCGCAGTCGTTGCGTTCTTCATGTCTGTCCCCAACCTGGTTCAATAACCGGATCCGCCGCGTCGTCGCGGGGACGCACATGAAAATAGCGCGCGAGACATTGGCCGGCGAGCAAAATGGGATGAACGGAGGCAGAGCGGGACTAATGGATGCCTGTCGAACCACCTGTCGAACCATCGGTCGCTTGACCTGGTGGAGCACTTGACGACGTGACTATGGAACCGATATGAGAATGGGGAAGCGTCACTATCCGACGCCGAACCTGCCTGCAATCAGCCCGCCGGCACCCGGGGATTCTCTAGCCGGCTCCTGTACCGCTTGCTGATGCTTACGGCCTTGCCGCTGCGCAGGAAGACCGCGCCGTTGCCGGAAGGGCGCGATGTGATGCGGTCGATCTCGTTGAGGTTGACGATATGGGACCGGTGCACGCGCATGAACGTCGACGGCGGCAAGAGACCCTCCACCTGCTTCATGGTCGCCCGCATCAGATACACCCGGTTGTCGCTCGAAATCTCGACGTAATTGCCCGCGGCACTGACGCGCTCGATCCGCTCCACCCGAACCGGGCACTTGCCGTTGCCCTTGCTGGCCATCAGGAACTCGGAATATTGCCTGCGGCGCACCTCGGGCGTCTCGCGCGGCGCGACGGCGGCATTCGGCCGGGCCGCCGGCGCGCGCTCGCGCAGGAAAAAGTGCCAGATCAGGAACAGCGCGACGATCACCGCCAGGTAGCGCGGGACAAAGACAAGCAAAATCGTGCCGATGCCGCGAGCCTCCGTCAGGTAATCGACGGTGGCGCGAAAGGCGACCGTCGCGACCAGCACGGCGGCCCCCACGTACAGATAAGGAACAAGCCGTCCCGGCCCGGGCTGGTATTGCCGGAGCGCCTTCAGCACAGCGGGCGTGATGAACCACCAGACGGCCCACTCCCGGAGCACCCACAGAAAGGAATCTGCCGGGTCAGGCGCATGGCCGGAGACGACCACCTCGTAGACCGTGCAGTACACGGTCAGTAGCGCCATGTACGCGCCCCAGCCGACGAAGGAGGTCTTGAGGTCGGCCGTCCGCAGTCCCGGCGGGAAGTCCGGAGCAAAGGAAGACGGGTTGGCCATCGCGCAGTCTCTCAGTGGGGCGTTTCAGTGGCTTCCACGCCGGAACGCAATACGGCTATCAGACGGCTTTTGCGTCGTGAAGTTGCCCGCTTGGCAAAAATCAGGCGTCGGAGCCCTTCCGCTGCGCGGTCCGAACGTGAAGGAAACCGCAGTCATCTTCGGCCCGGAGCGCAGCTGGGTGGAGAGTCAGGGAGTACCTCTATCGAGTATCTCTACCGCGCGGACCCCTGCTGCGGAACCGACATCTCGGCCAGCCGCCGCTCCAGGAACCGGCGCTCCGGCTCCTGCCTGACGAGCTTCAGCGCCCGCTCGTAGGCAGCGCAAGCCTCGTCTGTTCGCCCGAGCCGGCGGTTGAGGTCGGCTTGCGCCGAGTGCGCGAGGTGATAGTCGGTCAGATCCCCCCGCGCCAGGATTGCGTTCACCAGCACCAGGCCGGCTTCCGGCCCGTCGAGCATAGCCACCGCCACGGCGTGGTTCAGTTCCACGACCGGTGACGGGTCGATGCGCATCAGCACCCGATACAGCCCGACTATCTCCGCCCAGTCGGTCGACCTGGCGTCCGGTGCATCTGCGTGCACCGCGGTGATCGCCGCCTGCAGGGTGTACGGCCCGAAGCGCCGCGACAGTAAAGCCCGCCGGACCAGCGCTGCGCCGTCCTCGATCTGCTCCCGATTCCAGAGCGACCTGTCCTGTTCGTCGAGCAGCACAAGCTCCCCGTTAGGTGACGTGCGCGCGGCACGCCGCGCATCGTTGAGCAACATGAGCGCGAGCAGGCCCACCGCTTCGGGCTCCGGCAGCAGCGCGACCAGCAACCTGCCGAGCCGAATCGCTTCCGCCGAAATGTCGGCGCGGGTCAGCGACTCGCCAGCGGATGCGGAATAGCCTTCGTTGTACACGAGGTAGATCACGCGCAGCACGTTGTCCAGACGATCGGGCAGGTCGGCCTGGGACGGCACCTCGTAGGGAATGCCCGCATCGCGAATCTTTCTCTTGGCGCGTACGATGCGCTGTGCCACCGTGGTGGGAACGCTGAGAAAAGCACTGGCGATCTCCTCGGTCGTCAGGCCGCAGACTTCACGCAGGGTCAGCGCGACTTGCGCATCCGCGGGCAGCGCCGGATGACAGCAGGTGAATATGAGGCGCAGCCGGTCGTCCTCGACTTCGTCTACTTCGAGCAGCGTTTCATCTTCCGCGCTGCCTTCCATCTGTACGACCAATTCGTTCTGTACCGATTTGAAGCGCGTATTGCGCCGCATACGGTCGATGGCCTTAAAGCGGCCGGCGGAAATGAGCCATGCCCGGGGGTTCTCCGGCACGCCATCGCGGCCCCATTGCTCCATCGCGGCTGCGAAGGCGTCATGCAGCGCCTCCTCGGCAGGCTCGAAGCCGCCGAGCAGCCGGATCAGGGTGGCAAGCACCGCGCGCGATTCGGCGCGGTAGACAGCGTCAATCGTGGTGTGCAGGTTTTCAGCCGCCTCATTCATTACTATTCTGCCGCCGGTGACGCATTACGGTGTTCACAACGCCCTCCCGTCGAAAGGCTGGACATTGAGGGAGCCCAGGTCCATATCGTCCAGGCACCGAACGTTAATCATCACAAAGTCATTTCCCGAGCGATCCTTGCCCTGCCCGAATGGATGTATACCGCAGATCGGGCAGAATCTGTGTGCTATTGCTTCCTTGTTGAAACGGTAGGTGCTGAGGTCGTCCGCAGACGTCGTCAGCCGAAAGTTCTCTGCCGATGTGCCCCACAACAACGCGCCTTTGCGCCTGCATATCGAGCAATTACAGTCGATGACATCCCTGATTTCGCCCTCGACCTCGAACTTCACCTGTCCACAATGGCAACTTCCCTTGTGCATCATCTCGCCTTACCCCTAATCGATTTGTTCGCAGGGGACGTATTGTATAGGGTAGTCGCGCGCTGTCGATTTTACCCGCCGACAGACGACTACGTGTTTTAAACACTGCATAAGGACCCGGAGGAGCCTCATGAAATACCTGTGCCTCGTTTATTGTGAAGAAGCGAAACTCCATTCCCTGCCCGACAGCCCGGACGATAGCGAGTGCTTCGGGTACGACCAGGAACTCACGCGAAGCGGGCACAGGGTCGCCGCCGAGGCGCTCGCGCCCGTGGCGACGGCCGCAACCGTCCGTGTGCGAAACGGCAATGTCTCCATTACCGATGGTCCGTTTGCTGAAACCAAGGAGCAGCTCGCGGGTTTCTACCTGGTCGATGCCAGGGACCTGAACGAGGCCATCCAGCTTGCGTCGAAGATCCCCCCGGCCCGCGTGGGCAGCATCGAAGTGCGCCCCGTTCGGCAACTGGACGTGTAGCGCCGCTGCACCGACTGCTCGGTATCGCCTTCGTTTTGCGGCTGTAGGAGCCCGCATTGCGGGCGACCTCGCTGTCGCTCGTCGGGGTCGCCCGCGGTCATTATCGCTGAGCCACCGTATCTTGTCGCCGCGGCTTTCTTCGGGTGGGCTCCTACAGTCGCAAAATGAGGGGTTGCCGCAGACTCCTACGGCTCGGCCGTCGCCTTTCCGTAAAACCACCCCGTCAGCGACAACCTCGACTCCCCCGCAAACGGCGTCACATAGCCCACCGAGTGCACGTGCCGGATATCGAACAGCGACAGCCGGTTGAACGCCGGCGCCCACGCGTCGCGCGGCGTGCCGTCATCTTCGTAGAACTGCAGCAGGCCGCCCCAGTCCGGGTGCCACCGGCGTGTGAACCCGAACACGTAAGCGAGGCGCCGCGTCGTGCCCTCGATGTCGTCGCGATGCCGGGTGAGGTATTGGCCCGCGCTGTAGCGCGTGTACTGGGCATCGGCACGAACCAGGTCACGCCGCCCTGTTATCTCTTCGACGAACCCCAGCATGGCGGGAGAGTTCAGGTATTCGAACAGCTCGTAAAGAAAACCGAGATCGCCACTTCGCGTCCGGCTTTCGTTCATCACGTAGCCGCAATAGAGATAGCCGATTCCCCGCGTCGCGTTCTGCATCAGTGCCCTGGAAATCTCCGCTTTCGTCTCTGCGCCGAACGACTCCATCTGCTCTGCGCTCGAAAGCCGCACCGCGCCGTCCAGAAAATACACATAGTCGAAGGGCACTTTCTCAGCGCAGATCGCGCGAATCCGTTCCGCAACCTCCGTTCTGAGAATATTCTCGATGAGGATGCGCTGGTCGCGCCGGAATACTTCCGCGAGCAACTTGTGGTCCAGGTTGGGATTCAACATACGCGAGGAACTGGCATTTGACTGTCGGTGTGTACTAATTACCGCGGCTTCTTTCGCCCTCAGTCGGCGACGTCCGGCTCAACAAAGCACCATTTCAGGTTCGGGATTTCCGCTTTCAGCGCCTGTTCCAGCCGGTTGATCGATGCGACGGCCGCATCGATACTGACGCCTGAGCGCAGCTTGATCTTTGCGGCAAGCATCGTGTCGGGACCCAGCTGGATGGTGATCGTTCTGAATACCTGCTCGATTGCTTCCTCCTTGCTGATAATCCTCTCTATGGCTTCCTGAATCTCAGGATCCGCCGACTGGCCGACCAGCAGAGCGCGCACGCGTATTGAAAGAAAGATCGATATGCTCACGAGAACCACGCCGATACAGGCTGAACCTATCGCGTCGAAGGTCACATTGCCAGTCAGCCAGGCAAGCGATACGAACACCAGCGCGAGACAGAGGCCAAGCAGCGCCGCCACGTCCTCGCCGAAGACCACGAGCAGTTCGGAACTCCGGGTGTGTTTCAGCCAGTCGCGAAACGAGCGCTTGCCCCTGATTTTCCTGATTTCCCTCAGGCACCCGAGAAGCGAGAACGTTTCGAGCACGATCGCGATCGCGAGCACGAGCAGGGCCACCCACACCTGCGATAGCGGCTCCGGGTGCAGATACTTGTGGATACCTTCGTAAATGGAGAACAGGCCGCCCACGCTGAACAAAAGCATTGCGACGATGAAGCTCCAGAAATAGCTGACCTTGCCATAGCCGAGCGGGTGCTTCAGATCGGGCGGTTTGGTCGACCGCGTCAGTCCGAGATAGAGCAGTACCTGGTTACCCGTGTCGGCGTAGGAGTGGATCGCCTCGGCAAGCATACTGCCCGAACCGGTCAGCCACGCGGCCCAGGACTTGGCCAGGGCGATGCAGCCGTTGGCGAGAAACGCGTAGAGGATGGCGCGAGCAGTCGAGCTATGCGTTGACGATGCCATGCGGTGCCTTTCCGGTGGTCAGGGAGGTCTCGGGGAACCAGAGTTATGACCTGCGATTCTACAGGGGGTGTGGCTGTTGGCGGCAGGCTCACATCATCGTCCTGAGCAGCGCCAGGACTTGTCCCCTGGCCGCGCGCAGCGACTCCAGGTCCCGCGCATCCGTGCTGAGCAGGGCAAAAAGCGACACTGCGAGGTTCTTGCGGTTCTGGTTCGCTGCCAATGATTGGAGAGTCGGCCCCTGCTCGCTTCGCACCGGCTTCAGCGCCGAGAGAAATGCCTGCAATGCCTGCATGTCGGCATCCGGGCGCGCGACGATCGACACGACCGCGCGGGCGAGACGTTCATCTTCGCCGTGTACCAGCACCTGATCGAGTTGCGACAGCTTGTCGGCGATCGCCGTCAGCACGGCTGCCTGCTCGCTCACCGAAAGATACCGGCTGCGGCCGAGAAACTTCAACAGGTCGGCGGTATGCGCTACAGAATGAAGCCAGCCCTTCTCCGGCTCGAAGCCGCGAGTGTCCCTTTCCTCCCGCAGGTAGCCTAACGCCGCTGGCAACAGCGAATCGAACCCTTTCCTGTCGAGATACGGCACTTCGTTGTCGAGCGCTGCAGCAACCGACAGCATCAAAGCCGAGAACGAGCGATTGAGAACAGAATCGGTGTCACTCTCGCCGATCCCCTCGCGCAGATTCACCGTCCAGGTGTCGATCAGGTCACGCCGAAGTTCAGGTGGCACGACCTTCTTCACATAAAGCCATTGCGTCAGAATCGAGTACGCAATTCCGTCCCGCAGCTCCGGGTCGGTGGACGACAGGTAACCGCTCAGCTCACCCACTAGCGACGCCATAGGCACTTCCGCTGGCGGCGCGAAGTCATCGGCGATGATCGCCTGCCAGTATTCCTTGTCGTGAATGGTTCCGGTGGCTTGCGCGCGATCCGTGTCGGAAAGGAACGCCGTCACCAGAACAACTACCGCGAGGAGCGTTTTTGAATTGTTATTCGTGCTCACGTTCATGATATGGGCAACTCCAGCCGCGCCACGCAGCCCGGACCGTCCTCGCGATTCTCCAGTGCGAGAGTTCCGTCATGCGCTTCGGCAATCTGCCGGCAAAGTACCAGGCCGATGCCCGTGCCACCCGGCTTGGTGGTGAAAAACGGCACGAACAGGTTGTCCGTACCCGAAAGCCCCGGCCCGGAATCCAGCACTTCGAGACGCAGGGTGCTCTGGTTGCTCGACCAGCGGACGCCGACCGCACCATCTGCGCCCGCGGCGTCCACCGCATTCTTGACAAGGTTGATGATCAATTGTTCAAGCTGGTCGGGATCGACCGAGATGCTGACGTCCTCGCCGTCTACCGTGACCGTCTTCCGCGTATCGATGGTCGCGGCCCGTTCGACCAGCGCCCGCAGTCGTACCGGCTTGCGCCGCGGCGCCGGGAGACGCGCCAGCATCGTATAGCCAGTCATAAAGCGTCCGAGGGCCTCCGCCCTGGATGCAATGATGCCGAGACTGCTTCCCAGGTCCTCGCGCAAGGAGGCTACCGCGGCGCCGTCGGCGAGGCGCGTTTGCAGCGTGGTCGCCATCGATTTGATCGGCGTCAGGGAGTTGTTGAGTTCGTGGCCCATCACACGGACGAGGCGCTGCCATGCTTTTCGTTCCTCCTCTCGAAGCGCCCGCGACAGGTCCGAGATCACCAGCAGCCAGTGCGGCACTCCCGCCTCCCGGAAGCTGCCGATCCAGACATCCCAGCGCCCGCTTCCTCCGGGAAAGCGCCGCGACACCGTTTGCCGGCCTTCCTGGATCAGGAGGTCGTCAAGCCCCAGGGCGCTGGCTGTCTTTTCGCCAGCGTCATCGCTGTGCACCAGGCGTTCCCCGGCCCGGTTCACAAGTATCAGTTGCCCCGCGCCGTCGAATGCGAATACGGCAATGTCGATTTCGGCGAGTACCTTCCGCAACAGCGCAGTCGCTTCACGCGCTTTGACGCGATGCTCGCGCAAGGTCGTTGAAAGCGAGTTGACTTCGCGAAACACATCGCCGAACGCTCCGCGTTCGCGCGACCGCCGGCTTCGCATCGAGTAATCCTCCTCGCGAAGCGCTTCGAGCAGGTTCGACAGCGTGTTGAGCTGGTAGCTCAATCGACCTTTGAGGCTAAGACTGAATGCGAGCCAGGCACCGACGATGAACACCAGGATGAGAGCAGACAAACCGGACGGCAGGTCGCTTCCCGACAGCATCACTCCCGCCACGAGCAGCGCCGGCAACCCGCCGGCCAATGCCAGGAGAGTGAGACGGGATTCGAAACTGAGGCGCTTCATCGGGACGTGGATGGTATTTGTCTGGTTTTGGCTTGTCGTAATGCCGGCAAGGGCAAGACGTCGACTCGTCAGGTTCCGTACTTCTCCATGCGCCGGTAAAGAGCACTGCGACTCAATCCCAACTGCTCCGCCGCCGCCTGCACGTTTCCGCCGCATCGGTCCAGCGCGTTGCGGATCAGCATTTCCTCGGCTTCCTCGAGCTTCAGCTGCTCCAGCGCGGGGCCGCCCGGCACGCCGCGGCGTTCCAGCATCAGGTCGCCCGCCTGCACCTGCGGGCCGCCACCGATCAGCACTGCCCGCTCCACCACATGCGACAACTCACGGACATTGCCGGGCCACGGGTAGTGCAAAAGCGCCTGCGCCGCGTCGCGGTGGAAGCCGTCGGACTCCCTTCCGTACTTGCGCGTGTAGATATCGAGGAATCGCGTGGCGAGTAGCATGATGTCCTCGCGCCGCTCGCGCAGCGGCGGCAGTTTTAGCTCCACCGTGTTCAGGCGAAACAACAGATCGTCGCGAAACGCATTGTTAGCGATCATCGCGCGCAGGTTTCCATTGGTAGCTGAGATGACGCGCACGTCCGCGTGCCGCGTTCGCGACGAACCGACCGGTTCGTAGTCTCCGGACTCCAGCACACGCAGCAACTTTCCCTGCAGGTTGAACGGCAGGCAGGCGATCTCGTCGAGGAACAGCGTACCGCCGTCGGCCAGTTCGAAGCGGCCGATACGATCGCTCTTCGCATCGGTAAATGCTCCTCGCACATGGCCGAACATTTCGGATTCGAAAATGCTGTCGGCAATGCCCCCCATGTTCACGCTGATGAACGTGTTTTCACGGCGGTTGGACCGCCCGTGTACCAGGCGCGCCAGTTCGCCCTTGCCCACGCCCGCCTCGCCCGTAATGAGGATGTTCGCATCCGAGGGGGCTACGCGGCCGACGAGTTGCAACACCGGCTGCATGGCGGCGGATTCCGCGATAAAGTCGCCGGCGTCGGCGCGCAGCAATTCCTTTTCCGCCTTGAGCCGCTTCGCCGCCCGCAGCGCGCGGCCCAGCTCCACCTGGTTGCGCAATACGGACAGCAGGCGCTGGTTGTCCCAGGGTTTTTCGATGAAATCGCTCGCGCCCTCGCGCATGGCGGCAACGGCAACGTCCACCGTCCCCCAGGCCGTCATGACGATCACCGGCAGTTCGGGCTCGAGCTGCCGCATCGCACGAAGTAGATCGAGTCCTTCCTGCCCCGAGGTCGTGTCGCGCGTGTAGTTGAGGTCCATCAGCAGGGCATCGAAGCCGCTCTTGCCCAGCGCCGAGAGTACTGCCGCGGGCGAAGTAACGGTTTCCACGGCAAACGGTTCGCCTTTCAACAGCAGCTGCAACGCGCCCAACACGTCGCGCTGATCGTCTGCGATCAGTATTCGTGACATGTGGCGGTTTTCGGGCATCGGTCGGCTTCCGTGAGTCGTGGGTGAGCGAGCTTAGCACGCCCCTTTCTTCGCCTTCACTCCGACAGCCAGCCGTCGAACAACTGCAGCGTCCGGTCGCCGTACGCCGCGTTGCCTTCGTTGTGCGTGACCTGGATGATCGTGGTGCCCTCGTCGTTAAGTTCCTCGAGCAACTCCATGATCATCTTCCCCTGGCTTGAGTGCAGCGCACCGGTCGGCTCGTCCGCCAGGATGAGATTGGGACGGGTTATTACCGCGCGGCCCACTGCGACCAGTTGCTGCTGACCCCCCGAAAGCTGCCGCGGGTAAAGGTCCTTCTTGCCGACGATACTGAAGCGGTCGAGGATGTCGGCGACGCGTGCCTGCCGTTCGGCCGTTTTCATGTTGCGGTAGGTCAGCGGCAGTTCCAGGTTTTCGTAAACGGTCATGTCGTCCAGCAAGTGATAATGCTGGAAGATGAAACCGATGTGGTCCCGAGCCAGCGCCTGCCGCTTCTTGTGCGGCAGTCCGTGAACCGCCGTGCCGGCCAGCTCATACTCGCCGCGCCAGTCGGAATCCAGAAGGCCCAGAATCGACAACAGCGTGCTTTTCCCCGCGCCCGAGGGCCCCATGAAAGTCACGAAGTCGCCTTCGGGCACTTCCAGCGTGATCTGACGCAGCAGGTACAGCCGGTTTTCTCCCTGCGGTACCGACTTTTCGACGTTGTTCAAGCGAATCAGCATATCGAGTCCCTGTTCCCGTATTTCATCATGGCTTCCACGTATTGTTGCGAAGGCCGGAGTCATTCATCCCATTGCCTGTCATGACGACACTCATTCCGAACGCAGCGCGACGGTCGGATCTATACGTGTTGCCCGGTGTGCGGGAATGTAACTCGCGAGCACTGCAACCGCGGCAAGCAGAACGGCGACCGCGGCAAATGTGACCAGGTCCGTCGGACTCACGCCATATAGCATGCCGGAGAGAAAGCGCGTGAGTCCGAAAGCCGCGGCAAGCCCCAGCGCTATTCCGAGCAACGCGAGCACCCCGCCCTGCCGGACTACCATGCCCAGCACGTCGCCAGGCCGTGCGCCCAACGCGACTCGAATGCCGATCTCGTTCACTCGCTGGCTGCTGACGAAGCTGATCACCCCGAACACCCCGACCGCGACGAGCACGAGCGCGACGACTGAGAATGCGCCGTTCAGCAGCAACTGGAAACGGTGCGCCACGAGCGTGTCGGAAACCAGTTGCTCGACGGTCGCCGCGTGATAAATGGGTTGGTTCGGGTCCACCTGCCAGAACTGCCTGCGCAGCGCCGGCATCATCGCGCTCGACTCCCCTGTCGTTCGCACGACGAAAGTGACGTTGCCTGTCGCTGACCGATCGTATGGCAGGTACAACTCGGGGTCAGGCTCGCTCGCGAAGCTGGTTGGCCGCACATCGGCAACGACTCCCACAATGTCGAACTCGACCGGGCTGCCGCCCCGCACCAGGACGCGGACTTTACTGCCGAGCGGATTCTCGTCCCTGAAGAAACGGCGGACCAGGGTTTCATTGACGACTGCGTGCACCGGCCCGTCCGCCGCCGGCTGCCGGTCGTAGACGCGCCCCCGCACGAGCGGCATGCCCATGGTGCCGAAGTAGTCGGGCGAGGCCGAGATGACGGCGACTTCGGGCACCGCCTCGGCGGCAGTCGGCCGGCCCGCGACCTCGAACTGCATGCGATACTCGAGTCGGGTCGGGTGGAACGGCATCGCTGATA
>Ga0268386_10000382_pt1 | contig 27501 bp, 29 predicted proteins | sample RVTome_15_FD_200260 | JGI IMG/M metagenome (GOLD analysis project Ga0268386, IMG submission 200260) | Soil microbial communities from uranium-contaminated site in the Upper Colorado River Basin, Wyoming, United States - RVT150D86... ... | reverse complement strand
CTGCACCGGTGGTGCGGGAGTCTGCTGGCCCCGACGCTTGTCCACGTTGCCAGCAATTCCGGCGGCACGGTCGCCGCCGCTGTAGCCGGACGCGCACGTCCCCTACCGATGACACCGTCGGCCAGTTGTTCGGCGAAACGGCGCAGCACGTCGACCGAGACATCTTGCGGCTGTATGACGTGACCGCGCGTCCCTGGAGGGTGCCGGGACTGGTGGGAGCAGCCTCGATAAGCCCTACCGGTTTACGGGTCCGGGTAGTGGGTGGGTCCGGGGGAGCTGGGTGGGGGCAGGCTTGGGCGTCTGCCCGGATGGTGTCCGGAGGTGCCCGATGGGTTCGCGCCCGGTGACGGTGAACGACCTGTTGGACGGTCACGTCGGGTTGGATGTGGAGTGCCTGGACCGGATCTACCTGAACGGCTACGCGCCGAATCTGCAGGTGGGCGGTCAGGTGGTGTCGTTCCTGACCCGGCATCTGGGGTTCCCGATCCCGTCTCCGAGCGTGACGTCGAAGCGGAAGTTGCCCACTGCATTGGGGGCGTGGTGGCGGAGCTTCTGAGCCCCGGCAGCGCGAGCTCGACCAAGTCGCCCGTGCGCGCGGCGTGCAGCCCGAGCAGCCGGTCGGGGCGTTGGGACTGCAGCCGCGCGCGGAGCGCGTCCGAAGAGGTCGTGGTAGCGGTACCACTGCCGCTGGTCGTCGAGCGGCACCACGAACAGGTGGGCTCGCTCGAGGGACTCGAGCACGGCCTGGCCGGCGCGCCGGCCGGTGAGCGCGTCACACAGCGGCGCGGTCATCTCGTGCAACAGCGACGTGGTGAGGAGGAAGTCGCGTACCCTCGGGTTGGTTGTCCAGCACCTCTTCGACGAGGTAGTCGAGCACGAACCGGTGGCTGCCGGTGAAGGCCTCGACGAAGTCGCCGACTCGGTCAGCGGGGCCTGCCGCGCCGGTGGCCCGGCCTCGTGCGGACAGGGCGGCCAGCTGCAGGCCGGCGGCCCACCCCTCGGTCCGCGCCTCCAGGGCGGCGACGAGTGCCGGGTCGAGGTCCAGTCCCATGACGCGGTTGAGGAAGGCGTCGGCCTCCTCGGCGGTGAAGCGCAGGTCTGCGGCGCGCAGCTCCACGAGGTCGCCACGGCTGCGGAGCCGCGCCAGCGGCAACGGCGGGTCGGCGCGCGTCGTCAGGGCGAGCGTGACCCGGGGTTGGCAGGTGGTCGAGGAGGAAGGACCCGGCCTGGTGAACGTCTGCCGCGTCGACGAGGTGGTAGTCGTCGATGGCGATGGCGGTCGGCCCGGCCAGCTGGTCGAGGTCGATGACGAGGCTGACCAGGACGTCCCGGTCGGGACGCCCCGGTCGTCGTCGAGCAGCGCCCGCGCTTCCGTACCGACGTCGTATCCCGTCGCCCGCACCGCCGCGATCAGATGGGTGAGGAACGCGCGAAGGTCGGCATCGCCCCGTCGAGAGCCAGCCAGGCCACGCGTACGGGTCCGGTGGTTCCCCGGCCGGTCGTCGCCGTTCGGCTCGTCGGGCGCGAGCCACTGCCCTATGAGCCTGGTCTTGCCGAAGCCGGCCGGGGCGGCGACGAGGACCAGCCGCGGTAGTGGACGCGCGCCTCGCAGCTGGTCCACGAGCTCCATTGGGCAACGAGCTGCCGGCGGGGCGACGGGAGGTGCAGCCTGGGTGCCCAGGACAGGCATCCGGCCACGGTAACGCCGTGCCCTCCGACCCGCCTAAGGGACCAGGATCTGCAGGGTGTGGCAGTCGGCAACTCCCGCCACCGGCTGCCGCAGGACGACCGGCGGCGCCCGCTGCTGGCCGGTGCGCCGCTCGAGGGCGGCGCAGTGCTCCACGACCCGGGCGGGCCTGGCTCGCCCGCGCGAGCTGACCGTCGCCCTGGGTCTGCCGCATCAGGGGAGGCCGCCCGGCCAGCACAATGATCACCCACGCCATTGTCCGACGCGCCCCCGGAGCGGAGTCCCACGCAGATGACCTTGCGTCCGAGCCCGCTGATCCTGGCCATCGACCTCGGCACGTCCGGCGCCAAGGTGGGCCTCGTCTCGCGAGGCGGCCACGTTGTCGCATCGTCGTTCGAGCGGACCCGCCTGAAGCTGCTGCCGGGAGGCGGGGCGGAGCAAGACCCGGACGACTGGTGGCGCGCCGTCACCACGGCCGCCCGCCGGGTCGTCGCGACCGCCGGCCCCCCGCGGAGCGTCGCCGCAGTGGCCTGCACCGGGCAGTGGTCCGGGACGGTGCCCGTCGATGCCGCAGGCAGGCACCTGGGACCCGCTCTGATTTGGATGGATGCACGCGGCGCCCGCCTCGTCGCGAGGACCGTTCACGGACCGGTGAGGGTCAAGGGATACGACGTGCGCAAGCTGTTGCGCTGGGTCAGACTGACCGGCGGCGCACCGGAGAGATCGGGAAAGGACCCGGTCGCCCACATCCTCTGGATCGCCAACAACCGGCCGGCGATCTACGACGCGGCGGTGGCCTTTCTGGAGCCCAAGGACTACCTGAACGCGCGACTCACGGGCCGGCTGGCGGCCGGCTTCGACTCCATCGCGCTGCACTGGGTGACCGACAACCGGCGGGTCGATCGCGTCCGGTACGACCCGCGCCTGATCGCGATGGTCGGCCTTGACGTGGACAAGCTGCCCCCGCTGCGGCCGCCGACCGATGTGCTGGGGGCGCTGCAGCCGCAAGCCGCCGAGGAGTTGGGACTGCTTCCCGGAACGCCGGTCGTCATGGGCGCCCCGGACATGCACGCAGCGGCGGTGGGGTCGGGCGCCACCGCGGACTACCAGGCGCACCTCTACCTCGGCACGTCGTCCTGGCTGCTTTGCCATGTGCCTTACAAGAAGACCGACATCGCCCACAACCTCGCGTCGCTGCCCTCGTCACTCCCCGGTCGCTGGCTGGTGGTGAACGAGCAGGAGACCGCCGGGGCCGCCCTCACATTCCTGGCGCGCAACCTCCGGCTCCCGGCGGAAGGGGTCGCCGCCGACGCCGGGCTCACGGAGATGTACGCCGGGTATGACCGCATGGCTGAGCACACCCCGCCAGGTAGCTCGGGGGTCCTGTTCACGCCCTGGCTGTACGGAGAGCGGACGCCCGTCGAGCACGCCACCCTCAGAGGCAGTTTCGTCAACCTCTCGCTCGACACGACCCGTCGCGACATGGTCCGCGCGGTCCTCGAGGGGGTGGCGCTCAACACCCGGTGGCTGCTCGCGCACGTCGAACGCTTCATCGGCCGGCGCATCGATGCAATCCGTATCGTGGGCGGGGGCGCCGCCTCGAGAACCTGGTGCCAGATCCACGCCGACGCGCTCGACCGTACGCTCCACCAGGTCGCCGCACCTGAACTGGTCAGTCTGCGTGGGGCAGCGCTCCTGGGCTTCCTCAGCCTCGGCGTAATCGGGATCGACGAGATCGGTGGCGATACCGAGACGACCGAGACCTTTCGACCAGGCCCGGCATCGACCGCCGTCTACGACCGGCTCTTTCGGGAGTTCCTCCGGCAGTACCGCTCCTCGCGCGGGATGCACGACCGACTGGTAGGTGACTGAGTCCGCCGAGCCCCGTCATCCGGACACGCGCTCGGTGAGAAGCCCCCAGAGCGCCATGCGATCCAGCATGGTGAGCATGTAGGCCCGTTCGTCCGGGGGGTAGGAGCCCACTCCGGAGCGCATGTCCTCCACGACGCCCAGAAAGCAGGACCTGTAGTCGGAACCGGTGGGGACGACATCCTCGAGGGTGTCGGTGATGCGATTCGTCAACCGCAGCGCGGGGAGTTCCACGAGCAGGTCGGCGAACAGGTCGTGCGGGTTTCGCCGCTGTTCGGTGAGGGGCTCACCCACGCAGATCAGGTCACCCATGTGGTCGACAACCTTCTTGAGGAAGATGCTCATCCACACGTCGTCGTGGCGCCCTACCCGCAGAGCGCCGATCCGGCCACCCATCGGCGGGAGAAACATGCACGGCAGCAGATCCCGGTGGAACGCGGTGTTCTGGGTGTTGAAGACGACCCCGGTGCCCGCCGTCACCGCGACCCTGGTCGGCACTCCACGCCGGAACCCGGTCACGGCAACGGGACCGTCGAGGTGAGTCATCGCGTCCGCGTCCGGAACGCCCGACCACAGACCCACGTTGACAACCACCCGCCCCTGGACTGGCGCGAACGTCCAGCCCGCGCGGCCCCGGCGACTGGTGGGAAAGCCGCGGTGGTAGAGCGGCCGGCGAGGGCGCACCCGAAGGAGCCCGGCCGAGTTGAACCATCCCGTGCTCGAGCTCACGCCGGGCGCCTCGGCCTCCGTCCCCACGATCCCGTGACCCCCGACGAAGTCGCCTTCGGGGGGCCAGTTGTCGTCGTCGATCGAGATGATCCGCGGGTGCCCGCGACCGGCTGCGACGATGTAACCGAGGTTCCGTCGCTGGATGCTGTCGTACGGGAGCAGGGCGTCGAGGACGGGGAGGCCGTGCAGAAACTGCCGCTGCCGGTCGACGTCCCAGTAGTCGACACCCACACCCGTGTCTGCGCTCAGCCCGCCGAGATAGCCGCCCACGTCGGGGGGCGTCCTGCGATCACCGATGACGATCACCTCGGTGTCACCGTGTCCGTACCTGGCGAGGTTCTCCAGATAGTCTGCGAGCACGATCGGTCGCCGGATGGTCGTGGTGACGATGGCCGTCGTCACCGTCGTGGCCGCTGCTCGAGCAGGATCCAGATCGCCATCGCGACATACCGGAAGTTGCGACGGAAGGGGTTGGAGCTCGACCCCGCGCCCCGCCGGCGCCACACCGTGGGCACCTCCACGACCTGGTAACCCAGATGCAGCGGGCGCAGCGTGGTCTCGCAGGCGATCTCGTGGAAGCGCCCGCGCCAGGCGATCTTCTGCAGGACCTCGGCACGGCCTAGCTTGTAGCCGAGGGAGAGGTCGTGGATCCGGGTGCGGTAGAAGGGCCGGAACGCGTACTGGAACCCCAGGGTGAGTGGGTACTTCGCGCGGGGGTAGCCGATCACCCGACCACCGGCCATCCAACGGCTCGCGACGGCCAGGTCGGCACCAGTCGCCTGCAAGGCCCGCACGAGGTCCGGGACGGTCGCGGTGTCCATCTCGCCGTCCCCGTCGACCAAGAGGATGTGGGACCCCTTCGCCTCGTTGATGCCCTGGCGCACCGCCCACCCCAGGCCCGGGAACCGCGCCTGCTCGAGCACGCGCACCTGGGCGAGGTCGCCCGCCAGCCGCGCACAGATCCGGCGCGTCTCGTCCGGGGCGGGTGGGGCGAGCACGATGAGCACTTCGTAGAGCCAGCGATCCGCCGCCTCCACCAGGCCGGCCACGACCCGGCGCAGCGCCTCGGTCTCGGCGTAGACAGGTACCACGGCAGAGATCCGCATGACTCCCACCCTCCCAGCCCCACGGGCCGGGCGAGCGCTGTGGCTACCCTCTGCCTTGTGCCGGACGAGGCTGACGCGCGAGAAGGCGACCACTCGCGGCGTCCGTCCGGGCTGGATCCGGCGCTGAGGTACCAGGATCCCCTGGCTAAGGTCGCGATCCGACTGGGACCGGCTGGGGCCTTCGCCGTCAGCCTGCTCGTCTACGGCGTCCTCGAGAAGCTCGTGCTGCCGATGGCGTCGGGCTACTTCCACCTCGGCGGCCATCCGAGCACCTGGCGACCGGACATCGAGGCCCTCGTGAACGGCTTCGTCTTCGTTCCGACGATCTTCGCCGCGTATGTCTGGCAGATCGACGGCGTCCGGAAGGTGCTTGCGGGGTTCCTGCGCCCCGAGTCATTCTCCGACGAGGAGGCGTTCGACGAGTTCGTCGCCAAGGTCACCAAGTGGTTCCACCGTGAGCGCTGGTGGCTGCTCGCCGTGGTGGTGGCGATCGGCGGGACTCTGGTGCAGGGCCTATGGCTGTGGAATCCGGACAACCCTGTACCGGTGCCACCCTGGTGGGAGGAGGGTGAGCCCCTCTCCCGCGTCGTGGCACTGTGCCTGGCGCCGCTGCTGTGGTACGTCGCGGCCCAGGTCGTGATCGGCGAGTTGCGCCTCGCCTGGACGCTTCGGCTGCAGTGGCAACAGCTCGGCCGCAGCTTTCGGGCCGGGTCTGGGCAGGACGACGCCGGCGTCGCGGCGCTGTCCCGGCACGTCGGGATCCTGACGACGATCGGCACGATCGTGCTGCTGAACCTGATCATCGGTGCCCTCCTGCCCCAGCTGCGGGCGACAGCAGCGAGTCCGGACGTGACCCAGTGGCTGGTCATCATCTGGACCGCTTACCTCATCGTCGTCCCGGGAATCACGCTGGCGCTGATCTGGCCTGCCCACACCGCGATGAGCAGGGCCAAGGACGAACGGATCGGCGCGATCACCGAGCGGGTGATGGCCGAGCTTGCGCTGGCCGAGTCGTCGGCGGAGGCGGACACCTCGATCGCCCCCCGGCTCGAGCGCATCGAGGAGACACGCAACCTCCGTGCGCTGCTGCACAAGGAGCTGGCCAGATGGCCGCTGCCGAACCCGGTCCGCTCGGTGAGCTGGTCTGCCGTGGTGCCGCTCTCGTTGTCCGTGCTCACGACGGTCCTCGACCAGTTCGCATGAGCCCCCCCTTGCGGGCCGTGCTACCCGGCGCCGCCGTTGGACTCGCCGCCCTCTCCTGGTACGTGGCCACGCTAGCTCCCTCGCTGGTGTGGGCCGACGGCGGGCGGCTCCAGACCGACGCCATCACCGGTGCGTCGTTGTACTGGCACTTCGAGGAGCTCGCAGCGGTCCACACCGACGGTCTGCCCTTCGACCGGCTCGGCGTGGCGGCCTGGGACCATCCACTGTGGGTCATGATCGGCCATGGGCTGGTGTCGATCGCGCCCGGCGACCCGGCCTGGCTGCTCAACCTTCTCTCGGCGGTGGCGGCCGCACTCGCCGTCGTCATGGTCCACGTGATCGTGCGAACTGTGACCTCCCACTGCTGGGCCGCGGCCGCTGGCGCGGTCGCCCTAGGCGTGTCCCACGTCTTCTGGTTCCATGCCGTGACCGCCGAGGTGTACGCGCTGCACGCCCTGTTCATGACATCGCTCATCGCGGTGGCCGTGCGAGGGCCAGTACTGACCAGGCGCCGACTTGCCCTAGTCGGGCTGATCTCGGGACTCGGCCTCGCCAACCACGTCATGTTCGTGCTGACCGCCATCCCGGTCGCCGTGTACCTGGCGATCCGTCACCGGCGTTCGCCGCCCGCTCGGCGGCCTTCTCTCGGGCTGTCGACGGCAGCAAGCACGGCGGCCATCTTCCTGCTGGGCCTGGCGCCGTGGTGGATCCAGTTCATGAGGATGTCGCGCGTTGCCGGCCTGGACGCGACCCTCACCATGGCCGCGGGCTTTCCCTGGCTGGGTCAGCGCTGGCCCGGTCCGGTGGGGCCCGAGCTCGCGACGAACGCCGCTGAGTACCTGGCGATGGCGCTGTACCAGTTCACTCCCATCGGCCTCGGCATTGCCGTGTTCGGCGCGATCCGTCTGCGGGGGCGCCCCGAGGCCGCGCTGCTGTGGACGCTGTTCGCTGTGCACGCCACCTTCTCGGCCTACTACCAGGTCGCGGACCGCTTCGCCTTCCATCTGCCGTCCTACGTGATCGTCGCCGTCTTCATCGGGACGGGCGTAGCAGCCGGCCTCGAGGCGCTCGCCGCCGCGCCGTGGCCCCGCAAGGCGGCCGGGCCGCTGGCTGTGGCAACGATGGCGCTGCCCGTGGCGATCTACGCGGCCGTGCCCAGCGTCCTGCGCGAGCAGGGCTTCGGAGACTCCGATGTCGGCATCCCCGAGGTGGGTGCAAACGCTCGCGACGGCATCGGCTACTTCCTCAACCCGAACCAGCGCGGCGACGACTCAGCTGTCCGCTACGGGCACGCCACTCTGAGCGACCTGGCTCCGCGCGCGCACGTGCTGGTCGAGTGGCCAGACGGCCTGGAGTCCTATATAGCGATGCGCCACTACCAGCTGACCCGGGACCTGCGGCCGGACGTCGACCTGGATCTCATGCTGTTCACCGGCCTGCCAGCCCGCGCCAGCATGATGGGGATCGTGGAGTCCGAGAGCGGCTGCCGGCCGCTGTACGTCGCGTCCCGCGCCCAGGTCGATACGATCGCGCAGGTCGAACCCGACCTTGTGCTCGTGCAGGAGGGCCAGGTGTTCCGGATTCTGCCGCGGACGGGTCGGCGACCAGTTTGTGGTGACGCACTCGACCGCCCCGAGGCGAGCATCGACGACCTCCTGAGGAGCGTCCGGCGATGATGGCAACCCGTTGGCAGGATCGCCTGATCCTCCCCTGCGCCGGGCGCACCCGGCAGGTCTCCAGCTTTCGTGGGGACCTGCGCGGCGGGAACTGGGGCGGTTTGCGCCCAGAGGCGGCGCGCCGCAAGCGGATCCTGCTGGAACCCGGCGAGTCCCACACCATGGCGGAGCTCTCCGGTCCCGGCGTGATCACGCGGATCTGGATGACCGTCGCTCCAGCGCCGCCCTTCCCTGCGCTCCGCGACGTCGTGCTTCGGTGCTACTGGGACGGCGAGGAGGAACCGAGCGTGCTGTGCGGTCTCGGCGACTTCTTCGGGGCCGGATTCGGCCGGATGCGGCCGTACGTGTCCGCGCCCTTCAGCTGTGCCAGCGGCGGTCTCACCTGCTCCCTCCCGATGCCGTTCGCCACTGGGGCCGTTCTCCGTCTGACCAACGAGGGACGATCTGTGGCCGATCCCGTGTTCTACGCCGTGACCTACGACGAGCTGGAAGAACCCCACCCCGGCGACCTGCGGCTGCACGCCCGGTGGAACCGGGAGAACCCGACCCCGGCCGGCACGCCCTACACGATCCTGCGAACGTCGGGACGTGGCCACTACGTGGGGGCGCGGCTGGACATGCAGAACCGGCAGCGGTGGGTGGGTCTGGCGCCGAGCCGTGCGGTCTTCCCGTTCGGGCTCGGCTTCGGCATGCTCGAGGGCCCGGAACGGATCTTCGTCGACGGTGAGGTGTTGCCCTCGATCTCGGGCACCGGCACCGAGGACTACTTCAACGCCGGCTGGTACTTCGCCAGCGGCACGTTCTGCGCTCCGACGTACGGCTGCACCGTGCACAGCTGGCCGATGGGCCGTGTCTCAGCCTACCGCTACGACGTCGCGGCCCCCGTCCCCTTCAGTTCGTCGATCCTGGTCACGGTGGACCACGGCATGGACAACGTGGTCGCGGCGGACTATGCCAGCGTCGCGTACTGGTACCAGGCTGAGCCGCACCCCCCCTACCCGCCGCTTCCCTCACCACAGGACCGCAGGCCGGCCTTCCCCCGTTCGAACGTGGCCCAGTCGCTGGTCATCCTGGCGCCGGCGGCCGCCTCTGTCCTCGGCGTGGGGAGGATGCTGGCCCAGCGCCGCCGTGGCTAGCCTCGCCCACCGCCGGCAGTGGGCCTGGTACGTCTCGGCCCTCGGGTACCGCTGGTCCGACACCAGCGTCGCGCGCAGCGCTGACGCCGACGTGTTCCGCTTCCTGGACGAGCGACTCCTCGGCGCTCGCGTCCTCGACTGCGGCTGCGGGCCAGGAATCAGCAGCGAGCGCCTCGTTGCCCGGGGGGCGTCGTACGTGCTGGCGGTTGACGCCAACCCGTCGATGGTGCGGCAGGCCCGGGCCCACCTGAGACATCGGATCGCAGCCGGATCCGCCGATGTCGAACGCGGCTTCGTCGACGCGGCCTTCTTCGGGGCTCTCGGGCGCACGTTCGACCTGGTCTTCTTCAAGCGCAGCCTGTACGCCCGGCGTGCGGCCACAGTGTCGGCCGTTCGCGCCGCCTTGGCGGCGGTGGAACCGCACGGCATGGTGGTCGTGGTCCATCCGGTCCGGTCGCTCCTGCAGTACGCCTTCGGAACGCCTGCCCGGCTGCGTCCGCACACAGCCTTCCACATCCTCAACCGGGCGATCAGCTTGGTGGCGGCGCGTCTAGGCATCAGCGAGTACCGCGCCTACAGCAAGGGGGAGCTGTGGCGGCTGCTGTCCGAGGCGGCGGACGATGGGTCGGTCCAGGAAGTCCCCACCACGCAGCAGGCGTACGCGATCATGGCGATCACCGCCTGTGATCAAGTCTGCAGCGGGAGGCGCGCCTCATAGACCCGGTAGCGCCTGTACGCCCGCGCGCCGGCTCCCTCGAGCACCGTGGTCATCCCCGTGTTCTTCTCGCTGACCAGGGACATCTCGCACCGGTGGTACCCCTTGGCCGACATTCGGCGGCCGAGCTCATCGCAGAGCAGCGCCCCCACTCCTCGACCCCGGTGCTCCGGGGCGACACCGAGCAGCTTGATGCTGACGGTGCTCACCGGAGGCACCCGGTGGACCAGGCGCCCGCTGGCCCAGAGCCGGAGGAAGCCGCCACGCCGGGCGAGCACCTCGCTCACGTCGGGGACCGCGATGGCGAAGCCGACCACCTCACCAGCAACCTCGGCCAGCACAGTGAGATCCAGATCCGTGACCGGTCGCAGGCGTCGTGCGGTGGACGCGAACTGGTCGAAGGAGGGCCCGGCGTGACCGGGGACACTGCGGTGGGACCTCAGGTAGAGCTCGTAGACAACCGCGAGGTCGTGGTCCCAGGAGGCATTGGACGGGGACCGAAGCACAACCGCCGACGCGCGGGCGCGGCCCGCCGGGCCCGCCAAGAAGCGGAGCACCTGGCCGACGTCGTCACCCACGTCGTCCCGCGTCAGCTCGTAGGCGAGTAGGTCGTCGGCCTTGACCAGTCCGTGACCCTCGAGGTGGAGCCGGTAGTAGGGCCGATGGTGACCCTGCCAGAGCCCTGGTCGGGTGTCGAAGCCGTCGACGAGAAGCCCTGTCTCGTCGGCGCCGGAGCCGTTCGTCGGCCCCCGGACCACCGTGGCACCGACCCGCACCAGCCAGCCGGTCGCCGCGTCGAGCAACGCTTTCGACACCGCCGGGTCGTCGATGGTCTCGAAGAACCCGAAGTACCCCTCCGACGTCCCCGACCTCAGGTTCCGCGCGTCATCCATGATCGCGGCGACGGTGCCGACAAGCTCATCACCGCGCCACGCGAGGAAGAGCTCCCGGCGCGCCGTGGCGTAGAACGGGTTGCGCGCGGGATCCAGTCGGTGGATCAGCGCAGCCTTGGGCGGCGCCGCCCAGGCCGGGTCGTGCCGGTAGATGACCCGCGGGAATTCCACGAAGCGGCGCATGTCATCACGACCGGCCGCCGGGCGAACCGAGACGCCCCCCGTCCGGTCCTCACGCATGGTCAGGACCTCGCCCGGGCATGCTGGTCGTCACAGATCCCAGACGCCGGACCGGACGGCCTCGACGACCCGGACCCTCGGCACCTCGTCGAGCCGGCGCTCCACCTCGTCCACGAGGGCCTTCATCCCGTCGCGCAGCGCGGTCGTGGGGCGCCAGCCCAGCACGGACTCCGCCAGCGACACGTCGGCGATGCGCGAGGCGACGCCGACCGGGGCCCCGTGTTGCCAGGCGGGTGCCGCGACCACGCCGACGAGGTCGCAGACGAGCCGGAACAGCGCCTCGATCGTCACCGCGACGTCGCTGCCGAGGTTGATCGGCGCCTCGAAGCGGGAGTCGAGAGCGAGCCCCACCAGACCCCGGACGCAGTCGTCGACGTGAAGGAAGCTGCGGATCTGCGTCCCGTCGCCCCAGATGGGCACGGTCGGCGCGCCGGTGAGCTTAGCCATGACAACTTTTCGCGTCAGGGCCGCAGGGGCCTTCTCCCGGCCTCCGGACCAGGTGCCTTTCGGCCCGTAGACGTTGTGGAGCCGGGGCAGGCGGACCGACAGCCCACGCTCGGAGGCGAACGCCCGGGCCAACCGCTCCGCGAACAGCTTCTCCCAGCCGTACCCCTCCGGTGGCTCGGCCGGATAGGCCTCCTCCTCGGTCAGCCCGGCGACCCGGCCGGCTACCTGTCGCGAGGCGGGGTAGACACAGGCCGAGGAGGCGAAGAGGTATCCCGGGGAGCCCACATCGGCGGACGCGCGAAGCAGGTTGAGGCTGATCTCGCAGTTGCCCAGACACGCGACGTCGTTGCTGCCGATGAAGCCCATGCCACCCATGTCCGCCGCGAGGTTGAAGACGAACGCACCCTCGGTAATGAGGCGATCGCACGCCGTGCGAGATGCCAGATCCGCGCTGAGATTCTCGGCGTGCGCGTGCACTTGTTGCCACTCGGTCAGTGGCTTGACGTCGATCGCCCTGACGTTGCGCCCTCGCTCCAGCAGGGAGCCGACGAGGTGACCGCCGATGAAGCCGCCCGCGCCGGCCACGACGCAGGCCGGACCCATCTCACCCCCAACCACGCCCCGATCATGCCGCACCGGCGGTTGGCCCTGCCCACGTCGCGCGCCCCGCCGTCATCCAGCCGTAGATCCACCTGGCCACCTCCAGTCGTACGGGCGTTGCCCTGTCCGCCAGTGGGCGTTGGGCATATAAAGCGCCCAGTGAACCGGCCCCGGGTTCGGTAGGAGTTCAGTTCTTCCGGCAGCGGCAGCGCGTCGGCAGCCGGCGTAGCGAAGCTTGGGGTTCCAAACTCAGGCAGTGGAGCCTGTTGCTTTTTGACGTCTCGCGGTGTGTCGTCAGGTGAGGTATGTGTCTTTCGGGAGAATGACTGGTATGGCAGGCACGTACCGGCCGGTCGATCGTGAGCAGGAGTTCCTTCTACGCCCAGCATGGTCGACTGGCTGGCCGAGGATCACCTGGTGTGGTTCGTGATCGAGGCGGTCAAGCGGCTGGACACCGCCGGGTTCCATCGGTTGGCCAGGCTGGGTGGGGTGGGCCGCCGCGGCTATGACCCGGACCTGCTCACGCTGTTCGTGTACGCGATGGCGCATGGGGAGTCCTCGTCGCGTCGGATCGAGCGGCTGTGCCACACCGATGTGGCGTTCCGGATCATCTGCGCGCAGGACGTGCCTGATCACACGGTGTTGGCGCGGTTCCGCAGGAACCATGAGGCGGCGTTGACCGACCTGCTCACCGAGTCGCTGGTGCTGGCCGCGGAGTTGGGCATGGTGTCGCTGGGCACGGTGGTGTTCGACGGCACCAGGATCGCCGGCAGCGCCAGCCGGGACGCCAACCGTGGCGAGGCGCATCTGCGCAGGCTGGCCGCGGACTTCGTGGGCCGGGTTGGGGCAAACGACGAGGCCGAGGACGCCCTGTTCGGCGCGGACGACCGCGGTGACGAACTACCCGAGCCGGTGGGTGACCGCACCGGCCGCGGGGAGCGCATCGAGGCCGCGCTGGCCCAGATCACCGCGCGCCGCGCGGCGGCCGAGCAGCAGCAGCGAACCCAACAACGGCGGGCGCGTGCCTGTGAGCGGGCGGTGGCCGAAGGCAGGGAGGGGCGGGGCCGCTACCCCATGGGCGCGGACCGGGTCGCGATGGCCAAGGCCCGTTGGCAGCGGGCACGTGACCAGGCCGCCGCCCGCTACGAGGAGTGGCGCCGTGCCGGTGAGCGGGGCGAACGCCGGGGCGGGAGCGCCGCACCGCCGCCCGATGAACACCACCGGGTGCGCAAGGCGTGGGCCGCCTATCAGGCCGAAGCCGCCGCGGCCGCGGCGAGCAAGGACACCACCGGCGGTGGTCCCGGGGATGCCGGCCACGGCACCACCGACACAGCGGGCGCCACCGGCCAGGGCCGACGGGCCGCCACCGGTGACTCCGAGCAGCGGTTCACCGCGAATCTGACCGACCCGGAACTCGCGGCTGCTCAAGACCCACAACGGCTGGATCCAGGGCTACAACTGCACCGCCACCAGCGACGACGGATTCATCGTCTCCGCCCGCGCCACCCAGGACGCCGACGACGTCGAACAGTCGTCCCCACCATGAACGACGTCACCGCCACCGCCCAGACCCTGGCCGACCGCACCGGCCGCGCCGAACTGCAGCACGTGGGCACATGATCGGCGACGCCGGCTACGACTCCGACCACAACCTGGCCGGCTGTCGCGGGCGGCGGCGTCGGCGGGTGGGTCGCCGGTGGCCGGGTCGGCGGCGGCGCGGGTCTCGATGGTGCGGCGCTTGCCGTCGGCGATGAGCCGGTCGGGTCCGTCGGGGATGAACCACCGGCTGCGCACACCCGAGGGCCTCGCGCTGTATCGTCGCCGCGGCCACATGGTCGAAGCACCCAACGCCTGGCTCAAAGACCGCCGCGGGTTACGCCGCTTCCCCCGCCGTGGCCTGGGAGCCGCACAAGCCGAACTCGCCTTCGCCAGCGTCGTCACCAACCTACTCAAGATCGCAACCAACGGCGTCACCATCGCCCAGCTCCAGACCCGGTAGCCCGGGCACGATCCAGCCCCGACCGACCCGCGGGTCCAGATCGACCAAGACCGGCTGCGCAACCCGACCCCGACGCCACCGACAGTCCCGCCCGCACCACGAGCCAACGAAAGACAACACCCTCCCGGATGTCGTTGGTGCTTGACAACGACGTCGTGCTGGGCCGGTCCGTGCCGGTCGTGGCCTCCGCGACCGCGCTCGCCCGGTGTCGTGAGGCCCTGGACCGGCCAGCGTGGCCTGCCCCCCGCCACCACCAGGCTGCTGGGGTCATCACGAGGCGTGGGCGCCTGGTGGTGGCACCACCCGCCTGGTGATGGACCCCTCACCAGGCTGACGGGGCGCCAAATATACCCCGGCCAAGCCCCCGACAAGGGTGGTGAACGTGGTCATTCGGGGCCGACGTACCCCGGCAGGTCGCGGATCTCGTCGGTAGTCAGGGAGACGTAAAGCTTCTCGTCGTCGTAGTCGACCAGGTCCACCGCGTCGGTCGGCAGCAGGACCTTGGGGCCGAGGATCCACGGCCCGGTGACGATGACGAGGTGAGCCCCGTCCACCTCGTCGGAGGCCTCGTCCACCTTGCCGAAGGCCCCGTCGACGGCCTCGACCTTGTAACCGCTGACGTCCAGGGCGGCCAGGATGCGGTTGCCGTGGGAGACCACGTCGCTGGACATGTGCGCTCCTCTCCAGAGCCGCCAAGAGACCTGCCCCGCCGGCCACCGGCGGAAACCCCGACGCTCTGGCCCGGCACCGGCCAGCACTCCCCGCGTACCCTGGCCGACGTGGCCGCCCGTGACCTTTCCTCCGAGATCGCCGACCTCGCGCAGACGCTGGCCGGGATCGAGCAGGTGCTCGACCCCGAGCGGATGCGCAAGGACGTCGTGGAGCTCGAGGAGCAGGCCGCGGCCCCGGATCTGTGGGAGGACCAGAGCCGCGCCCAGCAGGTGACCTCCAAGCTCTCGGTGCTGCAGGCCGACCTGCGCCGGCTCGAGGAGCTGCGCCGCCGGATCGACGACCTGCCGGTCCTCCTCCAGCTCGCCGAGGAGGAGGCCGACGCCGACGTCCTCGCCGAGGCCGAGCACGAGCTCGACGACCTGACCCGGGGGATCGGCGACCTCGAGGTGCGCACGCTCCTCGCCGGCGAGTACGACCCCCGCGAGGCCGTCGTCACCATCCGGGCCGAGGCCGGGGGCGTCGACGCGGCGGACTTCGCCGACATGCTGATGCGGATGTATCTGCGGTGGGCCGAGCGGCACGGCTACAAGACCGAGGTCTACGACACCTCGTACGCGGAAGAGGCGGGCATCAAGTCGGCCACCTTCGTCGTCCACGCCCCCTTCGCCTACGGCACGCTCAGCGTCGAGACCGGGACGCACCGGCTCGTCCGGATCAGCCCCTTCGACAACCAGGGCCGGCGCCAGACCTCCTTCGCCGGCGTCGAGGTGCTGCCCGTGGTCGAGCAGACCGACCACATCGACATCCCGGAGAACGACCTCCGGGTCGACGTCTTCCGCTCCTCCGGCCCGGGCGGGCAGAGCGTCAACACCACCGACTCCGCGGTGCGCATCACCCACCTGCCCACGAACATCGTGGTCTCCTGCCAGAACGAGAAGAGCCAGCTGCAGAACAAGGCTGCGGCGATGCGCGTGCTCCAGGCCAAGCTGCTCGAGCGCAAGCACCAGGAGGAGCGGGCCATGCTCGACTCGCTCAAGGGCGACTCTGGCTCCTCGTGGGGCAACCAGATGCGGTCCTACGTGCTCCACCCGTACCAGATGGTCAAGGACCTGCGGACCGAGTACGAGGTCGGCAACCCGCAGGCGGTGCTCGACGGCGACATCGACGCCTTCCTCGAGGCCGCGATCCGCTGGCGTCGCCAGCAGGAGGCCGCCGAGCCGGCATGAGCCGGTGATCGCGCCACGGTGCCGGAAGACGTGATCCACCTTCCTCCGGCCGGGGCTCAAGGAGGAGAAGTCGCGAGCGGCCAGATCAGGGTCGCCGGCAAGGACCTCCACCGGCTGTCCAACTGGAAGGTGCCCGCTCGACGAGCGATGTCGGATTTGCTCCAGCTCCTCGAGACCTACCCGCACGACGAGCTTTCAGGCCACGGCCGAGGAGCTGCTGCCGACCACTCTCGCGGTGTTGCATCTGCAGGAGCGCCGCCAGCTCCGGCTGTTCGTCCGGCCGGACACGTACGGGCGCTTCTCGTCCTGCCTGGTCTTCCTGTCCCGCGACCGCTACAACGCTGACCTCAGGCTGCGGATGCAGGAGATCCTGCCCGACGCTGCGGGCGGGGAGATGGTCGACTACGGGCCGGGTCAGCGAGTCCGTCCTTCTGCGGTCACCGCCCGGATCCCCGCGTCGGCCACGCATGCCACGGTCGTCGATCGCCACCGGGACCTCGGATGAGCAGGCCGCGGCACGACCAGCGTGACCAGACGGCGGGTGATGATCCTCGGCTCACGGTCATCGTGCTGCTGACGGTGACGGTCGTGATGAAGGCCTCGAACGCCGTCTTGACCCGCCGGTCCCTCGCCTCTTGGGCTGACGGAGCTGCGGTGGTCGCCGTCCAGAGCGTGGCCGAGGACGCCGTCTACTCCGGCGAGGCGGGGGACGTGCTCCCGCTGTCGCGGGGCGCGGCCCGGGCGTCGGTCCGTGAACACGTCGGGCGGCACGGCCTGGCCGGGCGGGTGCGACGGCTTCCGGATCGAGACCGTCGCGGTGCGCGGGGACGGGGCGGCCACGGTGACCTTCACCGCCCGCAGGCCGATGGCCCCCGTCAACGCCGTCGCCTCCGACAGCTCAGTCCCCGTCGTCTGGGGCGACGACCGCCCTGGTCCCGCTCAGCTGAGCCGGAGGGGATCAGGGCGCGTCGAGCGATCGCGGCTCAGGTCGCTGAGTTGTCCTCCTCCGGCGGTGACCCGACGTCTCCGGGCGGTTCGGGTTCATCGGCCCCTGCGGTTCCCCCTTCACCTTCGCTTCCGGTCGGGTCGGCCAGCGAGGGGCCGGGGGCGTCACCGGAGGGCGCGTCCGAGCCCAGCCCGAGATCTGCCAGGCTCATCGGCGGAGGAGCGTCATCATCGGATGCTGCGCCGGTCGTGCCCGCCCCCAACGCCTCGCTGGGCGGGGGCCCCTCGCCGGCGGACTCGCCCGACGCCTGACCCGGTTGACCCACGTCCATGGGCGCCGGCGCCTCGCCCGCGCTCGCCGCGGTGTCGCCCGTCGTCAAGGTCCGGACCCCGCCGCCCACGGTGATGGTGATGGTGATGTCACTGTCCACCGGTCACACCTCTCTGCCCAAACGATTAGAAGTACGCGGCTGTGATTTGGCTCTGCGCGTTCGAGACGACGAACGCCTGCTTGCTGGTGGCGCGGGCGGCGACCAGCATCAGGAACACGTTCGTCACGCCGTCTGCCGCGTTCGGCGCGATCTTGCGGTAGCCGGTGTTGTTGGCGGCGAGGTTGGCCCAGGCGTTCTGCCCGTGGTGAGTCGCGTATGTCTGGTTGATGAGGGTCCACATGATCCGCTCCCTTCCGTCGGTCGCTAGAGCTGGTAAGCCTGGTAGACGTATGTGCCGTCGGCGAAGACCGTGACGTTCCGGTTGTACGCCCTGGCCCAAACCATCTGGGCGAACACGTTCGTGACCCCGTCGGGCGCGTCCGGGTGGATGCGGCGCCAGCCCAGTCCCACCAGGTTGACCCACGCGTTCTTCGCGTGGTGGGTGGCGTAGACCTGTGCGACCGCCTTGTTGACGTGCCAGGTGCGGTACATGAAGTGGACCGCCGCGATGTCGCCTGCCGACAGGCCGTTGCGCTGGCCGATCGTGACGCCGCTCTGTTTCGGGGTGATAGTCGGCTGGTTGTTCTTCGAGAACGCGTAGGCCCCGTAGTGCATGATCGACCCGTAGTCGTACGAGCCGATGTCGTCCCCGTCCGAGATGTGCTGGTTGAAGTTGTGCTCCATCCCGGACTGAATGTTCGCCCAGTGGATGGTGACGTAGGTGTCTCGGTCCTCCCGTGACTGCTCGTGCCACAACCCCCAGGCGTGCCCGAACTCGTGGACGGCCGCGCCGAAGCCACAGCCGTCGGCCAGGCTCAGGTCCTGCCGGCCACCTCGCATCCCGACGTACGACCAACAACCGTCGCCACGGATCACCCGCACGTAGTTCTGGTACTGGGAGGCGTTGGCGGCCGTGCGCCGCACGAAGCGCATGTTCGTGTTCGACTCCCAGTGCGCGATCGCGGCGGCTACCCGCGCCTCTCCGTTGGTCACCCCACCGTCGATCTCGTACGGAATGAGCGCGTTGGGCCACCGGTACTGCTGCCCAGTGATGCCGACCCCGTGGGCGACGCCATCGTCACCCAGCATCGCCAGGTCTGAGATCACCCCCGCATTTCGGTCCATCTCGTCGACGGTGCCGAGCACGATGTCCCCCTCGAACACCGCGAGATCACCGACCACCGAGTACTGCACCGGCTGCGTCTCACCCGAGGTGAGCACGATGAAGCCAGTGCGGACGGTGTCCCCGGTCAGGAACCCCGTGTTGTCAGCCTCGGTCTGTTGGGCGTTGTCCGCCGGCTCGTCGGCCACGATCACACCTCCTCGCATAGCCCTCCCACGGACGCTACCGAGCAGGCGTCACGGCGTCGTCACCGTCGGGACCCACCACTTGACGCCGCTGGCTACGGGGCACGACGGTGGGCGCAAAGCGGTGGTACGGGAGGTGCGGCGTGGAGCTCCACGGCAGGCTCCGGCTGCCCGGCGGCGTGGCCGCGGCGAGCGGCGCCCGAGCCACCATACGACTCGTCGAGGTCGGTCGCGCCGACGCACCGGCCGTACCGGTCGCGGAGACAAGCTTCCTGGTGGAGCCCGGCCCCGGCGGCGAACAGGCCGTCGCCTTCGACCTTGAGACACCCGACCTGGACCCTCGTCTGACGTACGCCGTGCAAGTACACGTAGACGTCAATGGCTCCGGCGAGGTGTCCGTCGGGGACTATCTCACCACGCAACACGTCGGCGTCACCGCGGCCGAGGGTTCTCGGGTGCTCGACGTGCCGCTGGAACGTGTGGGGTGACCGCGACCGGCGGCGCCGCCCGCCGCATGTGCCGGCAGCGCCGCGCGCAGGAGCCGCGTCATGGCCGGTGACGGGACCAGCCCCAGCTCGCGACCTACCAGATCGCGGAACAACTCGTACTGACGCAGGACGTCAACGACGTTGCCCTCTTCGAGGAAGACCGACATCACGACTCTGTGCGAGGACTCGCGCAGGGGATCGCTGCGCACCGCTTCCAGCGCCAACGAGAGCGCGGCATCGAGCCGGCGCTGGCGGGCGAGGATGCCGGCCGCCAGCTCCAGCGCGTGCAGCCGCAGGGTGCGCAGACGCTCGCGTTCCACCAGGACCCAGTCGTCGTACCAGCCGGGGAGCAACTCTGCCGGCCACAGCGACGCGAGCCCCAGACTGGGACAGACATCGTCCACCGCTCGCCCGCGCAGCAGGCTCGTAGCGAGGCTCTCCTGCTCCTCGCTGTCGACGTCGACGGATCTGGACAGCGACAGCGTCGACGGCAGTGTCAGCACCACTCCCGGCAGGATCGCGTTCAACCGCCACATCGCCGTCCGGAGGCGGGCGAGTCCTCGTCGTTCGGTCACCTCGGGCCAGAGCGCGTTCGCGACGAGGCACCGGTGCGCCGGACCGCGGAGTGCGAGGTAGGCGAGCAGCCGCTGGGTGCTGGGTTGAAGGTGGACGGGCCGCGCGAGATGTTCGAAGGAGAAGCCCTCGAGCAGTTGGAGGCGCGGTCGTGGCGGGCCGGCTCGGACCGCTGGGCGCGGTCTCCACCGCGTCGCGCCCGTAGCGTCGAAGAGCAGCGCGCTCCGTGGCCGTGAGGTGGTCTCGCCCGCCGCCGCCGAGGCCGTCGATGCGTTGCTGGCTTGAGGAATGTCGGTCATCTGCTCCCCCGATGCGACGCTTGGACGTTATTCCGCGACACAGGCGGTGTCCAGGGTCGAGTTGGGCCGCCGGAGCGGTCGGAGGCGCGCACCCGCGTACTTGGCTGGCGTGGCCGCCCGTGACTTCCCCTCCGAGATGGCGGACCTCGCGGCAGACCCTCGCCGGGATCGAGCGGGTTACTTTCCGCGCTGCAGGCCGACCTGCGCCGGCTCGAGGAGCTACGCCGCCGGATCGACGACCTGCCGGTCCTCCTCCAGCTCGCCGAGGAGGAGGCCGACGCCGACGTCCTCGTCGAGGCCGAGCACGAGCTCGACGAGATGACCCGCGCGATCGGCGACCTCGAGGTGCGCACGCTCCTCGCCGGCGAGTACGACGCCCGGGAGGCCGTCGTCACCATCCGAGCCGAGGCCGGGGGCGTCGTCCACGCCCCCTTCGCCTACGGCACGCTCAGCGTCGAGACCGGGACGCACCGGCTCGTCCGGATCAGCCCCTTCGACAACCAGGGCCGGCGCCAGACCTCCTTCGCCGGCGTCGAGGTGCTGCCCGTGGTCGAGCAGACCGACCACATCGACATCCCGGAGAACGACCTCCGGGTCGACGTCTTCCGCTCCTCCGGCCCGGGCGGGCAGAGCGTCAACACCACCGACTCCGCGGTGCGCATCACCCACCTGCCCACGAACATCGTGGTCTCCTGCCAGAACGAGAAGAGCCAGCTGCAGAACAAGGCTGCGGCGATGCGCGTGCTCCAGGCCAAGCTGCTCGAGCGCAAGCACCAGGAGGAGCGGGCCATGCTCGACTCGCTCAAGGGCGACTCTGGCTCCTCGTGGGGCAACCAGATGCGGTCCTACGTGCTCCACCCGTACCAGATGGTCAAGGACCTGCGGACCGAGTACGAGGTCGGCAACCCGCAGGCGGTGCTCGACGGCGACATCGACGCCTTCCTCGAGGCCGCGATCCGCTGGCGTCGCCAGCAGGAGGCCGCCGAGCCGGCCTGAGCCCGTGCTCGCCGCCACCTGGCACAGGACGTGATCCACACCCCGTACGGAAGGCGCGCTCGACCCCCGTACGGGGGTCGGTTGTCCAGGGATCTCAGGTACGGCACGTACACTCTGGCGTCGGCCCCAGGTCGTCGGCCGGTCTGGCGGCCCTGCTCACGATCCCGCGAGGAGCCCCTTGATCCGCTTCGACGACGTCACCAAGCACTACCCGACGCAGACCAGGGCAGCCCTGTCCGACATCTCCGTCGAGGTCGAGAAGGGTGAGTTCGTCTTCCTCGTCGGGGCCTCCGGGTCGGGGAAATCGACCTTCCTCCGGTTGGTGCTCAAGGAGGACAGGCCGACCGGCGGCCGGATCCGCGTGGCGGGCAAGGACCTGCACCGGCTGTCCAACTGGAAGGTGCCGCACCTGCGCCGGCAGATCGGCACGGTGTTCCAGGACTTCCGGCTGCTGCCCACCAAGACGGTCTTCGAGAACGTCGCCTTCGCCCTGCAGGTGATCGGCAAGTCCCGGTCGCAGATCCGTCGCGACGTGCCCGCCGTCCTCGAGCTGGTCGGCCTGGACGGCAAGGAGGACCGCATGCCCGACCAGCTGTCCGGTGGCGAGCAACAGCGGGTGGGCATCGCGCGCGCCTTCGTCAACCGGCCGCTGATCCTGCTGGCCGACGAGCCCACCGGCAACCTCGACCCAGCCACCAGCGTCGGGATCATGAAGCTGCTCGACCGGATCAACCGCACGGGGACCACGGTGGTCATGGCCACCCACGACCAGTCGATCGTCGACCAGATGCGCAAGCGGGTGATCGAGCTCGACGGCGGCCGGCTGATCCGCGACCAGTCCCGCGGCGTCTACGGCTACTCCCGCTGACCCGACCGACCGTGCCGGACGTCCCCGGACTCCGCCCGGCCAGATGAGAGAGCGATGCGCTTCCAGTACGTCTTCTCTGAGATACTCACCGGCCTGCGCCGCAACCTCACGATGACCATCGCCGTCGTCGTGACAGTGGCCATCTCGCTGGCCCTCTTCGGCGCCGGCCTGCTCATCCGTGCGCAGGCCGACACCATGAAGGACTTCTGGTACGACAAGATCCAGATCTCCGTCTTCATGTGCAACGAGTTCGACACCGGGGCGCGGTGCGCCGACGGGGCGGTGACGCCGGAGCAGCAGGAGCGGATCGAGCAGACGCTGGCGGCGCACCCGGAGGTCAGCGAGGTCTTCTACGAGTCGCAGGACCAGGCCTACGAGCGGTTCCGGGAGCGGTTCCAGGACTCGATCGCCGACAACATCACCGCCGAGCAGCTGCAGGAGTCCTACCGGGTGGAGCTGGAGAACCCGGAGCGCTTCGAGGGTGTCGTGTCGGCCGTGTCCGGGCTGCAGGGCGTGCACCAGGTCGTCGACCAGCGTCAGCTGCTCGACAAGTTCTTCCGGATGCTCAACGGCTTCCAGGTCGCGGCGATCGTCGTCGCCCTGATCCAGGTCGTCGCGGCCGCGCTGCTCATCTCCAACACCATCCGGGTGGCCGCCTTCAGCCGGCGCCGCGAGACCGGGATCATGCGGCTGGTCGGGGCGTCGAACTTCTACATCCAGCTGCCGTTCATCCTCGAGGCGGCCATCGCCGGGCTGATCGGGGCGCTCTTCGCGGTCGGGGCGCTGGTCGCACTGGAGGCACTCTTCGTGCAGCGGATCCTCGTCCCGGCCTTCCAGTTCACGGCGTTCGTGGACTGGGACGACGTGCTCGCGATCATCCCGGTGCTGCTTCTCTCCGGGGTCGCGATCTCCGCGATCGCCTCGTTCGTCACCTTGCGCAAGTACTTGCGGGTCTAGTCCGACAGCCGTACCGTGCCTTCCGACAGTGACGGAAGGGACGGCTGTGACTTCTGTGACGACGCCGCGTGGCCGACGCGTCACGCTTGTCGTCGCTGCCGGTGCACTGGTCCTCGGGTCGCTCGTCCCGGCCGCCGCTCAGACCGAGGAGGACCGGGCCCGGGTCCAGCGTCAGCTGCAGCAGGCCCAGGAGCAGCTCAACCACTCCTCGCGGGCGTTCTCGGACGCCACCGCCGCGTACGAGGCGGCCAGTTCGCAGCTCCCGGCGGCCGAGCAGGCCCTCGCCGCCGCGGAGGAGGCGCACGCCGCCGCCCAGGCCGCGCTGGCGGAGGCGCAGGGGCAGCTGGTGGCCGCCCGGGCCGCCGACGCCGCGGCCGCCGAGAAGCTCGCGGCCGCCGAGGAGGACGTGCGTCTCCAGGAGGAGCGCATCGTCGAGATCAGCGGCCGGATCGACGAGAAGCAGACCGACATCGGCCGGATCGCCGCCCGCGCCTACCAGCAGGGAGCGCTCGCCGACCTGGCCGACGTCGCCGCCGTGCTCGAGTCGACCTCGGTCGAGGAGTTCAACGCGCGCGTCACCTACGTGCAGGCGGCGCTCACGTCCGAGGGCACCATCGTCGCCGACATGCGCGACGACCGCGCCGCCCTGGCCAACGAGCGGGTCGTGCTCGAGGAGCTGCGGGCGGTCGCGCGGCGTCTGCGCGAGGAGGCGGCCGCGCACCTGGCTCGCACCCAGGAGCTCGAGGCCGCGGCCCGAGAGGCGGCGGCCCATGCCGCCGCCAGCGAGCAGCAGGCCCGCGAGGCCAAGGCGCAGGTGGAGCAGCTGGTCGCCCAGCGGACCGAGGCCAAGGAGGCCGCCGAGTCGGCCAAGGCCGAGGACGCCCGGATCTACGCGGACCTCGAGGCCGAGCGCCGGCGCATCGAGGCCGAGATCGCCGAGCGGGTGCGGCTGGCCCGCGAGAAGGCCGAACGCGAGGCCCGGCAGAAGGCCGAACGCGAGGCCCGCGAGAGGGCGGAGCGCGAGGCCCGCGAGCAGGCGGAGCGCGAGGCGGCGGCCCGGGCGCAGGGCTCGGGCGGCTCCTCGGGTGGAGGCGGCTCGGCGCCGGCCCCGGACCGGCCCCCGCCTCCCCCGCCTCCCCCGCCTCCGGCCGAACCGGCGTCGAGCGGCTTCCGCCGACCGGTGGCCGGCCGGGTCACCTCCCCGTACGGGATGCGTACGCACCCCATCACGGGCGTCTACAAGATGCACGACGGCACCGACTTCCGGGCGCCCTGCGGCACCCCCATCCGGGCCACGTACTCCGGAGAGGTGGTCTGGGCCAGGTACCGCGGGGGCTACGGCAACCAGGTCATGGTCGACCACGGGTGGTACTCGGGCGGGTCGATGATGAGCTCCTACAGCCACCTGTCGCGCTTCGCGGTCGGGCGTGGGGCCGACGTCTCGCGTGGCGAGGTGATCGGCTACAGCGGCACGACCGGCTCGTCCACGGCCTGCCACCTGCACTTCATGATCTACCGCAACGGGTCGACGACGAACCCGATGCGCTGGCTCTGACACCCCGTACGGCCGGACGGGCCGACCCGTTCGCGTGACATCCTGGACGGATGGCTCGGGAGCGCGGGCGCAAGGTCGTCGCCCAGAACCGCAAGGCGCGGCACGACTACCACATCGAGGACACCTTCGAGGCCGGCCTGGTGCTGACCGGCACGGAGGTCAAGTCGCTGCGCGCCGGCCGGGCCTCGCTGGTGGACGGCTACGGAGAGGTGCGCGACGGTGAGGTCTGGCTGCGCAACGTGCACATTCCCGAGTACGACCAGGGCACCTGGACCAACCACGAGCCGCGGCGGCCACGCAAGCTGCTGATGCACAAGGGCGAGATCTCCCGGCTGATCGGCAAGACCCAGGAGCGCGGCCTCACGCTCGTGCCGCTCTCGCTCTACTTCAAGGACGGCTACGCCAAGGTCGAGCTCGCCCTGGCCCGGGGCAAGAAGACCTACGACAAGCGGCACGCCCTCGCCGAGCGGCAGGCCAAGCGCGAGGCCGAGCGGGCGATGTCGCGGGGGCGCCGCGGCGCCGGCTGAGGGCGACCTCCATGAGGCCCGGCGCGGCGCGGTCCACACTGGGTCGCGTGTTCCGCGTGGTGACGGGCGCACGTGCCCTGCCGGCGGTCCTGCTCCTCGTGGCCACCGCGGCCTGCGGCGGGGACGACAAGCCGTCCCCCAGCCCGACACCGACGGCCGCGGCCGTCCAGCCTCTCACCGGTCTGCCCGCGCCGGACGGCGTCCCCTACCGCCCGGCCCTGGTCGTCAAGGTCGACAACACCGGCAACGCCGCGCCGCAGGCCGGGCTGGGTGCCGCCGACCTGGTGGTCGAGGAGCCCGTCGAGGGCGGGCTGACCCGGCTCGTGGCGTTCTTCCACTCCGCCCTGCCGCAGCAGGTCGCTCCCGTACGGTCGGTGCGCGGCAGCGACATCGGCATCGTCAGCCCGACCGGAGGCGCTCTCCTGGCGTCCGGTGGCGCACCCGATGTCGTGGACCAGCTGGGCGGTGCCGGGCTCACCCTCGTGACGCCCGGGGACGCCGAGGGGTTCTCCCGTGACCCCGAGCGCCGGAGGCCGTACGACGTGGTGGTGAGCCCGGCGCAGGTCCTCGAGAGCTCCGCGGCCGTCGAGGAGCTCGAGCCACCGCCGCCGTACCTGCCGTGGGCGACCGACGACGGACCAATGCCGGAAGGGAACGTGACGGCCGTCGATGTCACGTTCGCCGGCGGGACCCGGGCCATCTGGACCACCGGAGCCGACGGCACGTGGACCAGGGCGGACGACCAGGCTCCCGAGGGCGACCGTTTCGTGCCGACCACGCTGCTGGTGCTCCGGGTGACCACCGTGGACGCCGGCTACCTCGACCCCGCCGGCAACCCGGTGCCGCAGGTCGTCCTGGAGGGCAGTGGCGACGCGCTGCTCGCCTACGGTCCCGGGGTCGTCGGGGCCCGTTGGAGCCGAGACGTCGACCCCTCGAGCCCGCTCGAGCTCACCGACGTCGAGGGCGAGCCCGTCCAGGTCCCGCCGGGGCGCACCTGGATCGGGCTCGTCCCCGAGGCCGGGTCGGTCCAGGTCTCCTGATGCACGCTGTCATCCCGACGGCGGCTTCGTGCGAGTGAGAGACATGAGGACCTCGACAGGCCAGCCGCAGGCCCGGAAGTCGTGGCGGTGCCGCCTTCGGTGGCACCGCTGGGTGCGCCGCTACGTCGACGACGGCGCCCAGTACGTCGTCTGCACGCGGTGCGGCCACGAGGGCGACGTCTACGGGTCGTCCTGGCTCCCGGCCCGCTGACGACCCCGCAGACGACCCCGGAGACAACGCTGTGGTGCCACAGTTGCACTCGTGAGCGGCCCGGCGAGGGACGACCCCGCAGCCGCAGGCCCTGCGCCCGCGGTGCTGCCGCTCGTCGAGACCTACGAGGCGTTCTTCCGCCACGAGTACCGAGGCCTGGTCGCGCTCGCCTACGGGCTGTCCGGATCGCTGCCGGCCGCCGAGGACCTGGCCCAGGAGGCGCTGCTCGTGGCCTACCGCCGGTGGGACGAGGTGGCGCGGCTGGACCTGCCCTCGGCCTGGGTACGGCGGGTCTGCGCCAACCTCGCCACCTCGTGGCTGCGCCGCCGGGCGGCCGAGATGCGGGCCCTCGTCCGTACGGGTCCGGCCGGCGAGGGGGCGGCCGGACCCGACGAGGCCTTCTGGGCCGAGGTCCGGAGGCTGCCGCGCCGCCAGGCCCAGTGCGTCGCCCTGCGCTACGTCTACGGGTGCCCCGTGGCCGAGGTCGCCGAGGTGCTCGGCTGCAGCGAGGGATCGGTCAAGCAGCACCTGGCGCGTGCCAAGGACCGGCTGGCGCGCCGGCTGACGGAGGGAGCGACGTGAGCCTCGACCAGCTGGGTGCGCGTGCGGCCGCCGCCGCCCACCGAGCCGCTGCCACCGCGGACGTGGAGCGCGCTCTCGCCCGCGTGGTGACCCGTCACCGGCACCGCCACGTGGTCCAGCGGCGCACGATGGTGCTCGTGGCGGCGGTACTCGCCGTCGTGGCGCTCGTCGTGACGCCGCGGCTGGTGGACGGCGAGAACCGCACGGCGCCGGTCGGGACCCCGTACCGACCCGAGCTCGTCCCGTCGGTCCAGCTCACGGTTCCCGAAGGCTTCGAGGTGATCCGCGAGGACACGTGGCACCTGGACGTCGCCCCGGCTGACGGAGTCGGACCCGACCAGCCCTGGGCCGGCTTCGACCTGCTCGTGCCGGACGGGGTCTACGACCAGGCCGCCGAGGAGGTCCGGCCGCTGCCGGACGACCTCGAGTCCTGGGTGCTGAACGTGCCCGACGTCGAGATCCTCGGGCAGCGCCGGGTCACCGTGGACGGCCGCGACGCCTTCCAGTACGACGACCACCCGAC
>Ga0268386_10000381_pt1 | contig 27542 bp, 36 predicted proteins | sample RVTome_15_FD_200260 | JGI IMG/M metagenome (GOLD analysis project Ga0268386, IMG submission 200260) | Soil microbial communities from uranium-contaminated site in the Upper Colorado River Basin, Wyoming, United States - RVT150D86... ... | reverse complement strand
GAGGCCCGCCGCATCCCGTGGCTGAAGAACTTCCGCGTCGCCTTCGACTACCTGTAACGTTCGGTCGACGGCTGGGCAGGAACCAGCGAAAATGTCAGTCAGTTTCCCCCTTGCGGAAATCGGCGTTTCTCGTCCAGCGGGATGAGCTTCGGGATGCGGACCTGCAGCCCGATCACCCGGCCGAACCGCCGCTGCAGGTCGGCAAACTTCAGCCCGAGGAAGTCGTAGATCGACGACGGCGGGGACTTCGCCAGATAGCGGTCGACGAAGGCTTCCATCTGGCGGTCGTATTCTTTCTGCGAGCTCGTGTGCACGTGGCAGTGGCCGTCGAAGCGGCGGATGTCGCCGTCGAACTCCGGGCTGATGTGGTACAGCTCGTGAAACACGGTGATCAGCTTCTCGCGGAGGTCGTGGTTCAGGAATCGCGGCAGATAGAACGTGAGAATGTACAGCATCTCCCGCTCGTCGAGAAACAGCCGCTGCACGGTCCACGCGCGGCCGCGGCGGCGGGTGACCAGCGACCCCTCGTCGAACCGCATGGGGATCAATTTCGCCTGCAAGCCGTGCGGGGCGCGGCTGCGGGCCTGGGCGAACGAGACGGCGACTTCATCCATGCGGATGTGGGAGAACTCCATCATCCGCCCGGCGATGTCCCCGCAGAGCCGCGACATGGCGTGGCTGAAATCGAAACCGGGGCCGGATTCCGACATGTCCCAATTCCCTTGAGGACATCGCGGCCAGCAACCGTGAGAATCGCTGACAGAAAGATTGGTGACAGAAAAATGCACTCAAAGGATTTTTCCGTCACCAATTTTTCTGTCTACTGACCGCCATTTTTACCGTCTGGTTGCTGCGTTGCCGCGGTGAGTGATCCGCGGTATCAAATCCTTTATCGACGATGGATCGCGCTTCGATGTACGGTATCGCGGCTGAACGACGCGGGGGGCGCTACTCGGACTTCTGTTCGGCTTCTTCCGTGGCGGCGGGGCCTTCTTCGGCAGTCTCGGCTTTCGCGGCGGGAGCTTCTTCCGCGGGCGGCTCGGCCGCCGCGGGGGCCGGCGTTTCTTCGTCCTCGACGACCGCCGGGGCGTGCTTGCGGACGATTCGTTCGCGGTCGCGCTCGCCGACGAATTCGATCAGCGCTTTCTGGCCGGCGTCGCCGAGGCGGACTTCTGCCAGCCGCACGACCCGCGTGTAACCGCCGGGGCGGTCGGCGAACCGCTCGGCGAGCTCGTCGCAGAGGACGTCGACGGCTTGGTTGTCCCGCAGCAAGGCGAACGCCCGCCGTCGCAGCGCGACGGCCGGGGCGACGGCCTGGTTCCAGTCGTTCCAGCGTTCCGAATCGCGCCAGGTCCGCCAGTCGTCGCTGTTGCGGGGGGCGCCGGTCGCCAGCTCCGCCGCCTGCTCTTCAATGACGGCGACCTTGCGGCCGATGGTGACCAGCTTCTCGACGAACGGCCGCAGCTCCTTGGCCTTGGCGAGCGTGGTGACGATGCGGCCGGGCACCTTGGGCCGCTCCTTGTCGTCTTCGTCGACGCGGACGGAACGAATCAGGCTGCACGCCATGTTGCGGAACATGGCCTTCCGGTGCGAGGCATTCCGGCCGAGCCGGCGGCCTTTGACGCGGTGTCTCATGGGTGTGGTGTGTGGTGAGTGGTGAGTGGTGAGTGGTGGTCGAGCGGTCGCAACTGATAACGGACGACTGACCACGGACAATCCTAACTCGCCGACTGCCGCGCCGGGACGCGCATCCCCAGCCGCAGGCCGATCTCGCCGAGCTGCTCGCGGACCTCCAACAGGGTGGTTTCACCGAAGTTTCGCACTTGCAGGAGTTGCTCTTCGGATTTCGAGACCAGGTCGCGGACGGTGTTGATCCCTTCCGATTCGAGGCAGTTCGTCGCCCGTACCGAGAGGTTCAGTTCCGCGAGGCTCTGGTTCAGCTTGTCTTCCAGCTCCAGGTCGACCGGCGAGTAACCGGTGGCTTCGAGCATCCCCTTGAGTCCGCCTTCCGGGGGCATTTCGGGTCCCGGCTCGCGATAGGCGAGGAACGGGTTGAGGTGCTTGCGGAGAATCTTCGCCGCCTCGACGAGGGCCATCTCCGGAGTGACCGTGCCGTCGGTCCAGATTTCGAGGATCAGCTTGTCGTAGTTGGTCCGCTGGCCGACGCGGGTGTCTTCGATCTTGTACCGCACGCGGGTCACCGGCGAGAAGCTGGCGTCGAGTGGGATGGTGCCGACCTCGGTGCCCCACTCGGGGTGCTCGCTGGCCGGCACGTAGCCGCGGTCGTTGGCGGCCTTAATCTCGATGTTCAGCGGGACGTCGTCGGTCATCGTGGCGATGACCAGGTCCCTGTTGATGATCTCGACCCCTTCTTCGCAGATCACGTCCGCCCCGGTGACCACGCCCCGCTCGTGCCGCTCGATCCGCAGCGTTCTCGGGGCGGAGGTGACGTTGCGGACGATCAGCGACTTGAGGTTCAGGCAGATGTCGGTGACGTCTTCCACCACGCCGGGGATCGTCGCGAACTCGTGCTGCACCCCCTGGATCTTCACCGACGTGCACGCGCAGCCTTCCAGACTGGAAAGCAGAATCCGCCGCAGGCTGTTCCCAATCGTCGCCCCGAAACCGCGCTCGAACGGCTCGGCGACGAACATGCCGTAGGTCGCGGTGGACGTTTCCGGCATGGGCGACACCCGGCCGGGAAGTTCGAGACCTCGCCAACGAATACGCATAACCGATTCCCCCTGTTTTCAGGAAACGTGTTTTCTCATCTGCCGCGGGAAGCCGCGAATCTGGTTGACTCACCAGCCGGCGGGCGCTAGCCCCCGGTTCCGGGGAATGGCACGCGAAACCGGGGGGCTAGCGCCCGCCGGCTGATTTGGACAATCCTCCTGATTGACGCAGGCGGTTGGCGCCCGTCACACCCGGCGTTTTTTCGGCGGTCGGCAGCCGTTGTGCGGCAGCGGGGTGACGTCTTCAATCGCCTTGATGGTAATGCCCGCGTGCTGCAGGCCGGTGATCGCGCTTTCGCGCCCCGAACCGGGGCCTTTGACGCGGACTTCCATTTCTTTGACGCCGAATTTCGCGGCCCGCTCGGCGCAGGTTTCGGCGGCTTTCTGAGCGGCGAAGGGGGTGCTTTTGCGGCTTCCCTTGAAGCCGGAGGTTCCCGCCGTCGCCCAGCACAGCACGTCGCCGTTGGGATCGGTAATCGTCACGATCGTATTGTTGAACGTCGCCTTGATGTGCGCGATGGCACGGGTGACGTTCCGCCGGACCTTCTTCTTCTTCGCTTTCGCCACAGTTCGTTCCCGAAAGAGTAGTTTCCGTCTGTCTGGCTCTCGACTCTGGACCCTCGACCCTCGACGCTTAATGCCTCATGTCCTTCACGCCCTTCTTGCCCGCGACGGTCTTCTTGGCCCCCTTACGGGTGCGGGCGTTGGTGCGGGTTCGCTGGCCGCGGACGGGCAGCCCGCGGCGGTGCCTCAGCCCGCGATAGGAGTGCGTGTCGCGCAACCGGGCGATGTCCGACTGCACGGAGCGCCGCAAGGCCCCCTCGATCACGTAGTCGCGGTCGAGCAGGTTGTTGATCCGCGACGTCTCGTCTTCGGAGAGCGACCCGGCTTTACGCTGCGGGTCGACGTTCAGCTTGAAGCAGATCTCGATCGCCTTCGTCCGCCCGATGCCGAACAGATACGTCAGCGCGATGTACGCCGGCTTCTCGTTGGGAACGTCGACGCCCTGGATACGAGGCATTTCAAACAACCCTTCTGTTTGCAGTCTCAATCACGATGAGGGATGAAAGATGAGGGATGAAGGATAAGGGATGAAGGATAAGCCATCTGAGGGACTTCCTCTTTCTCATCCTTCATCCCTCATCTTTCATCCTTCCTCTCATCCCTGCCGCTGCTTGTGCCGCGGGTTGGACGAACAGATCACATAGGTCCGCCCCTTCCGCCGGACGACCTTGCAGTTTTCGCAGATTCGCCGCACGCTCGCTCGAACTTTCATGGTTCCGCCGCTGTTCTTGAAAAGCCATCCGTCGGACGGCCTTCCCAGGCCGTCGTACCTGATAATACAAACCGCGAATTATAGTCGTTGCCCCGCCGCTCGCTCAAGTTCGCCGGCTGTCAGTCAGTCAGTCGGTCTGGCAAATCTCATTGGCACGACGGGTCCGACCCCATTGCATTGCATCGCAATCGATCAAAACTTTTGCACGGTGCGCGGAATTCTTCGCCGCGACCAGTCAGAGCCAACCGCTAATAGACGCTGATTTGAAGAGGCTTGGATTAGCGTTCATCAGCGTTCATCAGCGGTTTCTTCTTCCGGCTGACTGAGTGGAATCTGTGCCGTGTTGTTTTCCCATTGGTTGCGGCTTTGCCGCGCTGGGTTGATCAGTTGTCGCTCTCCAGCAGGCCGGGGTAGTTGCGCATCGTGAGGTGGCTGTCGATCTTCTGCACCAGGTCCAGCACGACGGAGACCACGATCAGCAGCCCGGTCCCGCCATAGAAGCTGGCGACGGCGAACGAAATCCCCAGCGAGCTGGCCACGATCGTGGGAATGATCGCCACCAGCGCCAGAAACGCCGCCCCGACGTAGGTGATCCGCACCATCACCTGCTCGAGATACGCCGCCGTCCGCGGGCCGGGCCGGTAGCCGGGGATGAAGCTGCCGTAGTCCTTCAGGTTGTCGGCCATTTCCTTGGGATTGAAGGTGATCGCCGTCCAGAAGTAGCAGAAGAAGTAGATCAGCGCGATGTAGAACACGTTGTACAGGTAGCCCCGCCCGGAGAACATCGCGTCGAGCTCCCGCAGCAGCCAGATGTCTGGCCAGACGTTGACCATCTGGTGAAACAGGAAGTACGGGATCATCAGCAGGCTCGACGCGAAGATGATCGGCATCACGCCGGCCTGATTGACCTTCAACGGCAGCGACTGCCGCTGGCCCCCCATCGTCTTGCGGCCGCGGATGTGCTTGGCGCTCTGCATGGGGATGCGGCGTTCCCCCTTGGTGATGGCGATCACCCACACGACCACGAAGACGAACAGCACCGCCAGCAGCAGCATTTTCTCGATGCCCGTGTCGGTCCCCAGCTTCACCCCCTGCTTGAACGCCGGGCCGAGCAGCTCCCAGCCGGCGGCGGGCATGCTGGCCAGGATGCCGGCCATGATCAGCAGGCTGATCCCGTTGCCGATGCCGTAGGCGTCGATCTGCTCGCCGATCCACATCAAGAGGATCGTGCCCGCGGTCATCGTGATCGTCCCCACGATGTGGTAAAAAAATATGTCGTAGTCGGGCATGATGAACGACTTGCCCGAGCCGAAGCCCTTCGACAGCGCGCTCATCAGCATGTAGCTCTGCCCGAGGCAGATGACCACGGTGGCGTAGCGGGTGTATTCGTTGATTTTACGGCGGCCCGCTTCCCCTTCCTTCTTGAGGGCCTGCAGCGGGGGATACACGCTGGAGAGCAGCTCGAAGATGATCGAGGCGGAGATATACGGCATGATCCCCAGGCCGAAGATCGTCCCCTGGCTGATGTTCGAGGCGGAAAACAGCGAGACGAGCTGCACCACCTGCCCCAGCCCCCCCTGCTGCTTCTGCAGGCTCTGCATGCCTTCGAAGGCCGCGGCCTGGTCGATGAACGGCAGCGGAATCGAGAACCCCATGCGGTAGACCGCCAGCAGCAGCAGCGTCAGCAGGATCTTCTGCCGCAGCTCGGGGATTTTGAAGAGGACGAGCAGTTTTCCCAACATGGCCGACGGGTTCCCTGAGAAGTCCGTTTCTGCCGAATGATCCAATGACGAATGTCGAAATCCGAATGACCAATGACCAATGACCAATGGCCGGACAGCCGTTAAATGTTGAGATTGGTCATTGGGAATTGGTCATTGGGGATTCCCTCCGGTCGGTATCCGTTCAACCGTTCCGCCCGCCGCGGCGATCTGCTGCTCGGCGGCGGCGGAGAAGCGATGGGCCTTCACCGTGAGCTTCCGCGTGAGCTTGCCGTTGGCGAGGATCTTCAACTCGTCGAAACGCCCCTTCGCGAGGCCCCGGTCGGCGAGCGTTTCGAGATTGACTTCTTCGCCGTCCTGGAAGGCGGCTTCCAGCACCGCCAGATTGAGGATCGCCACCTTCGGGGCGAACGCCTTGTTGTTGAACCCGCGTTTGGCGATCCGCCGGGCGAGAGGCATCTGCCCCCCTTCATACCCGCGGCGGCTGCTGGCGCCGCGGCGGCTGAAGAAGCCCTTGTGCCCGCGGCCCGACGTTTTGCCGTGGCCGGACCCCGGCCCGCGGCCGATGCGTTTCCGCTGTTTGTTTTTCTGGATGCCGCGGTGGACGTCGTCGAGAATCATTTTCGTACCTGCAACATGTAGTGCGAAACTCATTTCGCACGGCTACCACTCGTGCGAAATGAATTTCGCACTACGTTCTTTCATTCACACCCGGTCACACTTCCACGCCGCGGAGCCGGGCGACGTCGTCCCGCGTTCGCAGGCGAGAGAGGCCCTCGAAGGTGGCCTTCACCAGGTTCATGGGGTTATTGGAACCGAAGCTCTTGGTGAGAATATCGGTGATGCCGACCGATTCCACAACCGCCCGCACCGCCTCGCCGGCGATGATGCCGGTCCCCGGCCGGGCCGGCAGCAGCAGCACCTGCGACGAGCGGAAGCGGCCGAGCACCTGGTGCGGAATCGTGTTTTCGACGATGGAAAAGCGTTTCATCGTGCGGTTGGCGGCCTTGACGGCCTTTTCGACCGCCAGCGGGACCTCGACCGCCTTGCCGTACCCCCAGCCGACGCGGCCGTTCCCGTCGCCGATGACCACCAGGGCGGTAAAACTGAACCGCCGGCCCCCCTTGACCACGCAGGCGCACCGCCGCACCTGCACGACTTTTTCCGGACTTTTCTGTTGTTGTTCGTCAGACGCCACGTGTCAGCCTCATGTCGGGTAAAAACAGTGAATCCGCGGGTTGTTCGTTGGGTCGCAAAGCGGGAGGGGAGGGAGTTTTGGAGTGATGGAGTATTGGAGTTGTGGAGCAGCAAGACTCGCCATCGGGACAATTCTCTCCATCACTCCATCACTCCATCACTCCAGAAGCCAATCGCTCCGTTTGTGAGTCCAATATCAACGGCTCGCGGCTGGCCGCACCCTAGAACCGCAATCCCGCCTTGCGGGCCGCTTCGGCGAGGACGGCGACGCGGCCGTGGTATTTGTACTGTCCGCGGTCGAAGATGACTTCCTGCACGCCCGCTTTGAGGGCCTGTTCGGCGATCGCGGTCCCGACTTTCTCGGCCGCCCCCTTGTTGCCGGCCTTCTTGCCCGGGCCGAACAGGGCGGGCTGCACCGTGCTGGCGGCAACCAGCGTGCGGCCGGTTTCGTCGTCGATGATCTGGGCGTAAATGTGGTTGTTGCTGCGGAACACCGACAGCCGCGGTTTGCCGTGCGCGTCGCGCCGCAACCGGTTACGAACGCGGTTTGTCCGCCGCCGCTGCTGGACCTGGATACGCTTGAAGGCTTTCATGGCGTGAAACTTATTATTCCGATCTCGTCGGGAACGGGTCCGAAATCATGCTCCGCTTCGCAAGGATGAAGGATGAGGGATAAGGGATAAGGGATGAAAGTCCGGCGATCCTTCATCCTTCATCTCTCATCCTTCATCTTTCATCTCTCATCCTTCATCCCTTCCTACTTCCCGCCGCTGGCGAACGCCTTGCCCGCCTTGCGACGCACGTATTCGCCCTGGTACCGGACTCCCTTCCCCTTGTACGGTTCGGGGGGGCGGACGGAGCGGATGTCGGCGGCGAACTGGCCCGCCTTCTGTTTGTCGGCGCTGCGGACGATGATCTGCGTCGGCGCGGGGACCTCGCAGGCGACCCCGTCCGGAATCGGCAATTCGACGGTGTTCGCGTATCCGACCGACAGCTTCAGCACCTTTCCCGCGACGCCGGCGTTGTAGCCCACGCCGACGATTTCCAGCCGTCGTTCGAACGGCGTCGTCACCCCGGTGACCATGTTGTTGATCAGGCTCCGCGTCAGGCCGTGCAGCTCGCGGTTGGGCCGCAGGTCGTTGGGCCGCACGACGGAGATCGTGCGGGACGACTCGTCGTAATGGACGGCCATGGCGGGGTGATATCGCCAGTTGAGGCTGCCGTTTTTCCCCGTGACGGCAATCGCGCCGCCGGAGACGGAGACCTCGACGCCGTCGGGGACCTTGATGGGGCTTTTTCCGATTCTGGACATCGTTCAGGCTTTGCACTTAATTCGTCATCGGGCAGACAGAAAAATTCGTGACAGAAAAATGAAATAAGAAGGGGAGATTTTTCTGTCACCAATCTTTCTGTCTGCAAATCGATTCACCGGGTTGCTACCACACCGTACACAGCAGCTCGCCCCCCACGTGCTCCTTGCGGGCTTCGCGATTGCTGAGGATGCCCTTGTTGGTCGACAGGATGCTGATCCCCAGCCCCTGCAGCACTTCGGGCATGTCTTTGAGGCTGGTGTACACGCGGCGGCCCGGCTTGCTCCCCCGCTGGATGTGCCGAATGACCAACTCGCCGTTGGGGCCGTATTTCAGGTTGATCCGCAGCACGTTCTGCGGCTGTTGTTCGACAACTTCGAATTCCCAGATGTACCCTTCGCGCTTCAGCGCTTCGGCGATGCCGATCTTCACCTTCGAGGCGGGAATGTCGACGATCGGCCGCTCGATCTGCAACGCGTTGCGGATGCGGGTCAGCATGTCGGCGATGGGGTCGGTCATCATGAGAGTGGTGAGTGGTAAGTGGTGAATGGTGAGTGGTGGAATTCGTGAGCCGTCGGGTTTATCCCGGCGGGAGGGCATCCAGGCGACGGGGATGAACCCCGCCGCTCGCCAGCGCTCACCAGCTTGCTTTCTTCGCGCCGGGGATCACTCCCTCGTGGCACATGTTGCGGAAACAGATGCGGCAGAGCTTGAACTTGCGGTAGACGCCCCGCGGGCGGCCGCACAACGCGCAGCGGAATTCCCGCCGCGTGCTGTACTTCGGCTTGCGGTTCGCCTTTTCGATTTTTGCCTTGCTGGCCATCGAGGAACTGTCCTGTCGCGGTCGTTGATCCGTTGATTTCGCCGCTGGGGTCGAGTGCTAAGCCGCGAGCGGCGTTATTCCTTCTGCAGCGGCACGCCGATCGCCCGCATCAGCAGGCGGCCTTCGTCGTCGTTGGCGGCCGAGGTGACGATCGTGATGTTCATCCCCTGCACGTTCTTCACCGAGTCGGGGTCGACCTCGGGAAACACCAGTTGCTCGTTCAATCCCAGACTGTAGTTCCCGCGGCCGTCGAAGGCGTTGGGGTTCAGCCCGCGGAAGTCGCGAACCCGCGGCAAGGCGAGGGAAATCAGCCGGTCGAGGAACTCGTACATCCGCCGGCCGCGAAGCGTCACCCGGCAGCCGATCTCCATCCCCTGCCGCAGCCGGAACGACGAGACGGCCTTCCGCGAGCGGCAGATCTGCGGTTTCTGGCCGGTGATCAGCGCCAGGTGCTGCAGGGCCTCTTCGAGGATCTTGCGGTCCGCGATCGCCTTGCCGACCCCCATGCTGACGACGACCTTCTCCACGCGGGGCAGAGAATGGACGTTCTCCCGCTTCAACTGCTGTTGCAGTTGCGGGACCACGTCCTTCCGGTATTGTTCGAGGAGCCGGGCCATTGAAGGTGGGTCTCAAATCTCTTGGGTCTGCAAAGGCCGGAAATCCGAAATCCGAATCTCGAAATCCGAAACAAATTCAAAACCCAAACTTCACAACGTCCTCGATGACCGGATTTCGAACATTCGTGCTTCGGATTTGTTTCGAATTTCGGATTTCGAGTTTCAGATTTCAACCGGTAACATAGCGCGGACGGGGCCCGCTCACGGTGCCGTGGGACCGCCCGCATTTGCGGCAGAACCGCTCTTTGCTGCCGTCGGAGGTGTAGCGGTATCCCAGCCGCACGCCGCGATGGCAGGAATCACAGTAGAACATGACATTTGACCTGTCAATCGGCATCTCGAGGTGCAGTCGTCCGCCTTGCGGGCTGCGGGGATGCCCCCGCCGCACGTGCTTGTGCACGCGGTTGATGCCTTCGACCATCAGCTTCTTTCCGTCGTCGAGCACCTGCACGACGCGATGGGGGGTCGCGCCGGCGTCGTTGCCGGTGACCACGACCACGGAATCTCCACGGCGAATTTTCATCGGTCACACCACCTCGCTGGCCAGGCTGACGATCTTCATGAAGCGGCGGTCGCGCAGCTCGCGGGCGACGGCGCCGAAAATGCGCGAGCCGCGGGGATTGCCGTCCGGGTCGACGAGCACGACGGCGTTGCTGTCGAACCGCACGTAGCTGCCGTCGGGCCGCCGCGTCGGTTTCTTGGTCCTCACGATGACCGCCTTGACGACCCGCGTCTTGGCTTTCTTATCGGTGAAGGGGCTGCCGGCCAGCGCCTTGATGACGCTGCACACGATAATGTCCCCCACCCCCGCCGAGCGCTTGCCGGTCCCGCCGAGCACCTTCAGGCAGCGGACCTGCTTGGCGCCGGAGTTGTCGGCCACGTCGAGAACCGTCTGCATCTGTATCATGACGTCACCGTTTCACTCGATTCGACGTTCGCGTCGGGGTTTTCGGGCAGCCCCATCTTTTCCCGGGCCGATTCGACGATCCGCACCAGCTCCCAGCGTTTGATCTTCGAGCGCGGCCGGCATTCGACAATCTCCACCACGTCCCCCTCGTGGGCCTGGTTCTCTTCGTCGTGCGCGTAGCAGATCGTCCGGCCGCGGACGATCTTGCCGTACATCGGGTGCCGGTAGCGCCGCGGGATCTCGACCCGCAACGACTTGTTCATCTTGTCGCTGGTGACGACGCCCTGGAGTTTCTTCTTCATGTCCCGTCCGTAGGTCAGCCTTTCCAGGCTGACCGGGTTGAACTGTGTGTCGTTTGGCCATTCGCGTCAGGCTGGAAAACCTGACCTACGAGGGGATGCCGGCCCCCAGGTCTCGTTCGCGTTGAATCGTCAGGATGCGGGCAATCCGTTTGCGGAGCCGGGCGAGGTTGCTCGGCGCGTCGAGCCGCTCGGTCGCCGACTGGAACCGCAGCCGGAACAATTCCTGCCGCGTCTCCCGCAGCTCGTGCGTGAGCTGGTCGTCGCTCATTTCGCGGAGTTCGCTGGCCTTTGACATTGGTCCGTTGTCCGTGGTCTGCTGTTACGTACTCTTGAAACTCGGTGAGCGACAGACAGAAAGATTGGTGACAGAAAAATCCCATCTCATTCTGATTTCATTTTTCTGTCACCAATCTTTCTGTCTGCTCGAGTTCTGACTGGGTGAATTGTCAGTTGCTAAAGTTGCTAAACCTGTGGCAGCCGGCCGATAAGGCGGACCTTCACGGGGAGCTTGTAGGCGACCCGCGCGAAACACTCGCGGGCGGCGTCCTGCGAGACGCCGGCCAGCTCGAACAGGACGGTCCCCGGCTTGACGACGGCCACCCAGTGGTCCGGCTCCCCTTTGCCCTTGCCCATTCGCGTTTCCAGCGGCCGGGCCGTCACCGATTTCTGCGGGAAAATGCGGATGTACAACCGCCCTTCCCCGCGCACGTACTGCGTCGCGGCGATGCGGCAGGCCTCGATCGTGTTGGCGGCGATGTGGCCGGCCTGCATCGACTGCAGACCCCAGTCGCCGAACGCGACCGTGTTCCCGCGGGACGCATTCCCTTTAATGCGCCGCCGCTGGCTCTTCCGGTATTTCACCCGCTTTGGCATCAACGCCATCGCCGGACTCCTCGCGCTTCAATTGACTCGTGACTTCAGTTCCCCGCGTCTTTACATTTCGCGGGCACTGGGTCGTTATGGTGGAGTATTGGAGTGATGGAGTATTGGAGTGCCGGACAACATCGCGCGCAATTACAATTCTCCATCACTCCATCACTCCATCACTCCATCACTCCATCACTCCATCACTCCATCACTCCATCACTCCATCACTCCATCACTCCATCACTCCATCACTCCATCACTCCATCACTCCATCACTCCACTCCGCTGCTACCTCCGAAACGACCGCTTCGTCGACCGCGTCTGCTGCTCGGCGGCCTGCGCTTCTTCGTCTTTGTACTCGCCGAGGTCGATCCAGACCTTGATGCCGATCACGCCGACGGTGGTCTTCGCGACGGCCAGTCCGTAGTCGATGTGTTGCCGCAGCGTGGAGAGCGGGATCGACCCGCGGCTGGCTTTTTCGTTGCGGGACATTTCCGACCCCCCCAGCCGGCCGGAGAGTTCGATCTTCACGCCGTTGGCGCCGGCTTCCATCACCTGGTCGAGCGCCCGCTTGATGGTGCGTCGGAAGCTGCCCCGCTTCTGCAACTGCTGGGCGATGTCTTCGGCGACGAGCTTGGCGTTCTTCTGGGCGTTTTCGATTTCGATGATTTTCAGTTCCATCCGCCGGCCGGTGAGGTCTTCCAGCCGGGCCTTCAGCCGGTCGACTTCCTGCCCCTTGCGTCCGATGATGATGCCCGGCCGCGAGGTGAAGAGATGGACGACGACCTGGTCCCGCGTGCGTTCGATCTCGAGCTTGGGGATGCCGGCGAACTGGTACTCCTGCCGGATGAAATTCCGGATCTTGAAGTCCTCGACGAGCAGGTCGCCGAAGTCTTTTTTGGAGGCGTACCAGCGGCTGCGCCAGCCTTCCATGATGCCGACGCGGAAGCCGGTGGGATTGACTTTCTGACCCATGCGTCACCGTGTTCTGTAAATTCGTTGATTCAAAATTATGTGTCGCGTTGTTGGATGAGGAGTAATGGAGTGATGGAGTATTGGAGTTTTGAGCGGATGATTACTCCATCACTCCAACACTCCATTACTTCAACACTCCATTACTCCATCACTCCGCTTTCCTTCTTCATTCGACTCCTACAACTCCGGCGCCTCGATCGCCACCCGGATGTGCGACGTGCGGCTGCGGACGAGGTAGGCCATGCCTCGGGCGCGGGGGCGGACGCGTTTCATCATCGGGCCGCCGTCGGCATCGGCGACGACGATCCGCAGGTTGTCGACGTTGCGGACCTGCTGCTCGGCGGCGTTGGCGATCGCGCTGCGGAGGACCTTTTCCAGCATCCGCGCGCCGCGGTTGGGGACGTACCGCAGGGCGTTGACGCCGTCGATGGCCCGCATGCCTTTGATCATCCGCGCGAAGGGGCGGACCTTCGTCGCGGAGATGCGGGCGTAGCGGTGGGTGGCTCGAACGAGTGCCATCGACTCCAACTCCAAACCAAATCCGAGTTTCTCTGTTATTGACGCCGAAACGCACCAGGGAAGTGGAGTATTGGAGTGGTGGAGTATTGGAGTAGCGGCTTCCATCGCTCCATCACTCCATCACTCCATTCTTCTACCGTTTTCCTTTCGCACCGTGGCCGCGGAACGTCCGCGTGGGGGCGAATTCTCCCAGCTTGTGCATGATCATGTCTTCGGTCACGTAGACGTTGGTGAACTGCCGCCCGTTGTGCACCAGAAACGTGTGCCCCACGAAGTCCGGCGGAATCGTGCAGCACCGCGCCCAGGTCTTGATCGGCTCCTTGCGGTCGGAGAGGTTCAGCGCCTCGACCTTCTTCAGGAGCTTGGCGTCGACGTAAGGGCCTTTTTTCAGGGAACGTCCCATGATTGACTCGTTGCTTTTCCTGTGCGATGTTTTGCGACGGAAATCCGAAGCGCGAAATCCGAAAGAAATTCAAAATACGAAATTCGTAACACTTCAGCCGTTTCCAGTCGGGTCTCTCCAGACAGAAAGATTGGTGGCAGAAAGATACGACAAAAACGGGTAAGACGACATCCGTGGAGTGGCCGTCTATCACTGAGGGATTCTGATGAATGCCAGCATCATGCTTGCGTGACTTCGTCGAGCTTTTCCGCGGCAATCTCCACAGGGAGATTTTTCTGTCACCAATCTTTCTGTCTGTTGTTCGGATTTCGAGATTCGGATTTCGAACTTCCGTCCGTCAGGTCTTCAATTGCCCATAACGCCGCGACCGCCGCCGGCGGATGATCGCCTTTGACGACGCCTTGCGGCGTTTGCGGGTGCGGCCCCCTTTGGAGAGTTTTCCGGTGGGGCTGCACGGGTGGCGGCCGCCGGAGTTGCGGCCTTCGCCGCCCCCCATCGGGTGGGCGACGGGGTTCATCGCGGTGCCGCGGACGTGCGGGCGACGGCCCATCCACCGTTTGCGGCCCGCCTTGCCGATCACGATTGCGTTGTGTTCCGAGTTGCCGATTTCTCCGATGGTCGCCCGGCAGGCGCTGGGGAGCCGCCGCACTTCGCCGGAGGGCAGCGTGATCTGAGCCCACTTCCCTTCGCGGGCGTTGATGACCGCGGCCACGCCCGCGCTGCGACAGAGCTGCCCGCCGCGGCCCGGCCTCATCTCGATGTTGTGAATCTGGGTTCCGGGCGGGATGTGGCTCAGCGGCAGGGTGTTTCCGACGTTGGGTTCGGACCCTTCGCCGCTGTGGATGACGTGACCCGCCTGCAAGCCGTTGGGCGCGAGGATGTACCGCTTTTCGCCGTCGACGTAGTGCAAGAGCGCGATTCGCGCCGAGCGGTTGGGATCGTACTCGATCGAGGCGACCTTGGCGGGGACGCCGTCTTTGTCGCGTTTGAAGTCGATCAGCCGGTACATCCGCTTGTGCCCGCCGCCGCGGTGTCGGCTGGTGATCTTGCCCTGGTTGTTGCGGCCGCCAGTTTTCTTCGCCGGCTTAAGCAGGGACTTTTCGGGCTTCTTCTTGCGGTCGGTGATCTCGGCAAAGTCGCTGACCGACGCGCCGCGACGGCCGGCCGAGGTCGGTTTGTAGTAGCGAATGCCCATGGTTGGTCGAGGGTCAGAAGGTCGAAGGTCAGAAGGTCAGAAGGTCGAAGGTCTGAAGGTCGAAGGTCTGAAGGTCGAAGGTCTGAAGGTCGAAGGTCTGAAGATTGACGGTTGTTTCCCGACTTTCGACTTTCGACCTTCGACTTTCGACCTTCGACTTTCCGACTTTCCGACTTTCGACTGGTTTAGAAAAACGAAATCCGGTCTTCGTCGTGCAGGTGAACGATGGCTTTTTTCCAGTCTTTCGTGTGTCCCTTCGCCATCCGGTGGCGGCGGGGTTTGCCGCGGCGGTTCTGGGTGCGGACTTTCGTCACGCGGACGCCCCACAACTCCTGGACGGCGTGCTTGATGGTCTCCTTGTCGGCCAGCGGGTTGACCTCGAAGGTGTAGGAATTGTGCGTCTCGGACAGATGGGTCCCCTTCTCCGTGACCAGCGGCCGGTAGACCACCTGGTACGGTTCGAGTCGGATTCCGGTGTCCCGAATGTCGGCCATGATGAAGGTCGAAGGTCTGAAGGTCGAAGGTCTGAAGGTCGAAGGTCTGAAGGTCGAAGGTCTGAAGGTCGAAGGTCTGAAGGTCTGAAGGTCGAAGGTCTGAAGGTCGAAGGTCGTGCAGGCCTCGGTCGACGAGACTTTCGACCTTCGACTTTCCGACCTTCGACTATTCCTTGTTTCGCAGCGAATCGATCGCCGCTCTGGTAATCACCAGTTGCCGCTGCCGCAGCAGGTCGTAGGCGTTCAGCTCGGCCGCCGGGGAGATCCGCAGCGTGGGGATGTTCCGCGACGAGAGCCACAGGTTCTGGTCGTAGGCCTCGATCGCCAGCAGGCAGTCGGTCTGCTTCAATCCCAGCGCCGAGAGGACCCCGGCAACGATTTTCGTCTTCGGTTCGGCGACGGACATCTGGTCCAGCAGCGTCACCTGGCCGTCTTGAAACTTGCTGAGCAGCGCCATCCGGGTCGCCAGCCGCACGGCCTTCCGCGGCAGGCGATAACTGTAATCGATGGGCGACTTGCCGAACGTGTGCCCGCCGCCCCGACGGATGGGGGTCCGAATCGGCCCCGCCCGGGCGCGGCCGGTCCCCTTCTGGCGGTACAGCTTGCGGCTGCTGCCGGCGACCATGCCCCGCGACTTGGTGCGGACCGTCCCCACGCGGCGGTTGGCCTCGTACATCACGACCACGTCGTGCAGCAACTGCTTGTTGATGCCGGGCGCGAGGTCCTCGGGCGGGAACTCGTAAGTCCCGACTTCGGCTCCGGAGGTGTTTCGAATCGACAGGGAAATCATTGCCGTACTACGCCACTTTTGATTGATCTGTCTTACCCGTTACGCCGCTTACGGCTTAGCCTCTCGCGTGGGCTGAAGCCGACGCTACGATTGCCATCAGTGTTTATTCGTATGCCGGACGGTGACGTAACTGCCGTTGGGGCCCGGCACGGCCCCCCTCACGAGCAGCATGTTGTTTTCCGCATCGATGCGGACGATCCTGAGATGCCGCACGGTGACACGGGCGTCGCCGTAATGGCCGGGCATCTTCATCCCTTTCATCGTTTTGCTGGGGTCGGCGGACTGGCCGATCGAGCCGCCGTGGCGGTGCACGCGCTTCACGCCGTGGCTGGCCCGCTGGCCGCTGAAGTTGTGCCGCTTCATCTGTCCCGCCGTCCCGCGTCCCTTGCTGCGTCCGATGACGTCGACGAACCTCGCGTCGGCGAAGAGATCGGCGGTGAGCACCTGCCCGACGTCGAGCCCGTGCTGTTCGCCGTCGGTGCGGAACTCGCGGATGAGCCGCTTCGGTTCGCAGCCCGCTTTTTTCTCCGATGTCACGCCCGCTTCGGTCCGCGCTTTCTGCCGCTTGCTGTTGAGCTGCACGACGTGCCCGCGTTCGGCGCGGGACGCCTTGCGGCGTGGTTTGTCGTCGAAGCCGAGCTGCACGGCTTCGTACCCGTCGCGGTCTTTCGTCCGCAAATGGAGCACGACGCAGGGGCCGACCTCAAGGACGGTCACCGGCACGACGTCTTCACCGTCGTAGACCTGCGTCATTCCGATTTTTCTGCCCAGCAAACCGACGGGCATGGCTGAACCTTCCGCGACAACAGGCTGTCATTCGGAAACCGTAGGGTGGGCTGTGCCCACCACAACACTTCGGGGCTGGTGGGCACAGCCCACCCTACATATCTAACCCGGCTGATTGGCGCTCGGCAATCCGAACGCCGCTGTCTGCATGGAAACCGGCGGGAGCGCGAGCCGATCGGCCGCATTCCTGCCTTGCCAAGGCCGCGCTGCCGATCCCAGGGGGCCCGGCTCGCTGCTCTTTCCGGCCGCGGTAATCGCGACCGGCACGCCATTACGGAAAAACAAGCGGAGACGAGCGTATTCAGTTTCCGCCGGCAATCGCTTTGATCTTGATATCGACTCCAGCCGGAAGCGACAGCTTGTTCAAAGCGTCAATCGTCTTCCCGGTGGGCTGCATGATGTCGATCAGCCGTTTGTGAGTTCGAATTTCGAACTGCTCTCTCGACTTTTTGTCGATGTGGGGGCTGCGCAACACCGTGTAGCGTTCAATCCTGGTCGGTAAGGGGATCGGGCCGTGGACTTCCGCCCCGGTCCGCTTCGCCGTATCGACGATGTCCGATGCGGATGAATCCAGCACCGAATGATCGTATGCCTCCATGCGGATTCGAATTCGTTCCTGTCCGGCCACGGTCTCTCAAACCTTCCGTCACAAATGAGTTATGCGGAAACGCACCGTTCCCGAAGGGGCGGGAAGCGAGCCATCTTATTGAAGCCGATTTCCGCTGTCAATCAAACGGAGCGATGTTTCGGCGCATTGTGGAAAAAACGAGGAAAAATGTCTGCGAGGTCTCGCGTTCGTAGCGTGGACTTCAGTCCACGCGAGCGGCCTCCGGCAGTCAATCGGCTATGTGAGTATCGGAAAAGCAGGTCCGTGTCGGCCCGACCGGACCTCGATTCGCCAAACCGCTTAGTTCCGCGTCTCCCGGCCAACCGAGGTCCGGACGGGCCGTCCGGACCTACTTTAGCGAGACCCGCACATCGGCTGCGAAAGCCGCACTCGCGTGGACTGAAGTCCACGCTACGGTCACGCTACGGAATCGTCATTCCATCATCTCCCGCAGCACCTCCGGCGGGGCTTCCTCGAAACGCAGCGGTTCCATCGAGTACGACGCCCGGCCCTGTGAGAGGCTGCGGATCTGCGTGGAATAGCCGAACATCTGCGCCAGGGCCGCGTGGGCCTCCAGCACGCACAGGTCGCCGCGGAGTTCCGAGTTGACGATCATCGCCCGCCGCGCGTTGAGGTCGGCCTGAATGTTCCCCAGAAACGCTTCCGGCGTGACGATTTCCAGCCGCATCACCGGCTCCAGCAGCACGACCCCCGCCGCGGTCAGGCATTCGCGGACCGCGTCTTTGGCCGCCGCCTGCACCGCGACTTCCGTCGTTTCGCCGGGCCGATAGACGGCGTCGAGGATCGTCAAGCGGATTTTCATCAACGGATAACCCGTCACCCCGCCGCCGCGGGCTTCTTCCATCACCGATTCTTCCAGCACTTTCGCCAGCTCGGCCGGCAGGACGCCCGGCTTGAGCTTGTTGACGACACACAGCGATTCCTCGCCGTCATAAGGCTCGATCCGCAGCCGGACCTTGCCGTACTGCGTCGTGTCGCCGGTCTTGCGGTGAAACTCGCCGTCCGCTTCGACGGCGTTGCGGACGGTCTCGCGATACGTCACCCGCGGCTTGTGCACGCGGACGTCGAGGCCGAAGTCTTTCTTAATGCGGTTGCGGATGACTTCCAGGTGCAGTTCCCCCATGCCGCTGATGATCGTCTGCCCCGTCTCTTCGTTGATGCGGGCGACGAAGGTCGGGTCCTGCTTGGCGAGCTTCGTGAGGGTGTCGGCGAGTTTTTTTCGTTCGGCGCTGGAATCCGGCTCGACGGCCATCGAGATGACGGTCTCGGGGAAGGTGATGCTTTCCAGCAGAATCGGCCGTTGCGGGTCGCAGAGGGTGTCGCCGGTGACCGACTCCTTGGGGCCGACGACGCCGACGATGTCGCCGGCCTGCACTTCGTCGATCTTCTCCCGCGAGCCGGCCATCACCCTCCAGATCTGGCTGATGAGTTCCTTCTTTCCCGTCCGCGGATTCAGCAGGCGGGAACTGCTCTTCAGCGTTCCGGAATAAACCCGCACGAAGCAGAAGTCGGCGTGCTGGTCGACCTGCACCTTGAAGACCAGGGCGGCGAGCGGCTCGTCCGGCGAGGGTTTGCGGAATTGCGGCTGGTCCTGTTTCTTCGGATTCGGATGCGTCCCCTGCACCGGCGGGCAGTCGAGCGGGCTGGGGAGAAACCAGCAGACGGCGTCGAGGATCGGCTGCACGCCGATGTAATCCAGCGCCGCCCCGCACAGCGTGGGCTGAATCTGGTTGTGCAGCGTGGCGTGGCGAATCACGTCGCGAATCTTCTGCGTGGGGACGGTTTCCCCTTCCAGCAGGGCGGCCATCAGGTCGTCGTCGAAGTCGGCCAGCGTTTCGAGCATCTGCTGCCGCCAGAGCTGGGCTTCGTCGGCGAACTCGTCGGGGATGTCGGCGACGGTGAAGTTCTCCCCCTTCGATTCCGGGTCGAAGGAGAGGGCCTTCATTTCGATCAGATCGATAATGCCCTGGATGCCGCCCGGCTGCGTCGCCGGCCCGGCCCCCATCGGGATCTGCACCGCCATCGGCCGCGAGCCGAGCCGGTCGCGGATCTGATCGAACGTGCGGTCGAAATCGGCCCCGATGCGGTCCATCTTGTTGATGAAGCAGATGCGGGGGACGTGGTACTTGTCGGCCTGCCGCCAGACGGTCTCGCTCTGGGCCTCGACCCCTTCCATCGCGCTGAACACGACGACCGCCCCGTCGAGCACGCGAAGGCTGCGTTCGACCTCGGCGGTGAAGTCGACGTGGCCCGGCGTGTCAATGATGTTGATCGTGTAGTCGTTCCAACGGCAGGTGATGGCCGCCGAGTAGATCGTGATCCCCCGCTGGGCCTCTTCTTCGATGAAGTCGGTGGTGGTGGTGCCTTCGTCGACGTTCCCCATCGCGTGGGACGTGTGGGTGTAGTAGAGAATGCGCTCCGTCGTCGTCGTCTTGCCGGCATCGATGTGCGCGACAATGCCGATGTTGCGGAGGTGGGGGAGATCGGAGGGCATCGAAGGTCGAAGGGTCGAAGGGTCGAAGGTCGAAGGGTCGAAGGTCGAAGAGTCGAAGAGTCGAAGGTCGAAGAGTCGAAGAGTCGAAGCTCTGGAGGTCTGGAGGTCGAGGTTCTGATGGTCGACGGTCCTTCCCGACTTTCGACTTTCGACTTTCCGACTTTCGATCCTTCGTCGGCTGCAAACAAAAAGCGACGCTCCGAAATTCCGGACCGCCGCTTGAATTGGTTCGTGAAGGCCCAACGGCCTACCAGGCGAAGTGGGCGAACGCTTTGTTGGCGTCGGCCATGCGATGCACGTTTTCGCGTTTGGTCATGGCGGCCCCTTCCCGCTTGTAGGCGGCCATCAGTTCCTCGGCGAGCCGCAGGTGCGTCGGGCGTCCTTTCTTGCCTCGGACGGCTTCCAGAATCCAGCGGATCGAAAGAGTCTGCTGCCGCTTCGGGTTCACCGGCGTCGGCACCTGGTACGTCGCCCCGCCGACGCGCTTCGACCGCACTTCGATCGACGGCCGGCAGTTTTCGACGGCCTGCTTGAAGACCTCGGCGGGGTTTTCGTCCTTGAGCTTCTCCGCGATGAGGTCCATCGCGCGGTAGAACACGATCTGCGCGACGCTCTTCTTGCCGTCGTGCATCAGACAGTTGATGAACTTCGAAGCCAGCAGCGACCCGAACCGGGGGTCCGGCTTGAGCTGCTCGACGGATTTGGTGAATTTGCCGGACATGGGGCTAGTCTGAAGGTCGAAGGTCTGAAAGTCGAAGGTCGAAGGTCTGAAGGTCGAAGGTCGAAGGTCTGAAGGTCGAAGGTCTGAAGGGCGAAGGTCTGAAGGGCGAAGGTTGTTCCCGACTTTCGACCTTCCGACTTTCGACTCTCTTATTTCCCGCCTTTCGCGCCGTAGCGGCTGCGGGCTTGTTTGCGGCCGTTGACGCCGAGGGTGTCGAGCACGCCGCGGATGACTTTGTACCGCACGCCGGGCAGGTCGCGGACGCGGCCGCCGCGGACGAGCACGATCGAATGCTCCTGCAGGTTGTGCCCTTCGCCGGGGATGTACGCCGTGATTTCCTTCCCGTTCGACAGCCGCACGCGGGCCACCTTCCGCAGCGCCGAATTCGGCTTCTTGGGGGTCACCGTCCGCACGTTGAGACACACGCCGCGCTTCTGGGGGCAGCCCTCCATCACCGGCGTTTTCGATTTCGATTTCTGGATTTTTCGCGGCTTGCGAACCAGTTGATTGATCGTCGGCATTCTGAAAACCAGTCGAGTGTACGATCGCAATCAACGACCCGCGGGCCAATGTTCGCCCGGCTGGATCGGAAACGATGAACTCTATCGGCTCGCGCGCGGGGCGTCAACTCAGCCGGCGGCGTCCGCGGGACAACCGCTTTCTCCGTGGCGGACGCTGCCAGCGTCCGCGCGGATGCTGGCAGCATCCGCCACGTCACTCCTGCCTGCGAAGCTTGACCGCCGTGCCATAAGCGAGCACCTCGGTCGCCCCCTGCATGAATTCGGTCGCGTCGTACCGCATGCCGATCACCGCGTCGGCGCCGGAATCGGTCGCGTGCCGCACCATCAGCCCGTAGGCGTGCTGGCGGGCTTCTTCGCAGACGGCGACGTACTCGGGAATGTTCCCGCCGCCGAGCGACCGCAGCCCGCCCAGAAAACCGCGGGCGATCCCCGTCGAGCGGACGACGATTCCCCGCACGACGCCGAGATAATCGACGATTTCATGGCCGGCGACGTCGTTTCCGGTGGTGATGATCATGCCGGTTGCCTGACGTTAAAAACCCGTTAAGAAACAAACTCCCGAATTGCCGAGAGACATGCCACTGCTTCGGACGGGCAAAGAACGGCGTCTTTTCACCGCACGCACTGCTTGCCCGGCCGAAGCAGTGCGAATGGTGTTGTCGTTCACACATTTCGGCCGGGCAAGCAGTGGCACGAATCGGGAAGTTGCTTCTTTACGCGTTTTAGGGTTCGCCTGCCGAGTCTTTCGAACCGTCACCACGCCAGCCCGCCGGCACGGTCCTGCTGCTCGATGCTCCTGTTGGTCTTGGAACCGCTGGTGACGTACCACCACACGCCCCGCACCGGCCACAGAAACATCGACCGCAGGTGCCGCAGCCGTTCGCGGGCTTCTTCCAAAGCCAACTCGTCGTAGGGCGCGAGCTCGCCGCGGAACAACGACAGGCCGCGGTTGCGGGCGAGGAAGTCCTCGGCTTCCAGGTGCCGCTCCCACAAGACCGCGTGCGACGCCTTGTGAAACGTCTGCAGAAAATTCCCCGGGGCGGGGGGAAAGGTGTGCTCGTCCTTGATGCTGCACGTGCACAGGTTGCGGCCGTTGTCGAACTCGGTCTCGAATTCGCAGTAGTCCACGCCGAACGTCGTGTAGTAGCAGAAGAAGCGAGGGGCGTCGGGCTGCTTCCAGACGGCGAAGAACACCTGCTGCGGCAGGTGGGCCAGATACGCGTCGTGCCATTCGAACCCCTGCTCCTCGGCCCACGCATTGTACCGGGCCGCCGCGACGAACTGCGGCTTGTGCCGCACCGGGTCGGCCGCATGAAACCGGAAGCCCGCCCCGCTCAGCCGGCGCACGATGACCCAGAACAGCAGACAGAGAAAGAGGGGAATCGCGGCCAGCGGGACCAGCACCCACAGCAGGATTTCGGCGGGAATGTGGAAGTCCATCGTTACGACCCAACCCGGCGGAGCCGGAACCAACTACGAATCTCGAAATCCGAAAGGAATTCGAAGCACGAATGCTCCTATCACCTGCGCATTTTTTGTCGGAATGCACGCCGTCAGTCACCGAGCCACGATGCCGGCTGTTTTGAACATTTGAGATTCAAATCTGGAGTTTCTTTCGGATTTCGAGATTCGAATATCGGATTTCCTGCCCGGTTTGCGCAGGATTTCAGTCGTAAGGCCCTAACTCAATAGCCTCACCACCGCGAACAGCATCCGCTTCAGGATCCCCGGCCGCAGATCGGGCCGTTCGTCCCGCAGGCGGTTCATGTAGGTCTGCAGGTCTTCGCCGGTTTCGATCCACTCGCACTCGCGGAAGGGCACGTGCTTGCCGCAGCCCGTGCAGAACGTCGCGTCGGCCAGATACAGCCAGGGGTTCTGGAGGTAGCTGCGGATGATCTCCTCCGGCATGCCGGTCGCCGCCCCGCATTTGCGGTGCGTGTACGCGCGGGGGACGGCAGCGAGGTCCCCCTGTTCCCGCTCTTCGGGGGGCAGTGTGACGTAATCGGTCTGCTGCCCGTCGGGCCGCGTCTTGAGATGCGCCGCCTCGTGCACGGCGTAGGCCCCCTCGTCGATTTCCTCGTGGCAGAATGGGCAGCGGATCGTTCCCATGAGTGCATTCTCCAACGATCGAACGAATGGGGATGCCGTGGGTCGCAGGATATCGCGCTGGTCGCGCGATTGCGAGGCTATCAATCGATGCCGAGCGTGCAGCCGGTTTTGTGAAAGCCGCTCGATTCGTGCGGGCGGACGAAGTCCGCCTCGACTCCGGGCTTGATGAATGGTCATTCAAGCCACCCAATCCCTGAGTGGTCTTGATCGCGCGCAGTCAGTACGCTCCAATCAGAGAGCGTCGAGCGGTTGTCGTATTTTTCCGGGATGTTCGCGGTGATCGGCTGGTTCCTTTTTCTGGCGGTGGCGGTTGCGACCGGACTCGCGGTCCTGCACCGATTCCAGCAGGCCCGCGCGCGGTGGCTGATCGTGGGAATGGGCGTCGTAGCGTGCACGGCGGGCGTCGTCCTGTTTTGGAATCCATCACAGGATCCCGAGCGGCCCACGGAGTCGCCCGCCGCGCTGCCTCACCGGGATCTTGACGGTCGTTACGCCTCATCGTCGTCGTGCCGGAGTTGCCATCCGCGGGAACATGCGAGCTGGCACCGGTCGTATCACCGCACAATGACGCAGGAGGCGACCTCCGCCAGCGTCGCGGGGGCGTTCGACGGATCAATCCTGCGGTCGCGAAGCGGCATGTTCCGGTTCGTTCGGGACAGCGACCGATTCTTTGTGGACGTGATCCCCCCGGTCACCGCCCGGATTCTGCAGCGCTCGGGCGCAGGCGACGACCTGCCGTCCGACGCGCGCTGGAATCGCCACAGAATCGTGATGACGACCGGATCGCACCACATGCAGACCTACTGGGCGGCGAGCGGCCGGGGCAACGAGTTGAGCCACGTTCCCTGGTATTATCATCTCGCCGAACAGCGGTGGATGCCCGCCGAAGACTCATTCCTGCTTCCCCCCGACACGCCCTCCGAACCGAAGCCTTGGAACGGCCTGTGCATCGTGTGCCACGCCGTTCACGGCCGCCCACTGCCGGCGCCTGGCAACGCCGGCTTCTCGACCAGGGTCGTCGAACTGGGGATCGCCTGCGAAGCGTGCCACGGGCCGGGAAGAGTCCACGTCGAGCAGCAGCAGCGGCTCGAGAAGTCGGGAAGCGTTGCGTTGCCGGGCGGCGGCACCGGGATTGTGAATCCCGCCAGGCTCTCGCACCGCGCGTCGTCGGAAATCTGCGGGCAGTGCCATGCGAATTTCATTCCCCGAGACCTCGTCAACTGGACGAAGACCGGACTCGGATTTCGCCCCGGAAAAATGAAACTGGCGGAGTCGCACCGGCTCGTGCGTTACGGCGGCCTCGAGCAGGGCCCGCCGCCGGACCATTCCTGGGGCGACGGCACCAACCGCACAGGCGGTCGCGAGTTCTCGGCGATGATCGAGTCGACGTGTTACAACCGCGGCAAACTCTCGTGTTTGTCCTGCCATTCCATGCACAAGTCCGACCCGAACGACCAGCTCGCCGAGCGGATGGAAGGCAACCAGGCCTGCCTGCAGTGCCATTCGAAGTTTCGCGGGCGAGTCGAGCGGCACACCCACCATCGGGCCGGTTCGAGCGGCAGCCGGTGTTACAACTGCCACATGCCTCACACGTCGTTCGCGCTGTTCAAGGCGATTCGCAGCCATCGCATCGACTCTCCCAGCGCCGTCGTCAGCCGGCGCACGGGCCGGCCGAACGCCTGCAATCAATGCCATCTCGATCGGCCCCTGGGCTGGACGGCGCGGCATCTGACGGACTGGTATGGCCAGCCAAAGGTGGAACTCAGCGATGACCAGCAGCGCATTTCGGCAACGCTGCTCTGGGCATTAAAGGGGGACGCCTCACAACGCGTCGTCGCCGCCTGGACGCTGGGTTGGAAACCCGCGATTGCCGCCTCCGGCGGAGACTGGCAGCCGGCGTTTCTGGCCGCACTGCTCGACGACCCGTATTCAGCGGTGCGGTTCGTTGCGTACCGGTCATTGCGAAGTTATCCCGATTTCAAGCGTTTCGAGTACGATTTCGTCGCGGCTCAGCCCGCCCGTCGCAAGGCCGTCGACGAGGCACTGGCAATCTGGCGCCGCAACCGCTTCCAGCGCGGAGACGACGGCCGAATCCTCATCGATCAGCAGGGGCGGCGGAAGAAGACGGAGATTCAACGCCTGCTGGATCAGCGGGACCAGAGGCGCGTGAGCTTTCCCGAATAGATCGAGATCAGCCCTCGGCTTAACCCTCTGTGATCCGTGGTTAGATCGACTTGGCGCTGCAACTCAGCGGCAAACTTCCCGCGACAACGTCACGGCCTGGCAAACAGTCGTGTCGTTCACCCCTCCAACGCCACCCGGCAGATGCGCTTCTTCCCCACGCGCAGCAGCAATCCCTCGTGCACGGCGATCGCTTCGTCGTGGCTTTCGATTCGCGTGCGGTCGTCCCCGTAGTACGCCCCGCCCTGCGAAATCGTTCGTCGCGCTTCCCCGGTCGATGCGCACAGCCCGGCGAGCTTCAGCAGCACCGCAGCGGGGAGTTTGCCGTCGGTCAGCTCGCCGCGGGGGATCGTTACGACGGGAATATCGTGTGGCAAATCCTTCTGTGCAACCTCCTTTTCCCAGCGTTCAATTGCCGCATCGCCAATAGTTGCACCTGCGGATTGCTGGAAAGGAGCAAGGGGCTGAGCGATGTCGGCGGTGGCCGGCGGCCAATACTCGTTAATCACCGTTCTGGCAAGAAACTGCTTCGCTTGCTTTGGGTTTTCGTTGATCCGACGGTTCACTTCATCCAGCGGCACGTCCGTCAGCAGCTCGAAGTACATCCGCATTACGTCGTCGGGAAGCTGCATGAACTTCTTCATCATCTCATACGGCGGCTCGGCGACGCCGATGTAGTTCCCCAGGCTCTTTCCCATCCGCCGCACGCCGTCGAGGCCGACGAGGATGGGGGACATCACGCTGAGCTGCGGCGGCAAAGTGCCGGCTAAGCCGCAAGCGGCAGCGGTGAGCCGGCGGGATTTCACCTCGTCGGTCATGAACCGATCGGCCAGCCGGCAGATGCCGGCGTTCTTCTGCAGGTCGCGGGCCAGCATGAAGCTGTAGAGCTGCTCGGTGCCGCCCAGCTCGATATCCGCGGCGATGCAGACCGAATCGAACGCCTGCATGATCGGGTACAGGCATTCGTGCAGGTAGATCGGCGATTCGCTCTTGAACCGCCGGCTGAAGTCGTCCCGCGTCAGCAGTTGTGCGACCGTCGTGCTGCCGCACAGTTCGAGCATCTCGGCGAACGACAACGCCGCGAACCAGTCGCCGTTGCGGACGACCTCGGCCCGGTCGAGATCGATGACCTTGCCGAGCTGCGCGAGATACGTCTCGGCGTTCTGCTCGACCTGCTGCTGCGTGAGGCGGGCGCGGGTTTCGTCGCGGCCGCTGGGGTCGCCGACGAGGGCCGTGTAATTGCCGATAATGATCACCGCCTGGTGCCCCAGCCGCTGAAACTGCCGCATCTTCCGCATGGGGACGGTGTGCCCCAGATGCAGGTCGACGCCGGTGGGGTCGATGCCGTACTTCACCCGCAGCGGCCGCCCGGTCTCGGCGCTGTGCCGCAGCTTCGGCAGAAGCTCCTCTTCGGGCACGATCTTCTCGACGCCGCGGCGGATGACGGCAAGCTGCTCTTCAACGGGGGGAAACGGCATCAGGGCGATCCGAATTGCAAATTGCAAATTGAGAATTGAAAATTGAGAATTGAAAACTGCGATCCGGCAGCCGCCGGCTGTTCCAATTCTCAATTCTCAATTCTCAATTTGCAATCACTCCAACCCGGACGCACCTCATGGCCGAAATGACCATCCGCCTGCAGATCGACCCGGCGACCGGGAAGAAGGACATCATCGTCAGCCTGCGCTCCGACGACGACGCCCTGCCGCACGAGCACGAGCAGCAGCACCGGGCGCTGGTGGACCGGCTGATCGAAGGGGGCATCGTGCAGGCCGGCGAGGTCGGGAAGGTGATCGTCGAACGCGAAGAAGACACACCGCAGGGCCAGTCGACCCCCGAAAGCCAGCCGCGGGACGAACGCCGGTCGCAGGCGGAAGGGGCGTAGCATCCGCCCGTTTAGCCGCGACTCGGAGGCATTGCGGAGAGGAGCGCGGCGCGAGTTCGGCAATCACGCCCGCGCTCCTCTCCGAAGAC
>Ga0268386_10000380_pt1 | contig 27584 bp, 19 predicted proteins | sample RVTome_15_FD_200260 | JGI IMG/M metagenome (GOLD analysis project Ga0268386, IMG submission 200260) | Soil microbial communities from uranium-contaminated site in the Upper Colorado River Basin, Wyoming, United States - RVT150D86... ... | reverse complement strand
GATCATCAGCCCGTCGAGGCTGGCCACGCCGGCCTCGTAGTCGCGGAAGTTGCCCACCGACGTTCCACCGGAGGCTTCGACCGGCTCTCCCTGGCGTCCCTCGCGCACGAGCACGAGCGAGTCCTGATCACGGTACGGGAGCGGCTCGAACAGGAACGCGTTGAGGATCGAGAAGATGCTCGCGTTCGCCGCGATCCCCAGCGCGAGCGACAAGGCCGCGACCGTGGAGACCACCGGTGCTTTAGCGAGCATGCGGAGCCCGTAACGCAGATCCTGGATCAGCGTCGACATCCCTTCCTCCCCGTTTGGTCGGGCCCCCGGCGCCAGCGAGGGCCGGTGAGGGAGCCTACGGCCCACCGCGAAGGGCGGTTTCGGAGTAACCGGTGTCCCCGGGCGGGTGGCGCCATGGAGTTGCCCCGATTGGTGGATCGCCTGCTGTAGGGCCAGGGCTAGCACGGCAGGCGGACGTGCATATGCACGATCGTGCGAATGGAGCCTACCGACGTCCGCACCGGGTCCGATTGCGTAACGCTACGTAGATCGCGCAGTGCCCCCGCAGGTCACCTTCCCACGCGTCACCCGATGGGGTTCGGCGTGCCGCTTCCGACCGCTCGTCCGCCCCCGATCAGGCTTCGTGGGTTCCTCGGGGGGGGCGTTCCTGAACCAACGTGATGGCACGTGTGACGCACCGCGCAGAGGGGGTTCATCTCCGGAGTCGGCACCGTCACGCGCGTAGGCTGTGCACGATCGCAACGTTCCGAAGCACCTCCTTGCGGGAACGCCGACGCCCCCGATATAGATTCCGTCCCCCCAGGGCCCTCGATCGCGATTTCGGCACCGTCGCGAGGTCCTGCCCCTTGGGGAGCATCAATGTCTCAGCCGACTCTCGAGCCACCGGTTCGCGGGTTCCAGGCAGTACGGGTCGCCACGCGCGACCGTCGCTCTAGGCGCGTCCGCGCCGACGCCCCCGGCCGATCGCCGACTCCGAACGGCCCTCGGCACGCCCTGCTCGCCCCGCCTCCGCGACGACAGCTCGCCCTCGGGGCCCCGCCCCCAATCATCGCCCGGACGCCCCGCGGCCACGCGGCCGCGACGCCGCTCCATCCGACCCTACCGCCCGAACCGAGGAGTCTTGATCCATGGCCACGCTGATCGTACCCGGTGTCTCCGTTGAGGCACGCTTCGATGTGCTGCCGCCGCTTCCGGCAGCTGCCGGGATCCTCGGGGCGGTCGGTATCGTGGATCGGCCGCCACCCGCCGGTCGGCTCGTCGGGGTGACCCGCGTGAGCGAGCTCGTCGAGCTGCTCGGGCCGGGGACCGAGGCGTCCATGCCCGAGGTCCTGCACGCCCTCCGCAACGGATGCCGTGAGGTGGTGGTTTCGGCGGTCGCCGGCGGCGCGCCGGCACGCGCCACGCTCGTGAATTCCGAGGGAGATCCGGCGCTGCGGCTCCGGGCCCGCTCGAACGGGTCGTGGGGCAACGAACTCGGCGCGGACGCGCGGGCGATCATCAACGCGGACTCGGTGGTGGTGCGCGTGACCCTGCGGATCCTGCGGGGCGGACAGGAGGTCGAGCGTTTCGACGACCTGGTGGTCGATCCGGGCAGCCCGCTCGACCTCTTCGCGATCGTCAACCGCCTGTCGAAGTACGTCGTCGCGATCGATCCGGGGTTCGAGGGCGACGACCCCCAGGCCGGCAGCTACCCGCTCGACGAGGATGGACGTGCCGCCGTGCCGCAGGTCGACGCCGCGGCCACGACCCTCATGGTCGTCGAGGCGCTCCCCGGGGTCGCCCCCGAGGGCGTGACGGTGGTGATCCAGGGATCGGACGACGACATCCGCTTCGAGGTGCTCCGTAACGGTACGCGTCAGGAGCTGTTCGAGGGCCTCACCATGGATCCCGACTCGGATCGTCATCTCGCGGCGGTCATCGCGGCCAACAGCCAGGTGGTCCAGGTCCAGGCCCAGAGCAGCCTGCCCGAGGACCAGCGCCTTCCCGCCGCGACCGCCACGCCGGTGGCCTTCACCAGCGGGTCCTCACCGAACGTCGACGCCTACCGCACGGCGATCGATCGGCTCGCGGACGACACCCGCATCGATCTGGTCCTGGCAGCGATCGAGCCCGGGCGCGATGCCGCGGAGGTCTCCCAGATCCACCAGGCCCTGGTCGGTCACTCCGTCGCCATGGCCGACAATGCCGCGCCCCGGATCGCCTTCGGCTCGGTTCCGCGGTCGCTCGCGACCAACCGGGACGCGATCCGCGACCACGCGGCCGCCGTCCGCAACCGGCGCATGGTGCTCGTCTCCCCGCCCGGTGCCGCGGGTGCGGTCGCCGGGCTCGTCGGGCGGATGACGCCGATGGACTCTCCGACCTTCAAGCCGGTGCCGCTCCACGGGATCGCTCCCGCGTCGTACCGCGAAAGCGAGCTGAACCAGCTCCTCGGTCCGACCACGAACCTGTGCGTGGTCCAGAACCGGGCCGGCCGCGGCGTCGTCGTCCTGAAGGGCATCGACACGACCGGCGACCAGATCTCGGTGACGCGGGTCGCGGACCAGGCGATCCGCGAGACGAAGGCGATCGCGGAGAACTTCATCGGTCGTCTGAACTCGGACGACGCGCGCACGGCGCTGCAGCAACAACTGGTCGCGACGTTCACCCGCATGGAGCGCGCGGGGGCGCTCGTGCCGAGCACCGACGGCACCGACCCCGCGTTCGTCGTCGACGTCTACTCGACGCAGCAGGACTTCGCCCAGGGCATCGTCCGCATCGACATCGCGGTGCGTCCGGTGAGGGCCATCGACTACGTCTACGCCACCATCCGCGTCAAGAACTAACGGGCCGAAAGGAACCACGATCATGCCAACGATCTTCGCAGCGAACGAGAGCTCGGTCCTCATCGACGGCGAGCCGATGCTCGGTGTCCAGGCGATCGACTACCGGACCCGACGGGCGCGCTCGAACCTCTACGCGCTCGGAAGCGTCGAGCGCATCGGCGTGACGTCGGGTGCCCACACCGTGGAGGGTCGCCTGCGCGTCGCTTCCGCGAGCGCGCAGCTCGACGCGCTGGAAGGCGAGCAGACCTTCCAGGTCGTCGCGAATCTGCGCCATGGCGACACCGCCGTCACGGTCACCTTCGACGACTGCTATCTCACCGCGAAGACGTTCGATCTCGGCGTCAGCGGACACGGCGAGGCCGTGTACTCCTTCTCGGCGACCCGCGTGCGGGAGGAGCACTGAGCGTGCTCGGCCTCCTCCCGGCGCCGGCCCGGCGCCGCACGCCCACGACGACCGCCCACGCGTCGCGATGAGCGTCACGATCGACCTCGCCGCCGGCGAGGTACGGTTGGCCGACGCCGTGCTGTCGGGCATCGCCGACGCGTCGGCGGTCGTTCCTGGTGCGCTGCGGGTCGGCGACGAGGGGGTCGTGCGGCCGATCGGCTACGCGGCGCGCGCGACCCTGTGCGCCCTCCATGCGACGCCCGCCGTGTTGGGCCGGGCGGTCCTGGAGGCGTCCGCCGATGGGATCGCGTCCGGCACGCCCGCAATGGAGGCGCTCGCGCTCCATCTCGCGGGGGCGGACGCCGCGGGGACGATGCCCGGTTTCTCGGACGTCGCCTACGTCATGGCTCGCGTCTTCGGCTGGGGGCCCGACCAGCTCGCGGCCAGCCCCGCCCGGTGGGTCGACGGGATGGCCGCCTCGGCGATGCGGGACGAGATCGAGGAGGATCGCGACGACGGATGGACGCGGATCCGCCTCGCCGGAGCGTCCGACGACCCGGAGGCCGGAGGGGTCTCCGCGCTGCGCGACCGGCTGGCCGCCGACCTGCTGGTACGCGCCGGCGCGGCCCTCGCGGCCGGCCACGCGGCGCGCGCGGCCACGCCGGCCGACGATCCGGCGCTAGGCGAGGTCCGGAGTCGGTCGGGGCGGTCCGGGCCCGACGCCGCGGGCGACGCGGTCGGCGAAGACCTTCCCAGCGCCTGGAGCGGGCGCGCCGGGCCAACCGACCGGTTCGGTCCATCGGCGAACGGGAGCGCGCGGCCGGCCGGAGTGCCGACGCCGCGGCTCGATCGCGCCGCGGCCGACGCCCGCCCGGCTCCGGGCTCGGCTGGCGTCCTGCCGCTTCCCGCGAGGCAAGCCGGGCCCCGATCGGAGCGACCGATGGAGCCGAGCCGAGGCTCCACGGGGCAGCCACCGTCCGGAGAGCCCGCAGACGCGGTCCTTCGATCGGACGACCGCGTCGGATCTCCGTCGCCGGTCCGTCTCTCCATCGAGGGCGGTGGCGCCTCGGTCGGGCCCTCCGGGACACTCGACGGCGTGGACGCGGATGACCCGATGCGCTCCGCCCCACCCCGGACCTCCCTCGCGCGCTCGCTTCGGGGGCCTTTGGCCGCACGGCCGATGCGCGCCACGGTGCCCGCGTCGACCAATCCGATCGAGCGCCACGTCTCCGGGCTGCCCGCGCCCGCGGATCCCATCGCGATCCACCGGCTCGCCGACGGCCTGGCCGAAGCGCTCGAGGACGAGGCCGATCTGCGCGGGATCTTCCGATGACAGCGCCGTCGATGCCGATCGTGGGCGACATCACTCTCACCGCCGTACAGGAGATCGATCACGTCTTGGACGGTGGATTCGTTGCGGCCTCTGTCCCGGGCTTGGACGGCGATCCCCTCCAGCGCGCCGGGCGCGGCTCGCACGCGATCCGGATCCGTGGCGTGCTGCGCGGCGAGACGACGGGCGACGATCTCGCGACCCTGCAGGCCTCGGCCGCGGCCGGGGAGGAGCTGCCCTTCGCGGCCGACATCACGACGGCGCTCGAGCTCCAGCAGGTGGTCATCAGCGACTTCCGGGCGCGGGCGGTGGCCGGCCTCGATTCCGTGGTGACGTACGAGCTCTGGCTCGTCGAGAGCCCGCCACTCCCCCCGCCCGCCGAGGTGAGCGGGTTCGGCGGCTTGGACGACTTCGGCCTGGGAGATCTCGGCTTCGATACGGACATCATGGGCGACCTGTCCGACCTGGCCGACCAGGCGGCCGGAGCGGTCGATGCCGTGATGGATGCCGCGGATCAGCTGCAGGCTCTCGCCGCGCTTGGATCGATCGATGTCGGTGGCCCCCTCGAGCCGCTCGGGGAGGCGGTCGGAGGGGTGACCGAGGTGGCCTCCACCTTCGCGAGCATCTCGGCGTCGTTGGCTGGCCTCCTGGGCGGAGGCGGAGAATGACCCTCGCGTTCGGCGTCTCGGCGACCATCGGCTCGCTCCGGTACGACACCCATCTCACCATTCTCCGGATCACGCTCGGGATGGCCCCGTCGGCCGGCTCCGCGACGATGGTGCTTCCGCCTTCCGTGCGGATCGACGCGGAGGTCGACGACGAGGTCGAGGTGTCGCTTCAGGGCGAGCGGGATTCGGTCCCCGTGTTCGGTGGTGTCGTGCAACGGGTCGACTTCGGCGTAGACTGCGTCGCGATCGTCGCGGTGGACGCGCTCGGGCGGCTCGCCGGCACGCGGCCGGGGCGTACGTACGAGCAGCAGAGCGCGGGCAACGTGATCCGCGGATTCGGCTCGGACCTCGGGCTCTCCGTCGACGTGGGCGAGAACGGCCCGGACCTGTTGAGCTACGTCGCGGACCAGGGGCGCACCGCTCTGGAGCACGCTGCCCGGCTGGCCTCGTGGTCGGGTGCCTACGCGGTCGGCGAGGCCGACGGCTCGCTGGCGGTGAAGGCCGTGCCCTCCGGACCGGCCGACCGGGCGCTACGCTATGGCCGCGAGATCATCGCGCTCCAGGTCCGGGGGGGCGCGACCCAACCCGACGTCGTCTGGGCCGGCTCCGGTCCGGCTGGGAACGTGTCCGCGCCCACCGCCCACCTGCAGACGACTGGGGTCCTTCCCGACGGCGCGCCGGCTCCGGCCGCCCGTTCGATCCGACGTGCCGCGCCGGCGCTCCGCACGCCGTCGGCCGCGAGCGACGCGATCTCCGCCACCGCGACGCGGAACGCCGCGCGCCGTGCGACCGTCACGTGCTGGCTGCAGCCGGAGATCCGGCCGGGCACGCTGCTCGAGATCGCGGACGCACCGATGCCGGACGGGCTCGGCCCGTGGTTCGTCACCTCGGTCGTGCACGAGCTCGGACCCGGGCCGCGCGGATCGACCCGCCTTGCGGCCGAGCAACTGGGCGATGGCGGCGGCCTGCTCGGCCAGCTCCTCGGAGCCCTGGGAGGCCTGCTGTGAGCAGCGCGCTCTTCGACTCGGTCTCGCGCATCGCCCGCCACGAAGCGGCCGCCCGACCGACGGTCGGGGTCGGCGTTGTGGTCGACGCGTTCGACGGGAGCGGGGCTCCTCGCGACCACGCCGTCAGCGTCGAGCTCCGCGACACCGGGCTCGTGCTCCCCAAGGTCCCGGTCGCGGTGGGGGCGCTCGGCTTCGCGAACATCCCCGAGCCGGGCGACCTCGTGGTGGTCGCCTTCGCGGACGGGGACTTCCACGCTCCGTTGGTCCTCGGTCGGCTCTACCACTCGGAGTTGGAGCCCCCGGAGCACGGCTCCGGCGACGTCGTCCTCCACCTGCCCCCGGGCGACGGGAATCCGGCGTTCCGCGCGAAGGTCCGTGGAGGGACGCCCGAGCTCGAGCTCGAGCTCGGTGACGAGGTCACCGTATCGGTGACCGCGGATACCGTGCGCCTCGCGGCGGGCGATGCCGAGGCGACTGTCGAGGCGGGGGGAGGAGGACGGGCGGTGCTCAAGGTCGGCGACGCGACCCTCACGCTGAACGGCCGCGGCGACATCGAGTTCGAGACGTCGGGCGACTTCAAGGTCACCGCGACGAACATCGAGCTGAAGGCTTCGGCGAAGGCGAAGGTGACCGGCGCCCAGGTGGAGGTGAACTGACGTGCTCACGACGAAAGGGATGCGCTGATGGGACAGCCAGCCGCCAACGGCTCGTCGATGGTGGTCTCGGTCGACACGCATATCGTGCTCGTACCGTCTCCGGGAGGACCGATACCGACGCCACTGCCGCACCCCTTCCAGGGGACGATCGCGTCCGGGTTGGTGTCGACGGTGAAGATCGCGGGCCAGGCTGCCGCCACGGTCGGGTCGGTCGCGAACGCGCAGCCGCCCCACATCCCCACGCCGCCGGGAACCGCCTTCCAATCCCCCCCTAGCAACCAGGGCACGGTGCACATGGGGAGCGCGACCGTGAAGATCGGCGGCCAGGCCGCCGCCCGGAACGGTGATCCGGCGCGGACGTGCAACGACCCCTCCGACCTTCCCGTCGGACAGGTGACCGCGCCCACGCCCACGGTGCTCGTCGGATGAGCGACGGACGCCTCGGACGCGACCTGCGCGTCGTCATCGGACCTCCGGGCTTCGAAGCCCACGACGCCGCGTCCCTGGACCTGCAGCGGGCGAGCCGCCCGTCGCGTCAGCGGAGCGCACCCCTTTCCCTGCGCCGGCCGGCTCCACGCGACCCGTCCCTCCCGCCTCCGGCCCAGGGCTGGCAGCCCGAGCCCGCCACGGCCCGCGAGGTCCACGATCTCGGCTCGATCGAGCAGCGGGAGAACGTCGCGCAGGCCCTTGTGCTGCGCCTGCTGACCCCGTTGGGCTCCCTCGCCGATCTGGGACACGCCGAGTACGGCTCGCGCCTCGGGGAGCTGGTCGGCCGTCGCAAGACCAGCGCCCTCCGCGGCCTGTGCCGCGCGTTCATCCTCGAGGCGGTCCGTCGGGAGCCCCGCGTCGAGGATCGGCCGCTCGCGATCATCTTCGATCCCGAGCAGGAGACCGCGTCGTCGTTCGTCGTGGAGATCGCCGTTCGCACCGTGCCGGACGGCGAGGCCGTGACGGTCGGCGTGGAGGTGGATCTGTGAGCTTCGAGCCGCGCGCGTATCCCGGCATCGTCCGAGACGTGTTGACGACGCTGACCGGTGGGACCGTCCGCGAGCGGATCTTCGTACCCGACGACGGGCCGATCCTGCTCGATCGATTGGCCGACCGACCCGTGCGGCGCGTCTCGCACCTCGAGGGCATGACCTCCGTGGGCGATGCGGAGGTCCCGATCCGTTTCACGGACGCGGACTTCGAGCTGGTGGACACCGACGGCGACGGAGAGCCCGACGCGATCTCGTTCCGGGACACGGGCCGGCGTCCGACGCCCAGCTCCGCCCTGACCGTGAACTACTATCCGGTCGAGGTTCGGCCGACACCGCTCACGGACCTGAACGTCGGCTCTGTCACGCGCACGCTCCTCGAGACGGTCGCGCGCGAGCTGGCGCTCGAGGAGCAGTACATGGAGAGGGTGTACCGCTCTGCGTTCCTGGAGACGGCGGAGGGGACCAGCCTCGATCGCGTGGTCGCCCTGATCGGGGTGACGCGCCTCCCGGCCGGCCATCCCCTCACGCGGGTCCGTTTCAGCCGCAACGCGGCATCGGGCGGAAGGATCACGGTGCCCGCCGCCACGGTCGTCACCGATGCAGACGCGAATCGGTACCTGACCGCGACCAGCCTCGTGCTCGAGCCGGGTGAGGCGTCCCGCGAGGTGACGGCGGTAGGCGCGTCCAAGGACACCGAGACGGTCGCCGCGGATGCGCTCGATCGGCTGGAGGTGCTCGTCGCGGGCATCTCGGGGGTCACGAACCCCGAGCCCGCGTACCGGGCCGAGGCGCCCGAGGCCGACGATGCGCTCCGTCGCCGGGCGCGTGGCGCCCTGCACGGGGCCGTGCGCGGTACGCTCGATGCGCTGCGCTTCGGCGTCCTCGGCGTTCCGGGCGTGAAGGACGTCACCCTCCTCGAGTTCCCGAACGGCGTGCCGGGCGAGGTCCGCATCGACGTCGCATACGATCGCCCCGACGACGCCGTCGCCCAGGCCGCGGTCGCGGCCCGAATCGACGCCGTGCGCCCAGCCGGCATCCGCATCCTCAACGCGCAGGCCGCGCGGAAGACCGTTCGGGTCGAGATTGCGCTCGTGCTGGTCGGAACCGGCGTGGCGGGGGCGGAGCTGGAGGAAGTGACCCGCGGTGCCGAGGCCCGTGTAGCCGCGCGCCTGGGGGCGGTGGCCCCCGGCGGGGTCGTGCGACCCAACGCGCTGGTATCGGCGGTCCTCGAAGACGGGCGCATCGCGGACGTGACGATCGGGTTCCGCGACACGGGCGGGGCCGTGATCGATCCGCTGACGCTCGCACCGGGCGAGGTCCTGGACGTGAAGCGGCCGTTCGCGTTTGGGCCCTCGGTCGCGGAGCAGACGTCCGACGTGCTCGTCGCGACGACGGCCCAGGTCGATCTGATCCTGCCCGTGCTGCCGGAGGTGGGCGTCTCGATGGCGGACATCCGAGACTCCATCTCACTCGCACTCGCGTCGCATCTGTCGAGCCGCGGGCCCACGGCCGGGCTCTCGGTCGACGAGCTGGCCGCCGCGGTCCGCGACGACACGCGCTTCGCGCTCGACCGCGCCCTCGCGACCGTCACGATCGAGCACCAGGGGCGCTTCGTGCAGCTCACCGACGGGGCGGGGTCCTACCAACCCGGCGAGGCCGAGAAGCTCCAGCTCCGCACCCTCGAGATCCCGGAGGCCGGTTCGTGACCGCGCACGCGAGATCGATGCTGGAGCGTCTACCACTGCTGTACCGGGATGGGGACCTGGTCGTTTCCCTGCTCGGGGTGCTCGGGCTCCAGATCGAGATCCTCGACGAGGAGGCGCGACGGGTCCAGCGCCGCCACTGGTTCGACACCGCGCCCGACTTCGACGACGCGGCCCGGCTCGGCACCCTGCTCGACATCGAGCCCGAGGCGTGGCAGAGCCTGCCGGAGTACCGCGCCTGGTTCCACGCCCTGCGCACGGCCCGGCTCCGGCACGGTGCCGGGACGGTCGCCGCGCTCCAGGCGTTCGTGCGGGACTACGCCGAGTCCTTCGAGCGCGCCGACGCGATGGAGGTCGTCGCCCCGTTCGACGAGTGGAGCCCCACCCCCACGCGCTTCGGCCACGCGTTCGTCGAGCAGCCCGCGCGGGCCCGCACGGCCGTCTTCGGCGACCGTCCGGGAATCGAGCCGCTGCACCAGCAGGAGGTCGTGAACGGCGGACTCGACCCCAGCCCGCTGTCCTGGGTGGTGACGGGCACGGCCGCGGGCCCCGAGTACATGCCGGTCGTCGCGAACCTCACGACCGCCCGAGCGCTCGTGTATCTGGGCGCACTGCCGCCCGGGGCGCGGCTCTGGGTGACGGCCCGGACCGACGGATCGGCCCAGGCGGACCTCGAGGGCCGGGACGTCTCCGATCGATTGAGGACGGTCTCGCGCTTCGAGGCAGGCCGGCCCTGGACTCCCGAGGAGGCCGAGTCACCCGCCCCCGCGCTCACCCTGGCTCCCGGTCCGAACGAGCTGTGGTTCCTTCCAGTGGCGCACTACGACGAGCCCGGGCTGGACCGGGTGCTCCTCGCGCTCGCGGACCTGGACCTGCGGCAGGGGCGGTGGGACGAGACGACCTTCGGCCACTCGCTCTTCTACCAGGACCCGGCTGCGGTGGCGCAGCTGCTCTGGCAGGAAACCACGCCCGCCACGGTGCAGGTCGACCTGGATGCGTCCACGCTGCGCAGCCCGGCGGGCGCGCTCGACGAGAGCATGGAGAACCGAGACCAGCTCGCCGCCTCGCTCGACGAGGGGGTGAGCTCCCTCGCCGCCGCCGGCGTCGCCGCCGACGTGCGCCTCCGGCCGCTCGCCACCAGCCAGCGGCAGCGGGACCGATTGGTCGCGTACATGCCGCGCACGGTCCGCGAGGCCGGTGTGACCGGCGTGGACCGCATGCCGGACATGGGCGGCCTGTACGGAGTCAGCGACTTCGGCGACAGCACCTACCGCTAATACGAGCCATCAGGAGACCCGGAAATCATGCGAGCCCTTCTGCATCTCGAGCTCACAACGAGCGACGGATCGGTGGTCGACACGCGGGACGCGCACAACACGGTGCTGCGCAGCGGCGGCGAGCTCGTCGCGAACCTGTTCTCGGGTGGGGCGGGACCGATCACACACATGGCGGTCGGGACCAGCGACGCCGACCCCACTGCGACGGAGATGGAGGCTTTGGCCAACGACGACGGGGAGGGCGGAGCGGGCCTCACGGGCGCGACCAGCGTCGCAATCCCGCCAGAGCTGTTCCGGATCTCGGTCGACGAGACGTCCCAGCGGGTGGTGGTGCGCGTGCGGGCGACGCTGCCGGAGGACGCGGCCATCGGGACGGTGCGGGAGGCGGCCCTCGTGTCCCGACAGGGCGAGGACGACGTGCTGTATAACCGCGTCGTCTTCCCCCCCATCGACAAGGCCGACGACCACGACCTCACGCTCTTCTGGGAGGTCGAGTTCCCGTTCGGCGACCTGCAGTGGCTGGTTCAGTGAGCGTGCGTTTCTAGAGCCCTCGGATCGAAGGTCAAGGAGAGAAGCATGGCGACGAAGGGTGCAGTCAATCTGAAGCTCGAGGGGCACGTACCGGCGAACCGGGACGCTGTGGTCCGCATGCTCAATACCGCGACCGGGGAGCGCATCGAGCGGAAGCCGTTCCTGGACGGGACCCTCACGGTCCGGGACATCGATCCCGGGGCCTGGGAGGTGGAGGTAATCCACCCGAACCTGGTGAATCCCGTCTTCAAGGGCCCGATCCGCGTGCTGCCGCAGCTGCGCCCGACCTTCATCCCGATCCCGATCCCGTCGTCGCGCTTCGAGGACAACCCGATCCGGGACGTGCCCGACGCCGATCTGACCCCCGTCCAGCAGACGGCCACGGCGGTTCGGTCGGCGGTCGCACCGCTCGGCGCCAAGGCCGCGGGTGAGGTGATCCGCGCGGAGGACTGGAACCAGCTCGCGAGCGCCGTCTCCGACCTGGCCGGCGCCGTCCTCGAGCTGACGCGGCTCGTTAGCCCGCGCGGCCACGACCACCCCGAGATCGCCTCCAAGATCGACGAGGTCCAGGGGAACCTGCGCCGCTTCATCGACTCGTTCGGGCGCAGCCTGCTCGAGCTGCGACGTGACATCGAGAGCCAGAACCTGCGCCGCACGACCACGGACATGCTGGACGCCGCGGGCGTGGTGGGCGCCGACCGGGATCAGCTGCTCGGCCGCGTCGCCGACCTCGAGCTGTCGCTGCGGGACACGCCGCTCGAGTTCACGCGCAAGCTCTCGACGACCGGGACGGTTCTGGCGGCCGAGGTGAACCGGCTCGCCGTCGCTCAGGGCGATGGGGCCGACGCGTTCCTCCAGCTCGATTCGGTGAAGCGCGTCATGTCGGTCGCCGAGCAGCTCAGCGGCTCCGGGACGCAGATCCGGGCCGAAGAGGAGCTCGACACCTACCGCAGGACCGGTATCGCCACCGGTGGATCGAAGTTCAACTTCACGGGGCGCTGAGGAGGAGGTCATGGCCACCGCCGCGGAAATCGCACGCATCGCCGCACTGACCGAGCAGCTCACCCCGCTCGCCTCGCGCCGCCGAGGCGAGCTGATCGAGGCGGACCACTGGAACACGGTGGTCGGCGCGCTCGTCGAGATCGCCCGCGCCGTGATCGCGGAGGGGGAGCAGGAGGTGCCGCCGCACGACCACCCCGACCAGGTGAAGGCCGGCTGGCTCGATCCGGCGCTTCGGGCCCGCCTGGAGAAGGGCCCCCTGGCCGATCCCGCGTCCGTCGCACGCGTGGCCAAGCTGGAGCGCGGCCTCGACGGGCTGCGTCTCTCTCTGGACGGCGTGCGGACCGACCTGACGCAGGTCCGCTCGCTCACGACCAAGGTCGAGACGAACGATCTGGACCGGAAGGCGAGCCTGACACGGATCGCCCGAAAGATGGACGGTCTGGGAGACGCGCGCGACGACGTGTCGGACGTCCGCTCCACGCTCGAGGTGCTGCGTTCCGACCTGGATCGCGTGTCGACCTTCGCGCGGGACCTCGACATCGGCGGCGAGACGATCTCGGTGGCGTCCCTCGTGGAGCGGATCGACGGCCTCGAGGGGCTGAGGTCACGCCTGACCGGACCGAACGGCGAGGAGCTCAACGCGACATCCTTCGAGGTCAGGCTCGCCGAGCTGGCCGAGACCCTGGTCACCGAGAGCGAGCTGGATCAGGCGCTCGAGGACCGGCCCGCGGCGGGTCTCTCGGACGACCTGCGCGCACAACTGCTCGAGGCCTCTCGGGTTGCGGCCCGGGAGCAGGTCGACTCCTCGACCGCGGACCTGGAAGGCCGCCTTACCGGTCTGATCAACACGCGGTTCGTGGACGTCGAGGCGAAGGCGACGAGCGCCGCGGTGGCTCGGGCCGAGGAGGTCACCGCGAGCGTCCGCGACGACCTGCGCGATGAGCTCGGCGGGGAGATCGCGGCGGGGGACGACGCGGTCCGTGGCACGATCGACGGGGCTCTGGCCGACGTGAGCGGCGGGTTGCGGGACGAGATCGACGAGCGCATCGGTGCGGTCACCGCCGACTTCGGTCGCGTCGTCGACGAGCGTCTCGGCGCGACCCTCCCGGACGTCACGGCCGGGCTCGTGGCTTCGATCGCGGCGCTGGGCGCGCAGGTGGCGCCGCTCGACGAGCGGGTCGCCACGCTCCAGAAGGCGGTCAGCGACGTGTCGGGAGAGGCGGCCGCGCTGCGACGGGATCTCGATACGCGAACCGCCGATCTCGCCGACACCCTGCGGCGCGACTTCGACGCCGCGCTCGCCAAGGCGGTCTCCACGGCCCAGTCGTCCGACGCGGCGCTCGCCAACGCGTTGCGGGCGGAGTTCGCCGCCGAGCGCCTGCGGATCGACGGCGCGATCGACAAGCTGCGCACGCAGCTGCCCGGGCTCGTCGAGGCCGGGGTTTCCGTGGCGAAGGAGGACATCCTCGCGACGATGCGCACCGAGGTGGGCAAGCTGGGCGCGGAGCTGGACGCCCGGGTCGATCGCCAGGTCGAAGTGCGCCTCACCGGCGAGCTCGAGCGTCGGAACCTCGACATCCGCGGCGGCGTCGTCGTTCCGCCCATCAACCGGCCCGGATAGGCTCCGCCCGTGATCCGGCACTTCGAGTCGCGTCTCGCCGATCTCATCGGCTCGCGCATCGATCCGCCCTTTCAGGGCCGGGTGTTCGTCGCCCCCGGATCCGCAGGGGGGAACGATCCGGTCGTCACCGTGGGCGTGGTGGCCGCGCGGCCGCTCGAGGTCGACTTCGGGAGCCGCCGGCCGGAGATCGCGCCGGGTGCCGACGACCCCAGGCGGATCGTTCGGCTCGAGTGCGACGTGGCCGTCACGGTCGCGCCGGGCGCGGGGCAGGGTCGAGCGCAGACGATCGCCGGTCTGGACGGGCTGCTCTACCTGCTCGACGATCCCGCACTACGTCGCCCCGAGACCCTCGCGTCCCCCGCCGACGATCCGGGGTTCGTCCTGGATTCGCTGCGGATCGGGGCGGTGCTTCTGGCGCCCGACAACGGGACTCCCAGGCTCGAGCTGGTCGCCCGCGGCTGGTTCTGGCCGCCGGACGCTCCGGGCGTCACCGGTGAGCCGATCACGGCCGCGCACATCCGTTCGACGCGCCTTCCGGTCTCGCTCGCGCCGTGGCCGCTGCGACTCCGGACCGGAGCCGGCGCGGTGACGCTCACGCTGGACGCGAGCGGGGTCGGCACCATGCGGGTCGACGGCGAGGCCGTCGGGCGCGAGGCGTTCGGCACGCTGGCCGTCCAGGTGCTCGACGACGGCGGCCGTCCGGGTGCGGGTACCCTGTCCGGTGGCGCGGCCGGTCCGGCGGGGGCGCGCATCGTCACCCTCGAGGATGGTCGCACGACGGTCTCGTACACGCCCCCGGACGACCCCGCCCTCGATCGCCTCGTCGTTTCGATCGCCCGGCCCGACGGTGGGGAAGGCCCCGCGATCGGCATCGAGCTGGCCCGGTTCCCGCTCCAGGTGGATTCGTGATGGCCGCGATGCTCGACATCGCCGTCCTGGCGCGCGAGGCGGCCCCCGCGCCGGTCCTGCTCACGGTGCAGCTCGGCGGCCTGGTCCAGTCGTTCGGGGCGCTCCTCGAGCCGCTCGACGTCGGTCCGACCGCGAAGACCGTCCCGTTCGCGTGGGGCCGGCTCGCCGGGATCGACGGGGCGGAGGTGCCTCGCACGTCCCTGACCATCGCGCCTCCCTACGCCAGCCGGACGGACCCGGGCATCTCGCTCGGTGCCCTCCCGTCCCGTATCGACGCGGGTCAGCTCGTCGTCGACGTCCCGAGCGAGCGACGGATCCGCTCGCTCCACATCGCCGATCTGGAGACTGACGAGTCCACGCCGGTCCCTCTGGGCAGCGTCGGCTGCCTCGGGTCGCGGACGCTGTCCGTCTCCGCGGCGGACGCCTCGGGGGCGTTTGCGTCGCCCGTCGTGTGCGTGCCGTCGGTGAGGGCCAAGGGGCAGGTTCCAGAGACGCTCACGGGTGGGGGGTTCCAGGATCGGGTCCTCACCCTGCCCGACGTCGCCGGTCGCAAGCTCCGCATCGCGTTGGTGACCGGCTCGACCCCGGACGAGTTCGAGCCCGTCCCGATCAAGGCGGGGACCGTCACGGGCTGGGCGGCACCGATCCCGCGGGACCTCACCGTCACCGGACCCGACGGTGCGGTGCTCTGGGCGTTCCCGGGGGAGCTCCTGCCGGGCTCGGCCCGGGCGGAGATCGATCTGACCGTGGGGCTGCAGGGCGCGATCGATGCGCTGATCGCGAGCGGTGCGACCGTCTCCGGCGCGGTATCGATCACCGCGAAGTACCCGGCGCGCATCCATGTGGCGAGACCGCAGATCCGGGGCTCGTTCCTGCGCGGCATACCCGGCACCACCAAGATCGACCTCGACGGCAGCCCGGTTTCGACCCCGTTGGAGGGAGAGCCGCTCCCGACGGTCGAGCCGACGTCGGTGGTGGGTGACGTACGCGTAGCGTACGCCGGCATCCGCGTCGCCGAGATCTCCGACCTGCTTCCGGTCGGTCGGGCGTTCGAGGGAGTCGTCGTCGGCTCCGAGCCGGTGGTCCGGAGCCTGCCGCCCGAGGCCCTGCGCGGTCAGCGCGTGGCGCGACTCGGCGTGATCGGCCGCGCCGCCTCCCCGGCCGACCTGACGGTCCAGCTCGTCGACCCCACCCTCGCGACCCGTCCGGCGATCGCGCCACCCGCCGTCGTGTCGTTGCCGCCCCAGCCGTCCAGCGCGGACGTCGCCGTGGTCTGGGTCGACCTACCCGACCCGGTCGAGATCGCGGGGCCCGTCGGCGTGTCGGTCACCGCCACGAAGGGCTCGTTCCTGTGGGTGGCCGACCCCGAGCCGCGCATCCGCATCGCGGTGATCGACCCCGATCCCGGCGGGCGGCCGATCCTGCTCGCGGGTCGAACCCTGCTGACGCTGGACAGCTCCGAGCTGATCGTCGGGCGGGCCGCGCTGCCCGCGCCGGCGTTCGGAGGGGGCATCGACAGCCTGGACCTCGCGAGCGCGCTCTTCTGCACTCTGGAGCTCACCGACCTCGAGCTCCGTTACGCCCGCCCCGGAGCGACCTGATGGCGACGATCATCGAACAGATCGGAGCGCTCGACTTCGATGCGATCGACGATGCGCTCGGCCGCGTTCGCGTCGCCGTCTCCGCCGACGGCGAGCTCGACCTCTCCGGGCTGGACGTCGGCTCGCTCCTCGGCGACGTCGGGCCGGTGGTCGAGGCGGTCAGGCAGCTCGATGGTGGGGGCACGGACTCGGTCGCGGTCGTCGCCCGCGCGGCCCTCCACGAGCTGTCGGACATCGCGACGCTCCCCGAGCTGGAGGAGCTCGGCGAGCTGGTTGGGGGAATCGAGGCCCTCGCCGAGCTGATCGCCGAGCTCGTGGACGTGCTCGTCACCTCGGACGGCTCGTCCATCGTCGACCGGCTCATGACCGAGGTGGGTGGCTCACTCGACCTGTCCGGGCTGGTGGGCGACATCGCCGGCCGGACGGCGGATGCTCTGCGCGTCCAGGTACCTACGCCCCTGGTCGCCGCGTTCGAGCGGCTCGCGCGACTCGCTTCGGGATCGTCGAGCCCGGACGTGCTCGCGGATGCGCTGCTGGGCTCGCTCGTGGGCCTCGACTTCGCCGCCGTCCGGGCGCTCGCGACGGACCTCTCGGCCGGGGTCGACATCGTGGCCGGAGCGGGAGAGTCCACCGCTATCGCTGGGGTGTTCGCGCGGGTGGAGGCGGAGGTCGACGCCGTCGTCGAAGCGACCGTGCACGCGCCGGAGGGTGGCGCGGACCTGGATGCCCTCGTCGATGCCCTGGAGACACTCGCGGCCTCGCTCGACCGGACCGTCGCCGTCGACCTACCGCGCTTCGTGGAAGGCTTCGCGACGGACCTCCGCACGGCACGGAATCGGCTCACGGAAGGGGACCCGGTCGCCGGGCTCGAGGACCTGCTCGGCCAGATTCCGCGGCCGGGCATCGAGCCGATGGAGGTGCTCATCCAGCCGCTGCGGGACCTCGCCGCCGGCTTGGACGCCGTGACGTCCGAATCGATGACCGAGGCGCTCCAGGTCGCCCGCGAGGAGCTCACCGCCTTCGTGCGCGTGGGCGAGCTCGCCGCGCTCCTGGACGGCATCGACGACGCGCAGCGCCGCCTCGTCGAGCTGATCCGCCGCCTCCCCGCCGAGGAGGTGCGCGACCGGCTCGTGCGGGCGCTTCGCGACGTGCAGCGCGAGATCCTCTCCTTCCAGGGCTTCAAGTTCCTGGAGGAGGCGTTCGCTCCTGTCCGGCGGCTCTCGGCCAGGCTCGCCGAGCTGGACACCTCGGCCCTGACCGACGCCATGACCGAGGTCGTCGATTCGATGAGCGCGGTGTTCGCCGACTTCCCGATCGACGCGCTGCGCGACGCGGTCGACGCGGTCATCGAGCCGCTCGGCGCGATCGTGGACGAGGCCGGCCCGGTCCTCACCGAGATCACGGGGCAGCTCGAAGGGCTGGTCGCCCAGGTCGAGGCGATCGACTTCGACGCCGCCGGGGCGGAGGTCGTCGAGCAGCTCGCGGGGATCCGCGCCCAGGTCACCGGCGCGCTCGATACCGACTCGGTGCCGGACGCCCTCAAGGCGGTGATCGCGGGGGCGGCATCGACGCTCAACCACATGGATCTCGCGGTCGAGCTGACCGATCCGTTCGACGACGCGATCGTCCGGATCGACGTGGACGCATTCCTCGCTCCGATCACCGAGCTGTGGGACGATCTGCGGGCGGCGCTGCTGCGGGCCACGCCCGCCGCGTTGATCGACGAGCTCGATCCCCCGTTCGAGGAGTTGTTGGGCCGCCTCGACGACGTCTCCCTCGCGCCGCTCACGGACGCCCTGAACGGCCTGTTCGGCGAGCTGCTCGACGTCCTGCGGCGCACCGATCCGCGCGAGCTGCTCGCGCCCCTCGACGCCGAGTTCGATCGGATCGTCGATACGGTGCGCGCGGCGCTCGATCCCGCTCCGCTCTTCGCGCCGGTACGGGCCGCGTACGACGCCGTCCACGGAGAGCTTGAGGCGATCGACCTGGAGGCGGCGATCCAGGAGATGCTCGGCGGCATCTCGGGCGCACCCAAGATGCTCACCGAGGCGGTCGAGGGGGAGCTGCGCCGCGGCGCCTCGGGCGGCGATCTGCCGGTCCCGGTCCCCGAGGAGCGGCCCTTCCACTTCGGTGACATCGTCCGCCCGCTCGCGGCGCTGGTGGGGGAGATCCGCTCCCGGCTACACGGCCTCGCCGACGATGCGGCCGGGGAAGGCCTCGGCCTCCTCGCCGACGTGACGCGCGAGCTCCGTCGGCTGCTCGACCCGGCGACGGGCTTCGCGGTCCGCATCGCGGACCACTTGGATGCCCGCCGGGGCTGGTTCGACGCCGGAGCGGGTGGCCCCTACGCCGCGCTGCGCACGCGGATCGCCGGCCTCGACGATGCCCTCGGGCGCCTGGAGTTGGACGCCGCGGCGCGCGCGCGCGTGGACGGCGCGTCAGGCGGCGTGTCGCTCCAGGCCCGCTTCGAGCTGGACGTGAGCGTCTCCAACGGTGCATCCGAGGCGGTCGTGCAGACCCGCCGGGCGGCGGAGCCGGCCGGGCTCGGGCGGAGCATGCGGCTCCTCGTGCGCGAGCTCGACCGCCTGCTTCCTGCGCCGCTCGTGGAGGACGTGATCGACCCGCGCGCCGCGTCGGCGGCGTTCATCGACGCGCTGATGGATCCGTTCGATCCTGCGCCGCTCGCCGACGAGCTCGACGCGATCGGCGAGCAGATCATGGCGAAGCTGGCCGAGTTCGTCGACGAGCTGAGCGAGGGGTTGTTGGGGATCTGGGAGGAGATGATCGCGGGGCTGCAGCCGTTGATGCCCACCAGCGTGGCGGCTCGGCTGCAGGCCGTTGTCGATGCGATCACCGCGGAGTTCGCCGCGCTCGATCCCGTGATCCTGGAGGACGAGGCCCGAGGCGTCGTCGACGCGACGGTCGGTCTGCTCCGGCTGTACTCGCCCGCGCGGCTTGCGGCCGAGCTGGGCGGCGTCTTCGACCAGGCGATCGCGATCGTGGAGGGACTCGATCCGAGCGAGCTCCTCGGGGATCTCGACCCCTTCGCGGAGCTGCGGGCCGACCTGGCCACGCTGCGCCCGTCGGAGATCCTGGCGCCGCTCGTCACCCGCGCGGCCGTCCTCACGGACGCGCTCGAGGTCGTGGCATCCATCGATCTCGACATCGTCGGCGAGCTCGTCGCGCGTCTGGAGGCGACGTTCCGGGTGGTCCTGGACGGCGTGGAGCGGGAGTGGGGCGCGCTGCTCGACGAGCTCGAAGGCATCGGAGGAGGTTCCGTGAGTGGTAGCGTATCGGTAGGGGTCGGATGAGCGACACGGCGGTGATCGACGGCAGGGCGGACGAGGTCGGCGATGCGGCCCGGGGACGGCGGCGCGTGGGGTATGCCCCGGACGGAACCCCCGCGTGGATCGAGCGCGCCGACGGGACCCGGCTGGACATCGAGCGGGACGACCGCCGCGGGATGCTCCGCGTGCTCGACTTCGACGGCCCGCTCCTCTCCCTACGCAGGCGGGGCGACCGGGTCGTCGCCGATGACCGCGAAGGCACCACCACCGCGTGGCGGACGGAGCGGTCGAGCCGGATCGAGCGGGACGCCTCCGGCGAGCAGGAGGCGATGGTCCTGCGCGTCGATCGCGACCCCAAGGGTCGGCCTCGCCGGGTCAGGTTGCCCGGCTCGTCCCGGGACCTCCACTACCGGCGGCGCGAGCCGGGGCGTTGGCTCGTCACCGCGGCCGACGGAGCGGCCCTCCTCGTCGTCGAGGAGGAGCGTGCGACGACGAGGATCACCATGCCGGGCGGACACGGGTTCGAGGAGCGCCGCCGCCGTGGCATGGTGTCGCTGGCGTCCGTCGGGTGCGGGAGGCCGATCGCGCGCACCGACCTCGACGCCTCGGGCCGCATCGTGGGCAGGCGCGACGCGCGGGGCCGAGAGCATCGCTACGAGCGCGACGGGCGGCAGCGTCTCGTGCGTTGGCTCGTCCGTGACTCGGACTCGGCCGGGCGGGAGCACTCGGTCGAGTGGCACTTCGACGGCGAGAACGTCGCCGGCACGACGCGGGACGGGCGGCGCCGTCGCTACCGCCTCGACGACGCCGGTCGTCCGACCGCGCTCCTCGGTGACGGGCCCACCGTCCGGTACGCGTACGACCGGAACGGCGCGCGGGTGGGGCGGTCGGAGGGGGAAGGGACGACCCGCTATGGCTACGACGCCCTCGGACAGCTCGTCGACGTGACGCACCCGGACGAGACGCGCACGTCGGTCGGCTGGGACGGGCTCGGGCGCCGCGTCTGGATCGAGCACGAGGGCCGGCGCCTCCACGAGCACCGCGATGTCGACGGCCGCCTCTGGTCGGTCACCGACGAGCACGGGCAGGCGGTGCACACGTTCGTGTGGTGGCGGGATCGGGTGATCGCGCGCCTGGACGGACCGGTCGGCGACCCGGTCGCCGAGCTCTACCTCACCGATCCGCTCGGGACCCTCGTCGCGGTCATGGACCCGGACGGCGCCGTCGAGTCCGTCCTCGACGACCCGCGCGGCTCCGTCTCCGGTGAGTACCGTCCGACGCTCTTCGGCCACATCGCGGACGGGCTGACGGGACTCGTGCCGTTCGGCGCGCGCGACTACGACCCCGAAAGCGGGATCTTCCTGTCCCCCGATCCGTGGCACCTCGGCCTCGACGATCCGCGCGTCCTGAGCGGAGCCCGGCCCGACCGGCTCGCGATCGGGCAGGAGTCGCCCCGGGAGGGCATCCATCCGTACGCGCTCGGGCAGTTCGACCCGGTCAGCCGACCGGACCTGGACGGGCACGTCGCGTGGGGCAACATCTTCCTCAGCCTCATCCTCGCGCCCACCTGGGGCTTCCCGCTCACCTCGCTGTCCCTGTTCTTCTTCCTCCCGGTCAACATCTACTTCGAGTTGATCGGGCTGGTGGTCTTCATCTTCACGGACCACCCGTGGCCGCAGCACAGCATCGTCAACGCGAAGTTCCTGGCCGCCAGCAGCCAGATCGGGACGCTCGGGTTCGCTCTGAACGGCTTCCTCCCGCGCGTGATCTCGGGTGGGGGCGTCGACGCCGACCGGGCCGTGACCATCGGGCACGTCGCCTGGGAGAACCGCCGGTACTTCGAGCTGCTCGATCGTCCGCGCGTGCTCACCGTCCAGGATCTCGCCGGGCCACCCGACGCCAATGGTCGCCCCTCCGGAGGCCTGACCGCCTTCTCGCGGGCGGCACAGGGCTCGATCGTCGTGGTGGAAGGGACGGACGACGACGGCCGCGTGTGGCTCCACGGGTCGTGGTGGACGCGCGGCGGCGCGAGTCACGTGGGCGTCCGTGGCGTCACCGACCTCGCCTTCGAGGATCGGGTCCCGCCGGGGACCGCGCACAGCACCGGGACGATCCTGCTCGCGCAGCCCCTTCCCGAATCGATGACGACCCCGGAGGAGGCCGACGACGACGGTGTGCTCGGCGTCACCGAGTACGCGCCCACGCATCGGAGCACGGGCGAGATCCTGACAGACCAGTGGTTCGCGATCTCCGTGGACGACGACGCCGGCTTCGCGGTCGGCGACGCCGTGCGGATCCAGGCGGACGACGACGGCGTCGCACCCGTGTACGCCGCGGTCCACCAGATCCTGGACGCCGAGGAGCCGATCCTGATCCTGGACCACGAGCTTCCGGCACGCTTCCAGCTACCCGACCTGAAGGAGGATCTGGAGCTCACGAAGCTCGACGTCGCCACGGGCTCGGGATCCGGCAACAGCGCGGGCTGGCAACGGACCAATCCGGCGCGACGGGGGATCCGGCACCCGGCGCCGGCGCACTCCCTGCTCGTCGGGGGCGTGCTGAGGATCGAGCCGACCCCGACCACGCCCGCTCCGGAGCGCCCGCTCGTCTACGGCGAGATCGAGACGGTCCGCCTCACGCTCGAGTTCGACGTGCCGCTGCCTGCGGGGCAGGTGGGTGCGACGATCGCGACCATGGTCCTCGACGGCGAGGTCGCCCGGGGCACCGTTCCCGATCCGGCGGGTGCGCCGGCGGAGGTCGCGATCGCGGGTGATCACGACTTCGAGGTCGGCGAGGTGCTCGCCATCTATGCTTCGGGCACCGACCCGCACCACGTGAGGATCGCCGCGATCTCGGCGGCGACGCCCCCGGTCCTCACGGTCGACCCGCCCATTCCCAACACGGTGGTAAGCGTGGCGGGCACGGCGGTCAACCTCGCTCGCCTCGAGGGAAGCGACGAGGAGCGGGACACGGCGACGGTCAACGCGGAGACGGCCGGCACGAGCGTGACCGTCGACGCGCGCTCAAACGAGGTCTTTGCGGCGGGCACGGCCGTGCGGATCGATCAGGGGGGCTCGATCGAGGTGCGCACCGTGACCGGTGTGACGAACACGACCGTCGTCCTCACCGAGGAGATGGCGCCGATGGTCCTCGGGCCCGACTTCGAGGTGACCGTCATGTCGCTCGCCGACGACACCGAGTCGGGTGACATCGCCGCGAGCCGATTCATCAGGCGGACCGCCGGAGACCTGCCGTCGGTGTACGGGACCTGGCCGGCCGAGATCATGGGCGTGGTTCCCAACAACTACTGGCCGGAGTCGCAGCCCTTCGGCTGGCGCTTCTTCGTCCGGCCGACGGGCCCGATCGCCGGGCTGCACCCCGACTTCAGGGACTCCTGGGAGCCGCTCACGCTCGCGGGCGACGAGTACTGGCTGCTCGCCTCCCCGCTGAAGATCGTCCACGACGACGGGAACGACTATTGGGAGCCCGACCCGGACGACACGTTCCCGCGCCGCCATCGACTCCAGCTCCCGGCGGTCTGGGAGGTCACGGTGCGCGCCTTCGAGCGGGCCGCGACGCCGGTCGTGCGCCCCCTGGCCGGCGGGGCACCCGTCCTGTGCCGTCCGGCCGAGACCCAGGTTCCCGACGATCCGAGGGTGCGGTGGTCCCTGGCCGATGCGCTCGACGAGCACGAGCTCGCGCATACGATGCAGAACAGCTACTGGGGCCCGCTCCTCGGCGCGCTTCCGCTGCAGGGACTCTTCCGGACGGTCCCGGAGACGTTCGCCGCGACCGGGAGGGAGCGCCCCGACTGGATGCTGTGGAATCCGTTCGACGAGGCGGGGGAAGGGGTCGGCTTCGACGACACCAACGTCTTCGAGCTCCTGAGCATGGCCGGGCTCATGCAGCTCGTCTGGACCTTCGTCATCCTCGGACCGGCGCTCGCCAACGACAACGCGCGTCGGTTTCTGTTGGGGCTGAGCTTCAAGGACTGGGGGCAGGTGTTCAACCCGGTCAACCAACAGATCATCAACGCCGTGCCCGAGATCGACCCGAACGCCGACGCCGGCGACCGTTGGGGTCTGTGGGCCGCCCACCTCGCGACGACCGCGATCGACATGCGGCGGTGGACGCCCCTGGTGGGGCTCGTGCCGCTCCTGCTCCCCGACGCGGCGACGAATTTCGTCGAGCAGCAGGCGAGTCGTTGGACGGGTGATCTCTATTCGACGATTCTCACGGTCGACGACGTGTCGAACCGGACGCTCCGCCTCCGGCCCGGTGCGGCGCTGCTCTCGGAGAACCGCGACGCGGACGTCACGATCGCGTTGGGTCGCGCGAGCCGGATCATGGTTTACCACTCGACGGCGCTGGGCCGCTTCCTGGAGCTCGACCGGTGCGACGCGCCGACCAGGGTCGTGCACCTCGAGAGCTTCCGGTTGCGACAGATGGTCGAGGTGCGTCTGGACTCGGTGCCGGGCGGTGCCGACGCGTTGCTGCCGGCCGGGCACTTCGGCGTCACGACGGGGGCCGCCTCTACGATCGACATCGATGGGCCCGAGCTTCCCGACCCGTCGAATCCGGGCACGAAGGTTCGGGGTCGGTTCACGTTCATGGAGCTTGCGACGGGTGACATCGTGCGACCGACGCCTCGGTCCCTGGTACCCGTGGCTCCGGCGGTCGTCCGGGCTTTCGGGTTCTACCTACTCGCCGCGAGCGAGGGCACCTACACGATCGAGGCGTACGATTCCGACGAGGGCACCGGCGACGGCGATCCGCACACCTATCACGCCACCGTGACGATCGCGGGCCAGGTCGCGCTGGACGGCGTGCCGGTCGCATGGGCCAAGCCCCTCGCCACGGGCTCCGCCGGGCCGCCCCCCGCTCCGGCCACGGACGACGTGTCCCGCTTCGAGACCGAATCCGTCCCGCTCACGGTCGAGGGTCAGGACACCACCGCCTGGATCGCCGAGGGGGAGGGTGGGCTGACCGTCACCCCTGCCGCGGCGGGGAACGGCTGGAGCGTCCGCTTCGCGGATCCCGCCACCGGGCTGCCCGCCCGGGGCCGGCTCCGCATTTGGCGTCCGGTGCGGGGTGACGACGCGGAACTGTTCGACTTCCAGCACGAGGACGAGCCGACGCGCGTCGGCATCCGTAGCTACATCGACGAGGAGACGTGGATTCCGATCCGTGACTTCTCCGTGGAGATCGCCTCGCTCCCGGCGTTGAACGCGGCGCCCTTCGAGGCCGCCGCGGAACGAGAGCTCGCCGTTCCGGTGGTCCTGGCCGGAGCCGGCAGCATCCGCGTGACGCCGACCGGAGGGCGGACCCTCGCCGTCGAGCGCGTGGGAGAGGATCCTCCGCGCGGCGAGCGTTGGTCGTTCGAGCTCTCCGGTCGGAAGGCGGTGGAGGCTCCCATCACCTTCCCGGTCGTGGTGTCGTTCGGACGCGCCCCCGACGCGGTGGAGCGACCGTTCGACCTCACCGTGAACCCGAACTTCACGATCGACACGAACCCGGCCGGCGGCCCCTACGTCGTGAGCGAGGCCGGAGGGCCGCTCGTGCTGCAGATCGCGAGCGGGACCGCGCCGTTCGAGGTCGAGAGCGACCTGCCGGACGGCGTTACGGCCCAGGTCTCGGGCCGGACGGTGACGATCACCGCGGACGGGACGGCCACCGCGGGGCGGCACGTGCTGGTCCTGGAGGACGACGACGACCGGCTCGGCATCCGCGAAGTCCGAATCGAGCTGTAGACGGAGCCGGCGAGCGTGGGCCCGCGCGCGTAGATTGCAGGTCGTCGCGCACCCGCTGGCATGGCGCTCCCCCCACGGACCAGGGCCACCGTCCCGCGAGCCTCACACTTGTTCCCGTTGACAGATAAACAACCGTTGATATATCATTGCCGCATGTCCACCCAGACCCTGCAGGACGACGCGCTGTTGCTACGGTTCCAGGCCGTGGCGGAGGAGACGCGCTTCAGCCTCGTCCAGCTTCTGGCGGGTGGCGAACGGTGCGTCTGCGAGCTCCAGGGGGAGCTGGACGCGGCGCAGTCGCGGCTCTCGTTTCATCTCAAGAAGTTGAAGGACGCTGGCGTGGTCTCCGACCGCCGTGACGGGCGCTGGGTCTACTACTCCCTGGTGCCGGAGGCGCTGGAGGAGATGCGGTCGTTTCTGGGTGGGGTGAAGCCCCGGGAGCGGTGGCTCCCGGTGGTGCGATCGGATGACCCGTGCTGTGGCTGACGACTGGTTTTTTTTGGCCGAATACATCAATTCAAGTTGATACGGGAGGCGCCATGAGCGAGGAACTGAAGGCGGTGGTGCGGGAGAAGTACGGCGAGGCGGCGGTGCGGGCGGCGACGGGATCCAAGAGCACGTGCTGCGGGTCGTCGTGCGGCTGCGGCACGCAGGCCATCGACCCGATCACGAGGGACCTGTACGATGCCGAGACGGCGTCTTCGCTGCCGGAGACGGCCGTGCTGGCGTCCCTCGGGTGCGGGAATCCGACGGCGCTCGCGGAGTTGTCGGAGGGGGAGGTGGTGCTCGACCTCGGCAGCGGGGGTGGGATCGACGTGCTGCTGAGCGCGAAGCGCGTGGGCCCCACCGGCTGGGCCTACGGCCTGGACATGACCGACGAGATGCTGGACCTGGCTCGGCGAAACGCGGCGGAGGCCGGCGCCCGGAACGTGGAGTTTCTGAAGGGGGACATCGAGCATATCCCCCTCCCCGACGCGAGCGTGGACGTGATCATCAGCAACTGCGTGATCAACCTCTCCGCGGATAAGGGGCAGGTCCTCCGGGAGGCCTTCCGGGTGCTGAAGCCGGGGGGGCGGTTCGCGGTATCGGACGTGGTCGTGCGGGGTGAGATGCCGCCGGAGGTGCGCCGGAGCATGGAGCTCTGGGTAGGCTGCGTGGCCGGGGCGCTCGAGGAGCGCGAGTTCGAGGCGCTACTGGGCCAGGCGGGATTCCAGGACGCGAGCCTCGAGCCCACGCGCATCTACGATCCCGAGGACGCGCGGTCGTTCCTTGAGGACGCGGGATTGGACGTGGACGCGTTCACGGAGTCGGTCGACGGTAGGATCATGTCCGCGTTCGTCCGGGCACGGAAGCCGGCGTGAGGGTGGTGAGCGCCCGGAGCCTCGGAGCGATCACGTGACGTACGCGCTCATCAGCGATGTCCACGGCAATCTACCCGCGTTGGAGGCGGTGCTCGCCGACGTGGACGGCCGCGAGAACATTGTCGCCGTCTACCACCTCGGGGACCTGGTCGGATACGCTCCCTGGCCGAACGAGGTGGTGGACGTCCTCCGGGGGCGCGCGATCCCTGGCGTGGCCGGGAACTACGACTCGACCACCGCCATGGACTACGAGCACTGCGGCTGCCGGTACGAGGACCCGCGCCAGGAGGAGCTGAGCCACCTGAGCTACGCGTGGACGCGGGAGAACGTGTCGGCCGCCTCGAAGAGATGGTTGAAGGGCCTGCCGTTCCGGATCGACATCCGCCCGCTGGGCGGGCACACGGCCGGGCCACGGCTGATCCTGGTGCACGGGAACCCGGTGCTGAACACGGTCTACTGGACCGAGGACCGCTCGGATGACTTCTGCCTGAAGATGGCGGAGCGGCTCGGCGCGAAAGGCGGTGACGTGGTTGCGTTCGGTCACACGCACAAGCCGTGGCACAGGACGGTGGAAGAAATCCACTTCGTGAACGCGGGTTCCGTCGGCCGGCCCAAGGACGGCGACTGGCGGGCGGGCTACACGGTGGTCGACCTCGACGGCGCGGGTGTGAGCGTCGAGGTC
>Ga0268386_10000379_pt1 | contig 27703 bp, 22 predicted proteins | sample RVTome_15_FD_200260 | JGI IMG/M metagenome (GOLD analysis project Ga0268386, IMG submission 200260) | Soil microbial communities from uranium-contaminated site in the Upper Colorado River Basin, Wyoming, United States - RVT150D86... ... | reverse complement strand
GGTCGCGGTAGAACGAGGCGCCGCGCGCCGCCAGGTGCGCGCGCAACGCCTCGTGCAACCATTCGGAAGGTCGCTCGCCCTCGCCCACGCTCGCCGGCAGCAGCAGCGCCAGCCGGTCCGGCCGATACAGCGCCACCCGCCCGTCGTCGCGGCCGAGCGGCCCAAGCCCGACCCAAACCACCTCGCCGGCCGCGCCCAGCTCGTCGAGCAGCCGCGGGCTGTAGCTGGCCACTCGCGCCGGCAGCACGTCGCGCTCGAGGACGCTGGCCGGCAGCGGCGTGCCCTCCAGCTGGGCGATCACCTCGGCCAGCCGATCCACTCCCCCGCGCCGCCCGCCAATGCCCTGCCAGCGCGGCAGGAAGCCAGCCAATGCCCCCGGCTCGACCGGCTCGACCTCGCGACGCAGCCGGGCCAGCGAGCGGCGGCGGAGCATGCGCAGCACGTCGGGGTGGCACCACTCGCGCTCGGTGCCGGTTGGCCGGAACTCGCCGCGCACCAGCGAGCCACCCGCGACCAGCCGCTCGAGCTCCGCCTCGACCGCGGCCAGTGGCACTCCCCAGCGAGCCGCCGGCTCACCGGCCAGGAACGGACCGTGGTGGCGTGCCCAGCGCAGCAGCAGCCCGGCCAGCGCGTCGGCCGCTGGCGCCAGGAAGGCCTGCGCAACGCCGACCGGCGGCGCCACGCCAAGCCCGTCGCGGAAGCGCCCCGTGTCCTCGGCGGCGATCCAGCGATGCTCGCCGGCGATGCGAACGGCCACAGCTCGACGATTGGCAACGAGCGCCTCGAGCCACTCACCGGCGGCCGCCTCGCGCGCGCGATCATCCTTACCCCGCACCCGCGCCGCCACCTCGGCACTCGACAGGTCGCCCAGCCGCCGCAGCAGGTCATGCACTGCATCGGCCGAGCCTGCCGCCCGCTCCGGCGTCAGCGCCTGCAATTCGAGCTCGAGCTCGGTAAGCGCATCGCCGTCGAACAACTCGCGCAGTTCCTCCGCACCGAGCAGCTCGCGCAGCAGCTCGCGGTCGAGCGCCAGCGCCTGCGCCCGCCGATCGACCAGCGGCGCATCGCCCTCGTACATGTACAGCGCGATGTAATCGAACAGCAGCGAGCTGGCGAATGGCGAAGCGCGCTGCGTCTCGACGTTTACCAGCCGGATCTGGCGGCGCTCGATGGCGGCCAGGATCTCGCGCAGCGCGGGCAGGTCGAAGACGTCCTGCAGGCACTCGCGGTATGTCTCGAGCACGATCGGGAACGAGCCGTACTGGCTGGCCACACTCAGCAGTTGTGCCGCGCGCTGGCGCATCTGCCACAACGGCGTGCGCTGGCCGGCACGCCGGCGCGGCAGCAACAATGCCCGTGCCGCGTTCTCGCGGAAGTGGCTGGCAAACAGTGCCGAGCCACCGAGGGCGCCGATGACCAGCTCCTCCACCTCTTCCGACCCGACCAGCACGGCCTCCTGCGCGGCCAGTCCAGCCGATCCGGCGGAGGCCGCCGAGGCCGCGCCGTCGCCCAGCTCGTCGGTCGATGGCAGGCGGATGACGATGCCGTCGTCCGACCAGATCGGCTGCACCTCCAGCCCAAGCTTCTCGCGCAGTCGAGCCTCGATGGCCAGCGCCCACGGCGCGTGGACGCGGGCACCGAAGGGCGACAGCAGGCACACCCGCCAGTCGCCCAGCTCGTCGCGGAAGCGCTCGAGGACGATCGTCTGGTCGGTCGGCAGGGCGCCCGTCACCTGCGTCTCCTCGGCCAGGTAGTCGAGCAGGTTGGTCGCCGCCAGTGGGTCCAGGTCGTGGCTCTCGGCGAGCACCCTCTCCGCCCGCCGGCGGGCCTGCTTGCCGCCCGCTGCCGCCTCGCCGAACTCGCGCGTGAAGCGGCCGAGCTCGCGGCCCAGCTCGACCGGCCGGCCCGGCCCCTCCCCCTTCCAGAAGGGCACCTTTCCCGGCTCACCCGGAGCCGGGCTGACCAGCACCCGATCGTGGGTGATCTGCTCGATGCGCCAGGCGCTGGCGCCGAGAAGGATGACCTCGCCCTCGCGCGACTCGTAGATCATCTCCTCGTCGAGCTCGCCCACCCGTCGGCCACCGCCGTGCGCAGACCGCGCACGAGTGCCGGCGCCAGCGTTCTCGTCGATCAGGTAGACACCGAACAGGCCCCGATCCGGGATGGTGCCGCCTGAGATGACCGCCACAGTCCGCGCGTCGCGCCTGCTCTCGACCGTGCCCGCGGCGCGGTCCCAGATGACCCGCGGGCGCAGCTCGCCGAACTCGTCTGATGGATAGTGGCCGGCGAGCATGGCCAGCGTAGCCTCGAACGTATCGCGGCCGAGGTCGGCGTAATTCTCGGCGCGGCGGACGAGGTTGTAGAGCTCGTCCGCAGTCCACCGCCGTTCGGCGCCGGCCGCCACCAGCTGCTGGGCGAGCACGTCCAGCGGGTTGCGCGGCAGCGTCGTCGACTCGATCGCGCCGTCATGCATCGCGCGCGTGACGACCGCCGTCTCGAGCAGGTCGCCTCGGTACTTTGGGAAGATCACGCCGCGCGACGGCTCGCCCACCTGGTGGCCGGCACGGCCGATGCGCTGTAGCCCGCGCGCCACGGAGCCCGGGGATTCGACCTGGATGACCAGCTCGACGGCACCCATGTCGATGCCCAGCTCGAGGCTCGACGTGGCCACCAGCGCAGGCAGTCGGCCTTCCTTCAGGGCCTCCTCGATCTGCATGCGCTGCTCGCGTGCAATCGAACCATGGTGAGCACGGACCAGCTCCTCGCCGGCCAGTTCGTTGAGCCGCTGCGCCAGCCGCTCGGCCAATCGGCGACTGTTGACGAAGACGATCGTGCTGCGGTGGGCGCGGATGAGCTCGAGGATTCGCGGCTGGATCTGCGGCCAGATCGAGGTGCGCGAGTCTGTCGCCGCCGCCGAACCGCCCGGCGCCTCGGCGATGGGCAGCGTCTCGCCGACGGCAGACATGTCCTCGACCGGCACGACGACCTGCAAGTCGAGCTGCTTGCGCACGCCGGCATCGACGATCGTCACCGGCCGCGGCTGGCCGTCAGCGTCGCGCCCGCCGAGGTAGCCCGCCACGACGGAAAGCGGCCGCTGCGTGGCGGACAGGCCGATGCGCTGTGGCGGCTTGTCGGTCAGTGCCTCGAGCCGCTCGAGCGACAGCGCCAGGTGGGCGCCGCGCTTGGTGCCAGCGAGAGCGTGGATCTCGTCGACGATGACCCACTCGATTCCCCTCAGCGCCTCCCTGGCGGCCGACGTCAGCAGCAGGTACAGCGACTCGGGGGTGGTGACCAGGATGTCCGGCGGCCGGCGGCCGAAGGCGCGCCGCTCGTCGGCCGGCGTGTCGCCGGTGCGCATCGCGACCTGTACTTCGCGCACCTCCTCGCCGTGCAGCCTGGCGGCGTTGGCGATGCCGATCAGCGGCGCGCGCAGGTTGCGCTGCACATCGTGGACGAGGGCCTTGAGCGGCGACACGTAGAGCACGCGCAGCCGGCGCTGCGGGTCGTCCGGCACCGGCTCGGCCAGCAGGCGGTCGAGGCACCACAGGAAAGCGGCGAGGGTCTTGCCCGAACCGGTCGGCGCGCAGATGAGCGTGTGCTCGCCACCGGTGATCGCCGGCCAGCCCTGTGCCTGGGCGTCGGTCGGCCGTTCGAAGGACGCCCGGAACCAGTCGGCGGTCGACTTTCTGAAGGCAGTCAGCGGGTCACGGGCCACGGGTGGGGCGAGTATATGCTGGGCAGCGGATTAGAACAAGCGTTCACCGGCAGCAAGAGGATCCTGGGAGGCCGGAGTCAGTCATACGCGCACGGTGGGAGCCTTACGGGAGGGCGCACCGGTGCGACCCGGTCGTACGCTCGCAGTGGAGCAGTAACGGCTGTCTTGTTGCGCCAGCCCGGTCATGTGCGCGTATGCGAAGCCGTGTCTCAATTCCGCGCGCAGGGGACTGGTCTAAGGTCCGGCCTCGGAGCGTATGCCCAGATGGCGAGGCGCGGTCGAGCGTGGCATCGCCGCGGGTGCCCGTGCCACGGAGTGAGCGGGTGGTCACCTGCCTTCATAAGGATCTCTTGGCGCGCATTTGACCAGATGGGCGCCAGCGCGCGAGTGCGCCAGGCGTCGCCCGCGGCGGACGGCGTCGCCCGGCACCCACTCGGCCGGCGACCCCGAACATGGTCCTGCCCCCCACCGGTACCTCCCTGCGGTGGAGATGGACGGCCGTGGCGCCTACGGTCAACACCAGTCTCGAAACCAGGGAGGAGGGGATCCCCTTGCGTCGCTCGCGACGGCTGGCCGTTGCCGTCTTGTCCGCCACATTCGCCATCGGTTCGCTGCTGCCCGCCGTCAGCGCCGCGCCGGCCGGCGCTTCGTACATCGTCACGCTGAGCGACGACGCCGTCGCCAAACAGGACGCCGATCCGTTCGTCATCCCGCGCACGAAGAGCACGAAGGGCGACGAGAGCGATGACGGGCCCATCCTGCTTCCCAAGATCGACAAGCAAAAGGTCGCGCGCGCAGTCGCATCGCTGAAGTCTGGTGTCGGTTTCAAGCCGACCAACGTGTACGACGCAGTCCTCGGCGGCTTCGCCGCCCGCCTGACGCCGGGACAGGTCCGCCAGCTCGAGCGCAATCCGATCGTGGAATCGGTCACCCCCGACCGCGCGACCAGCCTCGACGAAGCCGACCAGGTACGCATCGCCGCGGTCAAGACGACGACCAACGCCGCGCCGAAGATGCCCGCCGGCATCGTCCGGGTTGGCGCGACAAAGAACAGCATCGCCAAGATCGATGGCGACGACCAGCGCGTCAATGCCGACGTCGCCATCCTCGACACCGGCGTCGACGCCGCGCACACCGACCTCAACGTCGTCGGCGGTTACAACTGCACCGGCAGCAATCGCGGCAACTGGGGCGACAACCACGGCCACGGCACGCACGTTGCCGGTACGGTCGGCGCATTGGACAACGGCTGGGGCGTGGTCGGTGTCGCGCCCGGCGCGCGGCTCTGGTCGGTGAAGGTCCTCGACAGCCGAGGGACAGGCCTGCTTTCGTGGCTGGTCTGCGGCATCGACTGGGTGACTGCCCAGAAGGACTCGGGCGCGCCCAGCGGCCAGCGAATCGAGGTCGCCAACATGAGCCTGCGCTTCGGCCTGTCCAGGCTCGATCCCGACTGCGGCTATGCGACGGGCGACAACGTCCACAAGGCGATCTGCCGCTCGACGAGAGCGGGCGTGGCCTATGCCGTCGCCGCCGGCAACGATACGACCAACGCGCGCAAGTACCGCCCGGCGGCTTACCCGCAGGTGATAACGGTGGGTGCCACTGTCGACTACGACGGCAAGCCCGGCGGCCTCGCCCGCCAGGCCGATTACTGCTCCTTCTACTCGGCCGATGCCGACGACACGTGGGCCAACTTCAGCAATTACGGCGCGGTGCTCGACCTCGTGGCGCCGGGCAAGTGCGTGATCTCCACCTATCCCGGCCTGGGTTACGCGTGGATGAGCGGCACGTCAATGGCCACGCCGCTCGTCGCCGGAGCGGCTGCGCTCTACCGCGTGCAGTACCCCGGCGCTCAGCCGCAGCAGGTGCGCATGGCGCTGCAGCACGTAGCCGTGCGCGATTGGCGCACCAGTACCTACCCGGTCAGCAGTCCGCCGCGCCAGCTGAACGCCGCCAGCTTCGGCCCGCCGCCCGAGTTCGACTTCAGCGCTGCCGATCCGTCCGGCTGGGTGGGCAACATGTCGCCCATCGCGATCAGCGTCTCGCGCGCGTTCGGGCATACCGCCCCGCTGGCGATGAGCGTCAGCAGCGGCCCGAGCGGCCTGAAGGGCACGGGCACGGTCAGCGGCGGCAGCGGAACCATGTTCCTGAAGGTCTCGCCCGACACGCCGTCCGGTGACTATCGCATCACCGTTCAGGCAACCGACGGCGAGCTGGTCCGCACACACAGGATCGACATTCAGCTCGACGCGCAGCCACCCAAGGGCTCGTTCGACTCGCCGGACAATGGTCAGACCATCCAGTCGTCGACGTCCGTGCTGATCTCGTGGAACGAATCCGACACGGGCGGCTCGGGCATCAAGGAGCGTAGCCTGCAGCGACAGCGCGCGTCGATCCCGAGCGGCGGCCTGTGCGCCGACGGCAGCTGGAGCAACGTCGGCTCGCCGGTTACGACCAAAGGCGACGTCGTGCAGACGGTCAATTCCGGCTACTGCTTCCGCTGGCGGCTGATCCTGCGCGACAAGGCGGGCAACAGCAGCCTGACCACCTCTGGCGCAGTGCTCGTCGGCAGCGCCGAGATGCTTGCCGGTCCATCGGTCTCAAAGCCAACGGTCGCACTCCGCCCAAACGTCAAGACCAAGCCCGACGGCCGGGTCAGGCTCGACGTCAGCTGGTCGTCAGCCTCGGCTGTGGGCGTCGGCAGCCACCAGCTGCGTGTCAGCCGTAACGGCGGGTCGAGCTGGTCGTCAGTCAGCCTGCCCAATCCGTCGGCAACCAAAGCCGTCGTCGTGCTCGCGCCGGGCAGCAACCTTGTCGTCGGTGTTCGCGCGCGCGACGGAATGGGCAACTGGAGCGGGTGGGTCAACTCGGCAGCGTTCTCGCTGACGCTCGTCCAGGCGGAGGGTGGCACGCCAACGGTGAGCGGCAAGTGGACGGTCGCGTCGATGACCAAGACGCTGGCGACCAAGGTGCGCCACTCATCGACGAAGGGTGCCTCGGCGGGGTTCACTTTCAGCGGCCGACAGGTGGGCATCGTGAGCCTGGAGTCGTCCAACCGCGGCAAGGCCGACGTCTACGTCAACGGCAACCTGGCCACGACACTCAACCTGCGCAGCTCCACGACCAACAAGCGCGTGGTGGTCTTCACCCGGACGTGGGCCAAGTCGAACGAGCGGACGATCGAGGTGCGCGTGCGCGGTACTGCGTCCGGGCCGCGCGTGGACCTCGATGCATTCGTGGTGCTCGGCGACTAGCGGTCCGCAGCCGTCCTACCCCGCCTCGACCTCGGCCAGCAACGGCGATCAGCGACGCCACCCGCGCCGGGTGCTCGAGCGTGAAGTCGATGGCGATCGTGCCGCCGCGCGAGGCACCCAGCAGGTGCGTCCGCGACACACCGAGGTGGTCGAGCAGGGCGGCCAGATCGGCGCGGTTCGAATAGGGCACATCCTCGCACTGCGTCCGGCCGAAGCCGCGCGTGTCGTAGCGGATCACGCGGTAGCGCTCGGCCCAGTCCGCCGCCTGCAGGTCCCACATGCGCAGGTGCGCCACCCCCGCGTGGACCAGCGTCAGTGGCGGGCCCTCCCCTTCGACCTCGTAGTACAGCCGCCCAGCGGGCACGTCTGTGAATCCGTTCAACGCAGGCCCTCCACTGTCGCCATTGCCCGCTCGACAGTTCGTCGGTTCGCCTCCGCGACCTGCTCCGACTCCGGCCCGACCAGGTCGTCGGGATCGATGAACAGCGTCGGCGGCGGTGCCTGGCCGTAGTCCGCCGCCGCGTCGGCCCAGCGCTCGCGCCACGCGCCATCCGTCTCGCTCGGCGGCTGGCGATGAGCCTGCGCCAGCCAGACCAGCGCCCAAGAACGTGGCACGACACGGTAGGCGTCGTAGCCGCCTCCGCCCGTCGCCAGCCAGCGGCCCTCAGCGTGGCGATGCGCGATTTCGTCGAGCAGCCGTGTGGCAAAAACGTACGAGGCGGTGGTCAGCCGCAGGTGGGCGAGCGGGTCGAGCGCGTGGCTGTCACAGCCGTGCTGCGAGACGATGAAGGTTGGCCGGAAGGCATTTGCGATGGCCGGCACGATCTCGTTCACGGCCGCCTGCCAGCTGGCATCGCCGCTGTACGGCTGGAGCGGCACGTTGACGGCCGTGCCGTGGGCCGCCGCGCCGCCCTGCTCCTCGATGAAGCCGGTGCCCGGAAAGAGCGACAGGCCGCTCTCGTGGATCGAGAAGGTGACCACCTCCGGCTCGTCCCAGAAGAGCGCCTGTACGCCGTCGCCGTGGTGGACGTCGAGGTCGACGTAGAGCACACGATGGCCCGCATCGCGCGCGCGGGCGACGGCCAGCGCGGCATCGTTATAGATGCAGAAACCGCCCGCCCGCCCAGCCATGGCGTGGTGCAGTCCGCCGCCGGGATGGAAGGCATGCTCGGTCTCTGCGGCCAGGATGCGATCGACGGCGAGCAACGAGCCACCGACGGTCGTCGCCGCCGCCTCATGCATGCCGCCGAAGGGCGGCGTATCGCCCGGGCCGATGCCCGCCGCCGGCGGCAGCCACGGGTCGTCTGAGAAGGCTCGAACGGTGTCGATGTACTCGGGCGTATGCAGGCGAGCGATCTGCTCGTCACTCGCCGCCGGCGGCTCGACGAAGTTTTCCGCACCCAAAGTGCGAAGCATGTCGATCGACGGCTCGAAGCGCAGCGGCGTGAGTGGGTGATCGGGGCCGAAGTTGTGATGCAGGCTGGCCGCGCCGTAGACCACCAGCGGCTGTCCGCTCAAGCTTCTATGGCCCCGCCTTCAACTGTGGCCCCGCCTTCAGCTGTGGCCGCGTCTTCAGCCGCGGCGCCGCGATCGACGTCTTCACCGGTCGCCTCCTGCCAGCCGCTACCGGCCAGCGCCGACCGCCAGGCCGCGGCGGCCGGCTGACCGTCCGCCAGCAAGGCGGCGTAGCGACCAACGACAGCCGCGAAGGCCCACTCCTCCTCGACCGGCGCACGCAGCACGGTGGCTGTGTCGGATACTGCTGCCGGCGGTTGGTCGTGTGCGCCGATCACCACGACCAGCCGGGCGGCGTGATACGCGGCCGCAGCGACGACCACGGCGAGGGTATCGGGCGCCAGCGGCTCGGCGACGACGAGCACATCACACTCGGGTAGGTAGCGCAGGCCCAACTCGAGATCGTTGGCGTCCAGGTGACCCACACCGGCCGGGTCGCGCAGCAGCGCAGCGTGGCCGACTCCGGCCATCCCGAGTGCCAGCGCCGCCGCCTCGCCGGCGTCGGCCGCGGATACGCTGCCCACCAGCTCCACGCGCGCGCCGGCCTGCACCGCAGCCGCTGCGATCAGCGCCGCGTTGCCGTGCAACGCGCCACGCTCATCGACGGCCGGCTGGCCGACGACGACTATCACTCGGCCGGCACGACTGTCAGCCGTCCGAGCTCGGCCGCACGCAACGGCTCCTCGACAGTCGCCGCATCGCCGACCACCACGATCGAGAGCCCGTCGGGCTGGATGTGACGACGAGCGGCGTCGAGCACGTCGGCCGCGGAGACGGCAGCGATTGCCGGCCGGTAGCGATCCAGCTCGTCATCGGGCAGCTCGTAGGTCGCCAGCCCGGCCAGCGCGCCGGCAACCGCGCCGGCGGTCTCGAAGCGAAGCGGGAAGACACCAACCAGGTAGTCGCGGACGAGCTCCAGCTCGCGCGGCTCAACCTCCGCCTCACGCATGCCGCGGATAACCGCCAGCACCTCGACGATGGCGGGCACGGTGAACTCGGTCTGGATGCCACTGCGCACCACAAAGGGGCCCGTCGCGCGGCGCATGTCGAACGCCGAGTGGATGCCGTAGGTGTAGCCCAGCTCCTCGCGCAGCCGCCGGTTGAGGCGCGAGCCGAACGTCCCGCCGAGGAGCGAGTTGAGCACCGCCACGACGTGGAAGTAGGGCGTCCGGCGGGGCAACCCGAGGTGGCCGATGCGAACCTCCGACTGCGGAGCGCCGGGCCGGTCGACGAGCACGACCCGGGCGCCGGCAGGGTGCGGCGCGACCTCGGGCGTCGCGGGCGGCGGTTCGCCGGCGGGCATGGCCGCGAAGTGCTTCTCGGCCAGCCGCGGCACGTCGAGGCCGCTGAGGTCACCGGCAACCACGAGCGTCGCGGCGCGCGGGTCGAGCGCCGCAGCGTGGCGCTCCATGACTGACTCGCGGGCGAGATCACCAACCGTCAACTCCGTTCCGCCCAGCGGGCGGCTGTAGGGCGCGTCGGGGTGAAAGATCGTCTCGGGGAAGATGCGCTCGACGCGACGCCGCGGGTCGGCTCGCGCCTGGAGCAGGTCGTTCAGCCGTTCCTCGCGCAACCGCTCGACCTCGTCGGCCGGAAAGGCCGGCTCGAGGACCATCTCGGCCAGCAGCGCCAGCGCCGGCGCGAAGCGCGAGCGGGGCACCTCGAGGCTGGCCGACAGTGCCTCCCACGACGCTTCGGCGTGCAGCTCCGCGCCCAACCGCTCGGCGGCTTCGACGAAGTCGATGGCGTTCAACCGGCGCGTCCCCTCGGACAGCGCTCGGCCGGTCAGCGCCGTGATTCCGGCGCGAGCTGCCGGCTCGACGAGCGCGCCGCCGAGCAGCACCAGCTGAGCGGCGAGCAGCGGCCGGCCGGGCAGATGGGCATGGATGACGGTCAGCCCGTTCGCCAGCCGAGCTCGCTCGAACGCAGGGAAGTGGTACTCACGAGGCGGACCCGGCGCCGGCCGCGCGTCGAGCACTGACAGGTCGGGCGCCGTCGGTGCGATGACGACGGCGGCCGCCGGCGACTCCTGCTGAAGCGCGTCGTCGGTTGTCTCGTCGACGTCGACCAACGGCTGGTCGGTCAGAAAGCCGCGGTCGGGATCCTCCTCGTGCGTCGCCCGACCGGGATGGCCGGCGTGCCCGGCGCGGCTCTCGTCGCTCACTTGCGCTCTCGCCCATTGGCCGGCACGTAGGTCAGCACCGCGCGGTTGTCGGCGCGGAACGTGTCCCGTGCGATGGCAGTGATGTCGTCGGCGGTTACCGCCAGGTAGCGCGGCAGTTGCTCGTTGATCAGGCCCGGCAGATCGAAGAGCGCGGCGTACATCGACAGTCGGTCGGCCACCTCTTCCACCCTGCCCAGGGCGCCGAGCTCGCTGGCCTCGATCAGCGCCTTGGCGCGTGCGAGCTCGTCCTCGGTCACCGGCTCACCGTCGGCGAGCAACGCCAGTTGCTCGAGGTAGGCGCTCTCGGCGGCATCTGCGCTGACCTCCGGTCGGGCGGTGATCCAGCCGCCGAAGAACGAGCCGCCGGCGACCAGCGGCAGACCGAAAGCGGTCACGTCCTGTGCCAGCCGCCGTTCGCGCACCAGCCGACGATGCAGCCGGCTGCCCTTGCCGCCGGCCAGGATCTGGGCGGCGACTTCGAGTGCGTCGAACTCGGCGCTGCCGAAGGCCGGGGTGCGATAGCCGAAGTGCACGCGCGCGAGCGGCACCTCGTCGGGCACGGTCTCGCGATACTCGGCGCCGGTGTGCGGCGCGGCCGACGGCAGCTCTGGTTGGACGATGCCCGGGTTGGCCGGGATCGGGCCGAAGTAGCGCGCGGCGGCGGCGTGCGCCGTCTCCTCGTCGACATCACCGACGATCGACAGCACCGCGTTGTTGGGCGCGTACCAGGCGCGGAAGAAGGCGATGACGTCGTCGAGGGTGGCGGCGTCGAGGTCTTCCATCGAGCCGATCGGCGTGTGGTGGTAGGGGTGGCCGGCCGGAAAGACGGCGGCGATCAGCTTCTCGTAGAACGAGCCGTAGGGCCGGTTGTCGTAAGTCTGGCGCTTCTCGTTCTTGACCACCTCGCGCTGGTTGTCGAGATTCTCCTGGTCGAGCGCGTCGAGCAGCGTTGCCATCCGGTCGGCCTCGAGCCACAGCGCCAGCTCCAGCTGATGGGAGGGCAACGTCTCGAAGTAGTTGGTGCGGTCGAAGTAGGTCGTGGCGTTGTTCACGCCGCCGGCGCTCTGGACGATGCTGAAGTGCTCGGCCTTGCTGACGTGGCGCGAGCCCTGGAACATGAAGTGCTCGAAGAGGTGGGCGAATCCGGTCCGGCCGGGCTGTTCGTGGCGCGAGCCGACGACGTACCACAGGTTGATGGCGACGACCGGCGCGAGGTGGTCCGGCGCGACGATCACGCGCAGTCCGTTGTCGAGACGGCGCTGGCTGAAGCGGATGTTAGGCAGGTCGGTGTCGTTGCTGGGCACTGGCGGGATTGTGCCATCCGCTGGCCGTTGGCGGCCGGCACACAGGGGGGTTGACACGCGGCTCGATCACGTGTTAGATATGCATCTAACATCAGTTAGTCACGAGGGACAAGGGTGATGGCAGCCAGGACCGCCACCAGGGCGACGCGCGAATCGGCCGGCCCGCAGCCGCGACCGAGGGTGCGCGACTTCTCGGCTCCGCAGTCGCGCTTCGAGCTGTCCTTCGATAAGCGAACGGCGTTCGACTTCGTCGTCAGCCTCAGCGTAGCCGCCGGTGACGAGGCCGACCTGCTGCCGGAGGACGCTGCCTGGCTGAAGCACAAGCTCGACGAGATGCCGGCCGCCGTGCGAGCCGAGATCGTCGCCTGCTGCGGTGAATCGTCGCTGGCCGTGCTGCGCGCGCTGCCCTCGCTGATCATCGGTCGGCCCGAGATCACCGACGCCAACAGCCTGGTCACGACGATCAACGCGATGGGCGAGAAGGAGGTCGCAACACTGCTGGTGACCGACCTGCTGTCGGCCATCGGCTCGGAAGCGTTGGTCGCGCGAGTCGTGGCCGGCGATGAGGATGCCATCAGTCAGGTCGACCATCAATACTCCGATCTGAAGGGCGAGGACATGAGCGGCCTGCTGCAGGACCTCGACACGCAGGTCCGCCGGAGCCGCGGCGTCCTCGAAGCCTGGTTGCCCGCCTACCGCGAGCTGGAGCCGCGCATCGGCCAGATGATCGAGCGCGACGTCGCTACGCGCCAGCGACAGGCACGCAGCTCCGACATGTTTGACCTGATCGAGAAGGCGACCGGAGGCGTGCGCTGGCTACCGGATGCCGGCGTCCGGCGGGTGATCATGTCGCCGACCTATTTCGGCCGACCGTACAACTACATCTACCAGGGCGCCGGCTGGCGGCTGTTCTGCTATCCGCTGGCCGAGGAGATGCTCGGGCCGGAGGACTCGTCCGTGCCGTCGCAGCAGATCGTTCGGCTGTACCGGGCATTGGGCGATGCGACCCGCCTGCGGGTGCTCCACCTGCTCGCCGGTGGCGACCTGTACCTGACCGAGCTGGCGCAGCGGCTTGAGCTCTCCAAGCCGACGATGAAGCACCACCTGGCGCTGCTGCGTGCGGCTGGGCTGGTGACGGTCACCGAAGAGGGTGGACTCACCTACTACAGCCTGCGCCGGGATCGATTGGCGGAAGCCGGCGTCGAGCTCCAGCGCTTCGTCGGTTAGTTACCACGGACAAGACCATGCCCCATCGGCCTGACGACGAGTTAGACAGTTGGCTAACAAGGATTAGAGAACAGCGAAGGACATAGGAGGGACAACGATGTACGACAACACGATGCTCGTTCGAGAGCGAATGGCCGATCAACACCGTCAGGCCGAGCTCGCCCGCCTGAGCAGGATCGCCGTTGAGGCCCGCGGTCTGCGTGGATCTCCCCCGCGCACGCGGCCCGACGAGCCCTGTGCCGGCGAGCTCCGGCCGGCCGTCGACCGCCCCGCCTGACCGGCGGGGCGGTTCTCATATGTGGGACGGCCTGCGCCGACGCTCGGACGTCGTTGACGCCACTGTTCATCATCGTGCAGCCGGGCCAACGCAGGCGAGGGACGAGGCGGCGACGTGGAAGCGGGACAAGCGTCTGTAGAGCAGACAACGGCGGCCGCGCCAGTTGCCCTCGGACGCCCGACACAGGCACTCCCCTGGCGCCACCTGCTCAACCTGTCGATCTACTGGCTGGGCATCAACGTCATCTGGTCCGGGCTGGGCAACGTCATCTACCAGGCCCGCCTGCGCGAGATGTTCGGCGAAGCGTTCGCACCCGGCTACTTCGCCGTCCTGATCACGATCCCGGTCTTCGTGTCGGTGCTGGTTCAGCCGACCGTCGCCGCCATCTCCGACTACACCATCAGCCGTTGGGGTCGGCGCAAGCCGTACATATTCATCGGCACCGTCCTCGACATGCTCTTCCTGTGGGCGCTGGCCGAGGCGCGCTACTTCGAGGCGATGGTGATCTTCGTGATCCTGCTGCAGTGCTCGTCGAACTTCGCCCAGGGTCCGTTCCAGGGCTACGTGCCGGATCTCGTGCCGGCCCGCCAGGTGGGCATCGCCAGCGGCCTAATGGGCGTAATGATCATCGGCGGCCAGATCGTCGGCGTGGCCATCGCCAGCATGGGCCTGCTGGCACTCGGCCAGATCCCGTACGCGCCAGGCACGGCTGAGGCGGCCGCCGCTGCCCAGCAGGCATTCTTCGTGCCCACGCTCGCGCTCGGCGCCATCGAGCTGGTGACGATGCTCATCCTCGTGGCTACCGTCGACGAAGGCCGTGGTGCGCCGCCGCGCGAGGGTCGGTCGTGGCTGCAGATCGCGCTCGGCGCGTGGGGCACTGACATCCTCCGTCAGCGCAGCTACGTCTGGCTGTTGGTCTCGCGCCTCTTCTACCTGATGACGCCGGCGGTGCTGACCGGCATCGGGCTGTTCTACCTGACCCAGGCGCTGGGCATGACCCGCGCCGACGCCGCCGGCGCGCTTTTCGTCATCGCCGCCGTCCTCGGCGGCATCACCGGCGTCGTGACCTTCCCCGCCGCGCGGCTGTCTGACCGCCTCGGCCGCAAGCGCGTCATCTACATCAGCATCGCGCTGGGCATGGTGGGTATGGCCGGCGTGGCAGCGGCACCAACGTTCGCGCTGACGGTCGTCGCGCTGATCCCGGTCGGCATCTCCGCCGGTGCCTTCCTGGCCGTCGACTGGGCGTTGATGACCGACATCATCCCGAAAGCGACCACCGGCCGCTACATGGGCATCTCCAACGTCGCCACGGCCATATCCAGCCCGCTCGGGCTGGCCATCGGCGGCACGCTGATCACGCTGCTCGTGCTGGCCGGTCTGCCACCCGAGCTGCGCGGCCTGCCCCTGCCACCGGCCGAGGAGAGCACGTGGTACTCGACTGCGCCGCGGCTGGCGATGGCGCTGACGGTGGCGTTCCTGGCCGTCTCGGCGTGGGCGTTGCGCCACGTGGACGAGACGCGGCGCGAGGAGTGAGCTAGCCGATCGCGGTTAAGCCTCTCGTCGCACGCGCTCGACACTGATCGCGCCCGGCGCCAGCGGGTCGGGCACGACGTAGAGGTAGCTGAAACCCTCGTCGGGGATGGCCGCCCGCGCGCGGCGCAGCGCCTCCGTCTGGGCGGCGACTACCTCGTCCTCGACCTGCCGTTCGGGGCGGGCGGCATTCTGGGCGAGAACCGTCGAGTCGGGCAGGTCGAAGACGATCGCCACTGACGGCAGCCCGAAGCGGGCGGCCAGCCGTAGCCAGCGCCGCCGATTCTCAGCGCGAAGGTTGGTCGCGTCGACGACTGTCAGCAGTCGCCGGCGCAGCCGGCCGTTGAGCAGCTGGCTGAGGATGGCGAAGGCCTCGGCCGAGGCGGCCTGGTCGGAAGGGTCGTCGGCGAGCATCGCCCGCAGCTCGTCGCTCGACACGATCTCGGTTCGCCGAAAGTATGTCCCCGCGAATGTCGACTTGCCGGCGCCCGACGGCCCGACGAGCACCACCAGCGACGGATCGGGGATGGCCAGTTTCACGCAGCCATTGTGGCGCCGGACTACGACCGCGACGGGCCCTCTCAGGCGCTCTACCTGGACTACCTCAACTGGGGGTGGCGTTAACCAGGTGGCCACGGCGCTCCAGGCACCGATCATGGCCGATTCGGCGCTCTACCGCCCGAATCGTTGTCCAAATACTGCCCCGCTGCGAATTAGACCAGGTTCGCGGCGGCCAGGACCTAGACCCGTCTGCCTAACGCTTCGGGGATTTGCATTAGACCAGGTTCGTGGCGGCTACCGTCCCCACCGCAGCCAACGGCGCGTCAGCCAGCCACTCCCCCAGCGGCCGAGCGTCCCACACGGCGGCCACCACCTCCGGCGCGAGCGAGGCAGCCGCCGCAACCGCGGTATCAATCGACGTCAGGCACAGCACGCCCTCGGCCACCGACGCCAGGCGGATCTCGCCGGCGTCGCGCACCGGCCGCGACTCGGGAGATGGCGTGTTGACCACCAGCAGCACGTCGCCCGAGGCGATCGCGTCGAGCACGCTGCGCCGTCCGGCGGCCTCCTCGCCCACGCGCCCGAGCTCCTCCACCGAGTAACCCAGCGCGCGCAGCTCGCCCGCCGTCCCGGCCGTCGCGCAGAAGCCGTAGCCCACCGCCGCCAGGTGGTCGGCCAGTTCGGGCAGCAACGGCTTGTCGCGATCGGCGATGGACAGCAGCGCCAGCGCGCCGCCCTCGCCGGGCAGCGGCGGGTGCAACGCGGCGGCAATCAGCGCCTTGGCCATTGCCACTCGCGGATCGCGGTCGAGCCCGATCACCTCGCCGGTCGACTGCATGGCCGGACCGAGCGTCGGATCCACGCCGCGCAACTTCGCCGTAGAGAAGACCGGCGCCTTGACCGCCACAAGTTGGCGCGGCGGTAGCAGCCCGGCCGGCCAACCCATGTCGACCAATCGCTCGCCCAAGGCCACCCGCGTGGCCAGCTCGACCATCGGCACGCCGGTCACCTTCGAGATGAACGGCACAGTCCGAGACGCACGCGGGTTGGCTTCCAGCAGGTAGACGCCGTCCTCGCGGATGATGAACTGGGCGTTGATCAGCCCGCGCACGCCGATGGCAAGCGCCAGCCGCGTGACCGCATCCACCACCAGTTCCTGCTCCACCTCGCCGATCCGCTGCGGCGGGTAGACGCCGACCGAGTCGCCCGAGTGCACCCCCGCCCGTTCGACATGCTCCATCAGGCCCGGGATGAGCACCCGCTCACCGTCGGTGATGGCGTCGACGTCGAGCTCGAGCCCTTCGAGGTATGCGTCCAACCGTACCGGCCGTTCATCGTCGATCGCCGCTGCATGCGCCACCAGCCGCTCGAGGTCGGCCGGGCCATAGGCGAAGTCGACAGCCAGACCACCGATCACATACGAAGGGCGGACGATGACCGGGTAGCCCACTCGCTCGGCGACGACCAGCGCCTCCTCGACCGAAGTGGCCATGCCGCCCTCCGGCTGGGGAATGCCGAGGCGCTCGACGAGCCCGGCGAAGCGCGTCCGCTCCTCCGTCTGCTCGATGGCGTCGAGGTCCAGGCCGCGCAACGGGATGCCCGCCTCGGCCAGTGGCTGGGCCAAGCCGAGCGGCGTCTGGCCGCCGAACTGGATGAGGGTGTCGGGTTCGCCCTCGACCGCCAGCACCTCGAGCACGCTTTCGGCGTCGAGCGACTCGAAGTAGAGCCGCGATGAAGCATCGAAGTCGGTCGAGACCGTCTCCGGGTTCGAGTTGACCATCACCGCCTGCCAGCCCCGGCCGCGCAGCGCTTCGGCGGCCTTGACCGCGCAGTAGTCGAACTCGATGCCCTGGCCGATGCGCACCGGCCCGGAGCCGATGACCAGCGCGGCCGGACGCGCCACCGGCGGCGCCTCGGGTGGTGAGCCGGCGGCGGCATAGGTCGAGTAGAAGTAGGGCGTCTCGGCGGCGAACTCGGCGGCCGACGTGTCGACCATCGCGAACCCCGGTCGCAGGCCGAGCCGCGCGCGCCGGGCCTGCACCTCGCCCACGCTCAGGCCGGTCAGCGTCGCGATGTCGCGGTCGCCGAAGCAGGCGCGCTTTGCCGCGACTAGCAGCTCGTCGTCCAGCTCGCGGCCGGCCTCACGCAGGCGACCCTCCAGCCGGACCAGCCGCGCCATCTCCGACACGAACCAGGCCGAGATGCCGGTCGCGACCTGCAACGCGTCCGGCCGCACACCACGCCGGAGCAGCGCGAGTAGGCGCCACAGCCGGCTGTCCGATGGCGCCACGAAGGCGGCCAGGGCCCCGCCGTCAGCCGACTCGGCTGCGTTTTCCGCCACGTCTGCCGATTCCGCAGCGCTTGCCGCCTCCGGGTCACCGCTTTCCGACACATAGGGCGCGACGGAACGACCTGTCGGAACATGGCTCGCCGGCGAGGCGATCGCCTGCGTAATACGCAGATCTGGCGGTAGATTGCGTTCGCTGGAGGGCTCCGCGGCGGCCAGCGCGTCCGCCGCCGGCGCCCACAGCGGATCCTCGGCAAGCAGGCCGGCACCGGTCTGTTCGAGCCCGCGCAGCGCCTTGTTCAGCGCCGCACCGAACGTGCGCTCGATGGCCATCACCTCGCCGGTCGCCTTCATCTGCGAGCCCAGTGATCGGTCGGCGCCGGGGAACTTGTCGAACGGGAAGCGCGGCAGCTTGACCACCAGGTAGTCGAGCGCCGGTTCGAAGGCGGCGACGGTCGTGCCCGTGACGACGTTGGGGATCTCGGCCAGCCGACGGCCAACGGCGATCTGCGCGGCGACCCGCGCGATGGGATAGCCCGTCGCCTTCGACGCCAGCGCCGATGAGCGCGAGACGCGCGGGTTGACCTCGATGACGGCGTAGTCGGTGTAGTCGGGCGAGAGCGCGAACTGAACGTTGCAGCCGCCCTCGACGCCCAGAGCACGGATGATGGCCAGCGCCGCTGAACGAAGGCGCTGATGCACAGCATCGGGCAGCGTCTGGACCGGCGCGACCACGATCGAATCGCCGGTATGCACACCGAGCGGATCGACGTTCTCCATCGAGCAGACACAGATGCACGTGTCGTCGGCGTCGCGCATGACCTCGTACTCGACCTCCTGCCAGCCGGTCAGGTAGCGCTCGACGATGACCTGGCCGATGGGGCTGGCGCGCAGCCCGGCACGCACGCGCTCGGTGTACTCCTCGTCGGTGGTGACGATGCCGCCGCCCGAGCCGCCCAGCGTGAACGCCGGCCGGATGACCGCCGGCAGGCCGACGACCTCCAGCGCCCGCCGCGCCGCTACCTGGCGATCCGCCAGCGACGTTCCCTCCACGATCTCCGACGGCGGATAGGGCTGGCCGATTCGCTCCAGCAGCTCCCTGAACCGCTGGCGGTCCTCGGCCATCTCGATCGCGTCGAGCGGTGTGCCCAACAGGCGCACGCCGTGCCGTTCGAGAACGCCGGCGCGGGCCAGCTCGGCGGCCAGGTTGAGCGCGGTCTGGCCGCCCAGGCCGCACAGGATGCCGTCCGGCCGCTCGCGTTCAAGGATGCGCTCGACACTGGCGACGGTGATCGGCTCGAGGTAGACCACGTCGGCCACGCCCGGGTCGGTCATGATCGTTGCCGGATTCGAATTGAGCAGGATTGTGCGCACGCCCTCGTCGCGCAGTGCCCGACAGGCCTGCGTGCCGGCATAGTCGAACTCGGCCGCCTGGCCGATGATCACCGGCCCCGAACCGATGATCAGCACGCTCGACGGCTTTGGTTGGTGCGCGGTCACTGGCGCGTCACCAGCGGCGCACCCCGGCCAGGAAGCGGTCGAAGATCTCCAGCGCATCGAGTGGCCCGGGTGAGCCCTCGGGGTGGTACTGGACCGTCTCGATCGGCAACGTCGCGTGGCGCAGGCCCTCGACCGAGCCGTCGTTAAGGTTGCGCTGGCTGACCATGAAACCGCTGTCGGCGGGCAAGGTTTCGCCGACGACCTCGACCTCGTGGTTCTGTGCGGTCACCTGCACTCGGCCGCTGCTCAGGTCCTGCACCGGATGATTGGCGCCGTGGTGCCCGAAGCGCAGCCGCCTCGTCGCCGCCCCCGCCGCCCGGCCCACGATCTGGTGGCCGAGGCAGATCCCGAGCAGCGGTCGGCCGTCGGCGATGGCCGCCTGTGCAAGTCGCACCGGCCCATCGAGGCGAGCGGGGTCGCCCGGGCCGGGCGAGAGCACCAGCCCGCGGACGTCCGGCGCCAGGGCGACGGTCACGTCCGAGTCGTGGGGCAGCACCCGCACGCGCGCTCCGCGGGCAGCGAGGTTGCGAACGATGTTCGACTTCAGGCCATAGTCCACGACGGCAACCAGCGGGCCGTCGGTCGGTCCCACCTCGTACGGCTCGCGCGCCGACACCTGGCCGACGAAGTCCTGGTCCTCCCAGCGCGGGACAGCCCGCGCGCCGGCCACCGCCGTGTTGGCATCCAGCTCACCTGGCGCACCGATCAGCGCCCGCTGCGAGCCGGTCTCGCGCAACCGCCGGGCGAGCCGCCGCGTGTCCAGGCCGGTGATCGCCGGCACCCCGTAACGCCGAAGCAGTGCCACCAGCTGCTGCGCCGGCTCGAGCACCGCCGCCGTCGCGTGGCCCACGATCAGCCCGCGCAGCCACGGCCGCAGCGACTGGTCGTCCGCCGCCAGGCGGCCGTAGTTGCCGATCAGCGGATAGGTCATCACCACTACCTGACCGGCGTACGACGGATCGGTGCAGATCTCCTGGTAGCCGGTCTGGCTGGTGTTGACGACGAGATCACCGCCACCGGCCAGCGGCGCACCGAAGCTGATGCCGCGCAGGACGGTGCCATCTTCGAGCGCGATGAGTGCCGGCCCGTGTGCGTCGAGGCGCGGATCGACCACGGCCTCGACGGGTAACGGCAACTCGTGACCCACCTGGACCGTCCGCTCGAAAAGACGACCACCGCTCACGGTCGAGCGGTGGTCGGGTTTGATCACGTCCAGTCGTTCTCCTCTGCCGATCCTCTCTGGGATCGTCTCGTGCCGGCCTCTCAGGACCGGTGCGCAAGGAACGACTTCAGACTAGCACGCGCGGCGTGCGATTTCAGAATCCGGCGGTAACGGGCTCCCGCTCCGGGTCGACACTGCTGTCGGCTGCCCACGGCTCGTCCTCGATGGCGCGGCGAACCTCGTGGGCGGCGCCCATTGTCCGGTTGCGCATGTCCTTCATCCGGCCGTCGAGCCTCTCGCGCATCACGCGCGTCCACTTGGCGAGCTGGTCGCGCAGAAGTGCGCGCCGTCGACGACCCTGCTCCGGATCGAAGAAGTACATCGTCGCTGCGCCGGCACTCAAGCCAACCACGAGCACGGCACCGGGCAACACGTTCGGACCGCGTCTGGCGCGGGTGATGCGCAGTGAGCCAACCTCGTCGGCCAGGTGACGCAGGTCGCCACCGATCTTGCTCAGGTTCTCACCGCCGATCGAAGCGATCTCACGGCCGACCTCACCCAGCATCCGCAGGCCATCGCTGGTGCCGGCGGCCAGGTCACGGCTGATCTCACGGCCGCGCTCACCGGCGCTCTCGACGGCCGCGGTCACGTCCTGTCCATTGATCTTGGGCAGTTCGATGGTGTCCAGCGGGCCCTGTGCCCTGGTAAAGGGGAGTCTCACTTCCATGGTCTGCTCCTGTTTCACGACTGGGTGGCGTTCGCCGCCGCGGGTGACGGTTGGCACCCGTCGTGCATCGTGCCCGTCGTGGCGCCGCAGGCGGGACCGACGCTGGGCCGCGGGACTTGCAGATGTGTCGCAACCGCCCACCCAGCTGGTGCCGACTTACGATTGACGCGTGCGCGTCACAGCATGGGAGCAGGAGCGCTTGCTCCTCCTCATCGCCGCCGAGTTGGCCCGATCGCCGCCGAGTTGGCCCGCCGACACCGTGCGACGGGACTGGCGCTGAACGCCCCGAGGCCATTGCATTCATCTGCGACGCAATCTAGACGCAATGTAAAGGGGCGCTCGCCGGCGGGTCAAGGCGCAGGTAGTCATCAAGTCGGGCATGCCGGCTTGCGGCGCGCTGGGCGAGGGGAACGCATCGGTCGAGTGGGCAGAACCCGCGGGTGTATCGGCCGCACTGGGGCGGGCGTGGGCTAGCGCCGGCGGCGTTGTCAGCGACATTCGTCGTCGGTGATAGACGCGGCGGAGTTCGCGCGCCGCCTGGGTTCGCGGCGCACGTTCTTAGCCGCGAGCGGCATGCGTGGCCAGACCCGCTCCGACCTGCACCTCAACCGGTCGACGTCAGCCATCGACGTCGACCCGACCGAAGGCACGGTGATCCTCGACGGCCCGGTACTGAAAGTCGACCCGGATACAGAGGGCCGCTGAACCGGCGCTACCTCCTGCGCTGAAGACCTGCGCTGGTCGCGGCCGCGTGCGACGGCACTACCGTTCCTGCCAAAACTGCAAATCCCGCAGGCGAGGCGGCTCACGCGGCCGCGTGTCTTGACAACCCTGCCCAAACGCCCAGCTTTAACAGGAGTCAGACCGCCGGACCGCTGCCCGCCGGCGAAAATCGCATTTCTGACAGAAACCAGATCCCGCCGATGCTCTGATCGGGCTGCCGCAACCAGGCCCGGACCTCCCGACTTCTTGCCGGATACAGCGTGGCCAGCATCCGGACGTGGCTGTCGATCACGCGGCGGACGGTGCGATCCTCAGGCAGGATAAGGATCCGCCCGATCGCAGCCGGACGGAAACCAAAGCGGTCCCCGGCCAGCTTGGGCGCCAGCCGCACCTTGATGTCGAACACGCGGTTCATCTCCTCCAGCGAACCGATGTCGCTCTTGATCTCGCAAACGGCCACCGCCTGCAGTTGCGGGTACGCGGCGAACAGGTCGATAGAGCCACGCTCGCCGTACTCGGAGAAAGTGGCTTCGCTGAGCGCCCGCCAGCCGCGGCGCACGAGAACCGCGGCAGCCTGCTCGACCAGCGCCGCGTGACGTTCGTCGAGCAGCCGATCGGCCGAGGCGCCGTTGTACCAGGTGCCGAGCCTCGCCCGACCGCCGGCGGCGAGGAAGAGGCGGCGCGTCCTGTCGACAGAGACAAGGCCCACCTCTCCCCTTTCGACGCGGATGATCTCGCGGACGGGCACCTCGGCGGCCTCTGACAGCTGCTCCTGGGTAAGCTCGGATCGCCGCCGCATGAGCCGCAGCAACCGACCGATTCGCCAGTCGTCGTCGACCAGGGACATCCCCCCAGTCTGCCGCCGACCGCTTATCAACCGCTCACCTGCAACGCCAGTGCCCACCCATCCGGTTCGAACGGCCGTTCTCAAGTTGCCGCGAGGGCGTATCCTCTCCCCGGCGGTCGTCGCGAACGACGCCGCCACAACGAGCACGAAGGAGCCGTCTATGGCACGCGCGATGTGGCGCGGCGCGATCCAGTTCGGGCTGGTGACCATCCCGATCAAGCTCTACCTGGCCACCGAGGCACGCGGCGGGCTCAGCTTCAACCTGCTCCACCGTGAGTGCCTCAACCGGATCCAGATGAAGACGCACTGCCCGGTGCACGGCGAGATCGCGCGTAGCGATACCGTCCGCGGCTACGAATACTCGAAGGGCCAGTACGTGGTCGTGGACGAGGCCGACTTCGAGTCGGTGCCCTTGAAGACCGTGCGCTCGATCGAGATCGAGATGTTCATCGATGCCAGCCGCGAATCGCACGGCGTGAACTTCGTCAAGCAGGCCTACTACCTCGAGCCAGAGCCGGTCGGCCGGAAGGCGTTCTACCTGCTCAAGTCGGTGCTCGCCGACGAGGGCCTGTCGGCGATCTGCAAGATCGTGCTGAAGGACCGCGAAGCGCTGGCCGCGCTCAACCCGTACGACAAGACGATTCTGCTCAACACCCTCTACTGGCCCGACGAGGTGCGCTCGCTCGAGGAACTCGACCTGCCCGCCGACGAGTTCGATTTCAAGCCGGCCGAGAAGGCGATGGCGCAGCAGCTGGTCGCAGCGATGAAGTCGGACTTCGAGCCGGCAGCCTTCCGCGACGAATACCGTGAGGCGCTGCTGGCGGTGATCGAGAGCAAGGTCAGCGGCCTGCCGGCGGAGCGCGTCGAGCAGCCAGCGGCCAAGGCGACCAAGATCACCGACCTGATGAGCGTGCTGGAGGCCAGCGTCCAGGCGGCGCGCGAGTCGCGCAAGGCTGCGCCGGCGAAGGCGGAGGAGGCGGCCGAGGAGCCGGCATCCATCGCATCGGCCAAGACCAAGCGCACGCGCGCGAAGAAGGCGACGGCTGAAGCTGCCGCGGAGCCGCGCAAGACGGAGAGACGGCGCAAGACGGCTTGAGCCAGATGGTCGCCCGTCACGCCAGCCAGCAGCTCTCACTCGACATCGCCGACACTCCCGCAGGCAGCCTGCCGCGCCGGCTGCGACCCGCCGTACCGACGGCCGGGTCGGCCCCCTTCGACGATACCGACTGGTTCTTCGAACCGTGGTGGCCGGGATCGATCGTGCTCGCGTACATCGGCGACGAAGGCGTCCGACTGCAGGCGGAACACCTGGCCGACCCGCTGGCCGTCTTCCCCGAGCTGGCCGCCATCGACCGCCAGTTCGGCGCCAGCGGGATGATTGTCGAGGGCACGCTGCTCGCGCTCGATGACGAGGGTCGGCCGGACGCCGAGTTGTTGCGCCGACGGTTGGCTGCCGACGAGTCGGCAGGCGGCCAGCCGGCGATCGTCGCCTCCGATCTGCTCTACGTCGGCGGTCGCCCGTTGCTCGGCCAGCCCTTCGATGAGCGACGGGCACGCCTGACCCGGCTGCTGTCCGACGGCGACCACTGCGTCGTCAGCCGCGGCCTGCGCGGCGAGGGCGTCACACTGGCCGCCGCGGCCGCGTCGATGGGCATCCACGAGATCTCGGCGCGGTTGCTGACTGCGCCGTATCGTGCGGGACAGCAGGACGGGTCGTGGCTGCGCCTACCGGTCACTGAGACTCCGGCAAAACAGACGCGGCCGCTGCTTGCGCTACTCCAGAGGTTGCCCCTGTGACCGTTGCCACCGACGCATCCCCCGCCGTGCAAGCTTCGTCGTCAACGCCCAGCCGCCGGCCGGGGACGCTCGTCGCGCCAGTCATCCGGCACTTGCTCGTCTTCGCCGCTGGAATCGTGATCGCCTTCTACCTCGGATCGAGCCTCGCCATCGCCGCGCAGCCCACTCTGTGGCTGGTTGCCCTCGGCATTCTGGGATTAGCCGCCGGCCTGGTCTCCAGCGGCTGGCTCGGCCTGCCCTTCCTGCTGGTCGGCCTCCTAGTCGGTAGATTGATCGAACTGCAGTTACGGTTCGGAGCTGGTCCGTTGCCCGCCGAGGAGCTGACCGGGGATGCGCCGCTCTACTTGGCAGCCGTCGTCGCGGCGGCGGTGGGTTACGTGGCGTCCGTCCTGGTCGTGACCGTGTTTCGCTCACGGGCACGACCGCGGAATTCTTGACGGCCGGTGTCAGCAATGAGCCTCACCATTGGGCCCACATCGTATTTGTAGGCGGTGAAGAGCAATGCCCGATAACCGAGACGCGAGCGCCGCACCCATCATCCTCGTACCCGGTTTCTGGCTCGGCGCGTGGGCGTGGGACGAAGTCGTCCAACTTCTGCGCGACGAAGGCCATGACGTCACCGCGCTGACGCTGCCTGGCCTCGAGTCGGCCGACACGGACCGCTCCTCGATCACCCTCGCCGACCACGTCGACGCCATCTGCGCGGCCGTCAGCGCAGCGGACGCACCGGTCGTGCTCGCCGTGCACAGCGCGGCCGGTTTCAGCGGATACGCTGCCAGCGATCGGCTGCCCGAGCGCATCGCGGCGATGGTCTACGTCGACACCGCCCCGGGCAAGGGTGCGATGGAGCCTGACTTCGAGGGCAGCGAGATGCCAATGAACTGGCAGTCGATCGAGGAGGGGGAGAACCTCGAGGGCCTGAGCGAGGAGCAGAAGGAAAGGTTCAGACAGCGCGCCCTGCCGGTTCCGGGCCGAGTAGTGCGCGAGAGCATCGAGCTGATCAACGACGCGCGGCGTGACATACCCAGCACGATGATCTGCACCGGGTTCAGTGCGGCCGACTACCAGAAGTACGCCGCCGAACATCCCGAGTGGGCGTTCCTGGCCGGCCTGCCCGAGCTGCGCAACGTCACCTTCGTCGACCTACCAACGAGCCACTGGCCGATGTGGTCACGGCCGCAGGATCTCGCGCGAATCATCGGTGACGTGGCCAGGGATTTACCTACCCACGCCGGCTGATGTGCCAGCTGAGCTGGCACGCTCTGGTGGTCGAATGCGGGCATGGACCTCAACACGTCGGTGGCAGTTGCCATCATCACCGCCTTGAGCGGCCTCATCTCCGGGCTCGTCGTGGCTTATGCCAAGCCTCTGGCGGAGGATCGCGCCGCCGCGTTGCGTGAGCGGCGTGCCAGTCGACAGCGCCATCTGCAGCAGACGTGGGATGCCCTCCTGGATCCGCGCAACGCGCTCAGGACGCTGCCGGTGCTCGCCTCGGCGCTGGCTGATGCGCAGCTCAGCCAGTCGGTAGATCGCCTCGTCGAGGCTGAATCGGAGTCGGAGGCAGAGTCGGCGCTATCGACAGCGCGCCGTCGTCTGGGCGTTCTGATGCGCGAGTAGGTTCTTACCCGCCAGTCGCGCTCCGCTGTCCTCAGGGTCCTACCCCAGACCACAAACGGACGCTCTCCTGCGCCTCAAAGTAGTACTCACCCAAGGTGGTGCCGTATCGCCCGTAGATGGTCACATCGATTGGCCCTTCCATGAGCCGGCAATCTTCACACTCGACTTCGATGAACCAATCCCGCTCGGTCTGGTCACACAGCCACTCCCAGTCGTCGTAGATCTCGCCGTAGCTGTCTTCGCCCTGCGAAGCGTCGCCCTCCACCACCGCGTAGTCGAATGCATCAACGTTGTCGCAGCTCACGTGGCCGGAGATGTGGGCCGTCCCGGTCTCATCGTCGAGTGAGCCGTCGGGGTCGATGGTCAGCGATACAGCGGCCGGCTGCCCGCCACGGTACAGCAGGAACAACCCGTGGAATTCGCCCCATCCGTCGTCGGCATCGTACGCACGAAGCATGAACAGGTAGGTCCGCCCGGCCTCGGCGTCGAGCACCACGCCCGCAGCGAGGCCATCGTCGCTGCGGACGTTCTCGTAGTTGCAGTCGATCAGCCGAAACTCGCCCGCGCGGGTCTGCCGCCCGACGTACAGCTCGGCAGGGTGGGTGCTCTTGAAGTGCGCGCTGAACGACCGGGTCCCGCCGGGCGTAAAGCTGAACCACAGCGTGCGATTGGGGCCGCTGTAGTCAGAGGCCGGGCACTGCGGGTCGGTCGGGTTGCTCGTCACGCGGAAGCGGTCGAACTCCCGATCGTACGGTGCGCGACCGATCTCGATAGCGTTTGCGATCTCGTCGCCGCGACGAATCTCTGCGGTGGGCTCCGCTGTGGGCGACGGCGAAGATCAGGACGGCGCGACAGATTGCGACGGCGCGACAGATGGCGAGGGCAACTCCCCCAAGCCCGATGGCGTCGGCGATGGCAATGGGTCGCCTGGCTCGCCCGGGCCGAAGAAGCCGGTTTGGATGGCGATGATCGCACCTACGAGCACGATCAGGGTGACTGCGAATGCGGCCCCGAGGACCTTGAGCATGCGTTCGTCGGGCACCCGTCTATCTCCTCGATCGATCGTGTCGAGCCCTGCCTGAGATCTGAGGCCGCGCGGCCGTGCCGGGCTTCAATTAAGAGTTCGGACCGCTGTTGATGACGGGTGCCGCCGTGGCTCAGTCCGCCTCGCTGTCCTCGAAGTCCGGCCAAGCCGCGATGTCGACACCGTGGTTCTCGGGCGACGCGAGTGTCCACCAATGGGGCACATGCGTACCGTCCGCCACGCGTCCGCCAGCTTCGAGTGCTGCCGCGACTCTTGCTTCGGCCTGATCGGCTGGGACGCTGACGTCGATGTGGGTCCGGCCACGGCCCGGCTTGGGAGGGCGGAGGCCTTGGAACGACACGTGCGGGTTACGTCGGTGCCGATCGACGACGTCTTCTTTCGGTCCAAGGCTCCTGTACCCGAGAGCTGCGGCCCAAAACGGACCTACGTCGCTGCCTGCATCCTGTGCCACTGCAATTGCTACGACCTGGACCTGGGAGGGGTCCGGCTCTATCCGCAACTTCCGAGCTTC